>Ga0233425_10002004_pt1 | contig 42375 bp, 31 predicted proteins | sample Watercolumn_Towu_2_FD_181712 | JGI IMG/M metagenome (GOLD analysis project Ga0233425, IMG submission 181712) | Freshwater microbial communities from Lake Towuti, South Sulawesi, Indonesia - Watercolumn_Towuti2014_140_MG | ecosystem: Environmental > Aquatic > Freshwater > Lake | place...
GGGCCAACGACCAGTTCGACAACCCGACCCTGGGCGGAGTCGGCCGTTACCTGGAGAAGGAGCTGGAGCAGGCATTCGGCGGGGAGATCCGCTCGGTGAACCTGTCCCATCTCCAGCGGGGCGGGGTGCCGTGTGCCCGGGACCGGCGCTGGGGGCGTGCATTCGGCATCGCGGCCATGGACCTTGTCGAGCGTCAGCAGTTCGGACGCATGGTCACATACAAGGACGGCCGTTTCGCATCCATCGAGATCCCGAAGGACCTCCGGGAGAAGCGCCACGTGGATGTGGCCGTCCGCTACGACACGGAGCGGTACTGCGGCCGGTATTCGATGCTCAACTTCTGAGTTTCTCCGCATCTCGGTCTGTTTCCCACCGCAAGATTCCTCGTTCCGAGGCCGTCGTTGCAACTTTCGGGCCATCATGCTAGACTGCGCTGGATTGCGGGGGCGCCAACCATGGAACTCAGGCAGAATCTCCAATTGCGGCAGCAGTTGCGTCTCACCATGCAACTGCAGCAGGCGATCAAGCTGCTCCAGCTCAACCGACTCGAGCTGGCGACGCTGGTCCAGCAGGAGCTTGCCGAGAACCCGGTGCTGGAGGAGTTGGCAGGCGGCCGGCCGGAAGAGGTCCCCATGGCCGATCTGGACGGGGGATCCCAGGCCCAGCAGGACCCTCGTGAGGACGAGGACTGGAAGAAGCTGCTCGAGGAGTTCCGCCAGTTGGGACCCGTAGCATCAGGACCGGTCCGGAAGAACGACGATCTTCCCCCCATCGAGGCCAGCCTGACGCGGGGAGAGGACCTGCACGAGCACCTGTTCTGGCAGCTCCGCATGGCCCGCCTCACGGACACGCAGCGACGCATCGGCGCGGAGATCATCGGGGACATCGATGACAACGGGTACCTGGGGGTCGACGCCATTCCGGCCCTTGCGCTCCGGCTTGCCGTGACTGCCGAGGAGGTCGAGGAAGTCCGGTGCCGCGTCCTCCAGTTCGACCCGGTGGGAGTGGCCGCTCTGACGCTGGAGGAGTGCCTGCTTGCCCAGGCCAATGTCTTCTATCCCGACAACCTCCTCGTCCAGCGGGTCATCCGGGGGCACCTGTCAGACCTGGTGGGACGGGCCTCCCTGACGCTCCACAAGAAGCTGGGGGTGACCGAGGCCCAGATCGAGGAAGCCAGGGACCTCGTCACGACCCTCGATCCCAAGCCGGGCCGCCTCTTTGCCGGGGAGGAAACGCAGTACGTCGTCCCCGACGTCTATGTGGAGAAGGCGGGCGACGGGTACGTGGTGCTCCTCAACGACGACGGCATGCCCAAGCTGCGGATCAGCTCCTACTATCGCAACCTCGTCGGCCGGAACATCACGGAAGATACCAAGGACTACCTCAAGAAGAAGCTCCGGGCCGCGGTGTGGTTCCTGCGCAGCATCCACCAGCGCCAGTCCACGGTGCGGCTGGTGGCGGAGAGCATCGTCCGCTTCCAGAAGGACTTCCTCGACCGTGGGGTCGGGGCGCTCCGGCCGCTGGTCTTGCGGGACGTGGCCGACGAGATCCGCATGCACGAGTCGACCGTCAGCCGCGTGACGAGCAACAAGTACATGCACACTCCCCAGGGGTTGTTCCCGATGAAGTTCTTCTTCAACCCGCGCATCGAGTCGAGCGCAGGGGAGGACCTGGCCTCCGAGGCCGTGCGCGACAAGATCCGCGACCTGGTTTCCCGGGAAGATCCCCGGTGCCCGCTGAGTGATCAGCAGATCGTGGATCTCCTGTCTGGACAGGGAATCAAGCTCGCAAGGAGAACCGTGGCCAAGTACCGCGACCAGCTCGGAATCCTTCCATCGTCGAAGAGAATCCGCCTGTCCTGAACCGGGGAGGAGCCATGTCGGAAGGTTGCAGGCCCGAGGCGGTACCACTCAAGATCGTGCTCATCAGCGGCATGTCCGGTGCGGGGAAGACGCTGGCCCTCAAGGCACTCGAGGACCTGCAGTATTTTGCCATCGACAATCTCCCCTCCCGCCTGCTGGACCCGCTGGTGCTCCTGCTCGAGCAGAGCCGCGAGTTCGCCAAGGTCGCGCTTGTGATGGATGGCCGGGATCCTGCGTTCCCCGAGGCCGCGGAGCAGATCCTCGCCAGCCTCCGCAACCGGGGGCACCAGGTGACGCTGGTCTTTCTCGACGCCTCTCCCGAAGTGCTGATCCGCCGATTCTCGGAAACCCGTCGCCCTCACCCGATGGCCCGTGGAGATTCCGTGGAAAAAGGGGTTTCCCGGGAGGCGGAGATGCTCGCACCCATCAGGCGTTTCGCATCCCAGGTGCTCGATACCACCGACTTCAACGTGCACCGCTTCCGGGCTGCCATCGTGTCGCTGGTCGAGAAGGATCCCGGCCAGTCGCTGTCCGTGGTCGTCGCATCGTTCGGGTTCAAGTACGGAATCCCGCTCGAGGCAGCGTTCGTGTTCGACGTCCGCTATCTTCCCAACCCGTTCTTCGTGGATGAGCTGCGCAGCAAGACCGGCCTCGACCCCGAAGTCGCCGAGTACGTATCGCAGGAACCGGCAGCCGGCCGCATGGCCCGCCGCATTGCCGGCACGGCCCTGGACGTCCTTCCTCTCTGCCAGAAGGAGGGGCGCAGCAACCTCATGATCGCCATCGGATGTACTGGCGGGCAGCACCGCTCGGTTGCCATTGCAGAGCGGGTCGCCCGGGCATTGCGCCGCCGGGGAATCGGACTGTCGGTGCTGCACCGGGATCTGAATCGGGCCTAGAGGGAGCTACTCCTTCACCATCCGTCCTTCCGCCTTCTCGTAGATGGCCGGCACGTCGGGAACCTGGTCGGCATCGGCATCGGGAAGCGCCATGAGATAGCCCACGAGGGTCTGCCAGAGCTTCAGCTCCTGGGTACCCGCCGCGACCGGATCGATGTCGAGAATCGCGGTCTTCAGGTCGGTGATCGGGTTGCCGTCTTTGTCCCTCGGCGTGACCGCCAGGAGGCCGCCGGTCTTGGACTCGAGCACGCCCATCATGGCCGCGACATAGAGGTTCACCGCCACCCGGTAGAGCTGGGTGTTGGCATCGCTCGTGTCGAGCGGGGTGGCCGAGTAGGCGTTCCCCTCCTTCAGGTAGATGGCCTTGACCACGTTGAACAGGGGACCTGCCGGGTCATAGGTGAACTTGAGCCCCGCAAACTGGAGGAAGTAGTCGTCCCCCATCATCTGTGGAATGGCGACCGCGGCCTCGCAGGCATTCTTGAGCTCCTTGGCCTTCACGTAGAACGTGACGATGGGATAGCCGGGCACCTGGTCCGGGCCGATTCCGAGCGGGAGCACTCGGAATGCATCGGCCACGGTGATGGCCTTGGCCTTGCCGGCCAGGATCGCATCCCGGATCACGCCGTTGGCCTCGAACGCGGCCGCTGCCTTGGGAGCATCCCCAGGGATCTTGTTCACCGCGGCCAGGATCGCGTCGGTCACGAGGTTGCCCAGGGGGGACTCGACCAGCTCCGGCTGGACGATGTCGAATGCCACCTCGGCCAGCACCTTGTCGTAGGCAAGCCCCGCGCCGGCAAGGAGGGTATCGAGCTGCTGGCGGAACTCGTCCACTTTGGCGAGGATGGCAGCATCACCGGCCACGGCGTCATCGACGGGGAGGAGCTCGTAGGACACGAGCGTGACCTTGTCGGCCGCCACGTCCACGACCAGCTTGCCCAGGAAGCGCCCGTAGGAGCCGGCCTGCACGACCAGGGTGTCCGCGTCGCCATCGACCTCGGTCAGCGCCGTGTGGCTGTGGCCGCTGATGATGATGTCGAGGCCGTTGACCTTCTCGGCCAGCTTCTCGTCCTCGCCCTTCCCGGCGCCGACGACTGCCCCGCCGTGGGAGATGGCCACGACGAGGTCGACCCCCTTGCCTTCCAGCGACGCCACCCGGGCATTGGCAGCGTCCTCGGGGTCGCTGATGCCGGCCGGGGGCATGAAGGGGGCGTCGGACTGAGCATCTTTGCCCATGAGGCCGAAGAGCCCGATCTTGAGGCCGCCGGGAGTCTCGATCACGAATTCGTCGAGCACGGCACCCCCCGCCTTGACGGCCTCGAAGGCATCATCTTCCGGAGCTTCGGCGGAGGTCGTGACGTTGCCGGCGAGGATCTTGATCGCCGTACCCTGGACCCCCGCGTTGACGATGGCTGCGGCACCGGCCGGACCCCAGTCGAACTCGTGATTCCCGAGAGTGGTTGCCTGGACGCCCATGGCATCCAGGAGCTTGAGCTCGACTCCGGCGGTGGCCGTGAGCATCGAGAAGATGCTGCCCATGGTGAAGTCCCCGCAATCGAGCACGACGACGTCGGCACCGGCTTGCGCTGCCTTGCCTTTCTCCTGCTGAATCAGGGCAGCCAGGCGGGCGATCCCACCGACCGTCACGTCGTCCCCGGTCGTGGTCGGGGTGTAGTCCGCCTCGGGGCCGAAGCCGTAGAGGTGGGAGTGGAAGTCGTTCATGTGGAGGATGACCAGGCGCTTGGGCTCATCCGGTACAACGGCCTCGCCCACGGTCTCTCCCGGCACGGTCTCTGCCTGCACCTCGGCCACCACCTCCGGCGCGATCCGGGCCTCTTCCCCGCTGGAATCCGGCACCGCAAGATCGGCAGCAAGATCTTCCGCCTTCTTGTCGTCGCCGCCGGAGCAGGAACAGTTCAGGCACAGCCCCGCCACCAGCACCGCGACCGCCAACCCACTCATCTTCATCGGATTCCTCCCTGGTTTGATGCCGCCAAGCTACCACACCGCGGCAGGCCAAGCCAGCCGGAATTTTGCCGCGGGCGCATGGATACCCTATGATCCAGCCGGAAGTGTGCGCCGCCCGCAAGGGCGCTGCAGGGAGGTATCTCATGGTCGTCGAAACCCACATCCAGCGGATCGTCAAGCGCAACGGAGACCTGGTAGCGTTCGACCAGAAACGCATCGCCACGGCCATCTACAAGGCTGCGGCATCGATCGGCGGGAAGGACAAGGAGCTGGCGGAGAAGCTCTCGGACCTCGTCGTCGAGAGGCTCAACCGCTCTCTTCCGCGAGGTGCCACCCCCACGGTGGAGGAGATCCAGGACTTGGTGGAGAGGGTCCTCATCGAGCGCGGGCATGCTCAGACGGCCAAGGCCTACATCGTGTACCGGCATCGCCGGGACATGGTGCGCAAAGGGGAGATCGGGCTCCAGAAGGGGGGCTCCGTCGAGACCATCCCGTGGAAGCTGCTCTGGAGGACCCTGGCCTGGAACGCCGACCACAACTGCGACAGCATCGAAGGGCTCAACGAGTGGGTCCGCTCCGGTCGCCTCCCCGAGCTCATGGTCGAGGCCGATGCCCAGTACGAGAAGCAGCTCGTGGTCGCTGCGGAAGAGGCGCTCCAGAAGGGGGACGTCCGAGTGATCATCATCGCTGGGCCATCGTCCTCCGGCAAGACGACCACGACCTACAAGCTCGCCCAGAACCTGAGGAAAGCGGGCAAGGAGCTCATCGCAGTCAACGTGGACAACTACTTCCGCGACCTGGAGCTTCACCCGAAGGACGAGTACGGCGACTATGACTACGAGACCCCGGAGGCGCTCGACCTCCCCCTGTTCAACGACCACCTCGACCGCCTCGTGAGAGGGGAAGAGGTCGTCATGCCCCGCTACGACTTCCACACGGGCAAGCAGATTCTCGACCAGATCCCGCTCAAGGTCGAGGCGCACCAGATCATCCTGCTCGACACACTCCACGGGCTGTTCGACGGCCTCACCCGCAGCGTCCCCGAGGCGCAGAAGTTCAAGGTCTACATCGAGACCTTCTGCCAGGTCCGCCCCCGAAACGGCCGGTTCGTCCGGTGGACGGACATCCGGCTCTTGCGGCGCATGGTCCGCGATTCCAACTTCCGCAACCACAAGCCTGCGCTCACCCTCGGTCACTGGCACTACGTCCGCCGGTCCGAGCTGAAGCACATCATCCCATACCTGCACAACGCGGACCTCACGGTCAACGGGAGCCTGGCCTACGAGCTGCCCGTGCTCAGGAAGCAGGTCGATCCGTACTTCGCCGGGCTCGTGGAAGAATACGACCGCCAGCCCGAGCGCCAGGATGCCATCATCCGCGCCCACCGCGTGTATGATCTGCTCCGGCACGTGGAGCCGATCAGTGCCGAAGACGAAGCCAGGATCGCAGGCGAGAGCCTGATTCGCGAGTTCATCGGTGGAAGCACCATCAAGTACTGAGAGCAATCGGCAATGGGGGCTACTTCCAGTTCGGGGACAGGGCCCGGAGGCGTGCGACGGCCTCGGCCAGGAGCTCAGCGGCCCGGTCCACCTCGTCCGCGGTGTTGAAGCGCCCCAGGCCCATGCGGACCGCGCCGTCGATGCGTTCCGGGGGGAGGCCGAGCGCGGTCAGCACGTGCGACGGGCCGCCGCCGGTCGACGAGCAGGCCGAGCCGGTCGACAGGGCCAGCTCTCCTTCGAGCTGCATGAGGAGTGATTCCGCCTTGAGGCAATCGAAGCTCACGTTGAGATTGCCGGGAAGGCGGCGAGCGTTGCTTCCATTGAGGTGGATGCGGGGGATCCGGGCCTGCAGCAGCGCCCAGAGCCGCTCCCGCAGTGCCAGGAGACCCCCTTCCGGGGGAGATTCCAGCTCGAGCCGGGACAGCTCGCAGGCCTTGCCCAGCCCCACGATTCCCGGGACATTCAGCGTCCCGGAGCGAATCCCGGATTCGTGACCTCCACCGTGCACTTGCGGAGCCGGCCGGACCCCTTTGCGCACAAACAGGGCCCCAACCCCCTTGGGGGCATGGAGCTTGTGGCCGGATATCGAGGCCAGGTCGATGCAGGCCGCGTGCAGATCGACCGGGACCTTGCCCGCGGCCTGCGCGATGTCGCTGTGGAAGAGGATTCCTCGAGTTCGGCACAGGCGTCCGATCTCTTCCAGAGGCTGCAGCGTTCCGATCTCGTTGTTGGCCGCCATGATGGAGACCAGCCGCGTGTCGGCCGAGAATGCCGATTCCAGGGCTGCGACGTCCACGAGCCCGTCCGCGAGAACGGGGAGGACGGTGACCCGGACCCCTCGGTCGGCCAGCCACCGGCACGGGTCGAGCACGGCCTCGTGCTCCGTCACTGTCGTGATGACGTGGTGCGGCCCCGGGCCTGCAGCCTCGATGGTCCCCTTCAGGGCCAGGTTGTTGGATTCCGTGGCCCCGGAGGTGAAGACGATCTCCTCCGGTTCTGCGGACAGCAGCGCAGCGACCCGGGCCCGGGCCTCGCCCACGGCCTCTTCGGCATCCCACCCCAGTGCGTGCCCGCGACTGGACGGGTTCCCGTAGCGCTGCGAGAACCATGGCAGCATCTCGGCCAGCACCGCGGGGTCCACTCGGGTCGTCGCGTGGTTGTCCAGGTAGATCATGGCTGCCGGACTACTCTTTCCAGAGGACTTTCCAGGGGTTGCGCTTGAGGTCGAGCAGCAGCTCCCGGATGTCGTCGTAGACTTCCCGGTCGGTCAGCAGGGCACCGAGCGTTCCCTTGCCCCGGCGGACGTCCCCCGCCATCTGGGCCAGGTCCGAAACGAGCTTCTCGAGCTGTCGGGCCACCCCTTGCAGGGTCTTTCCCGTCTCGCCGAAGTCGGTGGTGAGCTGGCCGACGGCCGACTCGAGCTTGGTCATCAGAGCCCTGGGATCGGTGCGCTGGACCAGCCCGTTGGCTTCCTTCACGAGCCCCCGGGCATCCCGGGCCGCTGCCGTGAATTCCCGTTCGACCTCGTCCAGGGTGGCCTGGGTGGCCGCTGCCAGTGCCTGTGCATCGACCAGCAGTGCCTCTCCCTGGTCGATGAGCTCTGGAAGCCGGGCATCCAGGGTCGCAGCGGCACCGGCGAGGGAGGCAACGGCATCCTTCACGCCGTCGGGGCTGTTGAGCAGCTCGGACCCGTCGGCAGCGAGCCGGTCGAGGCCTGCGAGGGAGTCTCGCACCCGCTCCATGGTGAGGTTCATCCGCTCGATGAGGCCGGGCAGCTCCTCGTCCATGGTCTTGGCCACCCGATTGGAGCGTTCGAGGATCTCCCTCAGGCTCGTTGCCGCCTCGGTGAGGTCGGCATTCTGGCCGTCCACCAGTTTCTGGAGCTTCTCCACTGCGGAGGCTGCCCTGGCGGACAGGACCTGCAGCTCGACGGGGGGCTCACCGGCCACGGTGCTCCCGGGCTCGATGGCCACGGCCCCCGGAGGTCCCGGCGTGACTTCGATGTACTTCTCTCCCAGGAGGCCGTCGGTGCTGATGTAGAAGCGGGAGCCCAGGGTCACGGTGGGGGCCATCTCGTCGGTCAGCTCGACCGTGACCTGGACGAACACCTGCTGTCCCGCCTCGTTCACCACTTGTCCCCCGGTGAAGCGGATGTCGGTGACGCTGCCCGCGCTCACGCCCGCTACTTTGACCTTGGCCCCGTTGCGCAACCCGCCGCTGTTGGCGTAGTCGATGAACAACTTGGGCCCGGGCGAGAAGCGGAAGTTGCCCAGGATCAGCAGGAAGGCGACCAGCAGCCCCACCGCCAGCAACAGGAACAGCCCGACTTTGACTTCCACACCACGTTCGGCCACCGGTCCACTCCACGAAATCGCCCGCTATTGTACGCTAACCGCCCGGATGGTCAAACCAACCGACATCGCAGCGGCCCTACCAGCTCGCACGCCCCCCATCGCCGGGTCGGCTTTCTCGCCCGACCCGCCGACCAGCGCCCCGCTTCTCTCGTGCATCAGCCTGTGCTATCCTGTTGTTGCTGGCCCTGCTGGAGGTAGACAATGCGACTCGGAAATCGGCCGCTGCCTTGCGGCCAGGGCGTATCGCCACCCTCGTTGCCACGCAACTCATTTGGTAGCGGGCCCTTCGCACCGTTCTTCGCTCTGCTGTCGGCACTTGTCGCGTGTCAGGGAACCCCCGACCCGTCCATCTCGCCCCGTCCCGATGCCATCACTGCCTTGTTCGCTCTCGAAGCAGGCCCCGCCGACCCGCCTCCATGCTCGGGCTGGTCCGATCCGGTCTGCGACGACGGCGATCCATGCACTCTCCAGGCCTGCATCGACGGCGTGTGCCGGTATGTCTCGAACCAGGACCCCGCCTGCTGCAGCTCCGACGCAGACTGCGACGACGGCAATCCGTGCACGACCGAGACTTGCTCTCCCGACCACTCCTGCATCTACAAGGCGGTCGAGCTGGCCGGCTGCTGCACGACACATGCGGAGTGCATGCCGGGAGGGAAGTGGGACGACGGCGACCCATGTACCCTCGACTTCTGCCAGGACCACCAGTGCCAGCACGTCCAGGAGCCGGCGGCGTGTGACTGCAGCGGCAAGGTGCCATGCCTTCCCGACAGCAACCCGTGCACTGTGGATGAGTGTGCCTGCGCGTCAGGCTGTCCTTCGTCCGGCAAGTGCACGCACACATGGATCCCCGGCTGCTGCGCTCAGGACAAGGACTGCAACGATTCGAACATCTGCACGGCGGACACGTGCCAGGGAGGGAAATGCGTGTTCACGCCCACTTTCCCAACCTGCTGTGTCATCGACCTGGAGTGTGCGGACTCCAACCCTTGCAACCTCGACAAGTGCGTCAACCATGTCTGCAGATACTCGCCCAACCCTGCGCTGCCCGACTGCTGTGATACCGATGCGGACTGCGACGACGGCATCGCCTGCACCGCCGAGCATTGCGACCAGGGCATGCAGACCTGCGTGAAGAGCCTGGTCCCCGGCCAGGTTCCTCCGTGCTGCTGGACCGACGCCGAGTGCGACGACGAAGACCCCTTCACCATCGAGCAGTGCGTCAAGAACCAGTGCTCGAACCAGGTGCCGTACTGTCCGTGCATCGGGGGCAACCCGTGCAACGACAATAACCAGTGCACGACGGAAACGTGTGAGAACTGCCAGTGCAAGTACACGCCCCTTCCGGGCTGCTGCACGTCCGATGCCGGCTGCGATGCCTCCATTCTGACCGAGGGGAAGCCGTGCGCCACCGCCAAGTGCATCAACTACCAGTGCTTGTCCGTGACCATCCCCGGGTGCTGCGATTCCGATTCGGTTTGCGGACCTGGTGGCAAATGGGACGACGGCGACCTCTGCTCGCTCGATCTCTGCGTCGCGGGTCGATGCCGGCACTTGACGAACGACCCGGAGTGCTGCGTGTTGGCCTCGGACTGCGATGACAATCTGGTCTGCACGATCGATTCGTGCGCGGCGAACCTCTGCGTGCACGTCGCAGACGAGACGAACCTGAGCCTCGACTGCTGTGCGAGCAATGCCTCGTGCGACGACGGGAAGAGCTACACTCTGGACAAGTGCGTCAACCACCAGTGCGTGCACGCGGACATGGGGGTGGGCGATTGCGACCTGATGGAACCGGTGGCTTGTGACGATTTCAACGCATGCACCTGCGACCTGTGCTTTGGCGGCATGTGCCGGAGCGTGCCTCAAGACGTGTTCGACTGCGGCCTCCCCAAGGACTGTTGCGCCAAACTGAGCGACTGCCCGCCGTCGACCGATCCCTGCGTGATGACCTCGTGCGACCAAGGGAAGTGCCTGTACGACAAGCAGGAGCCCTGCGCACCGATGATTCCGTTCGTCGAGACGTTCAACCCGTGCTCTGACCTGGACGTGTATTGGGACCGTTCCCAACCTGAGGACGGGAGCGGCAAGTGGTGGTCGTGCGCCGGAAAAGGGGCGCTGGGGCCGGACCCGCATGCCGCCTTCGTTCCGACAGGGCAGGTGGTCGGGCCGGTCGAGGCGCTGTTGGCCACGAACACGCTGAGTGCCACCGGTGCGGGTGTGGTCTCGATGCAGTGGAGCTGGGCCTTCTCCCACGGAGATGGGAGCGCTACCCTTGGGGCCTACCTGGTCGGCTGGAACGGCGGGCCGGTGCCGCAGGAGCTGAAGCCGTTGAAGGAGATCGTGGTTGACAAGGACTTGCCCGCAACGCACCAGCAGGTGCAGCTTCCCCCGGACTTCGAGCCGACGTACTTCCGGGTCGGCTTCGGCGTGAAGGCGGAGTCGTCCGCTGCGGCAAAGTCGTTTGAGCTGGACGATGTCCGCATCTGCCCCGGCCATCCGCCCGAGTGGAACGGTGACCCGGGGCCCCAGGAGATCGGCCTGGGGGAGAAGTGGACAGTGGAGCTGAGCGCCTGGAACGCCGAAGCGGCCGAGAAGCTGGAGGTCAGCTTTGTCGGGAGCGCTCCGTCGTTTGCCGTGTTGAGCGCCCCGATGCTCGACCCTGCATCCGGAGAGTGGAGCATCACGTTGAGCCTGGCCCCGTCGCAGCCCAAGGACGTGGACGAGTACGCCTTGATCGTGCGTGTTTCCGACGGCTGCCTGCTGGACGACATCCAGGTGGCCGTGGTGGTGTTCGGGCCGTGAGCCCCGCTGCAGCCCCGCCCGCGCAAACGCGCAAGATTGCCAGGATTGCCAGGATTGCCAGGATTGCCAGAGCCCCGCGATTGTCGTAGCATCGGTCCACATCCGGGATTGAGGGGGAACCCGGGCATTTCGTTCCTGACGACGGGGAGGCGCACCCGAGGAGGTCTTGGCATGGGCGGTCAAAAGACGACAAAGACCTCCGGATTCGGTGCGGGCAAGCGTGAAGGGCATGATGCATCGGACTTCTATGCCCGGTTCGGCATTCCCGAGCTGTCCTCCGACGAGACCGTGAATCGCTGCGGCTGTGCGAACACGCTCTTCATCGGCGATTCCAGGAACATGCGGGACATCGAGGACAACTCGGTTGCGCTGGTCGTCACGTCACCGCCCTACTTCGCGGGCAAGGAGTATGAGCAGGCACTGGGCGAAGGCGGGATCCCGGGGAGCTATATCGAGTACCTGGAGATGCTGCGGGACGTGTTGGCCGAGTGTCGGCGCGTGCTCGAACCTGGCGGAAGGATCGCGGTCAACGTGGCCAATCTCGGGCGCAAGCCGTACCGGTCGCTGGCCTCCGACGTGGTGCGGATCCTCCAGGACGACCTGAAGCTCCTGCTGCGGGGCGAGGTGGTCTGGGTCAAGGGGGAGGGGGCCTCGGGGAACTGTGCCTGGGGCTCGTTCGGGAGCGCTTCCAACCCGGTGCTTCGGGATCTCTCCGAGCGTGTCGTGATTGCAGGCAAGGGGCGGTTCGACCGAGCCATCGACAGGAAGCGGCGGGAGAAACTCGGGTTGCCGTTCGAGAACTCCATGTCGAAGGAGACCTTCATGGAGCTCACCCTGGACGTGTGGAAGCTCCGTCCCGAGAGCGCCAGGCGGGTCGGGCATCCGGCACCGTTTCCGGTGGAGCTTCCGAAGCGATTCTGCGAGCTGTACACCTATGTCGGAGACGTGGTCCTGGATCCGTTCGTCGGGTCGGGGTCCACCGCGATCGCGGCGTTACGCACGGGCCGGCGATTCATCGGGTTCGACACGGACGGCGCCTACGTCCAGGCCGCTGCGCAGCGCATCCGGCAGGAGGTGGGCGCCGGCGCCGACGTAGCGGTGAGGAAGGCCCTGGGCAGTGGGCAGTGAGAGCGCAGGCCCATGCAGTGGGCACGGCCCGCAACACCACCCGGAGCGTAGGCGACGGGCCGCGGGTCGCTGGAAGGGCAGTGGGCACCTACAGGAGGGAGAGATGCGAATCCTGAGACTCTGTCTGGTGGCTTTGGTCGGGTGCGTGTTGATCGCGTGCTCCGGCTCGTCAGGCTCCTCCGGCGGCGACGGGGCGGATGTGGAGGACGTCAAGCTCCTTCCACCGGACGGGCTCGGGAGCGAGGGGACTCTGCCCCCCTTCCCGGACGTCGTGCTGCCGGACGGCAAGCAGATCGGGGACGAGCACGGTGAGTGTGAGCCCGGGGACGACGGCTGCGGGCTCGCCGATGTCCCGATCCTGCCGGACGGCATGGAGCCGGAGTGTCCGGGCGGTACCTGTGGGGAGGATGTTCTCGTGCCGGACAACGGCCTCCCGGACGTCCCGGTGGAGCCCGATGTCCCGGCTCCGGGGTGCGACACGCTGCAGTGTCCCGACCCGTCCGTCTGCGAAGAGGACGATGCCGGCAAGGGGCATTGCCTGGTGAAGGGGACGTTGGTCGAGGAGTTCGACGATCAGGCCGGGATGTCGGCCGAGACCACCGCTGCCTGGGGGAGCGGGGTGCTCACCGTGAAGGGGAGCGACTTCGGCGGGAGCGGCGTGGACGGCGAGTTCCATGCGGTGCAGGACACGGTGGTGGACACGACGGTCAACGGCGGGGTGTTCCAGTACTCGCTCTACCAGGTGGACAAGGGGGTCACGGTCAAGGTCATCGGGCCGAACCCCTACGTGGTCAAGGTCCAGGGGGACGCTGTCATCGACGGCTGGGTCCGGGCCGACGGGGGCCTGGGGGCCAGCGCGTGCTCGACGCTGACGGGTCCTCCGGCACCTCCGGGCGGGCAGCCGCTCGTCGGCGGTGCTGCGGGACCGGGCGGGTACAAGGGGGGCGACGGCGGGGCCGGGTTTGGCCAGAACGGCGGGACCGGGGAAGGGCCGGGCGGCGGCACGGGAAGCGGTGCGGGCAAGTCGATATTCGCATCCGGAGCTGGCGGTGGCAGCCACGGGAGCGCAGGGGCCGACGGCACGGTGGAGTTCCCGCAGGCCCCCCCGGGAACGGCCGGCAAGCTGTATGGCGACCCGAAGCTCCAGGTGCTGGAGGGCGGCTCCGGAGGCGGCGGTGGCGGTGGGCGTGACAACGAGAACAACGTGCTCGATGCCGGAGACCGTCCGGGCGGCTCCGGCGGTGGCGGCGGCGGTGCGGTGGTATTCGAGGCCGGCGGCTCGATCCTGGTATCGGGCAAGATCAGCGCGGACGGGGGCAACGCCGGCTGGGGGGACTTCTCGGGAGGAGGAGGCGGCGGCAGCGGAGGGGCCATCCGGCTCAGTGCCCTGGACGAGGTTCTCCTCGAGAGCGGCGTCCTGTCGGCCCGCGGGGGCAAGGGGGGGCTCATCACCAACTCGAACCAGCTCGTCCACGTGAAGGGGGGGGATGGCGGAGACGGGATCATCCGCATCGAGTCCATGAAGGGGCTTCAGAACTATGTGCTGAACCCGGATCCGGCACCGTCCTACGGGTTGCTGGCCGGAGAGCCGCAGGGAGGCACCGGGCTCGACGGCGATTTCGCTCCGGATCAGGATGTCGTGCTGGACACGTCGCACGGACCGTACCATTTCACATCGTTCTACGTTCCGGAAGGGGTCACGGTGACTGCGGTGGGGCCGTTCCCGCTGGAGATCTACTCGCAGGGGGGCATGACGATCCAGGGAGACATCGACCTCGGCGGGGAGGCTGGGGGAACCGGGTTCAGCGCATGCTGCGGGAATCCGTACCCCAACTCGGAAGGGGGCCAGGGAGGGCAGGGGGGACCGGGAGGTCACGACGGCGGCAATGGCGGCGAGGCCGGCCCGGGCGGGCTCGGCGGAGGGCCGGGCGGGGCTCCGGGCGGACCCATCGGGACCTTCTCTTCTGCCGGTGGGGCCGGGTACTCCCAGCAGGGACAGAATGGAGGCACGAACCAGTGCAACGAGGCGTTCGGGCCTGACGGCGGCAATGCGTACGGCGACCCGGAACTGCTGGTGCTGGAGGGGGGCTCGGGGGGCGGAGGCGCCGGCGATGCCTCCGCCGCGGCCTGCATCTGGTGCAACAACTTCCAGTGCATCGTGGCCAACGACACCAATTACGGTCAGTGCCCGCTCAACGCTCCGTTCTGCGACTACTGTGCCAACGTCCCGACCGCCTGCCAGGCCGATCCAGGATGCTATCCGTCCAAGCGCTGGAACCCCGGTTCCGGCGGCGGTGGCGGCGGCGGTGCACTGCGGCTCGAAACGTCCGGGGAGTTCCTCGTATCCGGGAACATTCGGCTCAACGGGGGCAACGGCGGAGACAGCCTCGGTGCCGGAGACAACGACGACGGGACCTGCGGCCCGGGGTGCACCGAGGGGTGCTACAAGGGGCAATGCAACCCCATGTCCGGCGGCAGCTTCGGCGGCAGCGGCGGCGGCGGCAGCGGCGGTGCCCTGATCATCCGCTCCCACAGCGTGCGCACCATGGGGCTCATCGAAGCCCGGGGGGGCAAGACCGGCACGCTGAGTCAGGGGGGCGGCTGCCCGGTCGATCCCACCGTCGAAGTGCCCCCTCCGGGGCAGGGGCGCGGTGGCACCGGCTCACCCGGGCGAATCCGTGTCGAGGCGGATGCCCCCCTGGGGTCCATCCTGATCGGGACCGGGCCGTTCTCGACCGGGACCGTTTCCGTTCCTTCCGGAACCACCGCCGTGAGCGTGTGGTATCCGCTTCCTGACAAGAAGACGGCCGTGACTCTCGTCGAGGCACTGGGTCTGGGCGCTGCGGATTCCCTCGAGGTCCGCACGACGACCGGCAGCAACGGGCAACCCAATGAAGGGGCTGCAAGCCCGTGGCTCCCGTTCGGCGACCTGCCTCCTGCAGGAGCGTTCGTGAGGTTCCGGACCGAGCTGGCCCTGCCGGTTCCCCCCGACCCTGCCTCCAAGGTCGAATCGGTGCGCTTCAGCCACCAGTTCGAGGTGCCTCCGTCCGGCTGGTAGAACCTCCTGCCCTTTATCTTGACAAGCTTCGCGCAGGGGCGATATGCTCACCGCACCATCGATTGGGGGAGTACTGCCATGATGAGACGACTGGCTGCGCTGCTGTTCCTGACTCCGGTCCTGCTCGTGGGGGTCGGATGTGCCACCGAAGAGGCGGAGGAGGGGGGCGAATTCTCCCTGTCCCTTCAGGCACTCGAGACCTCCTGCGGCGCCACGGGGACCATCCCTGCCGAAGTGGCGGCGTTCCGCGTCAAGGTGGTGCAGAACGACCCGACTCTCGACAAGCCCACGGTCCTCCTGGACAAGGATTTCCCGGTGACGTCCAAGGTCATCAAGCTGTCCAAGGTGGCCGAAGGGGAGGACATCGAGCTCACCATTCTCGGCCTCGAGGCCGACCCGGCAAAGCCCCCCGTCATGTTCGGACGGGCCCGGGACATCACCGTGCTCCAGGACGAGACCACAAAGGTCACCGCGTCGCTCAGCGGCTTCGGGAAGTTCTCCTGCATGACACCGCCCAACGGGGCTTCGAACGTGCTTTTCCCGACGCTCACCACGCTGCCCGACGGCCGGATCCTGATGGCCGGCGGTTTCAGCAAGGTGACCGAGGATGCCGGGCGGTTCGAGATTGCCATGCCGTCGGACATGGCCTTCATCTATGATCCGGTCTCGGTGAAGTTTACGCAGGTCGGGAACCAGATGAACAAGCCGCGTGGCGCCCATGCGGCGGCCTACCTGCCCAAGAGCCAGCTCATCCTGCTGGTCGGCGGCTCCGAGCGGATGTACATGGAGAAGAAGAACGATTGCTTCCCGTGGTACTTCCTGAAGGACAAGGCGGGTGACGTCGGGTACACGTACGAGCTGTTCGATACCCGTACCGAGAAGTTCCTCCAGTGGAACGGGGCCGAGTGGCCCGACAAGCTGGATGACGAGCCGGTCCACACGATGATCAAGCAGGTGCGCCGGGTGTTCCCGGCCGTGGCGGTCAACAACGACGGCACCGCGCTCGTCACGGGCGGCGGGATGTGGCCTTCGTGCGGAAGCAAGACCATGGAGACCGATGCGGATTACCAGGTGGCCGAGCTGTACCGGCCCAAGTCCGAGGGGTACGACGGCGGGTTCATGAACTCGTTTGGCGCACTGACCATGAAGGCCATGCGTGCCGGCCACACGGCCACGCTGCTCGAGGTGAAGGACAAGCTGGCGTACCACATCTTCTGGGGCGGCTCGGACGAAGGGGCACCCATCGCGGAAGTCTACAAGGAATCCTCGGGCCAGCTCGACGGCAACTTCGGGGCCTTCTCCCCCGTGACCTGGTTGGACAACGACTCGTACAAGAAGCGGCCGTTCTTCCACACCATGACCCCCCTGAAGGATCGGCAGTTCCTGCTGGTGGGCGGTGTGCTGAACTCCAAGGGCAAGCTCAAGGTCCCGTCCTCGGGCGATGCCCACCTGGTCAAGGTGCAGGCCGATCTCAAGGTCGGCGTTTCCTCGGTCGAGGGGCTCGGAGAAGGGCGCTACTTCCACTCCGCGACGACGTATGATGCCGACCACGTGGTCGTGCTGGGCGGCTTCTCCTCGGTGGTCCAGGGGGAAAACACCCTGTTCGCCTCCACTGCGAGTGCAGACGTCCGGTTCTTCGACCGTGCAAGCGGCAAGCTCTCCCTGCCTTCCATCGATGCGACCCCGAAGATGCGGGGCGGGCACGTGGCAGCACCGCTCTCCAATGATTGCATCCTGCTCCTGGGCGGCGTGGACCAGGTGTACGAAGGGCTCGAGTTCGGGAACAAGTCGCTGGCGCTGCTGGCCGAGATGTACTGCCCGTCGACGATTTGCCCTGAGAAGCTGTGGCCCACCGGCTGCTACGTGGAGTAAGGGAGGCAACCATGGTGAAGAACTTCATGAACGTGCGTGAGATCACCGCCACCCTGACGGCGGCTCTGTTCCTCTGCTCGAGCCTCCTGCTCGTTGCCCCCCGGGCCCTGGCCCAGGAAGGGGAGACGCGGCGGGTCGCAGCATTCGTGCTCCCGGCCTCGGCGTCCGACGCCAAGCCGGCCCTGCTGCTCAACCGGGTGCTGCGGGAGAACACCGAGGGGCTCACCGGCATCGAGCTGGTCACCCCGGCCCCGGTGCTGAACGGCTCCTCTCTGCCCGAGGTGCTGACCGGAATCGAGCAGGCCTACCAGGCGCTCAACGGCAAGCAGGTGGACAAGGCCCTGGCAAAGCTCAACCAGCTTCGCCCGATCCTCGAGCAGATCCTCCCGCTGGTGCCTCTCCGGTCGGTTGCCCTGTTCTACAAGTCGTGGGGAGTGGCGCAGATCCTGACGGGCAACATGCTCGAGGGCAAGACCGCCATCGAGGTCAGCCTGACCCTGTGGAAGGACCAGGCCAATCTCGAGTACGCCTACAGCGTCGAGACGCTCAAGACCTTTGCCGAAGTGGTGGCCGACCTGGAGCGGCGTGGCGGCGGCAAGGTGACGGTCGAGACCACTCCGGAGAACGCCGTGGTCGTCCTGGATTCCCGGGAACCGGCCCTCTCTCCGGCCATTTTCTCGAACGTTCCTGCGGGCATGCACCTGGTCAAGGTGGTGCTGGACGGCCATGAGCAGTGGGCCGGGTTCGTCCGGGTCAAGGCCGGCGACGACAACACCGCATCGGTTCCGCTCAAGCCGATTTCCGAGAAGGGGATCTTCGACCAGAGGCTCGTTGCCGTGGCCCAGGACATCAAGTCCGGGGCTGACGGGGCCAAGGAGGCTCTTGTCGAGCTCAAGCAGTTCCTGGGCGTCAACGAGCTCTTGGTGGTGGAGTGCTCGGTGGTGGGCGAGACCTACGAGCTGTCCGGTTTCCACGTGAAGGCGGATGACAGCCTGGCTCAGGCCAAGAGGTCGCTGGCCCGGGATGCGAGCTTCCTCGCCAGCATCCGCGAGTTTCTGTCCGGCCTGTTCGAGTCGTTCTACGAAATCGCGCGCAAGGCGGAAGGGCTCGGCGGGCCCCCCATCGACCCGGTCCTGCTCCAGAAGGCGGGGCTGAACATCGAACAGGGATCCACCGTGTTCGACCCGGACAACCCGGTGTTCCCCACAGTCGAATTCGGCCAGAAGAAGGAGCCGATCTACAAGAAGTGGTGGTTCTGGACCGGGATCGGCGTGCTCGTGGCCGGCGGTGCCGTGCTCGGCGCATGGGCCGGCACGGGTGGCTTCGGGGCCGGGCAGTCCGGAGGCCCCACCGGGACCATCGAGCTGACCATCGTGCCCGTGCAGTAGTCTCCCTCCTTCGATTCGCCTCCGTTTTCAATTGACTTCGACTTCGGCCTGCCCGACACTCTATTCGGATGTGAAGAACTGAACCAAATCGGGCTGGAAAGTGCAATGGAATGCGAGCCACGAGGAGTCATGGAGGCCGAGCGAGGCCGAAGGAGTCCTGCGGGTACTCAATGTGACCGGAGCGAGCATGCAGAAAGTGGAAGACAAGACAAGACAAGACAAGACAAGACAAGACAAGACAAGACAAGACAGGACGCAGCCCCGGCTGACCTGACGTCACGGCCCATCAGCGTGGGCGTGCTCATGGACCCGCCGCTGTACCGCAGCCTCGTGGTTGAGCGACTGCGCCGTGCGGACGAACTGGAAGTCTGCTGGCAACGCGGGGTGCCGCCACTTGACCTTCGTCCTGAGCACCTGCGTGCAGTGGATGTCCTGCTGACCAGGGAGGAGGGCGATGCAGACTGCCTTGCCGGTGCTGCCGGGACGGTCCTGCGCGGTGCCCCCGAAGTCCCCACCGTGGTCATCATCGCCCGAAGCAACGCACAGACCGTCCGGATCCTGCTGGATGCCGGAGCACGGGGCCTGCTCGACGAACGGTGCCCGCAGGCCGACGTTCCCACCGCGATCGTGGCCGCAGGGACAGGCGGGGTCTACATGTGCCCGTGGACGGCCGCCTTGGCTATCGGTACGGGGCGGCAGCCGAAGTCCAACGAGGGCGGTGAATGCCTGTTCCAGTCGCTCACCGCACGCGAGCGCGAGATCCTCATGCTGTTGAGGTTCGGTGTCCGGCGGCGGGAGATAGCGGACCGACTCGGAATCAGCGTGCGCACCTACGACGTGCATCGACGGCGAATCCTCGAGAAGCTGGACATAGACAGAGTGGAGGACATGGATGGAAGCAGTCAGGCATAGAACCGACCCGGCTACGGTGGGGCGACCCGGTCCTTGTGCTGCTTCATGCCTCACGATATCGTCTCCGGTGGAAGGGGAGTCTGCGCAATGGTTGGCTGATGAGATGATCGTTGGGCGAGGTGCAGCGATGCGTTGTCTCGTGGTGGTTGCATGTGTCGCAGAAATAGCCTGCATTGGATGCGGCACCGACGGTGGTGCGCACATGGACGTCCTGGACTCGGCTGCCGGGGATTCGACAGATGTCCTCGGTCGTGGCGATGGCCCATGCACTCCAGCATGTGAGGGGCGCGAGTGTGGCTCCGACGGATGCGGCGGGTCGTGCGGAGAGTGCGCCATGCTCGTCGAGACCTGCGACGCGCAGGCGAAGTGCGCGGCCGTCTTGTGCAAGTCAACGAAGGACTGTCCGGGGGATCTCGTCTGCAACCCGGCGACATCAGAATGTGTCGTTTGCCTGGGAAACGAGGATTGCGACGAAGGCAAGGTCTGTGGATCCGACCATTCCTGCCACGAAATGTTCGAGTGCTCGTCGGACAAGGACTGCAAGAAGCTCGGCCTCCTTTGCGACAAGGAGGCCGGAGTGTGCGTCGAGTGCCTGGATTTCCCGGATTGCGATGCCGCCGAGTACTGCCTCGATGGGTACTGCGTTGCCGATGTGTGCACGGCGGAAGAGAAGAAGTGCGATGGGAAGATGGCCATGCTGTGCGCGGAGGATGGTTCCGCCTGGCAGGCGGGCGATACCTGCGGCGAAGAACAGTACTGCCATGACGGCCAGTGTCTGGAGCAGGTGTGCACTCCCGGCCTGCCCTACTGTGAGGCGCTGGACGTCCTGATGTGCGATGAGTTGGGAAGCGGCGGGACGCTGATGGAAACGTGCGACGTCATGGTGCAGGCGTGCGTGGCCGGCGCATGCAAGACGCTCGTCTGCGATGCGGACACGTCATTCTGCGAGGACGACTTCACGGCCGCTGTGTGCTCTGCAGACGGGACGGGCAAGAGCAGTGCGCCCTGTCCTGCACTGACCTATTGCGACGAGGGAAAGTGCCTCGACCAGGTTTGCCCGGCCGGCGAGGTCTACTGCGACGGCGAAGTGTACAAGGTGTGCAACTCCAAGGGGTCCGCCGTCCAGTTCGAAGAGGATTGTGCGGTCACCGGGGACCACTGCTTCGAAGGCGTGTGCATCGACACGATCTGTGCGCCCGGCAAGTCGTTCTGCCAGGATGCGGAAACGTCCGCCACGTGCGCAGCGGACGGCATGAGCTTCCAGACCTTTCCATGCGATCAGGGCGAGGCCTGCGCTGGGGGCAAGTGCCTGGCTGTGGTCTGTGCAGCAGGCAAACCGTATTGCTACGGAACCCTCGCACTCGTGTGCAACGCGACCGGCACCGGCCCCTCCGATGCCGGAACGGACTGCGCCGCATCGGACCAGTGGTGCCTGGAAGGGGTCTGCATGGACTGCGTCCCCGACTGCGCCGGCAAGGAGTGCGGGGACGACTCGTGCGGAGGAAATTGCGGCACCTGTGGGCCAGGAATGGACTGCCAGAGCGGGCAGTGCATCCTCCCATGCGGGGATGGACAGTGCACGACCGGAGAGAACTGCTCGACCTGCCCCGGAGACTGTGGCCCCTGCATCACTCCGGGCTTCACGAAGATCTCGAAGGGTTCGTTCTGGATGGGCTGCGTTGGTCCAAACGGAGCGCCGGCCAATTATCCCGGATCCAAGACGGCTGAGGTCGACTGCAACAAGAGTGAACAGGTGCATCACGTCGCGCTGACGCGTGACTTCGAGATCGGAACAACGGAGTTGACCCAGGGGCAATGGAAGAAGCTTGTCGCGGGGTGGAACCCGAGCGTGCAGAAGGAGTGCGGCGATTCCTGTCCGGTCGAGAACGTGTCATGGCTCGACGCTGTGGCCTTTGCGAACCTGATGTCCGAGACGGTTGGGATCGACCCCTGCTACGTCCTCTCCCAACTCAAGTGCCAGGACGGGATCGCTGTCGGGGTGGACTTCCTGACCTGCATGACCGACACACACGGCGGCATCGGAGCGGGCGAGATTGCCCTGGCTGCCGGTCTGGAAACCCCGTATGAGTGCGAGGGCTACCGGCTGCCGACCGAAGCCGAATGGGAGTACGCGGCGAGGGCTGGGACGCTGACGACGTTCCACAATGGCCAGGGGATCGATCAAGATCACAACTGGTGCGAGGTCCCTTTCCACCTGACGGAGATTGCCTGGTACTGCGGGAACAACGATCCCGCCGGCCTCAAGCCGGTGGGATTGAAGGTGCCCAACGCCTGGGGCTTGCTGGACATGTCCGGCAACGCAACCGAGTGGTGCTGGGACCAATGGGATGACTGGTACGAGGTAGGCCCCGTGGTGGACCCGGTCGGACAGGGGCCGAAGTACCCAATTACACGAGTGCAGCGGGGAGGCTCCTACGGAACGTTGGCCAGTGGGTGCAGGTCTGCAGTTCGCGGGTCTGAGTACCACTACAAGCAGAGTCAAGACTGTGGCTTCCGCCTGGCTCGCACTCTGTGAACGGAGAGTCTGCTTCGCTCGGTAGATACCAACCCGTATCGAAGAGAATACCAACCCGAAAGTAATACAGTACGCGTTTTCCGCTACAGACATGGAAGGCCGGATGCCGCATAGTGGCTTGCATGAGGTTGGCCGGATGACCATGCCCGAAGCCGAAGACCGTCCGCTGCTGAGTGCGTGCCTCATCGTGCGCAACGAGGAGCACAACCTGCCCCGATGTCTGGAGAGCCTGCGGGGGCTGGCGGACGAGCTCGTCGTGGTCGATACCGGATCTGCCGATCGCACTGTGGAGATTGCGCGGTCTTTCGGCTCCGTCGTCGCTGAGCAGGCATGGCGCAATGACTTCGCGTTCCACAGGAACCAGTCCCTCGACATGGCGACGGGCCGCTGGTGCCTGGTCGTAGATGCAGACGAGGAGGTGGTGGAGACGGACAGGGAGCAGACCCGGCGGCGGCTTGCGGAAGATGGGTTGACTCCCGTTCTGCTCGTGAGAGAGCGGCTTCGTTACGAAACCGGCAATGATATCACGGTGCTCGTGCCGCGGTTGGTGCGCCGTTCCAGCGGAATCCGGTTCGTTCACCCGGTGCACGAGCAGCTCAAGGTCACCGACATGCCCGCCCGGCTCTCCAACGTGTCCCTGCTGCACCACGGATATACGACCGTCGAAGCCCAGTACCGGAAGGAACGACGCAATCTCGAGTTGGGGAAGGCCATGGGGGATCATTCGCACGGCCTGCACACGGTGGTGCGCTCAGCGTTCTCGCTGGGCCTCTGGGACGACGTGGTCGAACATGCGGAGCGCCTCGCCGAAAGGTCGAAGCAGGCCGACGTGGTTGCTGAGGGATGTGCCCTGGGCGCGGCAGCCGCCGTCTTTGCCGGTGACCTGGCACGCGCCCGGAAACTGCTGGTCGTCGGGAGGGCAGTCGACCCGGGCTCGCCCGACCTGTTGAGGGTCGAGGTGGCATGTGCCGCTGCCGAGTATGCCGTTTGTGTCGGCGAGGCAGGTCTGGACCGATGCGTCAGCTTCGCCAGAGCTCCGATCTTCCGGCACGACGACGGAGCGCACACAAGGGTGCTGGCCGCGCTGGGGCTGAAGAGCGAGGTCTCGAGGCCGCCAGCGACGGCTGCAGAGGGGAACGCAATGGGCCTCACGGAAACCAACAACGCCTGCAAGAGGTGAAGGCATGACGAAACGCACGATCGAGCTGAGGGATTGGATCACGCTTCGTGGGGTTTCCCCCGCATTCGTGACGTTGGCCCAGGACGTCGAAGAGACCGTCGACACCGATGGAGCCACCTACGGCCACGCGGAGCTTCAGACGCTCCGATGCGCATCGTGCACCGTGTTCCTGGAAGGCTCGGACTCAGGGCAGACCTTCGAACCGGTCTTGAGCGCAACCGGCGGTGCCGGTCTTACCACCGCACGGCTGAACAAGGACGTGCCTGCAGGCCAGGCTGGGCGCCTGTACCGATACCTCCGATGGAGAATCGCGTGCACCCCTGGCCAACCCGACTGGACTGCCACGTTCCGCATCTCGGTCACCCTGGCCGATTGAAGGGAGGAGGATATGAACCGCACGAAGCCGATGCAATCGAGGCCGATCGAGTTCCAGCCCTGGATTTCTCTTGCAGGAGTTGTCATTCTCAACCCATCCGAGGCCCAGGCGTTCCGGTGGCCGAAACAGCCCATTGGCGGATGGATGAACACCACCCAATGGCGTAACTTCAGGATCCAGACCACAGCAACCAGACTGCTTGAGTGCAAGCTTCGGCTGGAAACGTCCGCATGGGCCGAGGCGCCGGACGAACTTTGGACCGAGCTGGTCTCATACCCGCCCGGCCAGGAAGGATACAAGGACCTCTCAGTGGTGAATGACGGGGCGGCTGCCGCCTACAAGGGGGAGATCTTCCTGCGTTGGCGAATTACGACGAGGGACCTGCCAACGGCGGACTTGCCATGGGCGGCGTGTTTCCAGATCCGCATTCTGCCCGAGAAGGGAGAAGGGAGGGTTCCATGAACCGCACGATACCGATGCAGAAGTGGACGACGTTCTCGGGAGCGACGACCGCTGTGAAATTGGTGCAGCCACGCTCCGGCTGGGTCGATGCGGGCGATGCCGCCGAGGCCGTGTTCGACATCCAGACCATTCGTGCCGATGCTCGGTGCTCGCTGAAGATCATGACCGCGATTTCCGGTGAGGGGCCGTGGAAGCAGGTGCTCGCCATCACAACCAATACCATGACGCACGACCAGACCTACGCCGCTGCGAAGGAAGGTGCGACCCGGCAGTTCGCTCGCCTGCTGCGCTGGGAACTGGACGTGACGGCGGACACCGGGACGACATGGGACATGTGCTTCAAGATCTGCGTCACGCTGAGATAGCCGAGACGTTTCGGCCAGCGTCGGTCTCAAGGAGAATCTGTTTGGCGTGGAATTGAGAGAGGTGGCATCGATGGCACCACAGAACTGGAGGCAGTGGGGTGAACCGAAGTCGGCCGGCTCGGAAGCCGGCGTGTCTGACGGCGGTTGTCTGCAATGTGGCGGGACCTCGGATGCCCTGGGGGGCGGCCGTTCCCAGGAACAGCTCCTTCCCGACTTCCACGATGCGCTCGACCCGGACGGGATCTTCCGGCCGTCGCCGGACGAGGTCGCAGAGGTGCTCCGTGGAAACACGAGCGCAGTCTCTGGAATCAACAAGTACCACCGCAATCTGTGGGCGGCGAGAGATGATCTCGTCGTCTCGAAATACATGTCAATGCCAAATACGAGTCTAAATCCATACGCATGGAAAAATAGCCCGTTTGTGCAGACTCACGTCATGTCGCCGTTCATTGAGTCCAACAAGGGTGCCAATCAGCACGCTGCAACTGAAACATTGTACGCTATTTTAGTCACTTGCAAAACAGGAATCGTACCGCTATCAAGAAAACTCTATTTCTCATCAATTTCATCTGGCGGATCATTCCCATATGGTGACTACTGTAGCTTTACGTCGTCAACTGGAAATATCATCAAATACATCGGACTATTCGATCCTGGTGCGACTTCTTTTGCCATTCCGGTCAGATGGTTGAAGTGTCGTGATCAATGCATGCCTGGCAGTCCATCGATGCTCAACTATGATGGCGTCGATTGTGAACTGCTTGTATCTGCTAAGGATGGCGAGTATTCGATAGATGTATGTAGGTGGCTAGTCTTCTCGTATTTGGCGCGTATGTATAGTGTATATCGCCCTGACCACTATTTATGTTCAGTAAACTGCACGCCTGAGAACTGGTGTTTGTATAGCTCGACTGTGCCCGAGGAGAGCTACGCCCCGCTGCCCGTGTTTGTTCACGTCCCAAACGTCGACAAGCTTGGCCATGAGAGCTTCCCTCACGGGCAGGTGCCGCTAATCGGTGCGCTGTGCTGGCCGAAACGGTCGATCAACAACACGAGGACCAGGGTGGGAACTCACAACGGGTTCTACGTCTTTGGCGCGCAGACCGTCAGGGTGGGGATCAAGGGCGGCATCGAATGGTGCGGCTATCGGCTGAATTCCATACCGCAGAGTATCGAGGCCCATTCGGAGGAGATCTACCGAATAGGGCGGGCTGTCCACGAGTTGCTCGGACCCTCGGATCCGGCGGTTCCGGACAGTGGCGACGGAATGGACTGGTTCTTCTGCGAGAGCACCCTGTGTTCCCCGCACATGCAGTCGTTGGCGGATCACCAGGTTCCTCAATGCAATCCCCCACGGCCCGGGGTGGATGCCTCCGGTTTGTGCGAGCCCCCGTGCTGGCCGTGCGGGATCGGCACCGCGCCCAAGGTGCCGGACAACACCAATCCTCCATGTTAGCAATGGGGCCCCCCGCCCTAGCTCCTGGCAGTCTCACCGCGTTATGGGCTGCAGGATTCCTGCACCCTGCCCCATTCCTGCCACCCCCTCCAGACGCCACAGCGCAATTGCCTGATTCGCCTCCGTTTTCAATTGACTTCGGTTCGCGCACGCTGCTAGATTACGCTGCCCGTCCGTGACCGAGTATCGAGCCGGGCGGTTCTTTCTGAACAGAGGAGTCGACAGATGGCCAAGCAGAAGGCGGAAGACATTCGCAATGTCGTGTTCATGGGACATGGCGGTTCGGGCAAGACCACCGTCGTGGACGAGATCCTGCATGCGGCCGGCGCCAACAGCCGGATCGGGTCGGTCAAGGAGGGTACCAGCCTGGCCGATACCTCCGATGACGAGATCGACGGCAAGGCATCCATCGACCTCCACCTGCTGCATTGCACCCACCAGGGAAAGCTCTTCCATCTCCTGGATACCCCCGGGCGCACCGACTTCATCGGACAGACCGTGGCGGCCCTGCGCGCTGCCGAAACCGCACTGATCCACGTGGACGGATACACCGGCATCCAGGTCAACACCCGCAAGTCGTGGAAGATGGCCCGTGAAGAGGGCAAGGCCGTCGCGTTCGTCGTGACCAAGGTCGACATGGAAAACGTCGACCTGCCCAAGCTCATCAAGGCGCTCCAGGAGGACTTCGGCAAGTGCTGCGTGCCGTTCAACCTGCCCGATACCACCGGGGCCGGCGTGTCCAAGGTGCTCTCCGTGCTCAATCCTCCGGCCGATGCATCCGCGTTCGTCAAGAGCTTCCGCGAGCCGCTCATCGAGTCCATCGTGGAATCCGACGAAGAGCTGATGATGCGCTACCTCGAGGGCGAGGACGTCAGTGCCGAAGTGTCCGCACACATCGGGGCCGCGATCAAGGGGGGCACGCTGGTGCCCGTGCTCTGCTACGGCCAGAAGGGATCCGTGGGCGTCAAGGAGATCCTCGACGTGCTCGTTTCCTACTTCCCGTCTGCCGCAACCGTGAAGTCGCTGCCCGTGTCCCGCAAGGTCACCAACGAAGCCGGCGAGACCAGCACCGAAGTCGTGTCGGTCGACGTGGAACCCAACACCTTCGTCGCCCAGGTCATCAAGATTGTCATCGACGAGCACAAGGGGCGCATGGCCATCATGCGCGTGTTCTCCGGCAACTCGGTCGGCGGTGCCACCTTCACCAATGCCACGCGGGGCCGCGGCGGCAAGTTCGGCAAGCTGTTCAAGTTTTTCGGTACCAAGCAGGAGGAAGTCGATTCTGTCAGCGCCGGCGACATCTTCGCCGCTGCCAAGATCGACGAGCTCTTCACCGGTGACACGGTCACCGACGGTACCTGGAAGGAGCCGGTCCGCCCCATCCACTTCCCCACGGCCATGGTGGCCCTGGCCATCAAGCCCAAGAGCCGGGCCGACGAGTCCCGCATTTCCCAGGTCCTTCAGCGCTACATGGCGGAAGAACCCACGTTCCGGTTCGAGATGGACGGCCAGACCAAGGAAATGGTGGTCTACGGCATGTCCGAGCTCCACCTCAACATCCTGCTCCAGCGCATGGCTCGGCGCCAGAACGTGCACGTCGATACCAAGCTCCCGCGCATCTCCTACCGGGAGACGATCACCAAGGCGGTCTCCGACTACCACCGCCACAAGAAGCAGTCCGGCGGTTCGGGCGAGTTCGCAGAAGTGCACTTCCGCATGAACCCGTACCGGGGCAAGGAAGAGCTGTTCAACTTCGTGGACGCCCTGCGTGGCGACAACGTGCGCCGGCAGTTCGTGCCTTCGGTCGAGAAGGGTTGCCGCGCCATGTGCGAGACCGGCGTGCTCACCGGCTCCCCGGTCATCTGGGTCGAGGTCGAGTTCTTCGACGGCAAGGACCACCCCGTGGACGGCAAGGACATGGCCTTCCAGAAGGCCGCCCGCGAGTGCTTCAAGAAGTGCTTCCTCCAGGCCGGGCCGACACTGCTCGAGCCGACCGTCAATCTCGAGGTCTCCATTCCGCCCGAGTTTGCCGGCGACATCAGCCAGTACCTGAACTCCCACCGCGGGCGCATCCAGGGCATGGATCACCAGGGAGAGGAGCAGATCATCCGGGCACTCATTCCGCTGGCCGAGGTCCAGACCTTCTCCTCGGACCTGCGGGCCATGACCCAGGGCCAGGGGAGCTACTCGCTGGAGTTTGCCAGCTACGACCAGGTCCCGGCCCAGGTGCAGCAGCAGGTCATCGCCAACTACGCCAAGGAAGCCCACGGCGAAGAAGAATAGACTCAGAGAGAATCGTTCAGAAAGTCGTCGGTATTCTGAAGGATGAAGCGGGTAACTCCCTGCTTCTTCAGGGCTTTCTTCACTGCGGGAACGCGATCTGCCGTGAGCACGGCCAGCACGAATCCGCCGAGCCCTGAGCCGGTGAGCTTGGCTCCGTAGGCTCCTGCCCGCGTCGCTGCCCTGCACAGGGAATCGAGGCGGGGGGTGGAGACGCCCAACCCGGCAAGCAGGCAGTGGTTCTCGTCCAGCATGTGGCCGACGAACTCGAAGTCCCCCTTGCGCAGTGCCGTCGCGGTCTGGAGGCTGATGCTCTCGGACACAGCAGTCAGGCGCTGCAGCACGAGGTCCCCGCGCGGACGGTCGAGCAGTGCCCGGACCCGCCCGATGACCTCCCGGGTCGAGGCCCGCTCGCCGCTGTCGGCCAGCAGGAAGACCCCGCCACCCGCGATGTCGAGGAAGCCCGCCATCGGCCCCTGGGCATCGGCAGCCCGTCCCTCTCCCACCGAGAACGACTCTCCTGTCTTGACAAAGCATGGGGTATCGAATGCCACCGTGGTGGAGTCGATGCCGCTGGGCCGCTCGTGGAACACCCGCTCCATGTCGAGGGCCACCTGGGCAACCCGGTCCTCGGCATCTCGGACCTGCCGCAACTCCGCCAGCGCACGGCAGAAGGCCACCGAATAGGCCGCGCTGTATCCCAGCCCGCTCATGCAGGGAAAGTCTGCATCCGTGCGCACCCGCGTCGCGTGCGGACGACCTGTGGAAAACCCCCGGCCTCCGATCCGTGCGGCCCGCAGCAGCAGCCCTCCAGGATCCTCTCCCTCCACCCGGAAGCTGTTGCGACGGGCAGGCTCCGCCGACAGGGTGACTTCGAGACGGGTCGCCCGCAGCGGGATTGCCAGCGCGGTCCCTCCCCACACGACGAAGTGCTCGCCGGTCAGGATGGCCTTGCCGTGGGCCTGCCCACGAGTCTCCACGGCCGAGGGCTCAGGACGGTTCCCTGTTCCCGAAGCGGGGCGCACGCGGCCCCGGGCGGCCTTCTCATCCATTGTGCAACACCTTGCGCTCATGCAGTTTCCTGTGCGTGGGCATGATGCCGGTCGTTGCCATGGCCAGGAGCGCCCCCAGGTTCTGGAGCAGTCCGACTGAGGCCACGGCTTCCTCCAGATCGCCGACCTCCGCAATGCGCATCAGCTTCATGAACGGGGCCGTGGTCGGGCGGTGGGGACCGGTTCCGCCAACCGTTCCGCAGACGATCGGTCCCTCGAAGCGTCCCACCAGGCACTCGGAGGTCAGCTCCCACGTGGCCAGCGGCGTCATCCGCCCCTTGCGGCAGGCATGGGCATCCAGCGCAGCGATGGCTGCACGGGTGTCCTGGTACAGCGCCGCAAGCACCCCCGAGATGCCGTTGAGAATCCCCTTGTTGTGCGTGATTGCCCGCTTGTCATCGATTCCGGCCCAGCGAGACAGTGCCTCGATTCTCTCCCCGACCGCCTTGCCCTCCATCCCTTTGACCGAAAGCAGATCGTGGGGCAGGTGGACGTGAGCCGCTGCCGGGCGCCCCAGCGGGTAGTTGGTCACGATGGCCCCGAGCCCTTCGCCCGGCATGGCCCCCTGGATCTCCCGGGCGAACTGCTCCGCAATCGAGGTCGCCAGGTTGGCCCCCATGGCATCGACGGGGTCGATGAGGAGCAGGAACGTGCCCGCCCCCGGGCACCTCCCGTTGAACGCCTCGAAGGTCACGGCCTGGATGCCGCCACCCGCCGCTGCCAGCCTCGGATGCGCTGCCGACACGGCCCGCTTGAAGTCCGGCAGGAACGTATCGAGACGGGCCTGCACGTCCGCAGACGACAGCGTCGTCCGAAACAGGACCTGGGCACCGATGCGCCGCTCTCCCCGGACCGCGGTCACGCCGCCGACCAGCGCTGCAAGCCCTGCGGCCTTGGTGCACGCAGCGACCACCGATGCCTCCTCCGTTGCCAGGGGGACCAGGAGCGGCTTGCCGTTGACCACCATGTTGGCCACGAGTCCCACCGGCAGCCGGATGCCGGCCACCACGTTCTCGCTGATTCCGTCGAGCGAGGGGGCAAGCTCTTCCCGCAGAACCCCCGCCTCCACCGCATCCAGCCATCCATCCGCCTCCAGCCTGGCCAGTCGATCGTTGGGTGCCAGGCGATGAAATCCCGGGTAACGTGAGCCGTTCATAGTCCACCTCCACCAAGTGCCACGACATAGAGCCCATAGACTACCGGAGCTGCAAACAGCAGGCCGTCGATCCGGTCGAGCATCCCTCCGTGCCCCGGCAGGAGGGCCCCGGAATCCTTGACTCCCGCACTGCGCTTGAGGACCGATTCGCACAGGTCGCCGATCTGCTCGGCCACTCCTCCCCCCAGCCCGGCTGCCAGCAGCAGCGGGACCGACAGGGGGCTGTCACAGACGGCATGGATCAGGAACGCACCGCCGATGCTGGCTGCGATGCCGAAGAAGCTCCCCTCGATGGTCTTCTTCGGGCTCACGCGGGGGTGCAGCTTGTGCTTTCCCAGGAACTTCCCGCCAAAGTAGGCCCCGCTGTCCCCCAGCCACACCACGGCAAAGAGCATGATGAGCCCGCTGCCTCCCCAGCCGGGAATGCGGGCCAGCAGGACCACCGAGGCCATGAGCAGCCCCACGTACAGGGCCCCCATGCCCATGCCGGGGCCCTCCAGGAGCGCCTTGGGGATCCGGTCCGCTGCCACCAGGTACACCGTCAGTGCCAGCATCGGCGACAGGAAGAGCCAGGCCAGGAGATACGGCCCCGTGAGGAAGGCCAGCGCCGGCCCGAGCGTGATCCACGCGGTCCCCGCCAGGTGCAGCATCCGCAGCTCCTTCAAGGGGAAGAGCGCCAGGTACTCCCAGGCCGCCAGCGCCGTTGCCGCCACCGCAAGTCCGGCTCCGACGGTATCCGGGGCCAGCCAGGCTCCGGCCACTACCAGCGGTGCCAGGACGAGTGCGGTCAAGATCCGAGTCAACATGGTCGAGTCCTCCTATTCGCCGAACAGCTCATTGGCCCCTTTGCCCCCCGGAACCGGGGACGCCTCCTCCAGGCCTCGGCGCACCAGCTCTTCCTGGAACCAGCCCCCGGTCAGAGCATCCATCAGCGCAGTCATCTCTTCCAGTCGGACTTCCTTCGTGATACGGGAGGTCTCGTCCGCCGGCGGGTTGAGGGCCATGTCATACTGGAGCCTGCGCCGCATGTAGTACAGCCGCGTCACCTCCTTGACCAGCCCCTGGACCATGCCCGCGAGCGACGCGATGTCCAGCACCTCGGCATTGAACACCAGCTCCGGAAGGTTCCAGGACAGGCGGGTCCGCGCATCCCAGGCCGATCCGCCGGCCCCCTTGGTGAGCCAGGGGTCGTTGCCCGGGAATTCGAGGTAGTTGAACGTGTCTTCGTCCAGGTCGGCCCGTGAGTACCCGCCCGCCACCTCCACGATCGGCACGGCTGCCTTGGTCGACGCTCCTCTGCGAAACGCCCTTACCTTCTCCCGGTCCACGTCGAAGTGCGCCAGCGCGGCCTTCTGCACCTCGATGCAGGTCGGCTCGGCCTTGATGCGCAGGAATGCGGCATTCTTGCTCTGTGCGAGCGTGGTCCGTGGGACCCCGGTCAACGCCAGCAGCAACACGATCAGTAGGTGACGTCTGAAAGCCATTCGACTCCTCCCTCGGAAAGGTCCCGCACCTGGCGTGCGTAGAGCCCTCCGGTCAGTGCATCCAGGTGCTCGGTCAGCTCCCGGTACCGCAGTGCAAGGTCCAGGAGCTCCGCAGCGTCTGTCGGCCGCTCGAGGATCAGCCGGCGCATGAGCACCAGCCTCTCGTCGTAGTAGCGGACCGCCTCGTATTTGAGCGATGTCTGGGCCGACAGAAGCGCTGCCCGGCCCCACTCCTGTGGGATCTCGTCGCGGGAAAACACCAGGCCGGTCAGATCCCACCAGGCCATGGCTGCAACGTATCCCGTGCCGTAGTCGCTGTGGACACCAAAGACCTTGTCCAGGCCCAGCCCTGCGTTGTTCAGCCAGGGGGTGACCGTGAGCCCCGCATTCCCCCGGGCCGAGAAGTAACCGCCCAGCAACGAGAGCTCCGGCAGAAAGTGGGAGCCGGACGCACGGTTACGCAGCCTCCGGTGCTCCCCCGCGTCCACTCCCATGTGCTCGAACACCGCAGCGATGACCGCACGCTGAGAGGGCTCTGCATCCAGAGCCCGCTCCCACGTGCCGTCGACCCCGCCATTCACCGGCCCGTTCGCCGGCCGCTTCCCAGCCTGCGAGATGCGCAGAAGCCGGCCAGACGTCAGCACGAGGATGTCGCCGCCCCTGGGAAGCACCAGCGGCTTTCGGACCTTGAACGGGCCGTCATCCAGGTACATGTGCCGCCAGGTTGCACCGTAGTCGTCGCTCTCCCACACGTCCCGTTCGGTCGAGGCAAGCAGGTGCCCCTTTCGGTCGGGATCCAGAGCAATGCTGTATACCGCAGTCCCGGCAAGCTGGAGACCGCCGGCCTCCCGCCAGGTACCTCCACCGTCCGTGCTCTCGTCGATGCCGCCCAGGCTCCCCATGTAGATGTGCTGCGGATCCCCCGGCGTCGCCGCCACGCAGGTGACGTAGTCCTTGTCCTCCTGCCCGTCCCAACGCATCCACCGCCAGGTCCGTCCCCGATCCGAGGATGCCAGGACGCCGTTTCCCGAGGTCGCTGCCAGCAGCAGTACCTCCCCACCCGACGCAGAGGCATCCAGCCAGTGCGTCCAGGCCGTCTCCGCCGAGGTCCGCAGTGCCGGCGTGAACGTCAGCCCGCCATCGGTCGAGACATGCACCCCCTTCTGAGTGCCCAGGTAAACCCGCTCCGGGGCAATCGGATCGAATGCCAGAGTCAGCGCCCCCCGGTCCCAGCGACCAGAACCGACTGAGATCGGGTACCACGAGCTCCCGCCGTCATCGGTCCGGAACACGCCGTTCAGCGTGGCGGCCAGCGCAATCCGCTCGTTTTCCGGGTGGGCCGCAATGGCCGTCACTCGAGCTCGGATCACCGGGAGCTCCTCCACGTCTCCGAACGCCCCCATTCCCCAATCCCACTGGGAAAAGTCCTCCAGGACCGCCTGCAGTCGAATCCTGCGGACCAACCGGGCCTGCTCCTGATCGTCGGCCATCTCCAGGCGCTCCCCGGTCGACCCGGGTGACAGCACTCCGGTTGCCGGCAGGCCCGGGATCTCGGCCGCATCATATGCACTGGGTCGGTCCCAGGACTCGAGGAACTCGTCTCCGGTCGCCCCGTGGTCGAAGTAGAAGCCGCTCGCCAGGTCCAAGGCCCCCATGCCTGCCTCCGAGGCCCCCGGGAGCACCTCTCCCATGGCCTCGTCCGGCCCTGGTTCATAGGGGTAGTCGGAGCTTTCCTCGAGGAGCTCGCTCGCGACGAGCAGCCGGAATTCCTGCCACGTCCTGCCGCCGTCCGAGGTCACGAACACGAAGCCGTCGGCCGTGCCGAGGAACATCCGATCGGGATTCACAGGCGAGACCGCCACATCCACCAGGATGGCGTCCCGGATGCCATATGCGAGGTTGCGCACGTGCCTTTCCGTCCCCATGGCATCCATGGTGGAGAGCAGAACCAGCAACGCTGCAGCAAACCTCCCCATTCCCAATGCCTCCCCAGCGCTTCGCCACGTATGCTATCCGGAGGGGGGGGGAAGGCAAAAAAACGGGGTCCAGGGTCCGGGGTCCGGGGTCCAGGGTCCGGGGTGCAGGGCTTGCCCTACGAAGCCCATGTTGTTGTTCCGGGCCGAGGAAGAGCGGGGAGGCGAAGTAGGGTCAGGAAGCCGGGGTCCAGACGCCTGCAATGCGGGCGGCACAATCCGGGCACTGGCCGTGCGCAACTCGGTTCAGCGCCACGTGGAACCCGTGCCGTTCGATGAGGAGCGTGTTGCAGCCCGGACAGAAGGTGTTTTCGAGCGGGCCCGCGGGCAGGTTGCCCGCGTACACGTGGTTCAAGCCGGCCTCCCGCCCCAGCCTGCAGGCAAGCTCGATGGTCGCAGGGGGCGTGGGCGAACGGTCCAGCATCCGGTAGTCCGGGTGGAAGCGGCTGACGTGCCACGGGATGTCCCGGTCGACCGATGCCAGGAACGATGCGATTCCAGAGAGCTCCCCGGCACCGTCGTTCATTCCCGGCACGATGAGTGTGGTCACCTCTACCCACACGCCGGCCTCACGCAGCCTCCGGATCGTTGCAAGCACCGGGTCGAGCCGCCCCCGGCACACCTTGCGGTAGGTCTCGTCGGAAAAGGCCTTGAGATCCACGTTGGCCGCATCCAGGTACGGGAGGACGGCATCCAGCGCTTCGGGCGAGATGAACCCATTGGTGACGAACGCGTTGCGGATCCCCCGCCCCTGGGCCAGGCGTGCGACGTCCAGCGCGTACTCGAAGAACACCGTGGGCTCGGAGTAAGTGGCCGCAATCACCTGCGACCGCTCCTGGACCGCTGCTTCCACCAGGGCCGCGGGCGGCACAAACTTCCCCCGGCCGGGCTCGCCCCGTACCTGCGACAGCGAGTGATTCTGGCAGAACGCACAGGCCAGGTTGCACCCCACCGTCGCGTACGAAAACGTCTCGGCACCGGGAAGGAAATGGAAGAGCGGCTTCTTCTCGATGGGATCGACAGCGACCGAAACCGGCCGGCCGTAGACCAGCGAGACCAGCGTTCCGCCCTGGACGCTGCGAACGCCGCACAGGCCGGTCTGCCCTTCGTTGAGGCGGCAGCCGTGCGGACACAGCCCACACCGGATCATGTCCCCGTCACGGGACTGGAACTGGGCCTGGAAGACATGCTCTGCTCTACGGTTCATCCCCGCCCGGCCTCCCTTCGCCGGTCTCCCGGGAAGGCCGGTCCTCCAATCACTCGGCCCGCTCCAGCTCCTGTCGAAGCTGGATGCTCGGCTTGAAGTAGGGAAGGCGCTTTTCCGGCACGAACACCGTCTCCCCGGTCTTGGGGTTCCGCCCCTCGTACGAACGGTACTCGCGAACGGAGAAGTTCCCGAAAGAGCGCAACTCGACGCGGTTTCCGTCGGCCAGGGCATCCGTCAGCGAAGTGAAGAAAGCATCTACTATCACGGCAGCCCGCTGGCGGCTGATTCCGGCATCTTCGGCATACTTGTCGATGAGTTCCGACCTGGTCATGAGGTCCGCCCTCCGTCGTGCTACACGGCGACTATAGGCTTTCACGCTTCGCGGCGTCAAGACAATTGCCCCCTCCCTTGCCATATTGGACATCCAGGCACACCTGTGGTAGGTAATTCCGCTTGCCGGCAAGACCGGCCCATGGGAGGTCAGGAATGAACAAGCAGGCACTGGAGAACACCATCGGTCGCTGCCGTGAGCGGCACATCATCATCCCAACCTATGACCAGATGAAGCATCCGGAGAAGATCCCGGAGCGGATTCGCGAGAAGCTCAAGGGGATCGGGCTGTGGGATCTCAACTCCCTCAACCTGTTCCGGATCACCTGGAAGAACGATCCCAGGACCGGCGGGTTCGGGAAGGTGAACTACCTCGAGCTGCCGTCCTCGCTCACCGGCGTCAAGACGAGGATCTTCACTCTGATCGGCAAGTACTTCCCGACCGGAGCGCACAAGGTGGGAGCGACCTTCGGACCCCTCGTTTCCCGCATGGTCCGGGGGGACTTCGACCCCACGCGGCAGAAGGCCGTCTGGCCGTCGACCGGCAACTACTGCCGTGGCGGTGCCTTCAATTCCTATCTGCTCGGGTGCACCCCCATCGCCATCCTGCCGGAGCAGATGTCCAAGGAGCGGTTCGCGTGGCTGCACTCGATCGGTGCCGAGGTCATCGCAACCCCCGGCTGCGAATCCAACGTGAAGGAAATCTACGACAAGTGCTGGGAGCTGCACCACACGCGGGGTGAGGAGGTCGTGATCCTCAACCAGTTCGCCGAGTTCCCGAACCCCATGTGGCACTACGAAGTCACCGGCGCGGCCATGGAGGAGGTTCTCAACGACGAGTTGCTCCCGGGCCAGAAGTTTGCCGGCGTTGCCCTGTCCACCGGATCCGCAGGGACCATCGGTTGCGGCGACTACCTCAAGAAGAAGTACCCCACCATGAAGGTGTGCGCGTCCGAGGCGCTGCAGTGCCCGACCCTGCTGTACAACGGCTTTGGCGGTCACCGCATCGAGGGGATCGGCGACAAGCACGTCCCGTGGGTCCACAACATCCGCAACACCGACCTGGTGGCCGGAATCGACGACGAGGACACGATCCGCATCATCCGTCTCTTCAATGAGCCGGCCGGGATGGAGCACCTCCGCAAGGTCGGAGTCCCCGCCGCGACGGTGGATTCCCTCCACCTCATGGGCATCTCCGGCGTGTGCAACATGCTCACCGCGATCAAGATGGCCAGGTACTACGAGCTGTCCGGCGACCACGCCATCTTCGCGATCCTCACCGACTCCATGGAGATGTACAAGTCGAGGCTCGAGGAGCTGCGCGAAGAACGGGGCGAGTACACGCCGACCCAGGCTGCCATCGACTACGACTGCTGCCTCGTGAACCAGAAGATGGACCACGTGCTCGAGCTGTCCTACTGGGACCGCAAGCGCGTGCACAACCTCAAGTACTTCACCTGGATCGAGCAGCAGGGCATGGCAGTCGAAGAGCTCAACCGCCAGTGGTTCGATGCCTCCTACTGGGACGAGAAGCTGGCCGCAGCCCCGGCCCTGGACGAAGAGATCCGGGCGTTCAATCTCAAGACGGGAGTCGAGAAAGAGTACCTGTAGGCCGGCGCCTTAGAACGGGAAGTCGTCCTCGGGCGGCATCTCGTCCGCTCCGCCTTGCTCTGCCACTTCCTTGCGCTTCATCCCGGTATCCTCCCCCTCGTCGCGTCCGTCCGGACCCGACGAGCCGAGGAACTGGACCGTGCCGGCCACGATCTCGGTGGTGTACCGCTTGTTGTGGTCGCGGTCTTCCCAGGCACGGGTGCGCAGCCGCCCTTCGATGTACACCTGTCGCCCCTTCTTGAGGTACTCGCCGCACCGCTCGGCCAGCTTGCCCCAGACGACCACCCGATGCCACTCGGTGCGCTCCTCCCGCTGCTCGCCGGCCCCCGACCACTCGTTGGTTGCCAGCCGCAGCGTTGCCACGGGCTGTCCCCCCGGCGTGTACCGGATCTCCGGATCGGCCCCGAGGCGTCCCACCAGAATCACTTTGTTGACCGATGCTGCCATGACTCATCCCTCCGTCAGATGGTTTCCATGTGGGCCGTCCCCACGGCCCCGCTCCCGTTATCGTCATGAACAACCAAAACGCGCGGCACTTTCGTCATCTTCCTGCCCATTGCGCAGCGATGAACAGTGCGTGCGTGTCCCGAACCAGGTGATCGACGTCGCTGCTGGCCACCAGCATCGTGACTCCCAGGGGGTTCACGAACACCTGCCGGATCAGGTTCCGGTGCTCCTCGAGGAATGCCGTGACTCGGGCATGGCTCTCCCGATCCTCCGACACCCCGGCCCCCACCAGCGTGACGGTGCCGATGTCGTCTCGGATCTCCACCGACTTCCCGAACATCTCCTGCACCCTGGCCCGGAACGTGTCCCGGTTGTGGAAGTTCTCGAGAGAATAGAGGAACGAGGCCCCCCGGTTTCCCTCCAGGCTGATGTGCGACATGAACGGGAGCACGTCCTGCGTCCCGATCGCATTGAGGCATTGGAACAGGTCCGCCTCCCGGGACACGTCGACCGCCTCCCGGAATTGGACGAACATCACGTCTTTCTTCCCGGAGACAGCGGTGAACCGCCGGTCCTCGATGCGAAGGTCTTTTCGAATCACCGTCCCCGGGCTGGCAGGCTCCCAAGTGGACTTGGCATAGATGGCGATGCCGTGCTTTCGCGCGTATTCCAGGGCATCGCCGGCCATGACCTTGGCTCCGGAGCGGGACAGCGTCAGCATCTCGTCGATGTCGACTTCGTCCAGGCGTCGGGCCTCCGGGACAACCCGAGGATCGGCCGAGTACACCCCGTCCACGTCCGAGTAGATCTCGACCCGCTCGGCCTCGAGGGCCGCGGCCAGCGCGATGGCCGTGGTGTCGGACCCCCCTCTTCCCAGGGTGGTGATCTCCCGCTTGTAGCTGGTTCCCTGGTAGCCGGCCACGATCACGATGCGGTTCTTGGCCAGCTCGTCCTGGATCCGGAACGGCCGGACCTCGATGATGCGGGCATTCGAGTGGCTGTCCGTGGTCACGATCCCGCTCTGGCTGCCGGTAAACGAGATGGCCTCGTAACCCAGTCGGTGGATGGCCATGGAGAGCAGCGCCATGGTGATGCGCTCGCCCACCGACAGCAGCATGTCGAGCTCCCGGCGGGGTGGCTCGGGCGCAATCTGCCGGGCCATCTGCAACAGGCCGTCGGTCGTCTTGCCCATGGCGGACACGACCACGACCATCCCGTAACCGGCCGATGCGGCCTCAACCACCTTGGCTGCCACTTTCTGAATCTTCTCGATGTCGGCAACCGAGCTGCCGCCGTACTTGTGCACCACAATCGGTTTCATGCGTTCCCCTCGGCTGGGCCAACCGCCCAGGCATTTCCACTTAATAACTTAGTTAAAGACGAGGGGGAAGAGGTTTGTGGAGGGCAGGGGGGGCTACTGCATCCGGACCCGCCGCACGGCCACGAGGCACAGGCCGAGCAGGAGGAGCGGCAGGATGGAGCCGGGGGTCGTCGGGGAAGCGGAGCAGCTACCGCTCTTCTTCCCTTCTTCTTCCACGAAGATGGGGTTGCCGTCGGTGACGTCCTCGTCGGCCTCCGGGACGGACCCCGAGGTGCACTGCCCCTCGGTGCAGATCAGTCCCAGGCCGCACTCGCCACAGCTTCCGCCGCATCCGTCGTCGCCGCACGAGAGGCCGTCGCAACTGGGGATGCACTCCGGGGTGCACAGCCCTTCCGCATTGCACGCCGAACCCTTGGCGCACTCGCCGCAGGTGCCTCCGCAGCCGTTGTCTCCGCATTCCCGGCCCGCACAATTCGGCTGGCAGGGCGGCACGCAGATGCCTTCCTGGCAGGTGGAATCCCCGGAGCAGGTTCCGCAGGTTCCACCGCATCCGTCGTCCCCGCACTGTTTGCCCGAGCACTGCGGCAGGCAGTCCGGCTTGCACGCGTTCACCTCGCAGTGGTAGCTCTCCGGGCACTCGCCGCAGCTTCCGCCGCACCCGTCATCCCCGCAGCTCTTCCCCTGGCACGACGGCGTGCAATCCGTGCACTTGAACGCGTTGCAGAACAACCCCACCTTGCAGACGCCGCAGATGCCGCCGCATCCATCGGAGCCGCATTCCTTGTCCGTGCAGTCGGGTTTACACCCCGTCGGGATGCACAACCCCAGCTTGCACTCCTCGTTGGCCTGGCAGGTGCCGCAGACGCCGCCGCAGCCATCCGGTCCGCACTCCTTGCCTGCGCAGTAGTCATCGCAGCTCACGCAGTTGCCCTGCTGGCAGAAGGCCAGGTCGCCGCACGTGCCGCAGATTCCCCCGCAGCCGTCCGGCCCGCAGGTCTTCCCCTGGCACTTGGGCTCGCACACCACGCACTTCCCTTCCTGGCATACCTTCCCGGCACCGCACTGGCCGCAGCTCCCGCCGCACCCGTCATCCCCGCACACCTTTCCCGTGCAGCTTGCCGGGCAGGCCGGGCACGCAATGGGGAACGTGCCGCTCGGGTCTCCCGCCGCATCCACCTTGTCCGCAGGTCCGCAGTAGTAACCCGACGGAAGGGCATTGCTGCCCGCAAACCACCCGCAGATTCCCCCCTCTTCCGCACAATCCGTCACCACCAGCTCGCCGCCAAGGCACAGGGACAGCAACACGCCGTCGCAGCACCCCTTGTCGCTCAGGCCGAGGCCGCAGTAGTCGGTCACGCACTTCGAGAACTGGCAGGTCTGGAAGCCGCCGCACGGGCAGTCCGCCGTGCAGGTGCCGCAGTTTTCTCCCAGCTCGGGCTGACAGGTCCCGTCCCCGCAGGAGAGAATCGGGTCGCATCCGCCGCAATCCTGCATGCAGATCTCGGCGCACCCGGCATCCCACTGTGTTTCGCAACAATAGGCATCTGCATCGCATACGCAGGCCTCGCACGAGCATCCGTCGCAGCCCGGCTCGGCCTTGACCGCGCAACCGAGGCCCGACATGCATTTCCCCTTCACGCACGCCCCTGCTTCGCACTGCCCGCACGTGCCGCCGCATCCGTCCGAGCCGCATTCCTTGTCCGCACAGCTCGGGGTGCAGCAGATCCCGGCGCTGCACTTCTGCCCTGCCTTGCAGCCGCAGTCGGCCGGACAGGTTTCGCAGTTCTCCCCCTGGTCCGCCTGGCAGACGGCATCTCCGCAGAAGAAGGAGCTGCCGCATCCGCCGCACTGGTTCTCGCACTCGCCAACGCAGATGGAATCCCACTGCGACTGGCAGCAGTACGGGTCCATTGCGCAGACGCACGCTTCGCACTTGCACCCGCCGCATCCCGGAGAGCCCGACGTGTTGCACCCGTCGCCACCACCTCCGCCGCCCACGCACGTTCCGGCCTGGCACAGCTTTCCGGCAGGGCAGGCGCAGTCATCCGGGCAGGTCCCGCAGTTCTCGCCCAGGTTCGCTTCGCAGGCCCAGTTCCCGCAGTTGCCTCCGCCCCCGCAGCCACCGCACGGATTCTCGCACTCATCGACGCACAGCTCATCCCACTGCACCTGGCAGCAGAAGGAATCCATGTTGCACACGCAGCTCTCGCACGCACATCCGCCGCAACCAGGGCTCGGCTGCGGCGTGCACCCGCCACCCCCTCCGCCCCCGGAGCACTTCCCCGCCTGGCAGGTCTGTCCCGCAGGACAGCCGCAATCGGCACAGGTGGAGCAGTTCTCCCCCTGGCCGGCCTCGCAGATCCCGTTTCCGCAGGCGTTGCCGCCCCCGCATCCGCCGCACTGGTTCTTGCACTCGTCGACGCAGATGGAATCCCACTGGACCTGGCAGCAGTAGGAATCCATGGCGCAGACGCATCCCTCGCACGCACAGCCCCCGCAACCGGGTATCGGTGACGTGGTGCACCCCGCACCGGTATTGCTCACGCACTTGCCCGCCTGGCAGGTCTGCCCTGCAGGACAGCCGCAGTCGGCCGGGCAGGTGGAGCAGTTCTCCCCCTGGGCGGCATCGCACATCCCGTTTCCGCAATTGGCGCCGCCGCCGCATCCGCCGCACTGGAGCTTGCACTCCTCCACGCACAGGGAATCCCAGGAGTTGTTGCAGCAGAAGGGGTCCATGCCGCACACGCAGCTCTGGCAGGCGCAACCGCCGCACCCGGGGGTGGGCGATGTCTGGCACCCCGGGCCCGTACCGCCGTTGATGCACTGTCCGAATTCGCAGTTCTGGCCCGGAGCGCAGGGACAGTCGGGCAGGCAGTTTCCGCAATTCTCTCCCACGTCGACCTGGCAGACGCCGTCCCCGCATTTGGGAGCAGCGCTGCAGGTACCGTTCACGCAGGCCTGGCCCGCGGGGCAGGCGCAGTCCCCCGCACAGGTGGCACAGTTCTCTCCGCCATCGGGCTCACACAGACCGTCGCCGCAGGAGGTCGGCCCGACGCACTGGCCGTTGTCGCAGACCTTCCCGGGGGAGCACGGACAATCCTCGACGCAGCTCAGGCAGTTCTCCGCCATGTCCCAGTCGCACTGGCCATTGCCGCACAGAGGCTGGCCGCCGCACTCGCCGCACGGATCCTGGCATTCCTGGACGCAAAGGGAATCCCACCCGGTATTGCAGCAGTATGGATCGATCAGGCAGACGCACCCCTCGCAGGCGCAACCGCTGCACCCTGCATGCTCGAGCGTGGAGCACCCGTCCTCGACCGCGACGCACGCCCCGTTCTCGCACAGCTCGTCCGCAGCGCACTCTCCACAGGAGCCGTTGCAGCCGTCATCCCCG
>Ga0233425_10002005_pt1 | contig 42357 bp, 41 predicted proteins | sample Watercolumn_Towu_2_FD_181712 | JGI IMG/M metagenome (GOLD analysis project Ga0233425, IMG submission 181712) | Freshwater microbial communities from Lake Towuti, South Sulawesi, Indonesia - Watercolumn_Towuti2014_140_MG | ecosystem: Environmental > Aquatic > Freshwater > Lake | place...
TTGACGTGGTCGAACACGAGAAGGCCATCGGTCCGCATGAACACGGACTCGGGCGTCCCCACTCCCGCGCCCTTGAGCTTGGGCACGCGCGGCTCGAAGTGCCGGACTGCGTCGTAAGAGAGGAAACCGACAGCGCCGCCGTGGAAGAGCGGCGGCAGCCCGGGGACATGCCCGTATCGGAAGCGGGACATCCGGGAACGGAGCAGGTCGAGCGGGTCGACGGCGCCATCGGGCTCGCCGGGACCGGTCCGGACGACCTCCGACGGCTCAGCGCCGATGAAGCTGTACCGGGCGACCTGGTCGCCGCCCTCGACCGACTCCAGCAGGAACGAATACGGTCCCCGGGCGGTCTTGAGGTAGGCCGAAACCGGCGTCTCCAGGTCGGCCGAGATCGTCCGGTACACCGGGATCAGGTTGGCCGAGCGCGCCTGTGCTTCGAACTCGTTGAGATCGGGCGTGTACATGGCCATCAGTCCCACCTGCTCGTGTAGCTATCGATGCGCATTGCCGCACGCACCTCTCGCATCGTCTCGGCGGCCACCTTTCGCGCCCGTCGCGTGCCATCGAGCAGCGCTTCTTCCACCAGGCGAGGGCTTGCGGCGAACTCCGCCCGCCTGGTGCGGACCGGCTCCAGGAAGCGGTTCATCACCTCGACGAGCGCTCGCTTCACCTCGACGTCGCCCACCTTCCCCTCCCGGTAGCGGGCCTTGAACTCCTCGACCTGCGCCGTGTCGGGGTTGAAGGCATCGTGGTACTCGAACAGCGGATTGCCCTCCACGTGTCCCGGGTCGGTCGCCCGCAACCGGGTCGGGTCGGTGTACATCGACATCACCTTCCGCTTCACCGTCTCGGCGTCGTCAGAAAGCGAGATGGCGTTGCCCTTGCTCTTGCTCATCTTGGCGGCGCCATCGGTCCCCCGCAGGCGAGGCACCCTTCCGATCAGCGTGTCGGGCACCGGAAACACCTCGGCGAACATCCGGTTGAACTTGCGGGCGATCTCGCGGGTCATCTCGACGTGGGGCGCCTGGTCGTCGCCGACCGGCACGAGGTGCGCCTTCGGCAGCAGGATGTCGGCGACCTGGCTCATCGGGTAGTTGAGGAAGCCGACCGACCGCCGTTCGACCGGCAGCTCGTCGAGTTCGGCCTTCAGCGTCGGGTTGCGCTCGAGCATGCCGAGCGGCGTGATGAAGCTGAGGAGCATCGTGAGCTCCGCGTGCTCCGGGACATAGCTCTGGATGACGAACGCCGAACGCTGCGGGTCGAGCCCGACCGCAAGCCAGTCGAGGGCCACCTCGGTGACCGAGCTACGGATGAGGTCGATCTCATGGAAGTGGTCGCCCAGCGCCTGGTAGTCGGCGATCAGGAAGAAGCACTCGTACCTGTCCTGCAGTCGAAGCCAGTTCTCGAGCGCGCCGACGTGGTGGCCGACGTGCAGCGCACCAGTCGGCCGGATCCCGGTCAGGATTCGCTTTCTCACGTTTGCCGACTCTGCGTTCACTCGCCGTTCTCCTCGCCTCGTCGCCCGCCCGCCGTGCGGTCCTCGCTTTCGAGAATCGCCGGAAAACAAAAGACCTCGCCCGTCCGGGGCGAGGTCATCGCGGTGCCACCCTTCTTGCTCCAGCGAGGCCGGAGCATCTCTTGTCGGGCGCCACCACGAGATCGGGTGAGGCCCTGGGCTCTGCTAACGGTGCCCTCTCCGGCGCCGGCTACTGCCCCTCGGCTCTCCGAGGCGGTTCGCCACGCGGCTCACGGGTCCATTCGGTCCGGTCCGTGGGTGCCGGTTTCCACCATCCCCGGCTCTCTGGCCCCCGTAACCAGGCCTACTCTTCCCGATCGCAGCCTTCAGCTATGAACCGGTCGAGTATACACGACCCCGCCTGCCTGGCTGCCTATAATCGCTCGATGGCCAGTTCGGGCGGAACGAGATCGCCGGAATCCCTGGAATCGTTGCGCGCGCGAGCCCTGGGCGAGCTCAAGGCGGCCGCGGGCGATGGGCTGGAAGCCTGGCGGACGGAGTATCTGGGACGCCGCGGCTCGGTTACACAGGTTCTCCGAAGTATCTCGAGCGTCGCTGTTCAGGATCGCGCGCGATTTGGCGCGGCTGCTAACGCGCTCAGGAACGAGTTGGAAGCAGCCTTCGAAGCGAGGGCGGCCGCGGGGGGATCTCGGCCGGCCGGGTTGCCAGACCGGATCGACGTCACGCTCCCAGGGCGCCGGCCGCTGAAGGGACGGCTCCACCCCACCACCCGTACGATCCGTGACATTGCTGCCGCCTTTGGTGCAATGGGATTCCAGGTGATCGAAGGCCCGGAAGTCGAGTACGACTACTACAACTTCTCCGCCCTGAACATCCCTCACGACCACCCCGCGCGCGACATGTGGGACACGCTCTGGATCGACCAACCGGCCGGTCATGATGGCCCGGGCGACCGCAGCAAGGGCGGGCAGCAGGTCCTCCTGCGCACCGACACTTCGTCGGTGCAGACGCGGATCCTGCTGCGAACGCATACGTCGCCAATGCAGGCACGCGTGATGGAGACGACACGACCGCCGATACGCGTGATCGTGCCGGGCCGGTGTTATCGCTACGAAGCCACCGACGCCACGCACGAGTGGCACTTCCACCAGGTCGAGGGCCTCGCCGTCGCCGAAGGGATCACGTTTGCCGACCTGAAGGGGACGCTGTACGAGTTCGCCCGCCGGGTGTTCGGGGTGGACCGCAAGGTCCGCTTCCGCTGCGACTACTTCCCGTTCGTCGAGCCTGGCGTCGACATGGCGATCGACTGGAAGGGCCAGTGGCTCGAGGTCATGGGCGCCGGGATGGTGCACCCGAAGGTGCTCGCCGGCGCCGGAGTCGACCCCGAGAAGTACACGGGATTCGCATTCGGCATGGGCGTCGAACGAGTCGCCATGCTCCGCCACGGCATCGACGACATACGGCTCTTTGCCGGCAACGACCTCCGCTTCCTGAGCCAGTTCTAGCGTCGATGCGCATTCCGGTCTCCTGGCTTCGAGATTACGTCAGCTTCGCCCAGCCTTTGGGGGAGATCGCTCATTGGCTCACGATGGCGGGGCTCGAGGTCGAACAGATCGAGCGCATCGGGGGAAGCTGGGACGGCGTCGTGGTCGGTTTCGTCAGCGCCGTGCGCCCGCATCCCAATGCCGAAAGGCTTCGGCTGGTGACCGTCGATGCCGGTGGCGAGCCGATGGAAGTCGTCTGCGGAGCGCCAAACGTCACCGCGGGCCAGAAAATCGCCTACGCCTCGGTCGGGGCGACACTGATCGACGGGCATACTGGAAAATCTGCCCAGCTCAAGGCGGCGAAGATCCGCGGGATCGAGTCGCGCGGGATGGTGTGCTCGGAACGTGAGCTCGGGATCTCCGACGAGCACGAGGGCATCCTTGTCCTGGACGCGAGCGCACAGGTCGGCCGGCCGCTCGCTGAGGTGCTCGGCGATTCGGTCCTCGACATCAAGGTGAGCCCGAACCGGCCCGACTGCCTGAGCGTCCTGGGGGTCGCGCGCGAGATCGCAGTCCTCACCGAAACAACGGTCCGCGAGCCGGCGATCGAGTACCGGGAAGACGGCCCGGCCGTCTCGTCGCTGGCCTCCGTACGGATCGACGACCCCGACCTCTGCTCGCGTTACACGGCCACCGTGATCACCGGTGTGAAGGTCGGCCCGAGCCCGCGGTGGCTGGTCGACCGGCTGAAGCTGCTCGGGCAGAACTCGATCAACAACGTCGTCGACGTCACGAACTACGCGATGTTCGAGCTCGGCCAGCCCCTGCACGCCTTCAACCTGAAGGAGGTGCACGGGTCGACCGTGATCGTCCGACGCGCCCGGCCGGGAGAGAAGCTCACCGCCCTCGATGGCGTCGAGCGCGGACTGGGCTTCGACAGACTCGTGATCGCAGACGGCGACCGGCCGATCGGGCTTGCGGGCGTGATCGGTGGGCTGCGGTCCGGGATTACGGCGACGACGTCCGACATCCTCCTCGAATCGGCCAACTTCGATGCCGCCAATAACCGCCGGACACAGGCGGCGCTCGGGTTGAAAACGGAGGCGACGCTCCGGTTCGAGAAGGGGCTCAGTCCGGAGCTGGCGGAGGTCGGCCTGAAGCGCGCGACGAAGCTGATCCGGGAGGTCTGCGGCGGCACGGTGGCGCGCGGCTGGATCGACGTCTGGCCGGGTAAGGCGACGCACGCCCCCATGGTCAACGTACCGGCCCGGAGGCTGTCCCGCGTGCTCGGGATCGAGTACCCGGCGCAGCAGGTCGAATCGACCCTGGCCGCGCTGGGCTGCGCGGTGGCGACGGCACCGGGCGGCTGGCGGATCGTGCCGCCCTACTGGAGACCTGATATCACGATTGCCGACGACGTCGCCGAAGAGCTCGCGCGGGTGATCGGCTACGACACCATCCCCACGACGGCGATTTCGGGCGAGCTGCCGAAGTGGACTCCCGACCCACGGCTGCTCGTGCGGGAGCGGGTCCGCGACGCTCTCGTGGCATTTGGAATGCAGGAGACCGTCAGCTACTCCCTCACGACCGAGGAGTCCCTGGCCCTGACCAGGCCGCCGACCGGACCCCGGCCACTCAGGGTTGCCAACCCGCTTTCGAACGACCGCGCCGTCCTGCGCACCTCATTGCGAGAGGCCGTACTGCGTACGCTCTCGCGCAACGCGAACACATGGCGCGGCCCGATCGCCATCTTCGAGTGTGGCCGCGTCTATCTGGACCGGGGGGAGGGCCTGCCCGAGGAACGGGAGATGGCGGTCGGTGCACTCGCCGGCCCCCGTCAGGACCTGCATTGGTCAGCGGCACCGCCCACCTTCGACTTCTTCGACGGGCGGGGCGCCTTCGAGGCGGTGCTGGAGGCCTGTGGCGCCGGTGCGGAGTTTTCGCCCCACGACGACGGCACGTTCGCCGGGGGCCGATGCGCGGCTGCGACGGCCGACCGTGCGCGGAGGCTGGGCGTGGTCGGTGAGGTGACGGCCGAGGTGCTCGCCGCCTTCGACTGCGAGCTGAGGCCGGTCGCAATGTTCGAGATCGACATCGACGCCTTGGTGGAGCTGGTCGCAGCCAGGCCGCAGCCGAACGTGCAGGTCGTGCCGGTCGGGCGCTTCCCGGAATCGGTGCGCGATATCTCTGTCGTGGTCGACGAAGGCGCGGAGGCGGCGAGCGTACTTGCGACTGCCAGCCGTTCGAGGATGGTCGTCGACGCCATGGTGTTTGACGTCTACACAGGTACCGGGCTGGGCGCGGGCAAGAAAGCGCTGGGATTGCGGATCGTCTTCCAGTCTTCCGAGCGCACGCTGACCTCCGAGGAGATCGACCGGGCTCAGGCCGGAATCGTCCGGGCCCTGGAACGCGAGTTCGGCGCGGTGCTCCGGTCCGGCTCGTGACGGTGCAGCCGAAGTCCGACCGCCCTCGCCACCGCCACTACGACGAGGACATGCTGAGCGTTGAGGACGCTCTCGACCGCATCCTGTCGCACTTTCGCGTGCTGGACGCCGAGGAGCGCCCGCTCACCGACACTCTGGGGCAGACACTCGCCGAAGACGTCAGCTCGCTGGTCGACATCCCGCCTCTCGCCAACTCGGCGATGGACGGCTATGCGGTCCAGTCCCGCGACGTTACGAGGGCGTCGGCGGCGACGCCGGTCACGCTGCGGGTGATCGGTAAGGTGGCGGCGGGCGAAATCCCGGCGGTATCCGTTCGCGCCGGGACCGCGGTGCGCATCATGACCGGTGCGCCTGTGCCGGATGGGGCCGACGCGATCGTGCCGTTCGAGGACACCGACGAGATCGAACGACGTCGCGCCGGTCCGGCGTCCGCGGACCGGATCGCCATCCGGCACCCGGCCGGCGCCGGGGAGAACGTCCGCCGCGCGGGTCTCGACGTCGCCCGCGGCTCGATCGTGCTGCGGGCCGGCACGGCGATGCGCCCGGGCGAGATCGGCGTCGCCGCCTCAGTCGGGCGCCGCACGCTCCGCGTGGTCCGCCGGCCCGCGGTGGCGATCATTGCCACGGGCGACGAGCTCGCCGAGCCTGGCGGCCCGGCGCCGGCCGGAAAGATCTTCAACAGCAACAGCTATTCGGTCGCCGCCCTCGTCGCAAAGTACGGCGGAGTCGCCTACCCACTCGGCATCGCCGGCGACACCGTCGACTCGCTTAACGCCGTCCTCGACCGGGCCCTCCGCCACGACTTCGTGATCACGTCGGCTGGGGTTTCCAAGGGCGACTACGACGTCGTGAAAGACGTCCTGGCGTCCCGCGGGCAGATCGCCCTTTGGTCGGTGCGCATGCGCCCCGCCAAGCCACTCGCCTTCGGAACCCTGCGTGGCCCAGATATGCGCCCGGTCCCGCTCCTCGGCCTGCCCGGCAATCCGGTCAGCGCAGTCGTCGCCTTCGAACAGTTCGCGAGGCCCGCGATCCGCCTCATGATGGGGAAGAAGGAGCTCGCCAAGCCGACGGTCGAGGCCATCATGGACGAGGCGATCGTCAACCATGACGGCCGGAGGGTCTACGCGAGGGTCGTCGTCACCCGTGCCGCCACCGGCGAGTATCGCGCCCGGCTTACGGGCGACCAGAGCTCGAACATCCTGACCTCGATCGCAGCGGCCAACGGCCTGGCGATCTGTCATGAGGACCGCCGGTCTGTAGATGTCGGCCAGAAGGCCGTCGTTCAAATGCTAGACTGGCCCGAAGAGCATTTCTAAGCGGCGCGAGGGTTTTCATGGCCAGGCGGCGCGGCAATCCCCGGGTGCAGGAGACCAGCACGGTCGAAACCCAGACCGAAGTCAAACGTTTCGTCGTCGACTTCGACGCCATGGAGGCGGCCGGAAAGTCGCCGGTGCACGTCATCAAGAGCCGCATGTGCGCCGAGGCCCAGAAGAAGGCCGACGTCGGCGCGAAGCAACTGAAGGACTACCTCAAGCTGATCTCGACCGAGTGCACGGGAAAGAGTGACTTCATTGGCCCCGCCACGCCGCTGTCCGAGGCCGTATTCCGCCTGATCCTCAAGGCGAATAACCGCCCGCTATCGATTCGCGAGGTCCAGGACGGCCTGACCGAAGCCTGGGCGAGCGTTATCTACATGAAGGACCTGTCCGAGGAGTTGCTCACCCGTCTGCTGGACGGGCCCAACTCCTACTTCATCAAGCGGGCCTGAGGGAACCGCTCCCGCTCAGGGTTCAAGTCGCCGGCCCCTGCCCTGGGTGACGACCTCAGCCGTTTAGCTTGAAGAAGAGCAGCAGAAGCGAGAGGCTCATCGCGATCGCCAGGATCAGGCCGAACCCGAAGAGCGCCCGGAACAGCGGGTGGTCGAACCGCAAGTGCATGAAGAAGCCGATGACCATCACGAATTTGACGGCCGACAGGGCAAGCAGGATCGGGTTAACCAGCACCCGTGCAAACGGCCAGTTGTACGCCCACAGCTCGAGTGCCGTTATCACCGACAGGACGATGCCGACGGTCCAGTAGAACCTGGCGGTCGGATGACGGTCGCCGCTCGACAGCCTGACCCAGAGGCGACCGAGCCGGTCGACCGTGCGTCCAAGAGGATTCTCGTATTTGACGGTGGGCGACGGCGTCTCGGCGTAGGTTTTCGGCAGCTGGAAATAACGGTCGGAGCTCTGCCAGAAGAGGCCCGCCAGGCCTCTCGGCCGCTCCGATTTCCCGTGTGTGGTGTCAGGCATCGCCAGTCCTCGACGTCAACCGGCCAGCCCGTGCGGCGGGCCGTCATTAGCCGAAATCAGGTACACGACCGTGAATATGACGATCCAGACGATGTCGACGAAGTGCCAGTAAAGGCCCGTTATCTCCAGGTTTTCGGCCTGTGTGCTGACGTTTGTGACCGCCGCAGGCTTCGCCATCAGCAAGTACCCGCCGTAGACGAGCGCCGCCGCCCCCAGGACGCCGATCACGTATGCCGGCGCTCCGATCAGAGGCGTAATGATCTCGAGCCAGTTGGCCAGCAGGGCGACGTCGACCGCGAAGAACCCGCCGACCGCCAGCAGGAGCCCGAGCTTCTCGCGATTGCTCCGCGAGAACACGAACGCCATGAGCAGGAGCATCACGACCCCGAGGGTCACGTGCGCGCCATGGAAGCCGGTCAGCGTGAAGAACGTGGTCCCGAAGAGGTTCGTCCGAGGGGTGAGCCCCTCCTGAGCGAACTCGTGGAACTCGAATACCTGAAACGAGAGGAACACGGAGCCAAGGGCTGCGGTCATCAATGTCCAGAACCGGCCGAGGCGCGGCATATTCCGCTGGATTCCGTTCAGGGCCAGCACCATGGCCAGCGAGCTCATCAGAAGGACGAACGTGCTGACCGAGGTGATCGGGACGTCAATGATCTCGTCCGGATACGGCCCTTTCAGGCTCTGGTTCCGGTACACGAGATAGGTCGCGATCAGTGAGCCGAAGAACATGCACTCGGAACCGAGGAAGGTCCACATGAGGAGCTTCCGGTGGCCGAGACCGGTGGAGGTCTGCTCGGCCGAATGCTGCGCTCCGTGGGCGGAGTGCGCGGCGGTGGAGTGAGCGTGAGCCTGTGCCAATTCGCCTGCCTTCCGGCCTAGTGCCCCACGTGCCCTTCGGCGGGCTCGTTGACCGGCTCGAAGGCCCACCCGAGGGCGCTCAAGAACGCGAAGCCCATCCCGATCGCGGGCAGTAGCCAGCGGATCGCGACTGGCTCCTGGACCATTAGCGTTCCCACTCCGAACGCGAGTCCTGCGGCGACGCAGATCGGGTAGTACGACTTGTCGGGGATGTGAATACCGTGCCCATCCCCGTGCGCCTGCCCGTGCTCGGCGCCATGGCCGCCAGCGCCATGGCCGTGCTCGGGCGGAACGTCCTCGGCGCCCGAGATCTGACCGTGCGGCCGCCCGTCGGCCGTGCCGTGTGGGGCGTCGTGTACCAGCTCGGGATGCTTCCGGTACCAGAAGTCGTCACGGTGCTGAACGACCGGAACCTCGCGGAAGTTGTACTCGGGCGGCGGCGATGGGATGGTCCACTCGAGCGTCCGGCCGTCCCACGGATCGTTGCCCGCCGTCTTGCCTCGCCGCCTCGAGTAGAACACGTTGAAGATGAACACCAGGACCGCGACACCTATCACGTACGCCCCGATCGTCGCCCAGAAGTTGGAGGAGTCCCAGCCCATGCCCCCGGCGTAGGTGTAGATCCGGCGTGGCATGCCGTCGAGACCGAGCCAGTGCATCGGGAAGAAGGTCAGGTTAAATCCGACCATCATCAGCCAGAAGTGGACCTGACCGATGGTCTCGTTCAGTAGCTTTCCGGTGAACTTGGGCCACCAGTAGTAAATGCCCGCGAACAGCCCGAGGATCGCTCCGCCAAACAGAACGTAGTGGAAGTGGGCGACGATGTAGTAGGTGTCCTGCTGCTGGGCGTCGGTCGGCGGAGAGGCGTGCGAGACCCCGCTCAGGCCACCGATCACGAACATCGCGACGAATCCGATCGCAAATAGCATCGGTGTATTGAGCGTCAGATGGCCACGGTACATCGTGCCGACCCAGTTGAAGATCTTGATACCTGTGGGCACGGCGATGGCCATTGTCGAGAGCGCGAACGCAGCAGTCGCGGCCGGGCCTAGCCCGACCGTGAACATGTGGTGGCTCCATACGAAGAAGCCCATGAAGGCGATGGAGACCCCGGCGAACACCACGAACGGATAGCCGAACAACTGCTTGCGTGAAAAGGTGGGCAGCACCTCTGACACGATGCCCATTGCTGGCAGGATCAGGATGTAGACCTCCGGGTGGCCAAACAGCCAGAACATGTGCTGCCACATCACGGGGTCGCCGCCGGCCGACGGCCGGAAGAAGTTGAGGCCGTACAGGCGGTCGAACTGGATCTGGACCAGCGCAACCGTGATGATCGGGAAGGCGAAGATGATGAGGACCGCCACGACCATCGTCATCCAGACGAACACTGGCATCTTCATAAAGCTCATGCCCGGCGCCCGCATGTTGATGATCGTGACGATGAAGTTGAACGACGCGGCCAGCGAGGCCACGCCCAGGATCTGCAGGCCGATCACCCAGTAGGTGACACCCAGGCCGTGCGAAAACGGCTGTTCCGTCAGGTTGGCATAGCTGAACCAGCCTGCGTTAGGCGCCTCACCCGTCAGCCAGCTCACATTGAGCAGGATCCCGCCGAACAGGAACGTCCAGTAGCTGAAGGCGTTCAGGCGGGGGAAAGCCACATCGCGGGCGCCGATCTGTAGAGGGACGATCCAGTTAAAGAAGGCGGCCGAGAGCGGCATGATCACCAGGAAGACCATGGTGGTGCCGTGCATCGTGAAGAGCTGGTTGTACACCTCGGGTGAGACCGCGGTGTTCTCGGGGCGCATGAGCTGCGTGCGCATGACAAGCGCCTCTAGGCCGCCCACGAGGAAGAACGTGAACGCTGTCACTCCGTACAGCGTGCCGATGCGCTTGTGATCGATGGTCGTGATCCAGCTCCACAGCCCGGTCTTCGCCGTGGGCCTGCGGACGAACGTCGGGAAACGTACTGCTGTGCTGGTCATTCCGCTGCTGCCTACTTGAGCGTTTTGAGATAAGCGATCAGAGCGTCGATCTCGTCGGCCGAAAGCACCTGCCCGAAGTTGGCGGGCATCACGGGCGGGAAGCCTTCCACAGTGTAGGCGGTCGGGTTCACGATCGACTCCCTGATGTAATCGTCCGCGGACATCCCGGGCTTGCGCGTGCTAGCCCGCGCAGCGACTCCGCCGAGACCGGGACCCACGATGTTGTCCGGGGTTGTCGCATGGCAGCCGGAGCAGCCCGAAGAAGTGAATAGCTGTCGCCCGCGGTCCACCGGATCGGTTACAGGCGGCGTGACCGCGGATTCCCCCGCAGGCCCGGGCTTGAGGGTCAGGAGGTAGGAAACGAGCTGGCTGATCTGCTGCTCGTTCAGGCCGCCCGTCCTGTAGACATTGGCCAGCTTCTTCATCCGGTTGCCCGGCTTGAGATCGTGCGGGTCTCGGAGCCACGCAGCCAGCGTGTCAGGATTCAGCTCAACCAGGCCTGCGGCCAGCGTCGTGCGCGTGGCAAGATGCGTCAAATTCGGCGCCGCCACGATCCGGCTGCCCAGCGGGTCCTGCAGGAATTGCTGCTGCCTGATCCTCTGAGTCTCGTGTTCGGACCTGGCCAGAGCGGTGTTGGCCGTCTGACTCGAATGGCACATCGAGCAATTCGCGGCGAACAGGGCCTGACCGGCCGCCGCCTCGGTGCCTGCGTCGGGCGAAAGAGCGGGCCGTCGCATCGAGACGAGCCAGGAGTCGAAGTCGCCCTGTTCGGATGCGACCACCCGGAACCTCATCAGTGCATGCGCCTCGCCGCAGAACTCAGCGCACTGCCCGAAGTACACACCCGGCTCGGCAGCTTCGATCACCAGCTGGTTGGTCCGGGTCGGGATCAGGTCGACCTTGCCGGCCAGCTTTGGGACCCAGAAGCTGTGGATCACGTCCTCGGACCTCAGGACGATGCGGACGGGGGTGTCGACGGGAATGTGGACCTCGTTTGCGGTGACGACGTCCTCCCCTGTGTACTCGATCTCCCACCACCACTGGTGACCGGTGACGACGATCTCGAGATTGCCTGCCGCCTGAGTCGCCTCGCGGTCCAGGTCGAAGATCATGTTGACCGTCGGGATGGCAATGACTGCCAGCACCACAGCCGGCGCTATGGTCCAGGCGATCTCCAGCCGGTTGTTGCCGTGCATGTCCGGGGGCAGCCCCTCAGGCTTCTTCCGCCGGTACCGGACGGTGATGGCGATGATTGCGATCCCGACGACGACAAACACCGCCATCGCGACCCAGAAGATCAGGAGGAAGATATCCTTCTGCCGCTCGGCTATCGGCCCGGCGGCGCCGAACGTCGACTGGTTGTGGTGCGGCGTGCAGGACGCTAGGGCTACCAATGCCAAGGCGATGAGGGCGAAGAGCGGGACGCGTCGGAGACGATTGAAGAAGCGGATCGGCATCACCAGACCCAGCTACGCTCCCGCGCCAGAGTCGGCGTTGTCCGCACGACCTGGCCCCAGCCCCCGGTCACGACGCGCCGAAAAGCGGTGCGCGCCATTTGTGCATTCTGTAACAAATCGAAGCTGAAGCATAACATCACACTTTCCGGCCGCGCAACCTGACCGGAGTTCGATGGCGGCCTCTTGAACGCACACGCTCGGCCGATCGTCGTGGCCACGCGGAATCCCGGCAAACTGCGTGAGTTTCGCAGGCTGCTTGGTGCCCTCGGAGCCCCCATCTTCTCGCTCGACGAGGCTGGCGTGACGATTACGGTCGACGAGACGGGGCAGACCTATGAGGAGAACGCGACGGCGAAGGCGGTCGCGTACGCGCGAGCGTGCGCACAGATCACGGTGTCCGACGACTCCGGCATCGAAGTCGACGCCCTGAGAGGCGAGCCTGGCGTGATGTCGGCGGTCTTCACGGGTCCGGGTCAGACCGACGTCCAGCGGACCGCACATTTGCTGCATCGCCTTCGAGCGGTGCCGCGGGGTAGGCGCGCCGCCCGGTACCGGGCGGTCCTCGCGATTGCGGTTCCGGGCGAGGCACCTGCGGCCGTGGGACAAATGGCGCACGTGCCGGAAGCCGTGACCATCTTCAATGGCACCTGCGAAGGCGCGATCACCGAGGCCCCAAGAGGCAGCAACGGCTTCGGGTACGACCCTGTATTCCTGGTTCCCGAGTTCGGTCGCACCATGGCGGAACTGACCGACGCCGAGAAGGACCGCATCAGCCATCGTGGGAGGGCTGCCCGGGCCGCGATTCCCTATCTGAAGTCCCTTGTCGGCTAAACTGAACACGATGGCGACCGCCTCGCTCGCGACCGTCAAGGACACGTTCGGCCGACCGCTCCGCGACCTCAGGATCTCGGTCACCGATCGCTGCAACTTTCGTTGCCCGTACTGCATGCCGGCCGAGGTCTTCGGCGCGCGCTACAAGTTCCTGCCGCGCTCGGAGATCCTCAGCTTTGAGGAGATCGCCCGGCTCGCCCGTGTGTTCGCGAGGCTTGGCGTGGTCAAGCTTCGACTGACAGGCGGGGAGCCGACGATCCGCGCGGACCTTCCGAGGCTCGTCGGGATGCTCGCCGGAATCGACGGCATCGAGGACCTCACGCTGACGACCAACGGCTTCCTCCTGGCGAAGATGGCCCAGGCGCTCAAGGACGCGGGCCTTCGGCGCATCACGGTCAGCCTCGACAGCCTCGATGAGGACGTGTTCAAGCAGCTGAACGGCCGGAACTTCGGCACGAGGCCGGTGCTCGACGGGATCGCCGCGGCGGAAGCGGCCGGCCTCAGCCCGATCAAGATCAACTGTGTGGTCCAGCGTGGTGTGAACGACCACACGATCGTCGACCTCGTCCGTCGCTTCAAGGGGACGGGACACGTCGTCCGCTTCATCGAGTTCATGGACGTCGGCACGCTCAACCGGTGGGACATGAAGCTGGTCGTCACGGCCGACGAGATTGTGGCGCGGATCGACGCGACGTTCCCGCTCCGCCAGGTCCCGCCCAACTGCCGGGGAGAGACCGCTCTGCGCTACCGCTTCGCAGAGGGAGACGGTGAGATCGGCGTGATCGCCTCGGTAACAAAACCCTTCTGCGGGGACTGCACCAGGGCGCGGCTTTCGACCGACGGGAAGCTCGTGACATGCCTGTTTGCGGCCGGTGGCAAGGACCTCCGTGGTCCGATGCGAGCCGGTGCCAGCGACGGCGACCTGCGCGACATCATCCTCGGCGTGTGGTCACGCCGCAGGGACCGCTATTCCGAGGAGCGCGGCGGCCTCGTGGCGGCCGGGAGTGGTACCGGAGCGCCGGACCGTCGCAGGATCGAGATGTACCAGATAGGGGGCTAGCGTGCCCGTATGGCGCTGTCTGGCCCGGACCGCACGCCCCACACAAGCAGATACACGACCATCCAGATCTCCCCGATCGTGGCGGGTATCGCGAGTGCTTCTACCAGCGGAGAAACGTCGAGCAGATACTTTGCGTAAGCGCTGAGAACGTAGCCCACGCCGCTCGCGACGAGGATCCAGCCGAGCAGGCGGGGCATGTACCCAGAGCGCCAGGCTAGCCACCCCATCGGGATCAACCAGAGACCGAAGAAGATGCCTCCAACGCCCCATGCAGCGTCGTTGAGGTCGTAAAGAAGGAGCACGCCGTCGCCAGCCGCACGGGTCCCGCCTCCATCGAGCGCCACGTTGAGCGCTGTCGCAGAACACGCCGTGGCGACCAGGATCGCAGCCGAGTTCATCAACCCGAACGCAGCAATTGACCCCGCGGCAAACGCGTTCACGTGCCGAAATAGCCTGAAGAAGAGTAGCGCGGCCAGCGACTGAGTGAGCACGATGGTGAGGTCGACCGCGATTCCCAGACGGGCCAGGCCTTCGTTTTCGATGAGGTTGGCAGCGGTGGCATTAGCGTCGCCTCGTACGAACAACTGCGAGCGGATCAGAAAGAAGCCGACGATGCCCGAGATGGCAAGCGCCAGATACGCGATGCCTGTGAGACGGGCCGTCTGCTTCGTCGTCCTCACCAAGGGCCCTGCTCCTGAAACGCGCGGTAGCGAACTTCACAGGCCGGGCGAGTGGTACCCCGGACGGGATTCGAACCCGTGGTCTTCAGCTTGAAGGGCTGACGTGCTTGTCCGCTGCACCACCGGGGCGGGAAACCCCAGCATATCAGCCGGTCTACGGGTAGACCGCCAGCAACTCCAGTCCCGCAGTCTCCGGCAGGCCCAGCATGACGTTCATGTTCTGGATGCCCGACCCGGCGGCGCCCTTGACCAGGTTGTCGAGGGCCGTGACGACGACCAGCCGGCGCTTCCGTTCGTTGACGATTGGATAGATCAGGCAGTCGTTGTTGCCCCAGGTCTGTTTCGTCGCCGGTGGCTTGCCGACGACCGATGCACACGGATGCGAGGAGTAGGTGTCGCGGTAAAGCTCGACGACCTGTGCCGTCGTGCGCGGCGATGTCAGTGTTGCGTAGGAGGTCCCGAGGATGCCGCGCGTCATTGGCACTAGGTGGGGGACGAAGGTGACCGTAACGTCGCCGGCCTTTGAAACGGAGCTCAGCTCCTGGGTCATCTCGGGCTCGTGGCGATGTCCGGAGAGCCCGTACGGCGACGCGTTGTCGTTGAGCTCGGAGAACCCGTAAGCGGCGTCGGCGGTGCGGCCCGCGCCGGAAACGCCGGTCTTGGCATCGACGATCACGTCGGGCTCGACCCAGCCCTCCCTGATGACTGGCGCCAGTCCGAGGATCGCGCCCATCGGAAAGCAGCCGGGGTTCGCGACCAGCCGGGTCCGGGCGATCTTCTCGCGGTGGATCTCGGTAACACCGTAGACCGCTTCCTCGATCAGCTCCGGGTAGGGATGCTTCACCTTGTACCAGGATTCGAACTCGGTGACGCTCTTCAGTCGGAAGTCGGCGCCGATGTCGATCGCTTTGACGCCGCTCTTGACGAGCGGGCCCAGGGCTTCGGCGCTCGCGCCATGAGGAAGTGCCGAGAAGGCGACGTCGACCGACCGGTCGATCTCCGGCGCGATCGTGAGGTCGATCGCCCTGAGGTGCGGAAAGGCGTCGCCGAGCTTCTGCCCTGCGAGGGAGCGTCCCGTGACGCTCACCAGGTCGACGTCCGGGTGACGGTGCAGGATCCGAGCAAGCTCCATCCCCGCATAGCCGGTGACGTTGATGATGCCGACTCTGACCATGGGACCGCTCCGATCTGACCCGGCGCTCGGCGCACGGGGAAAACGTCGATTCTACCTTTCAGGGGACGGTCGACGAGGGGCAGCGCTCCGCGAGGGCGCACGAATCGCACCGGGGTGCCCGCGCCTTGCAGGTGCGCCGGCCGTGCTGAATCAGAAGGACGTGGAAGGCGTAAACCTCCTGCGGGGCGACCATCGCCTCGAGGCGATCGTGGGCGTCGTCGACGCTCGTCCGTGGGCCGATGAGGCGGGTGCGACGGGCGACCCGGAAGATGTGGGTGTCCACGGGCATGGCCGGCATGCCGAGGGAGAACGCCAGCGTGACAGCGGCGGTCTTTGGTCCGACGCCCGGGAGAGATGTCAACCAGGCCTTGGTCTCGGCCAGAGGAAGCCCGGCGAGGAAACGGAGGTCGAAGTCGGGACGGCGCTCGCGGATGATCGCCAGAATCCGCTGGATGCGCACCGACTTCTGGTTTGCGAGGCCGCCCGATCTGATGACCGACGCAAGCTCGACCGGTTCGGCGGCGATGACGTCGGCCCAGCGAGGGTAGCGGGCGCGCATGGCGCGGTAGGCCCGATCGGCGTTGAGGTCGGAGGTGTGCTGGGTGAGGACGGTGAAGATGAGCTCGTCGACAGGGTCGAGCCGGGGCGCCCACTTCACCTCGCCGTACGCCGCCGACAGCCGCTCCAGGACGAAGCTGGCCGTGACCTTCGGGCGCCGGCTCCTGGTCCCAGGCACGGGCGGTATTCTAGCCGCCGTATGACGGCGGCCGCCCTCGTTCTTGATCGGGTCCGGATCGCCCGGCCGGGACGGCCCGCGGTCCCCGGAGCCGTCGTCATCGCCGACGGCCGAATCGCCTGGCTAGGCAGCCCCGGCGTGCAGGTTTCCGATCTGCCGGTGGGCGTGCGGGACATCGTCGGTCGGCGGGACCCCCGGCGGATCGACTGTGGTGGCGCGGTCCTGTACCCGGGCTTCGTCGACCCGCATTGCCATCCTCTGGCGCTGGGCTGGGCCCTGACCGCGGCCAACTGCCGTCCGCCTGGGTGCAGGTCGTTGGCCGATATCCAGCGGTCGCTGCGCCGCTGGGCGTCCGAGCATCCGGCGGAGCCCTGGGTGCGGGCCTTCGGATACGACGAACTACAGCTCACCGGGGGTAGTCACCCGACACGCCGGGACCTCGACGCTGCGGTGTCGGACCGCCCGGTGCAGCTCGTGCACGGAAGCGGACACGGAATGGTTCTCAATTCGGCCGGGCTGCTGACTGCTGGCATCACCGAGTCGACCGACGAGCCCGTTGGCGGGTTCATAGACCGTGAGCCAGACACCGGCCTACCGAGCGGACTCCTGCTCGAGATGGCCGGATTCGTGGCGGAGCGGACGAGGGCCTACTCGGATGCCGACTCGGCTCGCCGCTATGCCGAGGTGGCAGGGGACGCGTTCGTGCGGGCAGGTGTCACCTCGGTCACCGATGCCGGCCCGTCGAACGATCTGTCGACTCTGCGTCTGTGGGCGAGCCTTCGGAGTTCCGGCACCTTTCTCCCGAGGACCACGGTGATGTGCGCGCCAGGCGTTCGTGTTCCGCCGGGAGCGCTCTCGGAGCTTGGACCTCACTTGGAGCTCGGGCCTGCCAAGGTTGTACTCAGCGCATCTGGCGGACGAGTCGATCCCGACGGACCGGTGCTCGACCGGATCGTCGACGAGGCCGTGGCGACAGGAGCGGGAGTCGCCGTCCACGCAGTCGAAGCGGAGGCCGTGCTCGCGGCATGCGCCGCGTTCGAACGCGCCACTCAGTCGACGAGCGGACTTCGTGGCCCCAGCGGCCCGCTCTTCCGCATCGAACACGCGGCGGAGGCGCCGCCCGAGGTCTGCGCGGCGATTCGGCGGTCGGGCGCGACGGTGGTCACGCAGCCGGGCTTTGTTGTCGCCCGCGGGGACCGGTATCTGGCGGCGGCCAGGAGCGGCGGGTGCGACCCGGACGACCTCTACGCCGTCAGAAGTCTGCTCGAGGCAGGGATACCGGTACGGGCGAGCTCCGACGCCCCCTACGGCCCGGTGTCGCCTCTGATGGCCATGCATGGCGCCACTGCACGCACCTCTGCCTCCGGGGCGCCGGTCGGTCGAAGCCAGGTGATCACGGTGGCCCAGGCCCAGGCGCTCTGTCACGGTCCCGTGGATCGCGACCGCGGCGGCACACGGGACTCGACTTGGGCCGGCCTCAACAGCGGCGATCCCGCGGACCTGGTGTTGCTGAGTGAAGACCCTCAGGATGTGGCCAGTGAGCGGCTGCCGGAGATCGAGGTGCTGGCTACCGTGATCTCGGGTGAAGTCGCCTGGGAGGCGGGCTAGCTGAAGCGAGCCCCGGCGAACTCGGCTAGGCCAAGCAGAGAATCGAGCTCGGGCGACGGCGCGAAGTTGGATAGCGCGCCCCGGGCGGCGGCGATGTAAGCGGACACGGTCTGCCTGCAATCGTCGAGGACACCCCGGACGCGCATTTCGGTCATCGCCCGCTCGAGCTTCAGGGCGCGATCCTCGGGACTGCTCCGGAAGAAGTCGCCGATTGCGTTGTCGGGCCCCGTCCGCTCGACGAGCATGATGGCGGGCAGCGTCATGACACCGTTGGCGAGGTCGTGGCCAGCCGGCTTGCCCAGCTGTTCGCGGGTCGAGTCGAAGTCGAGGAGATCGTCCATCACCTGGTAGGCCATCCCCAGGTTGTATCCGAACTCGCGAAGGCGCCGGACGCGGTCAGGCCCTCCACCGCCGAGGACTGCCCCGCTTTCTGAGGCGGTCATGAAGAGCGACGCAGTCTTGTTGAAGATGCGTTCGAGGTACGCGCCGCGGCTGACACTGGCGTTCCCGGCGTCGAGCAGCTCGGTGAGCTCCCCCTTCGATAGCTCCATGATGGTCGCCGCGAAGCGGTCGATCACCTGGACGTTGCCGGTGGCGCAAACGAACCGTGCCGAAGCGGCGAAGACATAGTCGCCCAGAAGCACGGCGACATTCCTGCCCCAGAGGTTGCTGGCGGTGGCCTGGCCCCGGCGGATGTCGGCACTGTCGACCGTGTCGTCGTGCACGAGCGTGGCGATGTGAAGCAGCTCCACCGCGGTCGCCATCGTGATCGCCTTGGCCGGGTCGGCGTTTCCGGCGAGGCGCGCGGCCAGCAGCGTGATGGCCGGCCGTACACGCTTGCCGGGGACCGACAGGACATGCTCGAGGCGTTCGGCGACCGCGTCGGAGCCTGCCGACCGGGCAACGGTCTCGTCGCCGGCGGCGACTGTGCCCAGCGTGTCGACGACCCGTTCCAGCTCGGCCTCGATCGGCACGAACAGCGACGTGTACGACGCCGGGGTCGGGATCACGCCCGTACTGGCTCCGCGCCGTGCAGGCGGGCGACCTCTTCCTCGACGATGCTCGAGTCGAGCTTCTTGAAGAGTGCGACCGGTGGCGGCAGCGCCCGGCCGGGCACGACGCTACTCCGGCGCCACCCGGCAGACCTCACCGTGCCCGGCTCGGCAAGCAGGCCGTGCAGCTTCTCGGAGGAGAACGGCAGGTAAGGGTGCATCACGGTGCGCAGGGTGGCGACCAGGTTCAGGCCGATCCACAGGGTGGTCGCCGTTCGCGAGCGATCGGTCTTGATGGTCTGCCAGGGCGCCCGCCCATCGACATACCGATTCCCGTGCTGGGCAAGTTCCATTACGGCTCGGAGACCGTCACGAAACCTGCGGTCGGCCAGGCCGGCGCCGGCGTCTCGCAGGGCCTGATCGCACGCGTCCAGCGCCGCGCGGTCGGCATCGTCGAGCTCACCCGGCTCGGGAACGCGGCCCTCGAAGTTACGGGCAATCAGAGACAGCACGCGGTGAACGAAGTTCCCGAGCGTGCCGACCAGCTCGTCGTTGTTGCGGCTCAGGAAACCGTCCCAGGTGAAGTCGCTGTCGGCCGTCTCAGGCATTATGGCGGCGAGGTAGTAGCGGAGCGGATCGGGCTCGTAGCGGCTCAGGTAGTCCCGGAGCCAGATGGCGTGGTGCTGGCTCTTCGACTGCTTCCGCCTTTCGACCGTCAGCCACTCGGTCGCTGCGACGTCGAAGGGCAAGTTCAGAGGCGGCCGGCCGTCGTAGCCCATCATCATGGCCGGCCACAGGATCGTGTGGAACGTCACGTTGTCCTTGCCCTGGAAGTAGACGCAGCGGGCTGATGGGTCGTGCCACCACTTCTTCCAGGCGTCCGGATCGCCGCTTGCGACAGCCCACTCTTTCGACGCCGACAGGTAGCCGGTCAGGGCTTCGACCCATACGTAGATGCGCTTGTGTTCGTAACCCTTGACCGGCACCGGTACGCCGTAGTCGATGTCGCGAGTAAGCGCGCGATCGATCAAGCCCTCCCGAAGGAAGCCCAGCGACATGTTTTTCACAGCCGGGCGCCACTGATCCTGGCGCGAGATCCACTCCTCGAGCGGCCTTTGGAACGTCGGTAGCTTGAAGAAGTAGTGGGTCGTCTCACGGAAGACCGGAGTCGTCCCGTCCCGCTTGCATCGAATGCCCTTGAGGTCGGAGGGGTCGAGCGTGCGGTTGCAGTTGTCGCACTGGTCGCCGCGCGCGTTCGGGTAACCACAGTGCGGGCATTCGCCTTCGACGAAGCGGTCGGTCAAGAAGCGCTCTTCCCGTTCGCACCACGGCATGCTGACGGCCTTCTCGTAGAGGTGACCGTTCTCCAGGAGCCGCTTAAAGATGTCCTGGGCGACCGCCCGGTGGTTGTCCGTCGACGTTCTGGTGTAGAGGTCGTAGGAAACCCCGAGCCGCGTGTAGGCGTCGAAGTGGATCTCGTGATAGCGGTTTGCGACGACCTCGGGAGCGACGCCTTCCTGCACGGCCCGTAGGAGGGTTGGAGTCCCGTGCATGTCGCTCCCGGAGACCATCAGGACGTGGTCGCCAGCGAGGCGGTGGTACCGCGCATAGATGTCGGCCGGAAGACACATTCCGGCGACGTGTCCCAGGTGTGGCTGGTCGTTTACGTAGGGCCAGGCGACCGCTACGAGGATGTGTTCTGGCAAAGCTATCCGAAGTCTATCACGCACCCCTCTCGGGACGGCTGTCGGCGCCGGGCCGCGGTGGGGTTGGTCCGGTGGCCAGCGCCAGCCGGTACACCCTGCTTCGGGCGGCCCCGGTTTCAGAGGTCGCCGCGTCCACCAGCCGCCTGCCGCGGAGCCCGTCTTTTCGCAGCCGGTCGATCACCCCGGCGATGGTGTCGTCCGAGGCGGCCTGGGTTGGCGGCGCGCCGGCGTCGATCACCAGGACGAACTCCCCGCGCGGCTCTGCGAAGTGCTCGATCGCCTGCGACACCGTGCCGCGGAACGTCTCCTCGAATAGCTTGGTGAGCTCGCGGCAGACGGCGATCGGGCGGTCGCCCAGGGTTGCGAGGACGTCCCCCAACGTGGCGAGCAGGCGGTGAGGTGCTTCGAAGAGGACGAGCGTCGACGTTACCGAGGCGGCCCGCCGGAGCAGGTCACGGCGCTCGGTGGGCCGGCGGGGTGCGAAGCCGAGGAAGAGGAAGGAGTCGGCCGGCATGCCCGACACGGCGATGGCGGCGGTCACCGCCGATGGACCGGGGACGGACACGATCTCGTGGCCGACATCGGCGGCGGCGCGGACGAGGTCGGGGCCGGGGTCGCTGACGGCGGGCGTGCCGGCGTCGGTGACGTAGGCGACGTCGCCGCTGTCGAGCGCACGGAGGACGGGGGCGAGAGCGGACCTGCCCGAGTGCGCGTGGAAGCTGGTGACGCGGGCCGGAGCCCCGATGTGAGCGAGGAGTTTGCGGGTCTCGCGGGTGTCTTCGGCGACGACCAGCCCGACTTCGCGGAGCATTCGAGCGGCCCTCTCGGAGAGGTCCTCGAGGTTTCCGATCGGGGTGGCGATCACGTAGAGCCGTCCCATGAAGGCCAGTGTAGGCCCGATGTACGATGCGGATGCGAGACCGAGAGGATCGCCATTCACCCTGCGAGACCGTCGACGAGATAGCCGATGCCAACCGTCCCGACCGGTGCCAGGTTCACATGCAGCGTGTGCAAGTCCGAGTTCATCGTCACGAAGGGCGCCGACGCCCGGCTCGTCTGCTGCGAGAAGACGGTCGAGAAGAAGTAGTGGCGAACGAACTCGGCAAACGCTACGAGTGCACCGTGTGCGGCCTGAACGTTCTCTGCATCAAGCCTGGCACCGGCGCTATCACCTGCCACGACAGGCCGATGCAGATTCAGGCGCCTCGCAAGTTGCCCTCATCCGACTGAGACTCCAGGCGGCGTCGCAGCCGGTGATTGGCCGACCTGAGCGCAGTCTCGGCGTCGACACCGGCAGCCCTGATCGCAGCCACGATCTCAAGCAGCGCCTCGCCCGCCGCGGCCTCCCTGGTGTCGCCTTCCGGTTCCGCTAGCGCCTTCGCCAGCTCGCGTGCCGCCGCCGACCCTCCGGCGTTCTTGCCGTCCCGCCCGCCGGTTCGGCGTTCGCCGCCCCTGCGCCCGCGGGCGGCCGACCGCCATTCGACTCCCGCGGCCTCCGCCTTCCGCTGCAGCGCGGCTGCCTGCGCGAGCGCCGGGAGCGCCTTCGGGACGGTGGCCGTGATGCCGCGGTCGCCACGTTCGGCCCGTTTCAGCGCCTCCCACTGCCCGACCACCTGGCCGGGGGTGTCGAGCTTCGGTGCGTCCGAGAATACGTGGGGGTGGCGTCGCACTAGCTTTGTGACGGTGCGCGAGATGAGCTCCTCCGCCGTCCACTCGGACGCCCGCCGAGCGATGTCGGCATGAAAGGCGATGTGGACGAGCAGGTCGCCAAGCTCCTCGGCGAGGCCTGCCCCGTTCCGCGAATCGATGGCATCGAGCGCCTCGTAGCACTCCTCGAGCAGGTACTGGCGGAGGGAAGCGTGCGTTTGGACCCGGTCCCACGGACAACCATCGGGATCACGTAGCCGTTCGACGACGCCGAGCAGGTCCTCGAAGCTGCCGGAGGAGCTTCCGGAACGGAGGGACGTCGGTTCGTTCATTGTGTGCTCCACACTCGTACGAGGGGTGAACCAGGAGGACCAGCCCATATCGGATCTGAGGGCGTGAAGCCAGCAGGCTGGCGTGACGTACGATAACCCGTCGTGACAGGCGTCCCCTTCCGACGGCTCCCCCGGCCTGTGGTGCTGGTGGCTTCGTTGGCCTTCGCGCTGGCGCTGCCGGTGCTCTTCATCTCCGGCAGCGTTCGGACCCTCGTGACGACGCCTGCCCTTTACGACTACGGCTGGTGGCGATATGACATCGAGGGACGGACCGGCCTGGGCGGGCAGGACCTCGACGACATCGGGCGCCAGTTCCGGACGTACTTCACCGGGGACGACGAGCTGCTCGACCTGACCGTTGCGATCGGCGGTCAGCCGATGTCCCTGCTTACCGAACGCGAGGTGCGCCACATGGCCGACGTGAAGGCGCTCGTCCAGCGGGTGTTCGCCGCGGAGTGGGTCTCGGGCATCGTCGCCGCGGTCTACGTCGTCGGCGGTTTCGTGCTCCTGCGGAGAGCCTTCTGGCCGTTGCTACGCCGCTGGGTCCGGCTTTCAGCCGTCATCGCCCTCGCCGCGATCGTCATCGTCGCCGTCGCCTCGCTGATCGCCTTCGACGCCGTGTTCACGCTCTTCCACGTCGTAAGCTTCAGCAACGACCTCTGGCAGCTCGACCCGTACCGGGACTACCTGTTGCTGTTGTTCCCGGAGGCGTTTTTCCTCGACGCAACGATCGCAATCGCGCTGATGACCGCCCTGGCCTATGGCGTCGCGGTCAGCGGGGTCGGCTGGTTCGAACGAAGGCTCGGTTAGGGTGTCCTATCCCCGAGTAGAGGCGACACCTCCTCCTGCGTGGCCGTTCGAGGTGAGTGGCACGTCGTCAACGAAACGGCGGGCGTCGCGGAGACCGATATCACGGAGGACTCGAATTCGTATTTAGGAGCGGCAGGTTTCTGATATCACTTTCGCGAGTTGTGGAAAGTGGTACTACCTCAGGCACCGCTTCGTAGCTGAATCGCCCCGGCGGGTAGTATCGGTTCTCGCGGCCGCTCCCGCCCGACATCCCGCCCGGGATAGGACAGGCTAGGCCCCGCAGGACCCCCCACAGCAGGAGTCTCCGCCGCCGCAACCCCCGCCCGCGGCCGGGAGCGCGGACGACTCGCCGGACGCCGAGTCCTTGCGGAACGCCGCGAACACCGACAGCACCCTGCCAGCGGGCTTGCTGCAGGTGGGACACGGTGCGTCGCGGTCCGAAAACTCCATCGGGCGTAGCTGCTCGAACCGGCGCTTGCAGGACCTGCACATGTACTCGTAGATAGGCATGGGAACAGTCTAGCTACGGGTCGAGTGGGCGGTCAATCGTCGCTGGCTTCCGCGCGCTGCGTTTGACGCGGTCGGGTCCGCCCGAGCCACGTCTCGACGATCGAGGGCAGACTCCGTAAGTCCGTCAGCACGTAGTCCGCATCGACCCGGTCGCCTCCGGACATCGCCGCCTCGGCGACCTCCCCTCTGCTGAGCCATGCCGCGCTCATGCCGACGCGCCTGGCGCCGGAAATGTCGTGGAGGGGGCTGTCGCCGACGTGGAGAGCACGATCCGGGCCGACGTCGAGCTGGGCCAGTGTCCGCTCGAATACCAGCGGCGTTGGCTTGGCGACCGCTGCCTCGTTCGAGAACGTCGTCACCGTGAACCAGCGGAGCCAGCCGAGCCCGGCCATCCAGCGCCGGTAGATGGCGGCAGAGGTGAAGCCGGTGTTTGAGATGAGGCCGAGCCCCACCCCCAGCTCGGCGAGCGCCTCGATCACTTCCGTCGCACCGGGCAACGGTTCGGGCGGATGTGCGAGGAACGGGGCGTCGACCGCATCGATGGAGCGCGCCAGCACATCCGGAGCCAGCCGCCGCGAGAGTTCGGGCTCGATGAAATCGAGCATCTGCCGCACACGGATCTCGAAAGTCGTGTCGATGCCGAGGTCGTGGTCACGGTCGAACGAGTCGCGACTTCGCCTCATAGCGGCCTCGAGCGCCGCCCGTTCGAGCGAAATGCCGGCGTCGCGGAGCACCTGAGCGAGGCCGTCGATGCGGGCATCGAGACGGCTGGTTCCTGTGCCGGTCGAACGCGACTCGTCGACCAGCGTCCGCCACAGGTCGAGCGTGACGGCGTGGCTTGCCATCCCGCGTGTTACCGAGGTCCTAGTAGGTCACCAGGGAGGAGATCTCGATCCCCGGAAGCAGCTTGCGGCCGTCGAGTGCCGATAACTCGACGACGAACGCCGCCGCGCCCACGCTCGCGCCCCGTCCCCTGATCAGCTTCGCCGCAGCGGCCGCGGTGCCCCCAGTTGCCAGCAGGTCGTCGACGATGAGCACCTTCTGGCCGGGACCGAGGGCGGTTGCCTTCATCTCGATCCTCGCGTGGCCGTATTCGAGGGCGTACTCGACGCTGACCGTCTCGGGCGGGAGCTTGTTGGCTTTGCGAAGCGGGATGAGCGGGAGGCGCAGCTGATAGGCGACTGGCGATCCGAACAGGAACCCGCGCGCGTCGATGACCGCGACGGCATCGAAACGACCCGTGCGGTAACGCTCGACCAGCGAGTCGGTGACGTACCGGAAGGCGGGCGGGTGCGCCAGCAATGGGGTCAGGTCGCGGAAGAGGATTCCGGGCTTCGGGTAGTCCGGTATGTCGCGGATCCACTGCTTGAGATCCAATCGCCGCCTCCGGGCTGATTATCGCAAGCGGTCCGCAGGAGCTGCCCTGAGAGCGAAGTTCGCGATGCTAGAATCCGGCCAGGAGCGGGCCCATCTACCTGGCGAAGCTGACGCTCTCCAACTTCCGCAACCTCCACGACGCGACAATCGACTTCCAACCCGGTCTGACCGTCGTCCAGGGTGCCAACGGCCAGGGCAAATCCAACCTCCTCGAGGCAGCCCTCCTGCTCTCCGTCGCCAAGTCTCCGCGCGCCTCGTCGGACCGCGCCCTGATCGGCTGGGAAGTTGCAGAGGCGGGTGGCCACGCCCAGGTGGCCGGGTACGCCCGCGAGGCCGAGACGACAATCCACGCCCAGATCGACTTCGAGGTCCCGCCGCCGGACTCAGAGCCGGCCGCTCTCAAGAAGTCGCTGCGAGTCAACGGCGTGCCGCGGCCAGCAGCGGAGTTCGTGGGCGCGGTGAACGTGGTCGCGTTTGCGGCAGAAGACATCGAGCTCGTCACCGGGGCGCCATCCGACCGGCGCCGGTACCTCGACATCCTGATCTCGCAGACCGATTCTGTGTACCTCCGGATGCTTCAACGCTTCATGCGGGTGGTCACCCAGCGGAACCACCTGCTGCGGCAGGTGCGCGAGCGGCGCGCCCACGAGGACGAACTCGACTTCTGGGACGGCCGGCTTGCGGCCGAAGGAGGCGCGATCGTCGATCGTCGCCGCAAGGCGGTCGAGCGGCTGCTTGCCTATGCCGCCCCCGCACACCAGGAGCTGGCGGGGGTCGGTCAGCGGCTCGAGATCGAGTATTTGCCGAAGCTGAGTGATCAGAACGTGCCTGCGCCACCGGGGTCGGCCACCGAGCTCGCTGGCGCCATCGCGCGCAGCCTGAAAGGAGTGCGAGCGCGTGAGCTTGCGCAGGGGATGTCGGTGGTCGGCCCGCACCGGGACGAGCTTCAGCTGACCCTGGGCGGGCAGCCGGCCGGCCTCTTCGCTTCCCGCGGGCAGGCCCGCACGATCGCACTGGCGCTCCGGCTCGCTGAGGCGTCGTTCGTCGAGAAATACACCGGCCGGAAGCCGGTGCTGGCTCTCGACGACGTGCTGTCGGAGCTAGACGCCGACCGCCGGCGACGCGTGCTGGCGGCCGCCCGCGGATACGAGCAGACCCTGCTCACGGCGACCGAGTTCGACCTCGTGCCGGCCGACTTCCTGCGCACCGCCCGGCGGTTCACCATCAAGGCCGGCGAGATCACGCCCGAGGCCGCCTGACCGGGGGTCGTCGCCGATCCCGGCGTAATATTCGGGGCCACGAAGCCCCGTCCGGAAACCGTCAGGACCAGCAGGCCCAGCAGCCGGAGACCGAACCCATGCCGAGCAAGCTCCAGGAAGCCCTCGACCGCGAACTTCAGCGGTACGTGACCGACAACCCGAAATCGCGGGCCATGCAGGAGCGCGCCGAGCGCTCGCTACCGGGGGGCGACTCCCGCAACAGCATCTGGTGGGCGCCGTTCCCGACCTACGTCGTGAAGGGCGAGGGCTCGAAGCTCCACGACATCGACGGCCATGCCCGCATCGACATGATCAACAACATGACGACGCTGATCCTGGGCCATTCGCATCCGGCGGTCGTCAAGGCCGTGGCGGCCCAGGCAGCGCAGGGCCTGTCGTTCCCGGCGCCGTCGGAGCTGGTCGTTAGGTGGGCCGAGATCCTGGTCGACCGCGTGCCATCGCTCGACAAAGTGCGGTTCGTCAACTCCGGCACCGAAGGCACACTCAACGCCATCCGCGCGGCCCGTGCGTTCACCGGCAAGGACAAGATCGCCAAGTTCGAGGGCGGGTATCACGGGGCGCACGACGACGTTGCGGTCAGCGTCGACCCGCCGATGGCGAAGGCCGGCGACCCGAAGGCGCCGAACTCAGTGGCCGACTACCTGGGAGTGCCGAAGAAGTCCCCGGAGCTGACGATCGTCATGCCCTACAACGACCTCGAGGCGTCGTCGGCGCTAATCGAGAAGCACGCCCACGAGCTGGCCGCGGTCATCGTCGAGCCGGTGATCGGCCGCCTCGGCATGGTGCCGGCCGACACCGAGTTTCTGGCCGGCCTCCGCGATCTGACGCGCCGCCTCGGGATCGTGCTCATCTTCGACGAGGTGATCGCCCTGCGCGTCGCCCGCGGAGGCGCCCAGGAACGGTTCGGCGTGATCCCCGACATGACGGCGATGGGCAAGATCATCGGTGGCGGACTACCGGTCGGTGGCTTCGGCGGGCGAGCCGACATCATGGAGTTGTTCAGCCCGAAGACCGGCCCGAAGGTGAAGCACGCGGGCACGTTCAACGGCAATCCGATGACGGCGGCAGCGGGCGTGGCGACGCTGGAGGCCCTGACTCCCGAGGTCTACCGGCGGCTCGACGAGATGGGCGAACGGGTGCGCAAGAAGCTGTCGTCGCTCATCAAGGACCGCGAGGCGCCGATGGGCGTCACGGGTGTGGCGTCGCTGTTCGCCCTGCAGTTCACGACGACCCCCATACGGGATTACCGGGCCGTCCAGACGACCGACCGCACGCTCCAGCGGCTGATGTTCATCGGCCTGCTCAACGAGGGGTACGCCGTGTCGCCGGCGTGTGCTGGCAACGTCTCGTCCGTGCTCACAGAAAAGGAAGCGGACGGCTTCGTGGCCGCGGTCGGCCGCGTGCTCGACCGCGCCGGCTACGCGTAGGGGTCAACGGCCCTCAGGCGGCCCGGCGTCGGCCGGTCACGCCTCGCGGCGGCCACGCCTCGCGAATCAGCGGTCGCCGAAGGCGGCGGTGGTCGCCTCTTCGAGCTGGGCACCGACCCCGAGCAACTCCCGGGCGTTCACCTCGGGGCGCGTGCGTGGGTTCTCGTCTTCGTCGAGCTCTTCGGCGATGTCGGCCCTGAGACCTCTCCGGTCCAGGAGCAGTTCCGGCCGGATCTCATCGTTGCCCCGGGCCTCTTCGGCCTCCTCACCCGCCCGGGCGAGGAACGGCGGGAACGATGTGACATGCGCCTGCGCCGCCGGCTTGTAGGTCTCGCGAATCAGGACGCCGAGGCTGTTCCCTGTGACCGTGGCAACGGTCGCCTCGTACCGGAATCCGGCCGATACCAGCTTCACGTACCGTCGACCGATGCGAGGCTCGAGGACGCCGAGATACTCGCCTTGCGAGTTCGACGCCCGCACTTCGGCCCCAGCTGAATCCAGCGCCACCCGGCTCCCCGCCGACGCGGTCGCCCGCGCCTGCGACGACGCCGGCTTTCGCAACTCGGTCAGGACCGCGCTTCCTCGGGCCGTCATGAACGCGACCGGGTTCGCCTTCGGCGCCGGGGCTACGCGGGCGACGTCGGCAGCGGTGCCCGCGAGTTGCTTGAGCCTCGCGAGGTTGCGGCCGGCGATCACGTTCGCGGGCTGGAGGTCGATCGCCCGCTGGAATGCCGCGATCGCCTCCTTGACCCGGCCGAGCTCGGACAGCGCCTTGCCCAGCCGGTTGTGGGCTTCGATGTCGCCCGGTGACAGGGCGATGATTTCGCGATTCGCCTTCCCGGCGTCTTCCCATTGCCCCGATCGTGCATGGGAAACGGCCCTCGTTGCGAGTTCCGCAAGTGGGTTCGAAACGGTTATCGGCTTGTGTTGCTGCATCTGGCCCTCCCCGGTCAGATAGCGCCCTGGCCGCTACCGGCCGAGTCGCAAGACGCCCGGATGTTAGGTAGGCGCTCTTTCGCGTGCAAGGCAATTTCACGGGGATTTCGTGTGGGTTTACACGGAAACGGGGGTGCCCTGCGGATGGCGAACGTCCGCCCGGATAGCGGTATCAGGCCCTCGCGAGCCCGCCCCGAGGAGTCAGGCTCGTCGCTTCTTCGCGCGGTGGAACCTCAATGGCAGGAGGGTGACGATCGCCTCGAGCACGATCCGGCCCGACATCTTGGACTTGCCTGACCGGCGCTCGGCGAACTGGTAGGGGTGCTCAACCACTCGGAACCCCATGAACTCGCACCAGTGCGCGACCTCGGCTTGGAAGCCGTAGCCAGCGTTGCGAAAGCGGCCAAAGTCAAGCTGGCGCAGCGCGGTGCTGCGAAAGACCTTGAAGCCCGACGTGGCGTCGTGGACCCGCAGGCCGACCGACCACTTGATTCCCAGGTTGCCGAAGCGGCTCAGGAACCGCCTGCCCGCACTCCAACCGGGATCGACTGCTCCGCCTCGAATGTAGCGCGACCCCGCCACGACGTCGGCGGTCCTGGCCTTCTCGAGCATACGAGGCACCTCGGCAGGAGGGTGCGACAGGTCGGCGTCCATCTCGACGATGAACTCGGCGCCGGACGCGATGGCCTCTCGAAACGCCTCGGCGTACGCCCTGCCAAGACCTTCCTTACGCGCGCGATGGATGACCTTGAAGTATTCGCCAGCGGCGGCCGCGAGCCGGTCGGCAACATCCCCCGTACCGTCCGGCGAGGCGTCGTCGACGACAACAAATCCCAGGCCAGCATTCCCCAGCCGGCGCAGTTCATCGACGATGACTGGGAGATTCTCGGCCTCGTTGTAGGTCGGGAGGACAACGACGACCTTTGGTGTGGTCGTCACCGGTATCGGCCCCGCAGTGCGTGCCAGCGCACGCGCAGGATGTCGACGAACGCCCGCCCGCCTCTGCCCAGCGTCATTTTGCTGTCGCGGCCGTAGTACCAGTCGATCGCGACCTCTTTGATCTTCAGCCGGGCGCGCCGGGCGAGAAAGAGGATCTCGACGTCGAAACCGAAGCCCTCGAGGCGCTGCGCTCCGAAGAGGCGGGTAGCGTGCTCGCCCCGGAACATCTTGAAACCACACTGGGTGTCGTCGAGACCCCGGACTGCCAGGACCCGGACCACGCGATTGAAGAGTCGACCGTACAGGTGGCGGCGGATCGGCTCGCCAATCCTGCGCGCTCCGGGCGCCTCTCGAGACGCGATCCCCACGTCGTACCCGGGGTCGACATCGTCACCGCCGACTCCACCCAGGAAGCGGTCGATCTGCTCCGGCGGCATCGACAGGTCGACATCGCACATGAACCGCCAGCTCGCGGTCGACGCCAGCATCCCGCTCTTCACCGCCCAGCCCTTGCCTCCATGGCGGGTCTTCAGAAGGCGGATCCGTGGCTCGTCCCGCGCCGCGGCCGCGACCAGGTCGGCGGTCCGGTCGGTGCCACCGTCGTCGACGACGATAACTTCCCACGCGTAAGGCTTCGCGCGCAGGTGCGCGACCAACCGATCGAGAGAGCCCTCGATCAGGCGCTCGGCGTTGTAGGCCGGGATGACGACGCTAAGGAAGGGTCCTGCGGGCACCTGGATGGCTAGTCCGGCGACGCCTCGTGCAGTTCGAACGCCTGGTGGAGGGCGCGGGCGGCAGCCTCGACCTGGCCGGCGTCGACGATGCAGGTGATGCGAATTTCGGAGGTCGTGATCATGTCGATGTTCACCCTGGCTAGGGCAAGGGCCCGGAACATCCGGGAGGCATAGCCGGGGCTGTTGGTCATGCCGGTGCCGACGATGCTGACCTTGGCGTACCCTCGTCCACCTGATATCGCCACGCCGCCGCAGGACTTGCACTGCCGGGTGATCGCCAGCGCCCGGTCGAGGTCGCCATCGGCAACCGTAAAGGAGATATCGGCCTTGCCGCCCGCGCTCGCGCTCTGCACGATGACGTCCACATTGATGCCAGCGGCTGCGAGGGGCTCGAAGATATCGGCAGCCACGCCCGGGCGGTCCGGGATGCCCGGGACCATGATCTTCCCAACGTTGCGCGTCACAGCGATGCCAGTCACCGCCTTGCGCACTTCCATCATCGATGCGTCTCCGTGAATCAGCGTACCGGGCTTGTCGTCGAAAGTGGAGGCCACCAGGATCGGCACCGAATAGACCGCCCCCAGCTCGATGGAGCGCGGGTTCATCTTGGCGCCGAGGCTGGCCAGCTCGAGCATCTCCTCGTAGCCGATCTCGGCCAGCTTGCGGGCCTCGGGCACCAGCCGCGGGTCGGCCGTGTAGATACCGTCGACATCGGTGTAGATCTCGCAGCGGTCGGCCTTCAAGCCGGCTGCGATCGCGACCGCCGTGAGGTCGCTGGCCCCGCGCCCGAGCGTCGTGATGTCCTCGGTCTCGGCGAGCCCCTGGAAGCCGGCGACGATCACGATCCGCCCGGCGGCCAGCTCGCGGCTGAGCCGCTTGGTATCGACCTCCGAGATGCGGGCGGCGCCATGCGTGTTGTCGGTGCGTATCCCGGCCTGTGGCCCGCTGAGGCTGACGACCTCGTAGCCGAGCGACCGGATGGCCAACGCCATCAGCGCCGCCGACACCAGCTCGCCGGTCGACAGCAGGGTGTCCATCTCACGCGGGTCGGGGACGTGCCCGGCGCCTGATACCGATCGCGCCAGCGCGATCAGGTCGTCGGTCGTGTCGCCCATGGCCGACACCGTCACGACCATGTCGGCTCCGGCCGCTCGCCGATCGCAAATCTTCTTCGCAACGGCGCGGATCTTTTCGGCGGTCGCCACCGACGACCCGCCGTACTTCTGGACGACCACCTGCCGGCCGCCAGCCGCCGGCGCACCGGTCGCTCCGCCCGCGTCCACGGTCGCCGTCATTCCGCCTTCACCACGTAGCCGCCCTTCGACGACGGCTCGACAACGCGGGTCTTGCCGGACAACCCGAACAGCCTGGCCGCCTCGGTCATCTCATAGGCAACGGTCATTTCACGGCGTGTAGCCAACGCCAGTACCGCGGGGCCGGCACCGGAAAGGAAAGCCCCGTGCGCGCCGGCATCGAGCGCCGCTTTGATCAACCGGTTCAGGTACGGGAAAAGGGCGGTCCGGGCGGGTTGGTGCAACCGGTCCTCGGTCGCGATGCGAAGGGCGTCCAGGTTCTGAGTGGAGAGGGCGTTCACCAGCATCGCGGCACGGCCGATGTTGTAGACGGCGTCCGACCGCGAGACCTCCGGGGCGAGTGCCATTCGGGTCTCGATCGTGCTTCCCTTTGCTGAACGCTCGGGCAGGAAGATCACAGCTTTCAGGCCCGGCGGGAGCTTGACCTCGTCGGTGAACCACTTGCCCTCGTGGCGGACACCGATCTGGCATCCGCCCAGGATCGCCGGCGCGACGTTGTCGGGATGGCCTTCGATGGACGCCGCGAGTTCCAGCAGATCATGCGTCGACAGCCTGTGATCGGCGAAGGCCGCGCCCGCCAGTAACCCGGTGACGATCGAGGCCGAGCTGCTGCCGAGTCCGCTGCCCGACGGGATCGCATTCCGGCAGGCGTAGGAGAACTCCGGCGGGGTGAGTCCGGCCGCCCTGAACGCGGTTACGACCCCCGTGACGACCAGGTTGCGGGCGTCCTTCGGGAGTGTGCTCTCACCCTCGCCAGCGATCTCGAACGCGAACGGTCCGAGCTCGACGGTCGTCTCGTTCCAGATGTCGAGCGCGAATCCGATGCAGTCGAATCCCGGTCCCAGGTTCGCCGTCGTCGCCGGGACGCGGACGGTCACGCGGTGTGGCGAGCTCATCTCCTATTCGACGACCACTACTCGATGACCACGCGGCCGGTGCTCCGCTTCGCGATGTAGTCCCAGTCGTAGTCGACCCCCAGTCCGGGCCCCATCGGCACCTTGACCATGCCCCTCTTGTCGATGGCGTCCAGCCCGGTGACGTTCATGTTCTTGAAGATCGGGGGGTTCGTGTTCTTCATGATCGGGTGTACCCACACGATCTCGTAGTAGTTCGCATTCCTCAAGGTCGCAAGCAGGTGCAACTCTTCGGGCCCGGATGTGTGCGGCTCGATGTCGAGGCCGATCGTCTCGGCGGCGTGGGCGAGCTTCAGCGTCCCCGTGATCCCGTGCACTTTGACGTCGCCACGGATGAAGTCGGTTGCCTTCCTCAGGGCAAGGTCGAAGCGCTGCTCGACCGTTCGCGCCTTTTCGCCCTGGAGCAGGGGCGTGCGGATCATCTCCCGGAGCTTCTCGTGCGGGAACGACGCCGTGCCACCTTCGGCGTAGGGGTCTTCGTACCAGAAGAACCCGGCTTCATCGCACGCCCGCCCGACCTTCAGGGCGTCGGCAAACGTCTCATAGAAGTTGAACGAGTCGAGCATGGTGTCCATCTTGCCGCCGACACTGGCCCCGATGGCCAGGACGGCCTTGACGTGCGACCGAAGGTCGGGCCACGGCATCGGGTGGATCTTGAAGGCGCGGTAGCCCATCTCCAGACATTGCCGTGCGAAGTCGCCGTACGACTCCGGAGTCGAGAGCGGGCCGCTGACCGCGCCGTCGATCGTGCTCGCGTACGCCGGGACCTCGGTCCGGTAGGTGCCGATCAGCGAGTGGATGGGCTGACCCGCGAGCTTGCCGGCGAGGTCCCAGAGAGCGATGTCCAGGGCCGCCATTCCGGGGGAGGCCTTGTTGTTCTGATAGAGCCGTTCACGGTCGAGCGCGCTGACCCCGATGTACCTCTTCGCCGTCTCCGCAACTGCCTGCGTCGGCACGAGCCAGCCGGCGAACTCCCCTGTCACGCCAGCGTCGGTGTGGACCTTCACTCCTCCACCCGTGAGCTCGTACGTGCTGGAGGGGTCGAAGTGGAAGGCCCTGCCTCGGGTGAGGCCCTTGACCGGCCAGGAGAAACCCTGGACCTCGATTCGGGTGATTTTTGGCGCCACCGTAGTCGCTGTGGTCATTCGGGAGTCTCCGTTCCTCGGCCCTCGATCGCGCTTCGAACGCTCGGCTAGTGCCTGCCGCCCGCGTTGACGTGCTCCGATAGGAAGAGCGAGTAGTCACCGTAGCCGAGCTTCGACGGATCGCCCGGCTTGCCCGAACCGCCAAAGCGCTTCGTCAGCATCCGGTTGAACTCGGCGTACTCCTTCTTCCGAGCATCGGTGAAACGGTACTTCTCGAGCCTGTCGTGGTCGAGCTCGACGCCAAGGCCCGGCTTGTCCGGCACCGTCTGCGTCCCGTCACCGTTGTACGGGTACAACCCGCCTTTGAGGATGTCGTCGGCCTGCTGGTGGTAGTGGGCGTCGATCGGGAAGTCGAACGGACCGGCGGCGGCCGCGGCATGAAGCTTTGCCATGTGCGACACACCGAGATAACGGCCCGAGTGCATCGAGGTCTTGATGCCGAAGGTGCGGGCGACCGTCATCCAGTCGCGGACGCCGGCGATGCCGCCCGAGCCGTAGATGTCGCACATCGCGACCTCGCCGGCCTCTTCCTTGATCGCGTGCGAGAGGCGGTCGAGCGAGTAGGAGCCGTCGACGCAGACCGGGATCTTCGTCGTCTTCCGCAGACGCGCCTGGTTCTCCAGGCCCCGTGCCACGTCCTCGAGGTATTCGACGCCCTGATCGCGGACTTCGTTAGCAGCCCAGATGGCGGTCTCCAGGTCCCAGGCCGAGTTCGGGTCGATCCGGAGGCGGGCGCTCGGGTCGACCGCCTTGCGGACCCGCTTCACCGCGGCGATCTCGTCCTTCGGGTTGTAGACGCCGATCTTCAGCTTGATCGACTTGAAGCCGAACTTCTTCGCCACGCCCGCGACGTGCTCGGCGTAGTTCTGCAGGTTGACCTCGCCCGGCCCCGCGCCCTTCGCCAGTCCCTGTTCGATGACCCCGGGCGCGCGGAAGAACATGTAGGCGGCAAACTCGACCTTCTTCGTGTAGAGGCCGCCGTTCACGAGGGCCGCTACGGGCTTGCCGAGGAACTTGCCCATCAGGTCCCACATGGCGAACTCGAGGCCGGCGCGGTTCTGCGGGTCGCCCCTCGTCTCATGGTCTGTCAGCGGCGCCTCCGCGATGATCCGCTTCCAGTCGAAGGGATCGCGCCCCTTGATCGCAGCGGCCACCGGGCCTTCCATGTGGGCCTTCGACGCCCACACCTCCCCGATGCCGGTCAGGCCCTCGTCGGTGTGGACCTCGATGATCGTTCGCGGGGTGGCGATTGCGACGTGGTCGGTATAGCCATGGTCCGAGAACGAGTACGCCCACAGCAGCGTGCCCTGCATCGGGACGCCGACCTCATAGGCGGTGAGGCCCGTGATCTTCATGCCGGTAATCGTACCTCGCACTTATAATGCGAAGGTTGTATCTGCGGGGAGTAGCGCAGCTGGTAGCGCGCAGCGTTCGGGACGCTGAGGTCCCGGGTTCGAATCCCGGCTCCCCGACCAGCCCTCAGCCCCCACTCAAAGCTGTTTAAGACTGTTTCGCGCCTACTTTTGGCGTCCTGACAGCAGTTCTGACAGCAACGCACGCGTTCGAACTCGAACGTGGAAGCACGACGCGACGCAGTGGGACGTGCCGACATCGGCACACGGCTGTCATGTACCCGTTGCGGGCGAGGACGATCCGACTGTAGATTCGGCCGATGAAGCGGTTGCGAAGCCGTGTCGATGTTCTGGTTCAGCAGTGCGCGGCATGAGCGTGACGATCGCCCACCCGACCGTGGATGCCCTTCTCCGGCAAAGGGGTCAGGTCAAGGTCGGCCACGGCCAGACCTCGGACCTCCTCATTCCCTTGGACCGCCAGCCAGCTCTCTCGGGCGAAGACTGCAATGAGTTCCGTGCTTGTTTCAGCCACGCAAGCTTCAGGAAAGTGGCGAGGGAACTTGTCCTCCGTAAGCAGGTGGAGGCGTCTGTCCTCAGAGGTATCGCCGGGCAGAAGGTCGAGGACTATCTGGGATTCTTGTCTCGGATCGGCGTGGCCTCTTTCGACAGCGCCACTGCCACACTCGTCCGGCAAATAGACAACATCGGCCACACCACCGAGTGGTACGTCAGTGACCTGTTGGACGTATCGCTCGGAAACTGAGCCACTGATCGCTCAGAAAGTGAGCCACCCCTAGCCGCCAGTCCCCAGTATGGCTGAGGTTGATGAGACTTCAGACGGTTGGGGGGAGAGGTTGCTAAGGGTGGACCAGGTACACGTTATACGTCACAAAGTCCTCGTGGAAGGCTTGACCCAGCGCCGGGTGGCTCGGGATATGGGGATAAGCCGGAACACGGTGGCCCGGTATCTCAAGATCCCAGAGCCACGGCGGGCCGAACAGGGCCGGCGCCAACGTCCCGTATTCGATGTGGTCAAGCCCCGCGTGGACGAAGTGATCGGGGAATGGCGGTCCCAGATGACCGCCAAGCAGCGGCTCACGGCAAGGCGGCTTCACAGGCAGCTTCAGCAAGAGGGCTTCTCGGTCGGCCTCACGCTCGTGACCGAGTACCTGAGCGAACTCCGCCGGCAGGAAGCCGAGGTCTTCGTTCCGCTCGTGCACCGGCCAGGCGACGAGGCGCAGGTCGACTTCTTCGAGGTCACGGTGGACGTTCAGGACCTGCGCAGGAGGGCCTGGATGTTCCTGATGCGGTTCATGTACTCGCGCCGCGACTTCGCCTGTCTGTACGACCGCTGCGATCAGCTCTCGTTCCTTGACGGGCATGTCCGCGCCTTTGGTCACTTCGGCGCCGTGCCGGGCCGCTGCGTCTACGACAACCTCACGCCGGCCGTGTCCAAGGTCTTCTTCCCGCACAGGAAGCTGACCGATCGTTTCAGCGCCCTCGTGAGCCACTACCTCTTCGAGCCATGCTTCACGCGTATCGGCGTAGGCCACGACAAGGGAGGCGTTGAAGGGCGCGGCAAGGGGATCAGGCTCCAGCATCTGACGCCGATACCGGCGGGAAGGTCCTTGCGCGAGATCTCCGATTCGCTCCTCGCCGCCCTCGACCAGGATGCCGCGACCAGGCACGATGCCGAAGGCATGACTCCGTTCGGACGTTTTCGGGAGGAGCTGCCGCTGCTGCGGCCGGTACCAGCGACCCAGTTCGAGGTCCGGCGGGTCGTTCCCGTGTCAATTCGCTCCAACGCGCTGGTCCAGATCGAAGGCGCCTGGTACTCGGTACCCAGCCGCTGGGCCCGCCTTGATGCGACCGCCTACATCGGCGTCGACGACGTCGAGATCATCTGCCGGGGCGAGCGGGTCGTTCATCCAAGACAGCGCTTCGGTCAGAGGAACGTCTATTACCGCCACTACCTGCCAGAGCTGGCCAGGAAACCGCAGGCCGTGAGGCAGGTGGCTCCGGAGCTCGTGGCCGAGCTGGGCGAGCCTTTCGGCAGGCTGTGGAAGATCCTGGCGGACAAGTACGGACCTCTCGACGCGGCGCGTGTCTTTGCCCGGGTCATCGGCGCGATCACCGATCGCGGCGAGGATGCCGTTCGTAATGCGCTCGAGGCCGCCCTGTCTGCCGGGCGCGCCGACCTGTTGACGCTAAGGTCCCCCATTCCTGACTCGCTCGCCAGAATGGGGACGATCCCGGCCACGCTTGCGAGCTACGAGATTGAATCTGTACGTGCGGCCGACTACGACCGCATGCTCGCGGGGGCGGCCCATGAGTGAGAAGGGCTCGACCGCGATAGGAACGGCGGTCATCCAGCAGTACTGCCGTCAGCTCAAGATGCCCACCGTGTCTCGGGAGCATCAGTCACTCGCCCGCCAGGCCGCCTCCGGGGGCTGGAAGTACGAGGACTACCTGTCGCAGCTCCTGGAAGCAGAGATCAAGGCCCGCCAGGAGCACGTCGCGGCACAGCGGATCCGGGAAGCCAGGTTCCCTGACGTGAAGACGCTCGACCAGATCGAATGGGAGGCCATGAAGGGGATCTCCCGACCGAAGCTGGCTGAACTTGCAAGTTGCGATTACCTCGCACGCGCCGAGGACGTCGTGATCGCCGGCCCCATCGGGACCGGCAAGACGCACCTGGCGATCGCTCTCGGCGTCGAAGCCGCACGCCGCCGCTTCCGGGTCGCCTTTACGAGAGCCGCCGACCTCGTTCGCACACTGATCGAGGCCCGGGACGAACGGACGCTCAGCCGATTGCACCAGCGATATCAGAAGGCCGCACTTCTGATCGTCGACGAGCTCGGCTTCGTCCCGTTCGAGCGCACTGGCGGCGAGCTCCTGTTCAACCTGCTCTCCGACCGTTACGAGCGCCGTTCGACGATCGTGACCACCAACCTCGCCTTCGGCGAGTGGGTCCAGGTATTCGGCGACGAGAAGCTGACCACGGCCCTGCTCGACCGGCTGGCCCACCACGCCAGCGTCTTGACCACGAAGGGCGATTCGTACCGGACTCGCCGTTTGCGGAAGCAGGCTTAGCTCAGGGAGGGGATCAAACGCGTTGTAGGATTTCGGCTCGGCCAGGGGTGGCTCAGCTTCTGAGCGCGCGACTGGCTCAATATCCGAGCGATCAGAACACCTGTTCTGGCGCGAGTTCGACAGCGACGCGAGATGGGCAGTGCGGCTCGGAGACGTTCGGTTTGGAGAGGATTACGACGTCATAGCAAACTTGGGCGGCATCATGGTCTACGTCGAGGTTAAGTCCTCCGCGCCGAGCGAAGTCGACGACCGGCAGCTCGCCATGTTCTTTGAGCGCGCGCAGGAACTCACCCCCGAGATCGCGATCCTGATGGTCGACACAGAGTCAGACTTAGAGGCGGTCGGTTTCTTCAAGCGTGTCGAGGACGTGATGGCCGAGGCAATCATCCCGAACTCTCCGCACCCTGACCTCCCCCTGGACTCCCGGATATTCAGACCAGACAGGGAGCACCCGGGCATCCGCTACGGTAGGCGCCGTCACTACATTTGCAACTCGGAACCCAGGATCCTTACCCAGCTACAGCGGTGTGTACGTAACTTCCACCGGGAGGTGAGGGACGTCGTGGAGCTAGGGGTGGAACAGTTGGACTTCGTCGCAGCGGCGGAACGGCTGGCCGTCAGACAGCGCGCGACCTAGCCCTCGGTTTCCCCTTTGCTGGTGCATTCGCGGCGTTCGGCGCGGTTGCGATTCCCGGTCGTTCGCCGCGCATGTGGAAACACTCGCTTGTTGCTGGGTGGCCTACTACCCCGGCGCTTCGACGCCGAGTCGCTCTCGACTGGCGCTCGGGAGTGTGCGGTTGACTGGTCCCGTGCCCTCCCACGAGGGAGGCGATGCGGCTTGGCTAACGGTCCTGCGGTGACCATTTCGCGAAGGCCGGACCTGCCCTCTGGTTGGCCGGGGTGTGCTCGTCATAGATACGCTCAAGCTGCCCCTTAGCCGTGATACGGATATGGAGCGACGGCAGCACTTTTCCGAACCACCCGCCTTTCCGTTCGAGCCGAGCCACAAGACACTCCTCGCTGTCCCTCAACCCGCGATTTCTGAGGGCTTCCCAAAGGTGTAGAAAGTCGACTTTGTGGACAATCGGCAAGTCGGCTTTGGCAGCTCCCAACCTAGGGGATTCGACGGTGATCAACGCGTACGGGAGCGGGGACGGGGGTCCCTTGACCTTGGCTCCGGTCACCGTTCCGAGATAGGCGACGTTGACGACCCGCAGGTACTGACCGTCTATCGACGACCACGCTATGTCCCGCCCAATGATTGGGTTCTCCGTGTTCATCGGCGACCCCCACTGGACTAGCAGGGCTGTATTCAGACTCCGAACGCAGGGAGGCCAGCTTACCGAAGATTTGTGCGGCGCGTGGTGTGGCGGCGCTAAACCAGCGTCGGCACGACACACGCAACCGCGCTTCCACGGAACGCTGATTCACCGCGTATGAACACCATCTGGTGTTCGTCACGGCAGCCCAACATGCGCCCGCGATTTGCCCCTTTTCTTGTTCGTCGTCCAGGCCACGGTCTGGCTGATCAGGGCGTTGAGGGAGCGGAACCGCGCCGGGGTGCGCGAAATCCTACCCGCAGTTCGTCGTCGGTCCCCAGAACTAATCTCGGTACTGGCGGTCACCAGTGCGAAGGGACATCCTTTAGCCCCGTGTTGAGGATTCGAGCAGACTGCCTGACGACCTGTCTCGTCGCCTGCCCGGGTGCCGAGACTCAGCTTTAGCCGATCGCGAAACGACGAGAATATGCAGCGCGCCATGCGTGCTGGTAAACGGGGTTCTCGATGCGCGACCGCGGTTCTTCAGCAATGGGCTCGGGGTTGATCGTGTTTTCGTCCCTGATCGCCGCGCTCGTCGTTTTCGGCTGCACCTACCGGAACAGCGGCGGGGCGGATGAACGCAATGAACTTCGAGACTATCTCAGCCAGGCCAGAAGGATTGAAACGAAGCTCACGGACGCGCTGGGCGTGACGATCGCCAAGTACCCAGCGGTATACGACGAGAATGTAGAGCGCCGGTCATCGGCCACGGACGTGGGTCGGGCATACCGCGGCTATTTTTCCGAAGCGCTTCCTCACGTCGAGACAGCCCGGGCTGAATGGGCGCGGATCACGCCGCCGTCCACCGCATCAGGTTTCCATACCCAAGAGCGGAAGTATCTGGACGACCTTGCGCGGTTCATGCGGCGCTCAGTGATTGAATTGGAGTCAGGCAACACAGCGGCGTTTGCAGACCTTCTCCCGGAGTCTGAGCAACTTGAAAAGGATGAAGACCAGCTTCGTGCCTGGTTTGGCAAGCTACTGGACGAAAGCAGGTGAGACCGAGCACCACCGAGTCAGGTGACCTTTACCGGGAATGGGTCAACGTCGCGCGCCAAATGCTGTCCGTCCCGGTCCCCGACTCGGACAGGTCTTCGTTGGAAATGAACGTCATTACGGAACTGACGCGACGGGGTGCAACGCTTGCTCAGGCGACGGTCATCGTCACGAAACTGCGTCGGAAGAACTGGGGTTACTGGTGGACCGAGGAGTGGGCGATTCGGCTGATCGTGCTGGCCGCGGGTATCGGGGGTACGGCGCTGATCTTCTTCATGCTCCGCGAATCCGGGATCATCTGGATCGGTGCCCTGTGGGTACTCATCCTTCTCGCCCGCAAGCTCATTTTCGGGCAGCTGTAGCGTGCACAATCCGAACGGCGACTAGCGGACCGTCACTCCGCGAGTTGAGCGTGCCAGCAGCCGCGCCAGTGACCTCCGCGACAACGACATCTCCGCCCGTATGTCTGAGATACCGTTAGCCCGTACCCGAGCGAGCCGATCGCCAACGCGCTCCCCCGGGAGGTGACCAGCCCGCTCGAAGTGACCATCAGGGAAGGCGCGGTGACATTGGGCGCAGTACCGGTAGTCCTCGAGGTGGGGTCTACCAATGTGCTTGCCATCGGCCTTCGCCCGGCGCATACCCTCCCGGACGCGGACGGCGATCAGATCACGCTCGAACTCGGCCATCGCGCCGATCAGGGTGAGCATCAGCCTGCCGTGAGGCGTGGTGGTATCGACCGGCTGCGTCAGGCACATGAACTCCACCCCGCGGGCGGTCCACTCGGCGAGGGTCCTGTGAAGCTCTGGTACCGACCGGAACGCGCGGTCGAGACGAACGACAGCGACGACGTCTACCCGGCGACGGCGGATGTCCTCGAGGAGCCGAGTCCAAGCGGTACGGCGGGTGAAGTCGGCCGCGGATGCCTGGTCGACATATTCGGTTACCGCGTAGCCGCAGCGAACGGCCCACTCGCGGAGAGGGAGGAGTTGGGTCTCGGGGTTCTGTTCGCGGTCCCGGGTCGATACGCGGGCGTAGAGGGCGGCGTTCAAGAGTTGTCCTCCGCCAGCCCTCAGCACAAGGGTATCGGACCCCCTGTTGGCCGTCGGTGACGGTGGTAAGAATGGTCAACACCGCCGTACGGCATGAGCGCGTCGCTGGGATCGGGGACGCCGCATTGAAAACGTTGGACCGCACGGTCACAGCCATGGGTCTTAGCATCAGCAGCTCCGGGGCTCGGAGGTGCGTATGCGTACCGCGTAGGTGTGCACCCCGCGGTCATCGAAGACGTGGGGAGCTTGGTCCCCTCCTGAGAGGGTCAAGCCAGCCGCGTGTGTTTACGACTCTGCGTCCTCGAACCCGGACGGCGGATCAAACAGGGCCATTTCCTCCGGCGTAGGGACCTGGAAGACCTCATTCCAACGCGACAGCATCTCCAGCG
>Ga0233425_10002006_pt1 | contig 42326 bp, 40 predicted proteins | sample Watercolumn_Towu_2_FD_181712 | JGI IMG/M metagenome (GOLD analysis project Ga0233425, IMG submission 181712) | Freshwater microbial communities from Lake Towuti, South Sulawesi, Indonesia - Watercolumn_Towuti2014_140_MG | ecosystem: Environmental > Aquatic > Freshwater > Lake | place...
TCTCGAGCGTGCGCAGATGCCCAATGATCTCTTCCGCCGTGTACCGTTTCCGTGCCATAGATCCCCCCCCTTGCTGTGGCCAGCAAGCCTAACTCTATCGCTGGCCTGGTTTAAAGGAGGGAGGTCATGGCGGCGGACGTACTCGCCACGATGGTCCGCAGGATGGCCGCCTGGTCGTGAACTTGTTGCAGGGCCGCCGCAAGCCGACCGGCTTGCGAAGCCGCGTCCGGCTGCTGCGCCTTCAGCAGACGCTCCAGCTCGGCCACCCTGGCTTTTAAGCAGACGATTTTGGCCCTATCTTCTTCGTGCCCCATACGTCTCTCGCGTCAGTAGAGCCGTCCGCCGACGACCCAGTGACGATCGTCCGGCACGTCGATCAACAGGCGACTGAGGTTCAGCTCGGCGAGCTGCGACGCCACTTCGTCTTCCGTGAACGCAGCCAGGAGAGAGTGGTAGAAATCGCGCCGGAGCACCGCCGGTTCGCCGGCTGCGTACCGGTCCACGATGGCCTGGGCCTCCTCCGGCGACTCGGGGCGGAGCAGGTCCATGACCAGCACAAACGAGCCGGGTTTCACCAGCCGTTTGAGTTCGTACCAGAAGGTCAAGGGGTTGGGCAGATGATGGAGCAGGCTGTTGGACACGGCGGCGTCCCCCGGCTCATCGAGCCGCAGCCCCTGCACCCGTTCGCAGCGCAAGGTGATGCGATCACTCAGCCCTGCAGCTCGAACTGCGTCGTCCGCCAGACGGATCATCGCCGCCGAGGCATCCACGCCCGTCACGCGGCAGCCGGGCAGCGCCCGCACGAACCGGATCGGGATATCGCCGGGGCCGCAGCCGAGGTCCAGGACATGGCCCTCGGTCATGTCCGGATAATAATCCCGAAAGCGATCGACGAATCCCCGGTTCTCTTCTTCAAAGTCCGCCTTGGCATAGGCCAAACACTGGGCCTCGTCCTCCATCACTTCTGGCTCAAGGGTTCGTTGCATTTGCGTCGCTCGCCTCGTGCGTTCCGGGAAATGTTCAGTGTTCAATTCTCAATGCTCAATTGAACATTGCGCATTAAACATTGTTCATTTCGTTGCGCACGCTTCACGCTTCTTCCACTCTCACCGCATCCTCGACGCGCACCGCCCCCCCGACCAGAACCTTGGCATAGAGGCGACTCCACCCCGGATGGAGGTCTTGCGAGATGCGTTTGAAGTTGCCCGCATCGAAGTAGCAGGTGTTCAGCGAACAGGGCGCCGTATAGCTCATGATCTCCAACCGGACCCGGTCTCCCACCGCGATCCGACTGCCCGGCACGAGGTCGGCCCAATCCACGCCGGCCAGTGTGAGATTTTCTCCGGTCGCGCCAGGCCGGATCGGATGGCCCTCGGCCTGCAGCGCTTCGATCAACTCCAGCGAAAACAGGCAGACGGCCCGATCCGGCCCTCCGTGCAGCAGGGTGTTGCGATGGCGATCGCCTTCGACACCCTCCGTTGTGATCCTGGCCTTGGGCACCGGCAGCTTGGGCAGGCCTCCGTTGGACACACTGATCTGGTGCACGTAGGCCCGAGGACGGATCTTCACGGTCGCCATCGTTTACTCTCCCTCGCACGATTCAGGGCGGAACAGTTCCAGCGCCAGCCAGCCCTCCGCTTCACGCGATGCGCACACCGCTCCCCCCACCGCCGCAAAGGCCGCGGCGATCTCGGCCCGATCTTCCGTCAGCAGCCCGGACAACAGCAATCGTGCGCCCCGCTCTAGATAGGGGGCCAGAAGACGAACCGAGTCCAGGAACGTCCGTCGGTCCAGGTTCGCCAGGACCAGGGTGACGTGCCGGGACTCCTCCCCGGACAGCTCGCTCAACGTGGCGGTGCGCAGCTCCAGCTCCGGGCCGAACCCGTTCAGGTCGGCATAGCCTCGGGCGCAGTCGATCGCCACCGGATCGTTGTCGATCCCGATGGCGGACGCGGCGCCGAGCCTCACGGCCGCCATCGCCAAAATTCCGCTGCCCGTGCCCACGTCCAGGACGCGCTCGCCGCCGCGGATCAGTTCCTCCAGCCACTCCAACAACAGCCGCGTGGTGGCATGGTGGCCGGTTCCGAAGGCCTGTTTGGGGTCCAGGATCAACTCGATCCCGCCCGGCGCGACCGCCACCGGCTCCCAGCTGGGCCGGATCACGATCCGCCGACCGATGCGGAGCGGCTTGACCGACTTGGCCCACTCTTCGTTCCAATCCCGATCCGGGACCACCCGGACGGACACGATGTCCTGCGGCATGCCCTGTCCCGCCCGTTGCAGGACGGCAGCCAGGGCATCACGAGACACGTCGGTCCAGCGATCCCCCGGCCAGTACAGGTGCACCACCCCGTTCTCCTCCCAGGCGCCGGTCACGGCCGGATCGTCCAGCATCCCGAGCAATTCGCCCGGATCCAGGGAAGCCGCGACCCGCACTTCGACCCATTCACGCGCCATAGACGGCTCTGATGCCCCGTTGACGGATATCGGCACAAGCAGGTAAGGTCGCGCCATGCCCGACGCGACCGCTTCTTCGCCGGAACAAACCAGGGAACGGTCCCTCCACCGCTTGCTCCGGCGCGCGGACCGGCTGATCGCCCGCGCCGAACGGACCAGCGCCTCCTTCAGCCGCTGGCGCCTGGCCCTTTTTCTCACCGGCGCCGCCGCCTCGGTACTGGCCTACAAACAAGCCTCCTATCACCTCGGCAACGGCTTGCTGGGCCTGTTCGCGCTCATCTTCCTGATCGTCGCCCGGTATCATACCAGGCTGGAAGACCGTTTACACCAACTACGTAACTGGCGAGGCCTCAAACGCGCGCACCTGGCCCGGCTCGCCCTGGACTGGCCGGCGATCCCCGCGCGCCTCATCCCGACCCCTGAGGGCCATCCCTACGCCAGGGACCTCGACATCACCGGCCCCCATGCGCTGCTCCATCTGCTCAACACGACGGTCCTGTCGGCGGGGCGCGAGCGGCTGGCGGCCTGGCTGCTGAACCAGGCCGAGCGGCTGCCCGATCAGGAAACCTGGCAGGCGCGGCAGCAGGCGATCAAAGAACTGGCGCGCCTCCCGCTCCTGCGGGATCGGCTGGCCCTGGCCGCCAAACCGGCTGGCAAGGCGGCCGACTCGGAAATCGACTACGCCAGGATTCAGGCCATTCTCGAAACCCAAGCCGGATTTCCAGGCCTTATGCCTCTCTTGTGGTTGACGAGCGGGCTGGCGGTCACGACGCTGACGCTGGCCCTGGCTTCGGCCTTGGCGCCGGCCCCCCACTACTGGCTCCTGTCCTTCGCCGCCTATGCCCTCATCCAATTGCTCACATCGGGCCGGACCGCCCCGGTCTTCGGCCGTTCCCTCGCCCTGCAGCACGAACTGGACCGGCTGGGCGCCCTGTGTCTGTATCTGGAACGCAGGACTTTCACCTCGACTCCAACCCTGCGTCGCCTCTGCGAGCCGCTCCTCCAGGGAACCGCCAGACCGTCCACAGCCATCGCGCGATTGGCGCGGACCAGTCAGGGGCTCAGCCTGCGCGCCCATCCCCTCGTGCATCTGGCCGCCAACGCCCTCATGCCCTGGGATCTCTGGTTCACCTACAGGCTGGAGACCATCCGCCGGCACGTGGCGCAGAGTCTGCCGGCCTGGGTGGATCGTTTGGCCGAATTGGATGCGGCGGCGGCGCTCGGCACCTTTGCCTATCTGCACCCTCAGTATCAGTGGCCCGCCCCCCTGGCGCCGGCGGCCGGAAACGGACGCCCCGCCGCGATTCTGGCCCGCTCGCTCGGCCATCCCCTGCTCCCCCCGGGGAAACGGGTGGCCAACGATCTGGAGCTTGCCGGGCTGGGACGGATCCTGCTGATCACCGGCTCGAACATGTCCGGCAAAAGCACGTTCCTGCGCACGATCGGCATCAATGCCTGCCTGGCGCAAGCCGGCGCGCCGGTCTGCGCAACCTCGTTCGACTGGACCTGGGTCCGGCCGGTCTGTTGCATCCGGGTGGACGATTCGCTCGAAGCCGGGCTCTCGTTCTTTTACGCCGAGGTGAAGCGGCTGAAACGGTTGCTGGATGCGGCGCGAGACCGGTCGGCCAGGCCGGTGCTGTTTTTGATCGACGAAATCTTCAAGGGCACGAACAACCGCGAGCGGCTCGCCGGCAGCAAGGCGTTCATCCAGGCGCTGGCCGCGGGCAACGGGTTGGGTCTCATTACCACGCACGACCTGGAGCTGGCGCAACTGGAACAGGAGCTGCCGGCCGTCGCCAACGCCCATTTCCAGGAGACCGTCGAAGCCAAGGCGCTGACGTTCGACTACCGCCTGCGGCCCGGCCCCTGTCCCACGACCAACGCGCTGCGGATCATGGAGCTGGAGGGCTTGCCGGTGCCGGGCAGGCCATCCGAGGCTTGACTGAGAACATGGTGGCTGCTAGCTTGTTGGCGCGATCAGTTCCCGTCCTGACGACCAGACACACGACGATGGGAGGGCACTCGATGAGATCATCCACTGCACGGTTCGCGCTGTTGTTCTCAGCCTTCATACTCATGCTGACCCTGCCCGCTTGCACCAGCAAGGGCCTGATCAAGGCGACGACCGATCCCACCACGGACATCCTGTCCAGCACGTCCGGCAAAGCCTGGTTCACCGAGGATGGGCTCGTGAAGGATGAATTCAAGGTGGACGCCTTTACGGCCTTGAACTTCGAGAATGTGAAGCAGGACATGGCCCAGGGCCAGGGGGAATACCTCACCTCGCTGGGATCGCTGCTGGGCGTGCCCGAGGACCGGCAGGCGACCTTCTTCCAGTTGACGCGGGAGAAGTACCCGCAGCTCGTGCCGACCGACAAGACCACGCCGGCCGAATTGGTGGCCGCCCTGCATAGCGAACTGACGTCCGATCCCCGGCTGACCGGACGTCCGTCCGGCGACTAATCGCGACGAGGCAGAGCGATCAACCTCTGGTCGCTCTGCCCCTCCCTGTGCTCACCCGCCCGCTGATACGAACCGGACTGGATCGGCACCCCGTCGCGCTGCGCTCGCTCCATCTCGCGCAAGACCTTCAGGCCCTCAGCGGTTAACTGGTGATAGAAGAGCTGGCGGCGCTTCTCGCGTTCGGCGGCTGGATAGTCCCCCGCCCGTGCTGCCGCCGCCCCACGCTTCGCGGCCCTCGTTTCCGCGGCTCGGAAGTCGTTCGGCTTGATGGCATGGAGGGGGGTCTCGGCAAGCTGCCGCTGCGCGGCGAGCTTCGCGGCCTCGACGAGTGTGCGGACCGGGGCTTTCGAGGCGGCGAGGGTCTTGCCCGACCCGGTGGGCGCCGCAATCAGGACCGGCGAACCGGCGGCGATGGCCGGCCAGCTCTTGGCCTGGACCTCCGTCGGCGCGCCGAACCGGCCGCGGAACCAGCCGGCGATCACGGGATGAAAGGGGGCCAGCGGCATAGGGTTGGAATTTTACCACGGGCGACGCCATGGCAACAGCCGGCCGATCGGGTACAATGGCGTCGCTCAGTAGGCGAGGACCAGCGCATGGAGCAACGATCACCGGTCGTGATTCTCGGCGCCGGCTATACCGGCTTGGTCATCCATGCCCTCGGCCAGGCCAGGGGGCTGCGGGTCCTGGCCGGCAGCCGATCGCCGGACGAACACCTGGCTTCGATTCCCGCCTCGCAGCGCCTGCGCTTCGATCTGGCCCGGCCGCAGACCTGGGCCGACATTCCGGAGCAGGCTCGGCTCGTCTGGTGTTTCCCGGCGGTCCCCGAGATGCTGGTGCAAGATTTTGCCGAGCGAGTCGCCCCCAGGATCAGCCGGTTGGTGGTGCTGGGCAGCACGTCGGCCTATGAGTCGCCGGTCCCCCAGAAGGCAGGAGCAGCCGCGCCGCTGATCGACGAAGCGTCCCCGCTCAACCTGGTCCTCCCCCGCGTGCGAAGCGAGGAATGGCTCCGGACACATTGTCAGGCGATCGTTCTCCGCAGCGCCGGCATCTACGGACCGGGACGTCATGTCCTGGATTGGATCAGGCATGGCCGGGTGACGGCCTCTCCCCGCTACGTCAACCTCGTGCACGTGGAGGACCTGGCCTGCATCTGCCTGGCGGCGCTGGAACGGGGACAGGCGGGAGAGATCTACAACGTCAGCGACGGACAGCCCAGACAATGGGCCGAGATCTGCCGGACGGCGCGGGACCGTTGGGGCGTGGAGTCATCGGGTGAAAATCGGAAGCAGGAGACAGGGCCGGGGAAACGCCTGTCCATCGTCAAGCTGCAATCCGAGCTGGGCCATACGTTCCGCCACCCGGATTTGTACGAGGCGCTGGACGAGATAGAGGCAAGTCGGCACGTTGACAAGTTGGAACGTCTATAAAGTCGAACCGTCACAATCCGAAGCAGGAGACTTTCGGACACTCTCGACTTTCTAACTTTTCAACTTTGCGACTTGCTGACGTTCAGACTTTTCAACTTTTGCCCATCGCTCACCGAAGCAGCGCCATGACCGCCGCGCAGACCAGCAGATTGTTGAGCATGTGGGCGGCCATGCCCGGCAGGAGGCTGCCGGTTTTCTCATAGGCCCAGGCCCAGAGCATCCCGCTCCAGAAAACGCTGACCGTGCCCAAGATTCCATATCCGTGCGCCACCGCAAAGATGCCCGCGCTGATCGCCGCGGCCATACCCCATCCGCACTTGCGCCGCAAGGTGGCGAAGAGCAGCCCCCGAAACACCAGTTCTTCGAACAAGGGGGCGAGCAGCACGTACTCCAGGAGACTGATCGCCAGCAGGAGGCCGGAGCCCCAGACCAAATCTCCGTCGAACCATTCGGTCCAGTGGCTGGACAGGTCCCAGGCTTCCGCGACCCGGCCCAGGCCCCATTCTCCCAGCAACGCCGCCGCGAGCAGAGCGGCCAACATCAGCCCCAGCCGGCCCCAGGCAGCGGGCACGGGTCGGAGCCCCAGGCTCTGCATGAATCCGACCCCCGTGGGGCCGAACAAATGCCGCCGGGCCAGGAGCAGAATCGGCAGATTCGTGAGCGGGATGGCCAAGACCCGCACCAGCAGGTTGTCGGTCTCGAACGAGAGCAGGGCCAGGGTCAAGAGCGAACTGATCGCTCCGCCGCGGAGCAGGACCACGAACCCGAGGCGGCCGCGCCAGAGAGGCGGGACCGGCGCCTCCCCCACTTGCAGAACCAGGCGTGTTCCCCGCGACCGGACGATCAGGGCCAGCGCAATCAGGCCGGCCACCGTACAGAACAACTGCAAGCCGGCCAGGATGCGAGCCCGCTGCACCAGGGGCTCCGTCCGGCTGATCAGGGCTTCCTTGGTGGCCGAGAGCAGCGGCTGGTCGCCGGCCTTGGTCGCGATCTGGACGGCCAACCGATCATAGAACCAGCCGGCCGGAATCCGCTCCGCCAATTCCGCCTGGAGCGCAAGCTCTTCCGCCCGCGCAATCCTTGGCTCCAAATAGGCGGCGCTCAGCAACCGGGCGAACAGAGGGAACGGGTCCTTGGCATGCGCCCAGGCCTGGGTCTCGGCGCGCACTCGGTCGAGCTTGCCGGCCTCGCCCGCCAGGATCGCCGCCTGGAGTCGCACTTGCGGGTCCGGGAACGAGTCGGCCAGTTCCTCGTACCAGACGGAAGCCAGCGGCAGCGTCTCCCCGCTGTCGCTCATCGTCAAGTCGAAGAGCAGTCGTTCCCAGGGCGGCGCGTCGGCGAAGACCGCCTCCAGGTCCATCGAGCGGCCGACCATCAGCGCCAGCGCGCGTTCCGGTTCGTCCACCCGGCTGAGGCGGGGGACGGTGGCTTGCAGCCAGGCAAACAGGAGAACCGAGCCCAGCAGAATGAGAGCCGAGAGGCCGGTCAGAAACGGGGAGAACCGAGGAACAGGCGGGGGAACAACCGGCGGCGGCCCAGACGGCTCTGGCGATGCAGAGACCGCCGGCTCGGCGCCGCCCTGACCGGCAGAGATCGGCTCATCCTGCCCCATATTCGTAAGATCGCTCACCCAGACTCCCGATGGGCGCAGTATAACATTTTGGCGGCAGGGAACAGGCGCGCCCTTTCAGCCGGACGGAAGACCGGCAAGTCGGTGGCGGAACCGGGAGGCTTTCGTTATACTAGCCGCGCGGTGACGCCGGCTGCGGACGGTTTGGAACCAACATCGGATGGCCTCTGTGACACGCGCGACCTCTTCTGTTTGCGGTGAGTTCATTCCCCCGCCCCGACTGCTGCTCGGTCCCGGGCCCAGCCTGGTGCATCCGCGCATGCTGCAGGCCATGGGCGCGCCGCTGCTGGGACACCTGGACCCGGAGTTCCTGCGGCTCATGAACGAGATTCAAGCGATGCTCCGCCGCTGCTTTCGCACCGAGAACCGGTTCGCGATCGCGCTCTCCGGCACCGGCTCCGCCGGCATGGAGGCGCTCCTGGTCAATCTGGTGGAACCGGGAGACGCCGTCATCGTGGGCGTCAACGGCGTCTTCGGCGCCCGGATGGCCGCCGTCGTGGAACGGTGCGGAGGCCGGCTGATCACGGTCGAGGCGCCCTGGGGCCGGATCATCGAACCGGACGACATCCGGCTGGCGCTCGCCCGGTCCGGCCCGGTCAAAGCCGTGGCCCTGGTCCACGCGGAAACCTCCACGGGAGCCAGGCAACCCCTGGAATCCATCGGCGCCCTCTGCCGGGAATCCGGCGCCCTGTTCATCGTGGACGCCGTCACCTCGCTGGCCGGCTTGCCCCTCGAAGTGGACGCCTGGGGCATCGACGCCTGTTACAGCGGCACGCAAAAATGTCTGAGCTGCCCCCCGGGCCTGTCTCCGCTCACGCTCAACGATCGCGCGCTGGCCGCCATGCGCCGGCGCAAGACTCCCTGCCAAAGCTGGCACCTCGACCTCTCCCTGGTGGCGGACTACTGGGAAGAGGGCACACGGGCCTATCACCATACGGCGCCGATTTCCATGCTCTACGGCTTGCGGGAAGCCCTGCGTCTCGTGGAAGAAGAAGGCTTGGAGCCCCGTTTCGCGCGGCACCGGCTGCAGAGCGAGGCCCTGACGGCCGGACTCGCAACGCTGGGGTTGAGCCCGTTCGCCCAGGAGGGGCATCGCCTGCCCAGCCTCGCCTGCGTGACCCTGCCGGCCGGCATCGACGATGCCGCCGTGCGGGCCTCACTCCTGCGGCGCTTCCAGATCGAAATCGGCGGGGGCTTGGGACCGCTCCGCGGACAGGTCTGGCGCATCGGGCTGATGGGCGAGTCCGCCAGACGGAGCCACGTGCTGACCCTGCTCGGTGCGTTGGAGGAGCTGGGGCTGGAGCAGGGCTGGCTCGCGCAACCAGGCGCGGCCCTGGCCGCCGCCGCCCGCGTCTATGCCGGGCAGGGCGAACCGGCCGCATCGCCGCAGCAATCCGCTCGGACGTCCAGCGAAAGGGAGAAGACTTGCTCATGAAACCACCGGTTATTTGGGGAACGATTCTGGTGCTGCTGGTGCTCGTCGGCGTCGGCGGCTACTGGGGGCTGTCCAGTTTGCTCAACGACTCCGAGGCGCCCGTCATGATCGCGCCGGAACTCGTGGCCGACTACGTCCACGCCGTGATCCAGGCGAACCGCACCGTCTACACCAAGAACATCGTGGACAAACTGCAAGAGAGCGGCATCGTGGAAGCAGGCGAACACTGGAAGGGCGAGAACGCCCTGCCGCTGCCGGCCCAATTCCTGATCGAAACCGGCCGGCTGGTGGCCGACAGCGGCAAAGGCATCAAATACAAGCTGGTCAGCCTCTGGCCGATCTACGTCTGGAATAAGCCGGAAACGGAGTTCGAGCGGAAGGGCTTGGAGGCGGTGGCGAAGAGCCCGGATCGGCCGTTTACCGGGTTCGTGCGGATCGGACGGGAGCGGTACTTCCAGGCCATCTACGCGGACGTGGCCGTCTCACAGACTTGCGTGACCTGCCACAACCAGCACATCAACAGCTCCCGCCGCGACTTCAAGCTCAACGACGTCATGGGGGGCATTGTGATCACGATTCCGGTCACTCCCTAAACAGGATGCTGAAAAAGTCCGCCAGCTTCGTTCTCCATCATTTTCCAAGAATTGTCAGTTATCAGTATTTAGTTCCCAGTTTCCGGAACTGACGACTGAACACTGACAACCGAGAACTAAAGCCCCTCGCTGCGGCTGAACCACGGGAACAGCGCGCGTTTGACGCGCGCGGGGGGGGGGAAGCGGCCTTTTAAAACATCCAGAAGAATTGGCGGCGATTTAGCCCGCCAGGCCTCGGGCCAGCTTGGGCGGTTTCCTATCCGACGACGCCGGCGGCTTCAACGGCAGGCGCAGGTGGAAGGCGGTGCCCGCCCCCTCCCGACTCTCCACCGTAATCCGGCCGCCGTGGGCTTCGATCACATCCTTGACGATCTTGGTGCCCAGGCCCGTGCCCCCCGCCTTGCGGCTGATCGCGCGCGGCGAAAACAGGCTCGCCTGCACATCGAACGACATCCCGCGCCCCATGTCGATGACCGACACCAACACCTGGCGGTTCTTCGGCTCCCAGCCCCCCCCGAACCGTGATGGATCCGCCGGGCGGCACTTCCGGAATCGCGTTGTTGATCAGGTTGTAAAAGGCCAGGTAGAGCCGCCGTTCGTCCGCCAGGATCGGCGGGAGCCCCGCCAACCCTTCACGGCGCAGTTCGATGTGGCTTTCCTTGGCCAGGAGGCTCAAGGTCTGCTGGGCCTGCTCGACGACGGCTTCGACCCGGCAGGGCCGGAACTGCGGTTCCATGCCCAGGCCTTTGACGCAGTCGGCCATCTGTTCGACCTGGTCCTGGATCCGGCGCGCGCTGGTCTTCAACAGCCCCAGAACATCCCGGCTCACCCCGCGCATCTGCTTGGTCACGGCCGCTTCCGGCTCTCCCAAGCCGTCCAGGAACTTCTCCAGCTGGGGGCCCAGCAGATCCACGCCGCAGAGCACGGGGGTCAGGAGGTTGCCGACGTCATGCCCGATGTCGCCCAGCAACCGCCCGACCTCCGCGAACTTCACTTCTTCGTAGAGCCGCGCCTGCACGATCGCCGCCGACATCAAGGCGGAGATGATCATCAGGATGGAGACGTCCTGCTTGCCCAGCCGTCCGCGGCGCTTGTTGAGCACCTGCAGCACCCCGATCGGTTTGCCCTCCCAGGGCTTCAGCGGCAGCGTGATCATGTCCTTGGTGTGATACCCGATGCTGGCATCCACCCGGGCCAGGTGCGGCGGTCCCGCGACACGTCCTGCGAAATATGCGGCTTGCCGGACCTGAACACGGCGCTGGCGATCCCCTCGTCCCAGGGAATCGCCATGCCGCGCAGCCGTTTGGCCTTCTGCCCGAGCACATGGCGAAACACCAGTTGCTTGGAGGCCGGATCGGCCAACAGCACCGAGGCCGCATCGGCCCCCACCACCTCCAGCGCCGTGCGAAGGGCATGGCTGATCAGCGAATCGACGTCCGTCTGTCGCGAGAGCGACTGACTGATCCGGCGCGCCGCTTCCAGTTCCTTTGCGAGCCGGGCGGCACGGCTCCGGCTCGGCGCGCGGTTCGACTTGGTTCGGGCAGGCATGGGGGCCCATGGTAGCGCATCTGCAAAGGCAGGACAAGTCAAGGCGCCGGAGGCTTCCGGCGCCCGCCGATACGGCCCTCGGCACGTTTTCTGATGCAGGACTCGACGCCGATGTGCTACTTGAATAGGGGGTTCAATAGAAGGGGATGGAGGTGCCCGGCATGTCCTTGGCCATTCGCAACCTACGGATCATCGACGGGCTCGGGCGGACGATCGAGCGCGGCACGCTGCTCGTCAACGGAGACCGGATCGCAGCCCTGGGAACGGAGCGCGATGTCCGCGTGCGACGCGGGACTCCCACCGTGGACGGGCGCGGCCTCACGGCCTTGCCGGGCCTGATCGACTGCCACGTCCACCTCTGCCTTGGCGGAGACGCCGATGTGGTGGGGACGATCCGCGACGAGGCGCCGGCCCTCACCCTGTTGAAGGCCTCCCGCTTCGCCCGCCTGACGCTGGCCGCCGGCGTCACGACCGTCCGCGATGTCGGCGCCAGGGACCATCAGATCTTCACCCTCAAGCAGGCCCAGGCGAGCGGCCTGGTCGCGGGTCCGCGCATCCTCGCGGCTGGCCTGGCCGTCTGCATGACCGGCGGCCACGCCCGTTTCATCGGACGCGAAGCCGACGGGCCGGAGGAAATCCTGCGGGCCGTCCGGGAGCAACTGGCGGCTGGCGCGGACGTGATCAAATTCATCGCCTCCGGCGGCGTGCTGACGCCCGGCACCTCCCCCGACCGCCCCCAGCTGACCCAGGACGAGCTGGCCGCCGGGATGGACGAGGCGCGCCGCGCCGGCCGGCGCGTGGCCGCGCATGCGCACGGGGCCGAAGGCATGAAGAACGCCATTCGCGCGGGGGCCCACTCCATCGAACATGCGACGTTGCTGGACGACGAGGCCGGCGAGTTGATGCGCGCCCACGGCGTGTTCATGGTCCCGACCCTCTCGGCGCTGGCCACGACCGCCGCCTGCGGGTCCGGCTGCGGCGTGCCGGAATCGGCCGTGACCAAAGCCCGCTCCATGAAGGCCCGCCACGAAGCCAGCTTCAAGCAGGCCCTCCGATCCGGCATTCCCATCGCGATGGGCACCGACGCGGGCACGCCCTTCATCCATCACGGGGAGAACGCCCAGGAGTTGACTCGGATGGTCGCGCTGGGGATGAGCCCGATGGCGGCTATCCTGTCCGCCACGGCCTCCGCCGCCGAGCTGCTCGGCATCCACCAGCTGGTGGGAACTCTCGAGCCGGGCAAGATCGCGGATATGGTATTGGTGGACGGGAATCCCTTGAAGCGGATCGAGCTGTTGCAGGATCAGAGCCGCCTCGCCGGCGTGATGCAGGCGGGCCGGTTCGTCAGCGGACCTCTGGCGGCAGATTGATGAGCGATCAGCCATCAGCTTTCAGCTTCAAGCTGACGGCTGATCGCTGACAGCTTCTTGGCTATCTTCTCACGTAAAACAGCTCCAGGGCGTTCCGGAACCCGCTGAGCCAGCCCCGGTGGAAGGTCGTCTCGAACCGATTCCTGACGTCGGCGACGCCCCGGTCGTCCCCCTTCCTGATCGCCCCCTGCGACACCATCATTTGCAGGGCGACGTCCAGCAAGCGCTTCCGCCTGGCCTCCATCTCGGGCGTGACCAACTCCTCCATGATCTCGGAGGCCCGGTCGAACACCAGCGGCTCCTTGAAGCTGTCATAGCCCTGCGCCTCCACCGTCCGTTCCCGGATCAGCGCGAGTTCGCGCTTGATCCGGGCGACATCCTTCATGAGCGCGGCGAAGACTTCCTTCTGCCCCTCGTCGTGGAGTTTGTGCTCCATCGCCTCCAGGATGATCGCCGGATCGGGCGCCTTCTCCGCGACGTCCTCGGGCCCGAACCGCAGCCGCTCGTAGGACCGGCGGTTCTCCGGATCGCCGATGACTTCATAGGCGGCGTTGATCTCACGGATCTTGGCCTCCGCCTCCTTGTCGTCGGGGTTCCGGTCCGGGTGATATTCGAAGACGCGTTTCCGGTACGCCTTCTTGATCTCCTCGTCCGAGGCGCTCCGGGCGACTCCCAGAACGGCGTAGTAGTCCAGTGGCGGCATGGTGGCCGATCATAGCATCCGGTCCGGCCGGCCGCAATTATGCGGCCGGCCGCCCTCTCACGGCTTGACAGTCGCCCCAAACCCCCGTAGCCTGCCTCCCCATGTCGCAGACCGACGTCGAGGCGTCCCCCGCATCCTGGCACGAAAGCGTCACCCCCTACCAGTGGCTCGTCCTCTTCGTCGCCTGGCTGGGGTGGGTCTTCGACTCCATGGATGCGACGATCTACGCGATCGTCCTCCATCCGGCCCTGGAAGAGCTGCTGAGTCATGCCGGCGGAGGCGGGCCGGTCACCGACGAAATGATCGGCTGGTACGGCGGACTCATCCTCTCCATCTTCCTGATCGGCTGGGCCGTCGGCGGGGTCCTGTTCGGCGTGCTGGCGGACTATTTCGGACGGACCAAAACCCTCGTGGCCACGATTCTCATCTACGCCCTCTTTACCGGACTGGCCGCCCTGTCGCAGGACTGGTGGCACCTGGCGATATACCGTTTCCTGACGGCGCTGGGGATCGGAGGGGAATGGGCCGCCGGCGCGGCCATCGTCGCGGAGGTCTGGCCCGAGGACAAACGGACCAGGGCGGCGGGTCTTCTGCAATCGGCCTGGGCCGCCGGGTTTTTTCTGGCCGCCGCCATGAATTTGCTGCTGAAGGGATATGGCTGGCGTGCCCTGTTCCTGGTCGGCATCGTCCCCGCCTTCGTCGCGATGCTGGTGCGCCTCTGGGTCAAGGAACCGGAGCGGTGGGTGCAAGCCCGGGAGCGCGAGAAAGCCTTGGGCCTCGAACACAAGGTCCCGCTCCCCGAGCTCTTCCGCGCGCCGCTTCGACGCGCCACGCTCGCGGGCTCGACGCTGGCCTTCGTCGCGGTGTTCGGCCTCTGGGGCGCGGGCAACTGGACCCCCACATTGATCGGCGCCCTGCCGGACATGCAGGGGCTCAGCCGGACCGACATCGCCGGCAAGGTGAGCTACGCGATCATGCTGTTCAACCTCGGCGCCTTGCCGGGCTACCTCAGTTTCGGCCCCCTGGCCGACCGGTTCGGGCGGCGCCCGGTCTTCGCGTTGATGTGCGCGGGCAGTCTGATCATGGTGCCGGTCACGTTCTTCGCGCCGCACGCCTATGCGCACGTCCTGCTGCTGCTGCCCGTCCTGGGATTTTTCAGCAGCGGCATCTTCAGCGGGTTTCCGATCTACCTGCCCGAGCTCTACCCGACCCGCCTGCGCGCCACCGGCGCCGGCTTCTGCTTCAACGCCGGCCGCGTGCTGGCGTCCGCCGGACCGTTCCTGACCGGCGCGCTGGTCACCGCACTCGGCAGTTTCGGCCGTGCCGCCAGCGCCGTCGCGCTCGTCTACCTGCTGGGGCTGGCCGTCCTGCCGTTTGCACCGGAGACCAAGGGCCGTCCTTTGCCGGAGTAGACGCGCCGCTCAACCGGCCGCCCCCGCCGCGTCTCAACCAACCGGGCACGTGACTTGACGCCGGCACAAACTCTATGGTTTTCTCTCTCACGTCAATCCTTCCCGTGACGGTATTCCACGAAAGACAATGGTCGGCTAGCAGATAGAAGCGGAACTCCCTTGAATACAACCGGCCCTCATGCTACCCAGTCACTAGCTCCGTTTCCGTTGCCCGACTTCCGTTTACGTTTCAATCGGAACATCACATGAATTGGACCACTTGGATGTTCCTGGCCTGCGTCTCCGTGCTATTCCCCGGCCTCGCACAGGCGGAAATGGGGCCGGACAAGCCAAGCGCAGCCATCCCGATCGGCCCCCTGGCTCCCACGGTCGACGAACCGGCGCCGCTCTCGGAGGAACGGCAGGGGCGGGTCGTCTCGCCGCAGGAGACGGATTTGGCGTCCATGTTCACGAGCGGGGACTACACCTATTTTCCCCTCCCCGCCTTCGGCTACTCCCGGAACGAGAGCTACTACATCGGCAGTCTCATGCCGATTCTCAAGGCGAATTCCAAGGGAGAGATCGACGATATTGTCGCGCCCCAGTACCTCTACAACGAGTTCGTCGGCAACAGCCTCACTCTGAACTACTACGGCTACCGGTCGGACACGGTCCAGTACCGGGCCATCGTCAATTATGCCGAGCGGGTCCAGAAGAATTTCGACTTCAGCTATAAGGACCTGTGGGCCGGAGGCGGACGGTACATCCTGGGTGGCCAGGTGAATTTCTTCAAAAACCCCTTCGCCCGATTCTTCGGCTTCGGAAACGGGTCCGACCTGAACGCGGAAACCAATTACACGGCGCGGGAGACGAACCTCAACGCCTACATCGGCCTCAACCTCAGCCCCGACTTCTCCGTCATCCTGACCGGCCGGTACCGGGACGTGCGGGTGGAAAACGGGATCATTCCCACCTTGCCCCAAACCAACGCGAACTTCAGAGGCGCGCCCGGTGTCGAAGGGGCGCAGATGACCGGCGCCAAGCTGTCCCTGCTCTACGACACGAGAGATTCCCAGCTTACGCCGGTCAAGGGCGCCTACATGCTGCTCTCAACCGAGATGGTGTCCAACATCCAGCACGACGAACCCAACCGCTGGCTCCGGTTCACGCTGGATGCCCGCCGTTTGATTCCCCACGACGGGGGCTCCAAAGTCTTCGTCGCCCGTTTCGTGACCGACGGGATCGTGCGGACCGACAACACCAGGGGCCGCGACATCCCTTTTTATGAACGGCCCACGCTGGGCGGCGAAACGACGCTGCGCGCTTTCGGCTTGAACCGCTTCATCAGCGACCAGATGTGGCTGATCAACCTGGAGGAACGGATGCGGGTGAAAGACATCGTGGTCATGGATCACCACCTCGAGTTCGAACTCGCCCCGAACTTGGATGTCGGACGGGTGCACAACCTGGCTCGCGAGACCTTCACCTTCAACCAGACGCAGATCAACCCGGGCCTGGGGCTTCGCGTCATGGCCAAGCCGCACGTGGTCGGCCGCCTGGATATTTCCTACGGGCATGACGGGAGCAATGCGTTCGTGGGGGTGGACTATCCGTTCTGAAAGCCCGCAGGGTCAGCCGTTGTCAGTCATCAGTGTTCAGTTTCCGGAACTGATGACCGCAAACCGTTAACTGAGAACTTCTTACGCTCTTGCGCCGGTGTAATCCAACGCTTCCCGCACTTTCAGCGCCAGCTCTTGCGGCGTAAAGGGCTTCTGGAGCAACAACGTGTCCCGGCCGGCGGGGGTTCGGTTCGCGGTAGCGGCGTCGGCGTAGCCGGTGAGATAGAGGACCTTCAAGCCGGGCCTGGCGGCCGTCAACTGGACCACGAGGTCCGGGCCGCTCATCTCCGGCATCACCACATCCGTCACCAGGAGATGGATCGCGCCTGGCTCCTGCTCGGCGAGCGCCAGAGCGGCGGGACCGGATACCGCATCCAGCACGGTATAGCCGTGCTGCTCGATCACCTTCCGGATCAACGTGCGGACGACCGCATCGTCCTCCACCACCAGCACGGTCTCGGTGCCGCGGGGAATGCAGCCGGCATCGGCCACGGCCGTCGTGGCTCCGGCCTGGGCATCCCACCGCCGCAGATAGATCGTCATGGTCGTGCCCTGCCCCACCTGGCTCTGGATATCGATCGCCCCCTCGCTCTGCTTCACAATGCCGTAGACCGTCGCCAGCCCGAGCCCGGTGCCCTGCCCGCTCGGCTTGGTGGTGAAGAACGGCTCGAAACAGCGGGCGCGGGTCTTGGCGTCCATCCCGGTGCCGGTATCCTTGACCGAGAGCCGGACATACCGCCCCGGTTTCGTGCCCGGGTGCTTCCGGCTGAACGCTTGATCCAGATCCACGTGGGCCGTTTCCAACGTCAAGGTCCCTCCCCGCGGCATGGCATCCCGGGCATTGACCGCCAGGTTCACGATGATCTGCTCGATCTGGGTCGGGTCTTCCTGAACCACCACCGGATCCGGAGCCTGCTGGGTGACCAGACGAATGTGCTCCCCCAGCAACCGCCGCAACATCCTGGTCAAGTCGGTCACCACATCGTTGAGGTCCAGCGCGGCCGGCTGACGGGACTGCTTCCGGCTGAAGGCCAACAGCTGCTGCGTGAGGGCGGTGGCTCGCTTGGTCGCCTTGCGGATCTCCTCCACATCATGATACGCGGCGTCCTGGGGCGTCAGCGAACTCAACAGGAACTGGCTGTACCCTCCGATGATCGTCAGCAGGTTGTTGAAGTCGTGCGCCACGCCGCCGGCCAGCTGCCCGATCGCTTCCAGCTTCTGCGACTGACGGAGCTGCTCTTCGCTCTCCTTGAGCGCCTTTTCCAGCGCCTCCTCACCCCACTTGCGTTCCGTGATGTCGCGAAAACTCCACACCCGCCCCAGAACCTCGCCGCCGATACGGTGCGGCTGGGAATAGCGCTCGAAGAGCCGCCCGTCTTTGAATTCCACCACGTCGTAGCTCTCCGCCTCCGGCTGCCCGTACAGGGTCCTGACCTTGGCCAGAAACTTCGAGGGGTCTTTCACCTGATCCAGCGCGAAGGTCAGGAGGTGGTTGTCGTTCCGGGTGGCCATGACGGAGTCCGGTATTTTCCACATCTCGATGAATTTCTGGTTGCAGCACACGATCCGCCGGTCGCCGTCCACCACGCACATGCCGTCGCTGGTGGATTCCAGGGTCGCCGCCAGGAGAGCCTGGCTGTGCCGGAGATGTTCTTCGGCGCGCTGCTGTCCCATCACATCCACCAGCCCCCACAGCAATGCCGGGGTCCCGTCGAGCAGCAACGGCTGGATGGAGACGCGCGCCGAAAACGGCTGCTGATCCGCGCTCGTGAAGCTCGCCTCATAGTTCTGCACCTGGCCCTGCTTGCGGAGCGCCGCCAGCAGGGCCTGCCGCTGCGCCGGCGGCTGAACGTACTCCGCCAGCTTTCGGCGGAGCATCGTCTCCGTCGCACACCCGAACAAGGCTCCGAGCCGCTCATTCCCGAAGAGGATGGCCGTGTCGGCGGCCCGGCACAGGGCCATGGGAATCGGGCTGGCTCCGGCCAGGACGCGAAAGAGCTCGTCGTGGTCGCGCACCACATCCTCTCCGCGCCGCCGTTCGGTGGCGATAAACGCCGCGAGGGTGTTGGTATTCTCCATCAAGGCGGCGGTCTGCTCGCGCGCCGTCCTGAGTTGCGTGGCCAGTTCGCCCACTTCTTCGGTCTTGTGCCCTTCCAGGCCCTTGATCAGACTGGCGATGCCGGCCAACTCGGCGGACAGCACCTGGAGCTGCCGGTCGATCAGGCTTTTCTTGGCGTCCAATTCTTTGCCCCGGCTTCGCGCTCGGATTCCAGCTTGGACTTGGCCAGTTTGACGACTTCTTCGGTGGATTTGGACAGGAGGTTCGAGGTCAGGTTGCCCACGCTGGCCGCGATGGTCTCAACCACCGCGGCCAGCTGAGCCTTCTGTTCCGCGTGATGCTCACGGAACAGCCGTTCGGCCAGGTCCTTGGCGGCCGCGGCCTGCTGGCGTCGCAGCAGGCGGGCCGCTCCGAGCCCCAGGACCAGGCCGATGAGGAGAGCCGCCGAAACGGACATCCACAACATGAGCGGGATTGTATCACTTGGAGAACAGGGGGGCCAGCGCCGAGAAAGTTTTTCCTGCCGCCGAGGTCTACGCCGAGATCAGTCGCCTGGCCAGGGCCCGTTCCTCTTCAGCCGTGCGCACATCCCCGTTCAACCTGGCATCCAGAAGCCGCTTCAGGATCTGCCTGTACCGGGGACCGGGCTTCAGACCCAGCGCCTTGAGATCCGCGCCGGTCAAAGCCGGCTTGATCCGCCGGTCGACGGCAAGGAAGGAAACCACGAGCCGTTTCACGGATTCCGTTTTGGCCTTCGCCAGCACCAGCAGCAGCGTCTCATCGGACAGGCCGACAAGCAGATGGTAGGCCTGCGCCGGGCCCGGCGCCGGCCGCGCGGCCAACCGCCGGAGAGTGCCATTGGCCGTGAAGCACCCGGCCCGCACGGCCTGCGCGACCGACGCCGGCACCGCGAGGCGCGTCAGGGTGTCTTCCACCGCCCGCGCAGGGAGCGGCTCCAGCAAGGCCATGAGATAGACCACCCAGGGCTTGGCCGCCGGGCCCTCCGGCCAATCCAGCGCGGCGATCTTGTACCAGTCCAGCGTATCCTCCACCGCCTGCATGAGCGAAGCCAGCCGGGCCGACCACGTCAGGCGCGGGTGAATGAAGCGGAGCAAGTCCAGATCCGCCAGACGCCGCAACGCCGGCAGCGGTTTCATTTCTGACAGCAGGAGCCGCAGTTCCTCCAACAGCCGGTGCCCCGACAGCCGGTGGAACAGGTCCATCTTCACGGCGCCCTTGATCAGCGCCAGGGTTTCCTTGCCCAGACGGAACCCGAACCGATGTTCGAAGCGGATAGCCCGAAACACGCGGGTCGGGTCCTCCACGAAACTCAGGCCGTGGAGGACGCGGATCGCGCGCTCGTGCAGGTCCCGCTGCCCCCCGTAGAAGTCCACCAACTCCCCGAACGCGCGCTGGTTCAGCCGGATGGCCAGGGTGTTGATCGTGAAGTCCCGCCGGTAGAGGTCCTTCTTGATCGAGCTCTGCTCCACGGTCGGCAGCGCGGTCGGATACTCGTAGTACTCCGTCCTGGCCGTGGCCACGTCCACCTTCCTGCCGTCCGACAGGATCACAAACGCGGTCCCGAACCGGTCGTGCGCTTTCACCTGTCCGCCGGTCTGCTTGGCCAGGGCGCGGGCAAAAGCGATCCCATCCCCTTCGATCACCAGATCGACGTCCAGGTTCTCGATGCCCATCAGGAGGTCCCGGACGAACCCGCCCACAACATAGACCGACAGGCCGAGCCGGTCCGCCAATCGGCCGGCTTCTTCCAACAGCCGGTAGAGCCCTCCCTTCAACCGCTCTTGCATCAGCGATCGGACGTTCCGGCGGCGGGCGTATGGAGACGGACCCGGCTCTTCCTGCCCCTTGGTCCTCGCGCGGGCGGCGGCCAGCACATCGTCGTGCATGGCCCTGAGCAGATCGGTCCTGGTGATCACGCCTACGACTTTGGCAAACGCGGCAGGCCCCGTCACCACCGGCACGAACCGCTGGTTGCGCTCGATCATCTGCTGCTCGACCTCATGAAACGGCGTCTCCGGGGCGGCCCGATACTGCTCCGTCTGGACGAACTCGCGGACCGGCGACTTGGCCAACCCGTGGAACAAGGCCTTCTGGACGATCTCCCGCGTCATCAGCCCGCGGAACCGCTCCCGCGCATCCAGCACCGGCAAGACGTTGACGCCGTACTTGGTCATCAAGCCTTCGACGTCCAGCACGGTCGCTTCCTCTCCGGCGGCTTTCACCGGCCTGGTCATGACGTCCTGCGCGAGCAACGTGGGCCGGAACCGTTCGACCAGCACCTGCGTCAGCCGCTCCCGAATCTCGACGAGCGTCCGTCCCTTCACACTCGCCGCCGCCGCCTCGGCATGTCCTCCGCCGCCGAATTCTTCCAGGATCCGTCCGACGTCGATTTCCGGCCTCCGGCTCCGTCCGATGATCTCGACCTTCTCCTCCATCGCCACGGCCGCCAGGACCGCATCGAGCCCCTCCATTTCGGCCAGCTTGTGCACCACTTCGGCCAGGTCGCCGCGATAGCGGTCGAAAGTGCTCGTGGACAGGAACACCTTCCGTCCTTCCACGTAATGGGTCTCCCCGTTCTGGAGCAGATCGTTCAGGATGGCGATCTGGTCCGGATCGAGGTGCCGGCGCAGGGTGTCGGAGACGAGGTTCAGGTCCGCGCCGGCCCGCAGCACGAACGAAGCGGCGTCGAGATCGCGGGGCGTCGTGGACGCATAGGCCAGGGAGCCGGTTTCCTCGTAGAGCCCGATCGCCAGCACCGTGGCCTCGAAGGGACTGAGGGGGAGCCCCTGGGCGTGCAGCCGCTCGATCAGGATCGTGGTGGTCGCCCCGACCGCCTCCACCACCGACAGGTCGGGGCGGAGCGGCGGCGCATCCGAGGAAGCAGCCGGGTGATGATCGTACACATGGATCGAGACACCCGGCCGGCCGCAGAGGTCTTTGAACGGGCCGAGGCGCGACGGCTCGTGCGTATCCACGAGGATGAGCTTGGTGATTTGGCTGCAGTCCACGTCCTTCAGCCGGGCAAGCCCGAGGTCGTGGACGGCCAGAAAGCTGCGGACCGTCTCCTGCGCACCGGCCGGCAGAGCCAGCGTCGCGCCGGGATAGAGCTTCCGCGCGGCCACCATGGAGGCCAGGCCGTCGAAGTCCGCATTGAGATGGGTGGTGATCAGTTCCATCGGTTCATTTTAGCAGGATTGACGGAAACCGTTAAGAATGCGGGCCGGCCGGCGCTCATGGACGAACCGATCGGACGCCTCGTTCCTCATTCATCGTTCATCACTGTGCCTTGGCTTGCGGGGGCGGACCGTTCAATCGCCAATCGTATTCGAGGAATTCGACGGTATAGGGAGACGATTCCAGGTCGCGCGCGAGGTCCCGGTCCGTCACATACCGAGCCACATAGCCGAGCACCGAGCCGCCCTGGACGGCAGAGTCTTTCTCGAACCACTTGAAGATCATGGAGAGGGATGCGACCCTGTTCCCCGGTCGAATCGGTTTCTGGCCGGATCGTTGATGAAGGCGCGGGCGCTGTCGTCCAGCTGCGCATCCAGGCGGCTTGCTTGATAGGCCTCGGGGCGGAGCTTGGGGCAGGAGCGGGACGCGCAGACGATCGCAAAATGCACGCGCGGCTCGCGGAAATCCGGGACCAGCAGACTGCGTTCCAGATCGTAGAGGGTGATCTTCTCGCCGCCCACCCGATAGTCCCTCCCGAGAAAATACCGATAGCGGCCCGCCAGGGTGCCCGGCGAATAGCCGTCCAGGATACCCTTGATGGCGAAGGCGTTATAGGCGTTGATCCAGAAGGCCAGCTGGTCCCGATAGGTCGGCAGACCTGTCGGATCCACGTGGTCGAGCTGCGACACATAGGCATCGAACCGGCCGTCGGTTTGAATGGCCGGATAGTCCACCCGCCCGTCAAAGACCGAGGCCCGGAGCAGCTCGTCGAACAACTGATGGGTGAAGGCTTGCGGCGCCAGAGGCTCCAGGGGATGAAACTCGTGCGGGACGCCGGCACAGCCGGCCAACAACAACGCAACACCGACGGCTATCCTGGCACTGCATCCCCCTCTTCTCACCTATTCCTCTCGCGTTATTCGTGCCTCGTACCTCGTGAAGCGTATCTGTCACTCGTGAAGCGTCGTTTGTAGGGCGACCGTCTTTCTTGACGCTTCACTTGGCCTTCTTGAACAGGATGTCGCCGTAGTAGGCGGTCGCCGTTTCTTTGGTATTGTCGGTGTCGGTCATGATGGCGACGCCGGAGATCAGCGACGGCTCCTCGCCGAATGCGGCTTTGTAGTCCTCCAGCAGGTTCCGCTCTTCCGTGACCCAGGTGTTGAGCCGCTCTGCCCCGCTTTCCGTCACGACCATCCTGACCCGGTCCGTGTAAGGATTGGGCACGATCGTGCCCTTGGGGGCCCTGCTTTCCCAAATATAGTTGATCGCGCCGATCGGCGGATACCGACCGTAGAGCAACCGGGCCGCTTCATACGTGGCCTTCTCCAAGATCCCGACCTTGCCCGCGTCGTACTCGAAGGTGATGTAAATACGGGCCGGGTAATCGTCTCCTTCTTTCTTCGACACGTCGCCGTTCTTGTAGACGTTGGCCACTTTCCAGCGCCACTGGATGATCGGGTAGTCCCTGGGGTCGATCTTGATCTCCCTCGTCAGCCCGGAGGAGGAAGCCTCGCTCACCGCCCTGACGACCACCGATTCGCCGTCCTTGACCAGTTTGTAGACCGTCTGTCGTTCGATCTTCTTGAAGGTCAGGGGCTGCCAGCCGGCCGGTGGGCCGTTGCCCTCCGCCTCCGCCGAGAACTTCCCGACCTCCAGCACTGAACCCGGTTCAGCCGACAGGCCAAGCGGGACAAGCAGCGCCGCGATGCCCACCGCCCATGCCCCAGATCGCAGCGCTCGTTGCATCACCGCCGCTCCGCTACCGACGCATCCAGGCGAAGAGCTTGGCCAACAATGTCTTCTTGCCCTGCGTGAAGGTGGTCTTGCGCCAGGCGTTCGCCACCTTCTTGACCACTTCGCCCTGGGTCGGATAGGGATGGATCGTCCCGCAGATCGTATTCAAGCCCTTGCCAGCCTTCATCACGACCGAGAACTCGTTGATCAGATCGCCCGCATGAGCCGCCACGATGGTCGCGCCGAGGATCTTGTCGGTTCCCTTCCGGATGTGGACCCGCGCAAAGCCTTCCTCCTCCCCGTCCAGGATCGCCCGGTCCACCTCGTCCAGCTTGAAGGTGAAGGTCTCGACCTCAATCCCCTTGGCCTTCGCATCTGCCTTGTACATGCCGACGTGCGCCACTTCCGGCTCCGTAAAGGTGACCCAGGGCATGACCAGCGACTCGGCGCCGGCATAGCCCAGCCCGAAGGGATGAGGAAACAGCGCGTTCTGAATCACGATCTGCGCCATGGCATCGGCAGCATGGGTGAACTTGTACCGGGAGCAGACGTCCCCCGCTGCGAAGATGTTCGGATTGCTCGTCTGCAAGCGGTCGTTCACCGTCACGCCGAGCTTGTCGTATGCCACGCCGACCGTTTCCAATCCGAGCCCTTCCACGTTCGGCGTACGGCCAGCGCCGACCAGGATTGCATCGACGGTCACGTCATAGCGTTGCCCATGGGAATCCACCGTCAGCCGCTTGCCGTCCTCGGTCTTGGCAACGCTTAGGTCCTTGCCGCAGCAGAGCAGCTTGACCCCGTCTCGGAGCATGGCTTGGAGGACGATCTCGGCCGCGTCCCGGTCCTCGTTCGGCAGGATGCCGTGCATCGCCTCGACGAGGTACACCCGGCTGCCGAACCGGGCGAAGGCCTGGGCCAGCTCGCACCCGATCGGTCCGGCCCCGATGACCGCCAGGCGCGCCGGGAGATCGGTCAACGTAAAGACCGTTTCGTTCGTGAGATAGCCGGCCTCCCGCAGGCCGGGCAGGGGTGGCATAGAGGCGCGCGCACCGGTGCAGATCGCCGCTTTGACAAAGCGCAGCATCTTCCCGCCGACTTCGACCGTCTCGGACCCGGTGAACCGGCCCTCGCCGATGAACACGTCCACCCCCAGATTCTTGAACCGCTGGGCGGAATCAACGGGACTGATCCGGGCGCGCAGCTTGCGCATTCTCGCCATCGCCGCCGCAAAGTCGTACTTCACGCCGGGCGGCATGTGCACGCCGAACTCATCGGCCCGCTTGACGCCGGCCCAGGCCCGCGCCGCCCGGATCACGCCCTTGGACGGCACGCAACCGACGTTCAAACAGTCCCCGCCCATCAAGTGTTTCTCGATCAAGGCCACCTTGGCGCCCAAGGCCGCGGCGACCGCCGCCGTCACCAGACCGGCCGTGCCGGCGCCGATCACAACAAGATTGTACCGATCGGCCGGCTCGGGGTTCACCCAATCGGACGGATGGACATTCTTGACCAGAGCCCGGTTGTGCTCGTCGTCCGGAAGCACCGTGACGGTTTCGTGTGGGCTCACGGAACAGCTCTCCTCGTCAGGCAGGACCGACGCCGGTCACCCCGACTTCTTCGCCGCATATTTCTGGTAGAGCGTCGGCACCAAGGCCAGCAAGCCCAGGAGCGTAAAGGCCATCAGCACGTTGGGCGAGGCGATCTCCCGCAGCGTGTTGATCGTCCCCAGCTGCCGGCCCGCATAGGCATAGACGAAACTGCCGGGGATGATGCCGATGGCCGTCGCCGTGACATAGGTGCTCAGGCTGACTTTGGTCAGGCCGGACAAGGCGTTCACGATAAAGAACGGCGCGACCGGAATAAGCCGGATCGTGATCAAATAACTGAAGGCGTTTTTCGAAAAACCTTCCTGGAACGGTCCCACCCACCCGCCGAACTTGGCCTCCACCCAGTCCCGCAACAGATAGCGGGAGACCAGGAAGGCCAGGGTCGCGCCGCTCGTGGCCCCCAGGTTGACGTACACCGTCCCCACCACGCTGCCGAAGAGAAGGCCTCCGGCCAGGGTAAAAAACACGGCGCCCGGCAGGGAGGCGGAGACCAGCAGACAGTAGGAGCCGATGAAGATGACGACGGATGCAAGGTAATGCTCTTCCGTAAACAGCAACAGGCGGTCGCGGTTGGCTTTGAGCGACTCGAGGGAGAGGTACCGGCCCAGGTCGAAATAGAAAAACCCGCCGATGGCCGCGGCAAGCAGCAGGGCGATCACGATCCGCCCCTTGCTGGAAGCGTTTTCCGCCTCACTCTGGTCCATGGATGCCGGCATCGTCATGTCTCCCTGTATCATGGCGACCTCCCCTCCCCCTGTCAATGCGCCCATTATCCTGCCGGTTCCTGCCATGCCGGTCTGGCCGCGCTATATGGCCCCTGCCCGGTAGTCGCGCGAGGCGACAAATCCTTACGCGCCCTGCACAATGGGGGGATGCGAGGTGTTCAGGAAAATGAGCCGATTAGGCCCGGTCTCGGAGGACCCGTGCGATGCGCGCTCTGGCTTCGGGGGAGAGCCCCGGGCTGTCGGTTGGCGGTTCGGCTCCCGCCAGACGGTCGGGGTGTCGGCGGATGGCGTTTCGCATGAACAACAGTTGACGCCGATACCGTTCGCACCACTTGCAGATCAGAAAGTGGACGCGAATCTTGAAGCGGGTGCCGAGAGGCACCGGACAGTCCAGGTCCTCGGAAATCAGGCCGACGATCTCGCGGCAGCTCGGCGTCATACGGATCAACCACCCGGCCAGCCGACCGATCCGGAATTTCAGTTTTTTGACGTCGCTCGTCGGGCCTATTTGCATGGACTCCGCCTACACGGCCGACCGGCCGAACTGGTTCACTTCCAGACATTGCCGCAAGTGCTTGCGGGCGCGATGCAGCAACACCCACAAGTTCGAGGAACTGATGTTCATGGCCTCGCAAATTTCCTCGGTGTCGAGTTCGTCCACCTCGCGCAGTGAAAAGACCTGCGCCATCCTGGGTGCAACTCCCCCAAGCACCGCTTGAGGATATCCCAGAATTGTTTGCGCTCCAGAATGCCCGCAGGATTGTCCGGCCAGTCGAGCGGCGCCGTCTGGTCCAGTTTCCAATGGCCGCTTTCATCGAAGCTCCCGTCGTGGTCGATCTCGTGGCCGATCGCTTCGGGATCGTCGCATACCTGCTTTCGGCAATTCTTCCGGAACTGGTCCACGACTTTGTGTTTCATGATCCCGACCAGCCAACTCCGTTCGGTGGACTGGCCGGCAAACCGCTCACGGGCCTTCAGCGCAGCCAGGAACGTATCCTGGACGATCTCTTCCGCCAGATCCTTGTCACGGACTCGGAGGATCGCGCAACGGAACAGATAGTCCCCGTACCGGTCAGGCCAAGTTTCAGGATTCGAGAGTATCCGGTCGTCGCTCGTCACGAGTCAGCCTTCCGCGTCTGTGCCCTGGACGTCGGCGAAGACAGTTTCGGAGCAGAGGCGAGCCGACTGTCCGGAGTCAGGCCCTGGACGTCCTCGACAAGGGCGCGGAGCGGCTCGGCCACCGACCAGGCCTGGGCGAAACAGCCGCGGGGCCGGTGCGGCGGATCGCCGTCGAAAATTTCCGAGACCTGGCCCAACCCGGCTTCTCCCAGATGCCGGTCGATCCCCTCAAAAAAATCGCGCGCTTTTTTTCTGGCGCCCGGACTCCCTTCGTGTGCCTTGATCCAGGCCGTCACGAAGACGCCCAAGAGGTAGGCCCAGACCGTGCCCTGGTGATAGGCCCCGTCCCGATCGACCACGCCGCCCTCGTAGCGCGGATGGTATCGGGAGTCGGTCGGCGACAGGGTCCGCAACCCGGCCGGCGTCAACAACTCGACCTCCACAGCCTGGACGACGCTCCAGGCCCGCTCCGCCTCCAAAAGCCGGTCGTCCAGCGCCACGGCATAGAGTTGATTGGGCCTGAGGCTCGGGTCGTCTCCCTGCTCCCCGTCGACCACGTCATAGAGGTACCCGCCGTCCCCATACCAGAACCTGGCGCGGAAGGATTCGATCGCGCGCGCGCGATCATCCGCGCAGCGTTTGGCATAGGCCCGGTCGCCGAACCGGACGGCCAATTCCTCGCCGACCGTCAGGGCATGGACCCAGAGGGCCTGGATTTCCACCGCCTTGCCCCGACGAGGCGTCACCACCCAGTCTCCCACCTTGGCGTCCATCCACGTCAGTTGCACCCCGGGCGCGCCGCCCGTCACCAACCCGTCGTCGTCCATTCGAATCCCATAGCGGGTCCCCCGGCGATACCCGTCCAGCACGGCCCTCACGGCCGGCCAGCCGACTCGTTTGACCGAAGTCGCGTCTCCCGTATAGTCCAGGTACCGCCCGACAGCCCGGACAAACCAGAGCGACGCGTCGATCGTGTTGTATTCCGGGACCTCGCCCGCGTCCGGAAACCGATTCGGGACCATCCCCTCCGAGATGTGCGCGGCAAAAGCGGCGATGATTTGCCTGGCCTCGGCATACCGGCCTGTGACCAGACAGAGGCCCGGCAGGCAGATGAACGTATCCCGCCCCCAGTCGGTGAACCAGGGATACCCGGCGATCACCGTCTTTTGACGGCCCCGTTCGACAATGTAGGCCTCGGAGGCCCGCCACAAGGCACGGACGAGCGGGTCATCGGTGGGAGCCTGCTTCGTGGCATCTTCGAGTCGGCGCGACGGCAACCGGCGACGCCGCTCCTCGCGGATCGCGTCCTCCACATCGGCCTGGGTCGCGGCCTCGGTCGCGAAGATCACCTGCGCCGGCTGCTGGCCCGCCAGCGTAAACGTCAGATCGCCTGGCCTCCACCAGTCTTCCTCGAACTCCAAGCCCCGTTCCCGCTCGACGGGATACTGCACCCGGCGATACCAGTCCGGGTCATGCCGATAGCTGCCGTTGTGCAGGGCTTTGACGGCCGGGAGATCGTGGTACGGCTGCCACGTGACCGAACCCTTCTTGACCAGGGCCTCCGGCCGCACGGCTCCGTTCTCCCGGTGAAGACCATGGTGGTCCCGTCCGGTGAGCATGGGTTTGACGCAGAGTTGGACCGGCTTCGTTCCCCGACCAAGCAACACCCAGCGGACGACCACCAGATCCCTTCCCTGCGGACAAAAGATTTCTCTGGTCAGCCGGACCCCGCCGACTTCGTAGGTCCAGGTCGGCCAGGGATCGGTCGAGAAGCCGACACAAGTCTTGTAGCCCTCCGGATGGACCGCGCCGGGGTACAGGTTGCAGGACAGAGCATAGGCCTGCCCCTCGACCTCCAGAACCTCCTCCACGTGGTTCACCAGAACCACCCGGTCAACCGGAGGACGTCTGGCAATCAACAGCAAGGCATGATACCGGCGGGTGTTAGCCCCGGCCACCGTGCCGGAGGCAAACCCGCCCCGGCCGTTCGGTTCGAGCCATTCCAGGCTCAGGGCACGATCCAGGTTTTGACAGTCCGAGGCGGGAATGTTCACTGGTCGGTGTTCATCCGGTTCAATGCATGTACTGCCCCACTTAGTTTTGGACAGGCCCTGTCTTGTTTTTGACCATCCAGGATGCATAGAACTCGGCAGGTGCTTGCATCCCCAAGGCGCTGTGGGGCGCCTGGTGATTGTAGTGCTCGATCCAACCGGGGATCTGCCGCCGCACCGCCTCGAATGTCTCCAGGCAGGCCTGGTACACGTAATCCCGCTTGAAACTCCCGAAGAACGCCTCGGCGATCCCGTTCGACTCCGGGCTGCGTCGAGGCGTGTGGCAGGGAATCAACCCCATGGCGCGCACAAATGGCCGGAACCGATAGGAGGTGTACTCCGGCCCGTTGTCGCTGAGGAACTCGATGCCCTGCGCCCTGGCCCGGGTCACCCCGAAGCGTCGGAAGATGGCCTCCCTGAGCATCTCGGCCAGATCCTCGGCCGTGATCCGTGGAGCGAAGCGCCACGTCAGGATCATCCGGTCGCCACAGTCGATCATGATCGCCAAGCGTCCCTTCTGTCCATCCCAGGCCCGGATGCCGGTGATGTCCGATGCCCACCGCCGGTTCGGATCGGCCACCTGGACCTGTCCCGTGTGCAGCCGGCCCGGCCTCACCCCTTGCCGCCTCCGATTGGTGGAGAGCCAGCCCCGCTGCCGCATCACTCGCCAGACCGTCTTGGGATTGCACACCAGCCCACGACGCTTGAGCAGGGCGTGAATCCGCCGATACCCGTAGGATACGGGGCTTGTCCCCAGGAGCCGACGAATCGTATCTTCGATCTCCGGCCGCCGGCCCAGTCGCCCGAGCCACGGCTGCGGGCGATAGTAGAGCCAGCTCCTGGGCCTGCCGAGAGTTCGGCAGGCCACCGCTAACGAACAGCCCGCCGTCTGCGCTAACCACCTTACGTCCCTTCGGGTAATTTGAGCCCCTTGAGTTCGAAGGCTTTTTTTAACACATCGACCTCCAGCGCTTTGCGCCCCAAGGCTCGCTCCAACTCCTCCACCCGCTTCTGCAGCCCAACCACCTGGCTCTTGGGAATCAACTCGCCTGGCTCCTTGAGCCCTTGGTCCAAACTCCGCTTCCAGCGATAGATCTGGGCTACATTCACCCTGTATTTCCGGCAGACCTCCTCCAAGGGCACGCCCGTCTGCCACTCCTGCATCACCGCCAGTTTCTGTTCGGCAGGCCAGCGTCGCCGGCGCCCACGCCCATTTTGGACCGTCTTCACTGCTGTTTCCATGTGTCCTCCTGACTTAGGAAACCTGTCCAAATATTAAGTGGGGCACAACACTTGTAGAATTTGTACCGGATGGGATTCTTTTTATAGAAGTCCTGGTGGTACTCCTCGGCCGCATAGAAGGTCGAGGCCGGGACGATCTGGGTCACGACCGGCTCCTTGAACGGCTTGGTCGCCTCCACTTTCTTTTTGGATTCCTCCGCCAGTCGCTTCTGCTCGTCGTTGTGATAAAAAATGGCCGACCGGTACTGGCTCCCCTGGTCGCAGAACTGCCGGTCCGGCGTCGTCGGATCGATGTTGCGCCAGAAGACCTCCAGCAGCTTGCCGTAGCTTACCTTCGCCGGATCGTAGAGGATTTCCACCGACTCGGTATGGCCGGTCCCGCCGGCCGAGACCTCTTCATAGGTCGGGTTGGCCCTCTGCCCTCCCGTATAACCGGAGGTAGCGGAGACGATTCCGTCAATATCCTGAAACGCTTCCTCCACGCACCAGAAGCAGCCGCCGGCAAAGGTGGCTTTGGCCAACGCCTTGGCGCCTCCCGCCTGTTCGGCCCCGATCGCCGTCGCAGCCAAACCCACCAACGCGGCCAGCACCAGAGCGATTCTCATCCCGTGGCTCCTCATAACGTCCTCCTGTCTTGCATGAACGAACCGGCTTCATGCCTATGAGTCGGGGAGACCGACGGTTTCTTACAGGAAGGAGACCAGGCTGAACGAACCGGAGCAGACCAGACCGGCAACGACGTTACTTGCCGGCCGGCTCTGCCGGCGGCGCCGGCGAAGCGGCTGACCTCGCCGGGTCTGCGCCGCCCGACGGCCAGCCCCCGCCGAGGGCCTTGTAGACCTGGACGACGGCCACCAGGCGCAGCCGGCGCGTGCTGGTCAGCGCCAGTTCCGAGTCGAAGAGGTTGCGCCGGGCCAGGAGCACGTCCAAATAACTGGCCAGACCTCCCTGGTACCGCTTCTCGGCCAGATTGAGCGCAGACCGGAGCGCCTTCACTTGCGCTTCCTGCGCCTCGACCTGTTCGCTCGAGGTCTTGATCGACACCAGTGCGTCGTCCACCTCCTTGAAGGCCACCAGGACGGACTTTTCGTAGCTCGCGAGGGCTTGTTTGGCCTGGGCCTCCGCCGCTTGCTTTTCGAATCCCAATGTCTGCGCGCTGAGGATCGGGCCGGCCAGCCCGAGCCCGACCGCCCCGAACTGGGAACTGCCGGTGAGCAAATTGGAGAGCTGCGGGCTCGCCACGCCGAGCAGGCCGGTCAACGTCAGATTCGGGAAGCGCTCCGCCTGGGCGACGCCGATCCTGGCCGTGGCCGCGTGGAGATCCTGCTCGGCCACGACGATATCGGGGCGGCGCTGGAGCAGGTCCGACGGCAGCCCGGCCGGCACCTGCATCGGGACCTCCTGGTCGGTCAGGGACCGGCCCCGCGGGATCGCCCCGGGATTCCGCCCCAGCAAGAGGCTGAGCTGATTCTCCTTTTGCACCTTCGCCCGCTCCAGTTCGGCGATGCGGGAGGCAGCGCCGGCCCGTTCCGCTTCGAACTGATCCACGTCGAGCTGGGAGATCACCCCCTGTTTGAGCCGGGCCTGCGCGATCTTGACCGCTTCCTCCCAGGCCCCCAGGGTGCTTTTGGCTATGTCGGATTGCATGTCGAGCTGACGAAGGTCGAAGTAGGCCTCGGCCACGCCGCTCACCAGTTCCAGAATCACGGCCCGCTTGTTTTCCTCCTGCGCGAACATCTGCGCCCTGGCCGCCTCGTTGGTGCGTCTCACCCGCCCCCAGATGTCCAGCTCCCAGGATATGGTCGTGTCCGCATACTTGTTGAACGGGGTCGGGAACCCGGCCGGCCCGAAGCCGCCGGTCTTGGCCATGGGGTCGAGGAGGTTCGCGTTGACCGTGGGGGCGAATTCCATCCGGGCCGAGTACAATCGCGCCTGGTACTCCTCCACGCTGGCCGCCGCGCGCTTCAAGTCCTTGTTCTCGGCGAGCGCGATCCGCACCAGCCGCTGCAACTCCTGATCCTTGAGCAGCTCCCACCAGGCGAGATTGGCGATGGATTCTGCCTCCGGCCCCTGGATCTGGTGCTGCTCGGCCTGGCGGAAGGTCTGCGGGGCCTCGACCGCCGGCCGTTCGTAGTCCGGTCCCATGGCGCAGGAGGCCAGCAGCAGGCAGCAGGCGATCCGGAGCCGTCGCGTCATATCAGACCTCTCCCCCGCCGTGAGAAGCGGCGCCGTCCGATTGCGCCGGCGCCGGTTCGCCTCGCCCGCTTCCCATCGAACGGATGGCGACGTAAAAGAACGGCACGAAGAAGATGGCCAGGAACGTCGCGGCCAGCATGCCTCCCAGCACCCCGGTCCCGATCGAATGGCGGCTGGCCGCCCCTGCGCCGGACGCGCGGACCAGGGGCAGCACGCCCAGGATGAAGGCCATCGAGGTCATGACGATCGGGCGGAACCGGAGCTTGGCCGCTTCCAGCGCCGCCTCCTTCAGGGGCTGCCCCGCCTCGTACCGTTCGTTCGCGAACTCGACGATCAGGATCGCGTTCTTGGCGGCCAGCCCGATCAGCGTCACCATCCCGATCTGGAAATACATGTCGTTCGTCATGCCGGCCAGCATCACCGCCAGCAGCGCGCCGAAGAGGCCGACCGGCACGGCCAGGATGACCGCGAAGGGCACGGCCCAGCTTTCGTATTGGGCCGCCAGGACGAGAAAGACCATCAACAGCCCGAAGCCGAAGGCCCAGGCCGACTGGCTGCCGGCCTTCTGCTGCTGGTAGGCGATCCCGCTCCATTTGAGCCGGTAACCCTGCGGCGCCAGCACTTCGGTCCCGGCCCGCTCGAACGCGTCCAGCATCTGCCCCGTACTGTACCCCTGGGTCACGTCCCCCAGCACCATCGCGGAGTTCATGCCGTTGAAATGCGGCACCGGGTCCGGCCCGCTGGTGAAATCCGCCGAGACCACCGCGTTGAGCGGGATCATCACACCCCCCTGTCCGTTCTCGCCCCGGACGTAAATCTTTTCGATGTCCTGCGGGCCGGACCGGTACTCGGGCTCCGCTTCCGTCTGGACCCGATAGACTCGCCCGAACTTTACGAAGTCGTTGATATAGAGGTTGCCGAAATAGGCTTGCAGCGTGTCGAAGACCTGGGAGATCGGCACGCCGAGGCTCTTGGCCCGCTCGCGGTTGATGGTGGCGTAGAGGCGCGGCACGTCCACGCGGAAACTGGTGTTCGCCATGACGACGCTCGGATCGCGCTGAGCCCGCTCGGTGAATTGCCAGAGGGCCGTGTCGAACTTCCGGAAATCGCCGGCGCTCGGGTCCTGGATCTGCGCGGCCAGCCCGGCCGACGCGCCGAGCCCCTCGATGGGCGGCGCATTCAAGGCCAGGACCGTCGCCTCCTGGATGTTCGCAAATTCGCCGTAGGCCGCCTGGATGAGCGACAGCACGTGGGCCTCGGGAGCGCGCCGCTCCTCCCAATCCTTCAGGGTCACGAACATCGTCGCGCTGTTGGCGTTGCGCCGGTCAAAGACAAAATTCTGCCCGTTCAGCGTCACCAGGTTGGCAACGGCCGGATTGGACAGGAAGTGCCGTTCGATGCGCGTCAGCACCGCGTCGGTCCGTTGTTTGGACGCGCCTTCTGGGAGGCTCGCGACGACGATGAAATAGCCCTGGTCCTCGTCGGGCACGAATCCCATCGGGATGGTCCGAAACAGGTGCACCGTCGCGCCCATCAAGAGGAGAAACACCAGCCCGGTGAGAACGCTCCGGCGCAGGACGACCCCCACTGCCCCGGCATAGCGGGCCTGCATCGCATCGAACAGCCGGTTGAAGAGGCCGAAGAGGCCGCGGCGCGGCCCGTGCGCCGGCTTGAGCAGTAGGGCGCAGAGCGCGGGGCTGAGGGTCAGCGCGACGAATCCGGAAAGGACGACCGACAGGGCGATGGTAACCGCGAACTGGCGGTACATCTGCCCGACGATCCCGCCCAGAAACGCGACCGGCAGGAAGACGGAGCAGAGCACGAGCACGATGGCGATGACCGGCCCTATGACTTCCGTAATCGCCTTGCGGGACGCCTCTTTCGGCGACAGCCCTCCCTCCGTCATGTGCCGCTCGACGTTCTCCACGACGACGATCGCGTCGTCCACGACGATGCCGATGGCCAGCACCATGCCGAAGAGGGTCAGGGTATTGATGGAAAAGCCCAGGGCCTGCATGCCGGCGAAGGTGCCGATCAGCGAGACGGGCACCGCGATGGCGGGAATCAACGTGGCGCGCCAGGACTGGAGGAACAGATAGACCACGAGGATCACGAGGATCAGGGCCTCTTCCAGCGTGTTCAGCACCTCGCGGATCGAGACTTCGATGAACCGCGTCGTGTTGTAGGGAATGCTGTAGGCCAGGCCCTGGGGAAAGACCTTGGACAGGCCGTCCATCTCGCTCCGGATGCGCTTGATGGTGTCGAGCGCGTTGGCACCGGGGGCGAGATAGACCACGATCAGGGTCGAGGGCTTGCCGTCGAGCCGCCCTTCCAGCCCGTAGGCCTGCGCGCCGATCGCCACCCGCGCTACGTCCTTGAGCCGGACCATCGAGCCGTCCGGCTTGGCGCGCACGATGGCCTCCTCGAAATCCTTCGCGTCCCGGAACCGTCCCTGGGTGATGACCGGCACGGTCAGCTGGGTCCCGGGAGGCGCAGGCTCGCGGCCCACCGTGCCGGCGGGAAAATCCCGATTCTGTTCCTGGATGACGTTGGAAATGTCGCTCGGGGTGAGGCCGAGCTGCGCCATCTTGCTGGGGTTCAGGATCAGCCGCATGCTGTAGTCCTGCTGGCCGAAGACCGCCGCCTCCCCCACGCCAGGCAGCCCCTTGATCTGGTCCACGACGAAGCGGTTCGCGTAGTTGGCCAGAAACACCGAGTCGTGTCTGGGATCGGCCGACTGTAGCGCCAGAACCGCCACGAGGTTGGGCGTCTGCTTCCGCACCGACACGCCCTGACGGATGACCTCCTGCGGCAACTGGGGCTCCGCGAGTTTTTCGCGGTTCTGGGCCTGGACGGCGGCGATGTCGAGGTTCGTGCCGATCTCGAAGGTCAGTTCGATCTTGACGTGGCCGTCGCCGCTGCTGGAGGACTGGCTGTAGAGGAGGTTGTCGATGCCGGGCAGCTGCCGCTCGATCGGGCCGGCCACCGCCTCCGCCGCCACCTCCGCGCTCGCGCCCGGATAGTCGGCTTCGATGAGGACCGTCGGGGGAGCGATGTCGGGAAACTGGGCGACCGGGAGGGAGCCGATCGCCGCCAGGCCTACGACGACGATGACGATGGAGAGGACCGACGCGAAGACCGGCCGGTCGATGAAGAAAAGGAAGTTCACCCGCGCCGGTCCAAGCCGACGGCCGGCTTCGGCGCGGTTGGAGCGCCGGACGGCACCACGGCTGGTCCGCCCGCCATCGCCGACACGGGACGCACCTCCATGCCCGGCATGACGCTCTGCAGCCCGTCCACGATGACCCGGTCGCCGGAGGCCAATCCCTGATCCACAAGCCACTGGTCGCCGACCCAGGCCGTGGCCTTGACCGTCCTGCCGTCCACCTTGTCGCCGGGGCCCACGACCAGGACCATCGGACCCTTGGGCCCCTGCTGCACGGCCCGCTGAGGAACCAGGTAGGCGCCGAGCAGCTTCAGCCCCTTCAGGCGCACCTTCACGAATTGCCCGGCGAAAAACTTGCCCTTGTCCGGATTCGGAAACTGGGCCCTGGCTTCAATGGCCCCCGTGTCCGGTTTGAACCGTACGTCGGCAAAGTCGAAGAAGCCCTCGCGCGGGAAGACGGTCCCGTCGCTGAAGACGGCGACCACGCGGATCTTGTCCTGGCCCAAATCCTTGATCTTCCCGGAGGACGTGCCCTTCAGCCACTCGAGCACCTGGCTTTCCGGGAAGGTCCAGTTCACGTACATGGGGTCCAACCGCTGGATCGTCGTCAGCAGGTCGGTCTGCGCGGAGACGAGCCGCCCTTCCGGCAGCTTGCTCTTGTCGATCCGGCCGGAAATGGGCGCGACGATGGACGTGTTGTTGAGGTCGAACTCCGCCTTCTCCAATTCGGCCTTGGCCGCCTCGACATTGGCCTTGGCCGAGAGTTCCTCGGAGACCGCGTCGTCCACGTCCTTCTGGCTGACGGCCCTGTCGGGCAGGAGCGGCTTCAGCCGCGCGACGTTCTGGGACGCTTGCGTGAGATGGGCCTCGGCCTGGGCCACTTTGGCCTTGGCGCTGTTCAGGGCAGCGCGGAACGGCACGGGATCGATCAGATAGAGGCGGGCGCCTTTCTTGACGTCGGTGCCCTCGGTGAAAAACCGTTCCTTGATGATGCCCGTGACCTGGGAACGGATCTCGACCGTCCGGTAGGCCTCGGACTGGCCGATCCATTCGCCTTCAAAGGGCAGGTCTTGGGGCCGCACCTCGACGAACTTGACCTCTGGGGCGAGACGCGGGGAAGGAGGCGGCGGCTCTTCGTTCCGGCAGCCGGAAGCGAGCAATCCCGCTGCGAGGAGGACCGGGACGAGGTAGATCGGTCGTTCCACCATCGCGGCAGTATGGGATTTTTGCCGCGTAATTGCAACCGGCCGGTTGCAGCGGGATGCGCCCACGTTTAGAGGAACAATAAATAGGCGAAGGGAATGCCGCAGGATGAGCGCAGAGCAAAGCTAGTTCCAGATCACGCTGTCCTGATTCACCAGGAAGTCAATCAACTCGATGCTGTCCCGAAGCTCGGCCTGGGCATGCTCGGACATCGGGAGGATCGCCCCCACCGGCTTGCCCGCTTCCAGCTCTTCCAGGGCGGGCAGGCCATCGAGGCTGGATTTTTCAAGTTCCGAACGGAATGCAGCCATCGGCTCTCCTTACCTTCACCGGCCTATCCGACCGGTGCCTTCAAAGCATAAGCAAGGAATGCGCCAAGCCAAGAGAACGGTTTCATCATACCACAAGAAGTCTTCCGGGAAAGGCAGGAGGTAAAACTCACCGGCAGGGGAAAAATCAGCCGGCCGTACTGTTCAGGGATGCCTATTAATCGGCGGCAAGGCTCCAAGATAAGCAAACTCGCCTCTCCGCAACAAGGGCGTCTCGGGACGGAGCCGAAAATCATCCTTCCCCGGATCGACGAACAGCGGGTCCCCGACGATGTCCGACTCCCCTTTCAGCTCCGCCTGTCCGTCGGCCAGGTCGGTCCGGCGATACTCGGATTCGCTGTTATAGAGGGCGTTGGTGGAGAGCGTCGCCAGACTCGAAGGACCCAGCAGGAAGCCCACTTTATTGAGTCCCACGATATTCCCGGAAGCCACGCTGCTGGAGGCCCCGAGAAAGGCGGCCCCACCGCCGTTCTTGACGATCGTGTTGCTCACTAATATCGCGCGGGCCTTGTCCGTCACCACCACCCCTTCGAACAAGCTGCGGACGATCACGTTCCGCTCCAGCCGCACGTCGGACTTGCCGGCGATCAGGACACCGTGGTCGTTGTCGTGGATATAATTGTCCACCAGCGTGGCTTGGGAGTCGGCAAATTGGACCCCCGTCGTTTCACTCCCCCCGATGTCGCATTGTTCGATCCGGACATCCTGGACCTGCTGCCCGAACACCATCCCGTTGATGCGGACGTGGTGCAGCCGGATGTTGCGCCCGTTGAAAATGCCCATCGCATGTCCGCCGTGCTCGTAGATGGTCAGGCCGCTGATGTCGATATCTGTCGCCCCATAGGGCCACTTGCCGATATGGAAGACGCCGACCCGCTCGCGGCCCAGGACTTTCACCCGGTCGGCCCCCGCCCCGATCAGCTTCAGCCGTTCCTTGCTGTGGATCGTGACGTCCTCCCGATACTCTCCCGCCTTGACTTGCACTGTGTCCCCATCGTGGGCATCGTCGATGGCATCCTGGATGGACGTGAATTGGCCGGACCCGTCTCCCGCCACGACCAGCGTGCGCGGCCCCTGGCTCGCCGGCTTGCCGTCGGGGATCGCCAGGGCCGGACCGACGGCCCAACTGAGCCACAGACCGGCCATCAGCACGACTCGTATCGTCGTCCGCATGCGAGCGTGATACAGGGAACGCCTACAGTCTGTCAACCCGGCTCCGGACGAGTTTCTTGTGAGGACTGCGGGCCCATGCTATCCTGCTCCCATGATCCTGGTGGGGCTGACAGGCGGATTGGCGACCGGCAAGAGTTCCGTCGCGCGTCTCTTTCAAGACAACGGGGCCTACGTCATCGACGCCGACGAACTGGCGCGGCAGGTCGTGCAGCCGGGCAAACCGGCCTGGAGGGACATCACGCGCACATTCGGCGCGCGGGTTGTGAATCCGGACCGGACGCTGAACCGCGCAGCCCTCGCCGCAGTGATCTTCCGGAACGAGGCCAAACGCCGGCGGCTCAACGCGATCGTCCATCCGCGCGTCGCGCGCGCACAAGCCAGACTGACCAGGGCCATCGCCAAGAAAGACCCCAACGCCATCGTCCTCTACGATGTCCCCCTGCTCTTCGAAGCCGGCGTGGATAAACGGGTGGACAAGATCGTCGTCGTGACGGCGGACCGGCCCACCCAGATCAAACGTCTCATGACCCGCAACGGCTTCACGCGGGCCGAAGCCCTCCGCCGCCTCCGCGCCCAGATGCCGCTGCGGGCCAAGATCGCCCGGGCCGACGAGGTCATCGACGGCACCCTGTCGTATGCCCAGACCAAGGGCGAAGTGGAACGGATCGTTTCGCAGTTGAAATCGCTCGCCTGATTTCCGGCTTCCGCTCGCCCCTTCCCTGTGTTACATTTCTGCCATGCAGAACATCGTCATCATGGGATCAGGGCCCGCCGGGCTGACCGCCGCCATCTACGCGGCTCGGGCCAACCTGTCGCCGCTGCTCATCGAAGGGCTCCAGGCCGGAGGCCAGCTGACCACCACCACCGAGGTGGAAAACTATCCGGGCTTCGAGCGCGGCATCCAGGGTCCGGAGCTGATGAAAGTCATGCGGGCCCAGGCGGAGCGGTTCGGCACGGAATTTCTCACTGGCGACGTGTCGGCCGTCGATCTCGGCCGGAAGCCGTTCGTCATCACCGTCGAAGGGGAACGGCGGATCGAGACCAAGACGTTGATCATCGCCACCGGCGCCTCGGCCATTCACATCGGCCTGCCCAACGAATCGCGGCTGACGGGCCACGGCGTTTCCACCTGCGCGACCTGCGACGGCTTTTTCTTTCGCGGGAAGGAACTGGTGGTGGTCGGGGGCGGGGACAGTGCCATGGAAGAGGCGAACTTCCTCACGAAATTCGCCACCAAAGTGTCCGTCGTCCATCGGCGAGACAAGCTGCGCGCCTCCAAAATCATGCAGGACCGGGCGATGAAGAACGAGAAAATCGCTTTCGTCTGGAATTCCGTTGTGGAGGACATCACGGGCGACCAGGTGGTAACCGGCGTCCGTTTGCGTAACGTCGTCACCGGCAAGACATCACAGTTGCCTTGCGCCGGTGTCTTTGTGGCCATCGGACACAGTCCCAACACCGGTCTGTTCAAGGGCCAGGTCGAGATGGACGCCAAGGGGTACCTTCTGACCGCACAGGGCACGGCGACCAATGTACCCGGTGTCTTCGCCGCCGGCGATGTCCAGGATGCCCGCTATCGCCAGGCGATCACCGCCGCCGGTTCCGGCTGCATGGCCGCCATCGACGCCGAGCGCTTCCTGGAAGCCGAGGGCCACGGGTAAGACGCGTTCAGCTGTCAGCCATCAGCTTCAAGCTGACTGCTGAGAGCTGAAGGCTGAAGGCTGTTCATGCGCTGCGCGATCATCCATTACCACGAACTCGCCCTCAAGGGACGCAACCGTCCCTACTTCGAACAGCGGCTCGTCAGAAATATCCGACTCGTCCTGCGTGATCTCGGCGTCAGACAGGTGGACGCCTTGCCCGGCCGCATCCGCGTCGTCCTCAAAGACGAGACACCCTGGGACGCCGCCAACGAACGGCTGAAGCGGGTCTTTGGGATCGCGCACTATGCGCTCGCCCACTCGGTGCCGCTGGACCTGGCGCACCCCAACCTCGACGCACTCAAGGAGGCCGTCGGCCGGGAAGTGGCGCCCCTGTCGTTCACCACCTTCCGCGTCTCGACCAAACGGGCCGACAAGCGCTTTCCCTTTACCTCGGTGGACGTGGACCGGGATGTCGGCGCCCACCTCTGCCGGCTCACCGGCAAGAAGGTCAACCTGAGCTGCCCGGACCTGACCGTGCAGATCGAGCTGTTGGCCAAAGCCGCCTACTATGCGACCAAGAAAGAAGCCGGGGCCGGCGGATTGCCGGTCGGCATCAGCGGGAAGGTGGCCTGTTGTATTTCCGGCGGCATCGATTCTCCGGTCGCCGCCCACCGCATGATGAAGCGCGGCTGTCGGGCCGTCTTCGTCCATTTCCACGGCCGCCCTTACGTGAGCCGCGCCTCGGAGGAAAAGGTCCGGGAGATCGTCCGGCTCCTGACGCAATACCAGTGCTACTCGCGCCTGTATCTGGTGCCGTTCGGGGAGATTCAGCGACAGATCGTGCTGGGGGCGCCGGCGGCGTTCCGCATCGTCCTGTACCGCCGGATGATGTTGCGCATCGCCGAGGAACTGGCGCGGAAGGAGCGCTGCTGGGCCCTAGTCACCGGCGACAGCCTCGGTCAGGTGGCGTCACAAACACCGGAGAATTTGAGCGTGGTGCAGGAAGCGGCGCAACTACCGATTCTGCGCCCCTTGATCGGAATGGACAAGATCGAGATCACCGAACAGGCGGCGCGAATCGGCACGTTCCAAACCTCCATCGAACCGGACCAGGACTGTTGCTCTCTCTTCGTCCCGCCGCATCCCAGCACTAAAACCAGCCTGGACTCGATCCGAAAGATCGAGCGTGCGTTCGACCTCGTTGCGCTGGCAAAGCAGGGACTGGAGCAGGCGGAGCTGGCCGAATTCTCGTTCCCGACTTAGCAGGATGTTGAAAAAGTCCGCCGGCTTCGTTCTCGCATCGCTCAGAGACTCCACGTACGGCAAGGAGTACGCGTCGCCGCTAGCCTGTTAGCGAGCCTGCGCCCGCGCGAGGGCCGTTTCGCGCAGGATGCCGAAGTGCTTTTCCAATTGCCGCTTCAGTTCCAACGCCACGAGCCAATCCGGAGCCAACGTCTCGACATCCACGATGAGGCTGAAGTCGGCTTTGGTGGCGGCATCGCTCCCATCCGGTCCGAGCTTCCACGTGCGCTCGTATCGCCTAAAGTCACCCTCCAAGAAGGTCGTCACCAGCCCGCCGCCTGGCGGCACCAGGTTTTCGCACATGAGCCGGCGTTCACCGGGCAAGATGGGATGTTGGACATACACCTCCGTGATGACCTTGTCTGGCCGACGGTCTAGACGCGCGATACGCATGGGCACCCCGAACAGGTATGGCCAGTTTTCATAGTCCGTCAGAACTTGCTGCACCACGGACGGAGGGACCGGCAGGCGGAGCGATGCGGTGGCCCGGAGCCCGCCGGCCGGATCGCCGGTCACGGTCAGCGTCGTCCGGTCGTGTGTCGTGGCAGAGGCCGCAACGCAGGGGAAGGCGCTCACGCCGGCCCAGGCCAGCAGCCCTCCAAGCAACGCGGCAGCCCAGCAACCGAACTGCGGGTCCAGCCAGGCGGAGGGACGAGCGTTAGGACTCATCCAACAGGCCCCGCACGGTGCGCAGCAAGACTTCCGAGGAAAAGGGCTTTTGCAAGAAGGCCTTTCTCACATCCGGCAGCTCCTGCAGATCGACCGGCTGGTCGGTATAGCCGGACATGTAGAGGATTTTCAGGTTCGGATAGCGCGGCACTGACATCCCCCCAGTTATTAGGCCACCCTCTCAGTTAGTCATGCACACACCGGGTGCGGGGCGATGGTGTCGGGTGCCGGGGGCCGATACCCCAAGGCGCTGTGGGGCCGGAACCGATTATAGGCC
>Ga0233425_10002007_pt1 | contig 42326 bp, 35 predicted proteins | sample Watercolumn_Towu_2_FD_181712 | JGI IMG/M metagenome (GOLD analysis project Ga0233425, IMG submission 181712) | Freshwater microbial communities from Lake Towuti, South Sulawesi, Indonesia - Watercolumn_Towuti2014_140_MG | ecosystem: Environmental > Aquatic > Freshwater > Lake | place...
ATGGATTGCCGGCATCCAGAACACAGGGATGTGATGAATCGGCGCCATCCCTGGCCTCTGGGTCCCGACAATCCCTGCCGGGACGACGGTCGTTTGGGTTAGCTGAAGCAGCTTTATAATCAGGAAAAGCCAAGTCCGCTGGGGCGCGGCCACACGACCTCCGGGGCTTGTCAAGCACTATTTGGCGTCATGTGAAAATTCTGGGCACAAAAAAGCCGCCGCCTCCATGGGATGCCGGCGGCGTGAATGTCTAAAGTTGAGCTAGAGAGCCCAGAGACAAGAAATGATCGAGACGGCGCTGGAAAACAAAGATCGAGGCTCAGAGCGCCAAGAGCGGGATGTTTTCCATGCCCCTCCCAAAAGGCCCAGGGCCGGGTAGGTCCCCGGAGGGCGCAGGGCTTTATCCGCGTCCGTAGGGAACCTGCAAGGCATCCCGAACAGGCCGTAGAGTCTGTGAGCGAATCCAAGTGACGGCTTTAATGTCACTTGGATGAGTCAAGCGAGGACGGCTGGGGCGCCGAAGGACAAGATCATTTCCCGCCTGTGCGGCGTCGGGAACGTCGTTAGGCATAGCAATTCTGTGGGACACGCTTCTCAAGTTGCTATTTCAATTCACCGCAAAAAATAAACACTACTAAACTGTATTCTACAGTTACCACAAAACCCATTTAGCCCTGCACAAACTCTAACTGTTACTCCGATGCAAGAGAGAATTACCCCATGTCGTAGCTATACGGAGTCGCTGACAAATAAATCCACCAGGTGAAACATGCGACTACCAGGAACTGAATTATACTGGGACGATTCTCTTACAAAACCGGAACGTTTGTATTGCCGTATCTTCGGAGCCCCCATAATTGGCCTACGCATCCGCATTCGCACATTGAATCGGCATCTCCCCCCAGTAGCAACCTGTATTCTCGATGCTGGCTGTGGTCGCGGAGTAATTAGTCGAGTTCTAGCAAAGCGATATCCACATGCCAAGGTCGATGCTATCGATCAAGATGCAGATCAGCAAGCGCAGAATATAAAGATCACGGAATCGATGGGCATCCAGAACTGCCGGTTCCTCGTCAAAGATCTTGCCGCGCTTGATTCACAAAACGCATACGATTTGATTGTTTCAATTGATAACCTAGAGCACATTGAAAACGATCGATCGGTGCTCCGACGATATTGGAGCGCACTACGTGCAAATGGACTATTATATGTTCATGTCCCCCATTATTATCGTCGATGGCCTATTTTAAAATGGACGACGAACTTCGATGTTCCCGGCCATGTCCGCCCCGGCTATCATCTCCCAGAACTGGTGGAACGACTACGGTCTTCCGGATTCAACGTGGTTCACGTAGGATTCAGCTATGGTTTTCTAGAAAACCTAGCCAACAATATAAGCTATTGCATTAGTTCCGCACAACAAGAAAGCAAATTAGTCTATGCAGCTGCATTTCCTTTCCTCAACTGCCTAGCGTGGTTTGGGCGGTGGACCTCACCGAAAATGGGAGCTGGGGTTTGGGCTTTAGCGACAAAGGAAAAATTAGATTCTAGAAAATCGATGCAATCCTTCCAAGACGAGTTGGTATAGCAAATCATCCTATATGAAATCCACGGCGTACCGTTGGCTCATTATATCTGCCAGCGTCCTCCTGATGTCTGCTCTGGTTGCATATGCAGGCCCAAACCGGATAGCAGCCAAACTCTTGGCGCTAGATACACAGTGGATATGGCTTACCCTATTATCTATTCCGCTCGCTACTTTGCTAGGCTGTATAAATTTGTACATTTTACTTACAGCGAAAAACAGAATCGGATTTATTTCATTTTTGGAAGTTTACTGGCTTTCCTGGGCAATCGGATTGATTGCACCAGGACAAGTTGGCGACTTAGCAACGATCAGCCTTGCACTACAAAAACGGGGAATTAAAATTTCAATTATCCTTGGCAGGAGCATATTAGACAAGCTAATTTCACTTGCAGTGATGCTTTGTATTTCAATATATGCATTACACATTCTTGTCAATCCGACAAAATGGACATGCAACTTTGCGCATTGGCCGGTCGTTTTCTTTGGAGTCGTGCTCGTTGGTTTGCTCTGCTCCATACGCCTGAAATCTAGTTATACCCATCGTAGCCCCCGCCTCCAACGCTTTCTCGATGAAGTCTGTAATACGGCAAACGAAGTAACTGTCGCAATAAAAACTTCGGGCTCAAAGATTCTGCTAAACGGGCTACTGACTTCGGTGAAAGTCTCCTTGATTGGGCTAGCTTATTGGGCGATGTTTGTTTCGTTAGGGTACAAAACCATTCACCTTCAGGAGACTACTGCATTTGCAACTTTAGCTGGCCTCGCTGCTTACATTCCCATTAGCCTCAATGGTTTTGGCACGGTCGAAGCGCTCAGCATACCTCTTTTTGGTTATTTAGGCATCCACCCAGCGGATGTCTTGGCGGCTTATCTAGGCCTGCGCTTTATCGTCTTAGCCCTAGCATGGATTCCGATCCTCAGTTGGGCACTTCTGTATTCGAAACATAATCTCATATCCCATAAGCATGAACAGCGACCACTATAACGACGAGAAAAAATTCTGGGATGCCAAAGGAACTTCGCCTTACATGTCACTTTCTCCTATTGATCAGCAAAGGGTAACACAATGGATTCGTTGGAATGGAAATGGCAGCCTTCTTGACATCGGCGGCGGATCAGGGGCTGTAAGCCGATTATTGGCTAATCAACCTAACTCGCACTGCGTCTGTATAGATATTTCGTCACAAATGTTGAAGCACGCAGAACTTCCTTGCGTACAGACTGACGCACTTAACTTGCCATTTAAGAATGATGTCTTTGACATAGTAATTGCTGCGGCGTTTTTCCATCATATCCCGCGACGCGAGAGCGAACTGCTCGCCGAAATTTTTCGTGTGCTTCGTCCCGGTGGACGTTTGATAGGTTACGATCCGAATGCAACCTGTCTGCAGAACCGGCTATTTATGATGGCCACTCCATTCCGATTACGAATATTTAGCCCGGATGAGCGTCCAATCCTGCCGGCTTCTTTAAAAGAGAAGGCGCTCAAGGCCGGTTTCGCTAATTTTTCATACCATCTTTTTTCATTTCAATATCAAAAAATCACCCCATTTGAAGCAATTCAGCGCTATCTACTGAATCCCGTAGCAGTCGGCCCCCTAGAACCACTGTTCCAACGCTGGTTTTTTTGGCAAACCGTCAAAAACTAAGGACAGATCACTTTGTTACAATATAACTTTATCCAAAAAATGCGCATTTTCATTGGAACGATACCCGGCGCTCGTCGCATGTACAATTTCGTACGGCTATTACTTTTCCCTAGCTATCGTAAGGATGGACTTTGTACCGTACATAACTGTAACTTTCAAGATACCCACGAATTCCGCAAGGCCTACTCTGCAGCGTTGTCTAAACAGCCAGGCACTGACATACAATGGCGGGCGCATGTGACACAGTGGGCCGCCTTTCAAGCCACTAAACTTGCGGGAGACTTCGTAGAGTGCGGGGTACATCGGGCCTTTCTTTCAACGTCAGCAATAGTTTATGTCGAATTCGAAAAGCTTATTGATCGCAACTTCTATTTGTTTGACACATATTGTGGCCTCGTGGACAAACAAGTAACGAAGGCAGATAAGGCCGCACACCGCAATTATTATTACGACACTTATGACTTTGTGAAAGAGTCATTCAGAAACTACAAAAACGTGATTATCGTCAAAGGCGTTATACCAGACATTCTAACAACCATAAATATACACCAGGTCGCATATCTATCAATAGATATGAATTGCGCACAGCCAGAAAGAGCTGCTCTAGAGCATTTCTGGCCGATACTGACGCCTGGCGGACTAATCATATTGGACGATTATGGTTTTGCTGGGCATGAATCACAAAAACAAGCCGCGGACGAGTTTGCGTCAAACGTTGGCGTAAGAATTTTGTCCTTGCCTACGGGTCAGGGCCTAATAATAAAGCCACCTAGCGCTTAAGCAGTCACAGATCTTGGGCCAATTAAAAGCATCGCCCGCTTTATTGAATTGGAGAGAGTTGGAAAAAATCCACCCCTTGATAAACGTAAGTTTTCCTCACCATAGCATGAAAGAAAACACCTTGGACAATTCCCGCAATAAGCGCTTTTGCGGGCGCTTACATGCCTATCTGAATTCCAAATTTGGTCCATTTCCTGTTCAATGAGGTTGCCCAACGATTCCGTAACGAACGAGCACAAAGTCACATTACCATAAGCATCAACTTCAATACGGTTCGATCCTTGCAAACAAGGAACTGGGAAGAAATGTTTCTGATCGCGGTAGAACTCCGGAATGTGCCGGAGGTAAGCTTCGCTGTTTTTTACGATGCCTGTCTTACGTTTCAGGACAATCAACTTCTCAATTTCATATTCCAGTAATTCAAGAAAATTCGGGTCGCTGTAAATGGAGGCCGTGGCATTACCTTCGAGCGAAAAATACGCATCGTGATGGGCGGTGTATCGAATGCCATTAAGCCCCTTTTCCAGCGCAAATTTCGCCAAGTCCGTCCATTGATGCACATTTTGCGCCATTAGGACCGCTCCCAGTGCAATGTTCCTGACGCCCACCTCCTTTAGGTTATCGATGTGGTGCGACACTTTTGAGAATCCATGAGGAAGGCCACGAGTAGAAAAATAGGCTTCATCACCAACGCCGTCGAGGCCAATTGTCACCTGCCGTGGATTCAATTCCGCCAGTTGCTTAGCCTTGGATTTTGTGAACAACGTACCGTTCGAGTTCACGCCGAAGTCCATGCGAAGGTCCCGCAAATGCCCTAAGATGTCGAAGGCGTCCCTCCGTGTGAACATCTCGCCGGAGGCGTTGACACCAACAAAATCGACACCAAAAGCTTTCAGCCTTGAAAACACCACCCCCCATTGCTCGCTAGTCAGTTCCTTTGGATCCTGTTCGTTTTTCCAGAAATCGCACATGGTGCAACGGGAATTGCATAGCCTCGTGATGTAGATTGCTGCGATGCTGGGACGAATGTACCCGGACGCCCGCCCGGCAGTCAGCGGCGACAGCAGGGCGCGTGCGGTTTCATTGCGCAGCAGGTGGAAGGATGTCATTTGCTCGCCTTGATCATCAGATGCCATCCCCAGTGGCGTGACAGCGTTTCATACAGTCGGCGCGGCATAAGCCGGAAAACGATGCCGTATCCCTCACCGAACAAGTAGTCGATGGCTACCTCGACGTGGCTGAAATCGCGGAACAATGCACGGATTTCTGCCACGCTGAAGCGTCGCACCACCGGACATAGCTCATCCTTATCTTCGAACGGCACCCCCAGCAGTCGATGAACAATTTCGTTCAATGAATGGCGATGGTAAAGCATGATACGCGCCTCGCCCCCCTTCTTGAGCAGGCGATAGACTTCGCCGATGCTCTGTTCAGTGTCGGCAACATGATGCAAAACCCCGAAGGAATAAACGTAATCGAAGGTCAAATCGGGAAAGGGCAGGCGGCAAGCGTCCGCCACCAGAAATTCACCGGCCAAACCGTGCCGACGGAACCGCCCGGATGCGGTGCGAACACCCACTTGAGTCAAATCTACGGCTGTCACTTCCATGCCATGACATGCCATGGTGTATGTATCGAGCCCCACCCCGCAACCGATTTCAAGCACGCTTTTAGCGGGCATCATGGTTTCGATCCACGGCAACAGATGGCGATGGGAGCGATACCGTTGGGATTCGAGGTCGCAGAAATAAGCATCGTCACCACGCTCGTGTTCGGTTACAGACCGGCCCATGATGCGTTCGGCGTTTACCCGCCGTGACCAGAAATCCTGAATACGTTCAGTCAGACGCTCACCAGCTTCCGGGGCTACCGGCTCAACTTTCTTCATTTGACGCATCCATTAGGCAAAATCGGGCTAAAGCATGACACATCCAAGCGTTGCACCAGCGTAAGAAAGTAACCCTTTTTCGATAAAGGCGAGTTTCTTGATAGAAAAACCGCCCTTCGGGGTGGTACATACGAGCAAGCGCCCAATCGATAATTTTCTCCGCCATTTCCGGATAGCGTTGTCGGTTTCTTGGAGTAGAGAATGTGAGAATCCCTTGCGCCGCTCCATGTATATCATGAGGGTAATTCCTATCGCTCATCCATCGAGGGGAACCATCCTTATTGAATAAGTGCTCTGCATAAAACGCGACCCCTAGCTGATAGTTAGACCTCCAATCATCTATGTCAAGAGCAAACATCACTTGGTCCAGCGCGTCAAGAATGAATCCTGTATGGTAATTGTCGATTTTTACTGGAGAGTCTTCTGGCGGATCGGTATAAAACCAAGCACCGTCAGCTGTTTGCCGATTGATCACATAACGAGCAAGACGAACCGCCGCGTCCTCCAGATTCATATCCTTTGTGATGGCCGACAATTGGGCAAGCACCGCTGCTACCAGAATACTCACATCCATCACCCGCATCGTCATTGCCACTGGCATATAGCCAAGGCAAAACTCATTCTTGCTGTTCTTTAAGACAGTTAGATCATTCATAAAGAACTGCGCGGCCGACTCAACAGTGAGCAGATATTCCGTTCTCCCGGTGGCTTTATATGCTTGCAAGAACGCCTCGCAAACAAACGCGGTGACTACTGCATTAGGTGTTGCCTTAGGTGCAAAGAAACCTAAGTCTTGCCACGGATACTGATATCCCCAACAATCCCCGTGCCAATCCCCCGAAGATCGTAATCCCATCAAGACTGCCAGAAGCCTCTCGCCTTCTGCCAAGTAAGCTCTATTGCCAGTTCGCTTAAAGGAATCCAGTAACGCCATCACAAATAACGCCAGCCCCTTAGGATTATGGACCTTCGGTACTCGGAGAATGCCACGCACATTGACCGGACAACGCATCACTGCCTGGGTAGCAGCAATCCTCAATAATCTGTTCCATCCGAATAGAGAAGCCAATAAAGGGCTATTTAGAGCATCGTGCTTGGTATATTCTATATAATCTTGCGCCTTGCTCCAGCTCAGCGTTCGCTCCAAAGTCGCGTCTATTTTCGAACGGTCAAACGGCACGAAATTCTTCCAAGAAGATATGGCTCTGCGCCATCAAATAAAGCAAAAAATAGTGCCAGCGCAAACCTCTTCTGGGAGGCTGGCGACGCACGGACTTAACGAATGCCGGATTGAACAATCGATGCCAGCTCAATCGTTCATCAGATAAATAAACGTCAAACACCGGTTTCAGAACACCTTGCGCCGCAGTAACGATATCCAACTGAAACCCACTTTTTGGACGGGAAATAACTTCATTCGGCAATTGGGTAGCTGCGTACTGCTTCAACAGAAATTTTCCGCGCCCTCGCGGCATAAGGTCTCTCCGCGAACATTGCGATGCCCATAACACTAGGTCCCAATCCACGAATGGAACTCTGGTCTCCAACCCCACTTTCATGCTGACTCGATCCTCCTGCCATAGTAAGTCGTTCACCAACTTGTTCTGCCACTCGAATTCGGCCATTGCCCTCACGGGATCCTCGCCATAGGGAAATGTACCGGCAAGCCACTCGACACTATCGGGCAAATTCTCGTCCAACATACGCTCCCCATAGATCGCTTCGCGCATGGGCGGGCTATCCCAAACATTCCGCAATACACCGTAGACGCGATACCAATCGGGGACTGCCTCAAGCATTCTCACCATTCGCTCCTTCTCGCCCCAAAGCGTTGATCGCCCATTGTTCTGCTTGAGCAAACGAGCAAGCAGCCGATTCACTCCGAACGGCAAAAATCGGTGAATACACTGACCGAGCCACAGGATCCGATGAGCGTTATAACCGAAAAACAATTCGTCCGCCCCCAATCCTGAAAGAGCCACTTTAACATGCCGCACTGTGAAGTCTGCGAGCATGGCACCTTGCAACGCATTGACCTTGGGGACTTCCAGATGCCAAACCAACTGCCGGTGTGTAGCATTTGCGTCATCCAATCTGAAACGTTCCCTTAGGTTCGGAATACCAAGCCATCGTGCGGTTTCTTCCGCATTGTCGGCCTCTCGAGGATCATCCCCCACTTCAAGGGTAAAGCTCGAAAGCGGAATTCGATCCGCGGCAAGTTTGGCGATAAGTGCAGAATCGATCCCGCCAGACAGGAAGCAGCCGACCGGTACATCTGATCCTAAATGCCTTTCCAGTGAAGCAGAAAATACTGTCCCTAGATCCGTTCCCACGGAAACCACGGGAGGAATGATATCCGATCGACTCACTTGGCCACGATTCCAGACTATCATTCGCCCCGGCGGAAGCTGTCGAATTTCTCGAAACAGGGTCAAGTCGCCTGTGACATAGCGGAAGTTTAGTAACTGGTGCAACGCTCCCGGATCGAGTCGTACTTCATTCGTACAGGCGAAGATCGCCTTTGCTTCGGACCCAAACAGCAGCCTATTACCTGCTTCCCTGTAAAACAACGGCTTAATTCCCATCGGATCGCGTACCAGGAACCCTTTCTGCTGGTCATCATCCCAAACGGCAAAGGCATACATGCCGCGTAAACGCTGCCACCCCACAGTACCTTCGACCTCATAGAGCGCTAAGATGACTTCCGTATCCGATTGAGTTCTAAAAGGATATTGTTTCAGAGATTTTCGGAGTTCCCTATAGTTATAGATTTCACCATTAAAGACAACAAAGCATTTTCCAAAAGCCCCTTGAAGAGGCTGCGCGCCGCCACGCAGATCAATAATTGCCAAACGATTATGAACCAGCGCTGCGTGCTGAAAAATCACGCTGCCGCGACCGTCAGGGCCACGATGTGCAAGGGCCATTCCCATTTTTTCTAATTTAACCGCGCCCTCTGCCTCGTCCAACGGTGAAACAGAAAAAAATCCACCTATACCGCACATAATTAGCTCTTGCACAGACTCATAGATTCGATAACATCCGCTACATAGCTGGCCACATCAATGGTATCCTCCAGCAATCGGCGACGCCTATCCTTCCAAATTTCAATCGGAAGTTCCAAAAGATGTTCAATGATGGATTCAATCTGCCGCCATCCGATCTCGCGAAGGTTGAATACCAAGCCATAACGCCTTTCCTGCTCGTCGGTGTAACCGCGCCCCGTAGACGCTGCGTAAATAGCGGGCACACCAAGCACCGCCGACTCGGAAGCCATGGTGGCACTTTCTCCAACATAAAGTCGGCAAAACGCCAAAACATGGTGCACCTCCGCAACTTTTCCGGTATATGCGTGCTTCGCCAGCATTGGCGGCAATGTGGATTCGGAGGAAAGATGGACCTTACCCTTCGCCGATAGTACCGAGACGAGTTCCGTGAGAAGTGATTCGCCCCACCCCTTTTCTCCAACGTCATGGTTCGCCTGCCAGGAAACCGTGCGAATGAAGAAATTGTCCCTTCTAGAATCGAGTCCGTTTTCTTCCGCAATACTACGACTCGGCGTGAATCTGGAGGGATGCAGATAAGAAAGTTCATGGTACCCGTCGTAACGCAAGCACTTAGCTGGAGTCCACGATCTATAACAGCGCGGGACTATGACAGTCGTCGCAAACGGATAGGTAATCACATTCTGGAGCCGAGCGTTTTCCGTGTCGTAAAAAACCATAGAAGGCGTATCAGTCCACCACCCTACGTGCGCTATGAATGTTCCGCCGATTGCAGCAAGAACCGCCGGGCGGCATCTTCTGACAACTTGGTAAAGTGCAACGTCCCGTTGAAACAATTCCCCAGCAAGTCGTATCAGCCCACCCCGAGGTGATGAGCTTAGTATAGTATGCTGAACGTTGAATTCATCCAGAAGAGCCACTGCCATTTCCTTGATCCGACTAGTAACAAGGACTTCATGTCCACGTTCCAGCAATTGATGCATCGGATAACGAAAGAAATGAACATGAGCAGGATGGTTTATATCGATAAGTATTTTCAAATTTATGTCCTAGCGCTCTCAATTGGACCCATCGCGACTTTCCTCAATTCCCCGGTAATGTAACGAAGAAATCTGCTCCGATAGAACACCGATGAGAACCGTAAACAGGGATGACATAAACAGCAACAAGCTCATATTGGTGAATCGTCCCTGCGTCAGATAGTTATGAAGATAAAGCCCAACACCTAAGCTAAACAGAAAAGCACTAACAGGAAGAAAAAAGCGCATGGGCGAGAATAAAGCCCCAATTTTTAGAATAATTACGAAAAAACGCATTCCGTCCTTCACTATACTTATCTTGCTCCTTCCTCCGCGCTTGCCAGCATGGATTGGTATATAGGCTACTGGAAACCCTGACCGGAAAAACGCCATTGTACTGGTCGTCGGATACGAAAACCCATTCGGTAACAAATAGAGAAAATGACGAAAACAGCGCGAACGAACAACTCGAAAACCGGAAGTCAAATCTTCAATACGATACCCTGTCATCACCGTCGCCAACCAATTGTAAAAGCCATTAGCAAACCGACGGCCCAACGACGCATGAGAGGATGCTCGTCGAGCACCAACGACCATGCAGTATCCCTCATCCAGCTTTGCCAACATGGCATGAATATCATCTGGATCATGCTGCCCGTCGCCATCCATGAATACGACTACCTCCCCTCCCGCGTTTCGAGCTCCCGTTTTTATTGCTGCCCCATTTCCTAGACAGCGTGGATGCCGAAATACTATGGCACCGGCGCTCTCTGCTATGGACGACGTAGCATCCGTAGACCCGTCATCCACAACTATAAGCTCAGCTGTCGGAAACTGTTGTCGGATCCGTCTCAGCACTCGGCAAAGATTAGCAGATTCGTTGTGCGCCGGAATAACAATAGAGAGCTCGGTAGTCACTCGGTGATTCATGTGAATGATCCAGCACCACTAACCGAGCTTAATGTAGATCTACCATGAACAGGAACGATGTCGGAGCGTAATTCCTGCACTTTATTAATCCATTGTCTCCGAAGAATTGGGTTCAATGGCAAAGCTAATTCAATCAATTCGAGCTTCTTGAGTGCTTCTTCAACCAAACCAGCGCTTTTCAACACGCCAACCATGAGAACTAAGGTATCCAGATCGCCTTTGGCGTCAAATGCCGATTCAAGGCTCGCCATAGTCAAATCGAGTTCCCCTTGTCTGGCAAAAATCCGTGCATGAGCGTGATGAAGATTAAAAATCATATCCTTGGAATGACTGAAATTTTGATTACGCAACAATGCATTGACTACATTTATTAACCGCTCATCAGTAAGACCAGGACACCATTGGGCTTCATTCATATTCGACAACTTTGTCAATGCATCTATGACAGCGAAGCTGAACCCCCCTCCCTCCAAAACCGGCATAACCCGGTCAAGCTCCTCTGTAACATCTTTGTGGAGATAACAACTGAGTTGAAGTGTCTGTAACGCGAAACCCGTATGCTTTGGTCGATCATAGAACCCCTTTTGTATCATCTCAAGTGCGTTCTCATGATCGCCTATTGTTGTAAAACGTTGCGATAGAAATTGCAGCGCACGTTCGGAGTTAGGATGTTCAGTCATCCAAAGATGTGCGGCTAAATCCGGCCGCCCCCAAGTAAGTGTGACGCCGTATAGAACCAAAGCAAACAAGCCCATATACACGGAAACCAGAAAACATTTTAATCCACGAGCATTCGTGTTTCTCTGCCATATCATGACACTAAACGCCGCAAGAGGCCCAACGCTAGGCAAATAATTTCTGTGTTCGAAATAGATCTCTAAATTAATAATATTAGATTCCAGCGAATGCCCCACAAAAAACCAAATAGCGCCGAAACTAAACCACGGCCGCGACTTCCTGAGAGCTATCGCCAACCATAGTACCAAGATCCATCCTAGCCAGGTCAAAATGGCGACGGGCTCTCCAACGGCAGTTCGAACGATAGGAAAATCATCTTGAAATGGACCAAGCGCGGAGGCCCTTGGGAAGAACACTAGAGCGAGATACTCCCATAAAACCTTACCTTCCGTAAGAAACCTCTGCCATGGAGAAAACCCTCTAATTGTCTGTTCCGTAACACCTGGAAGGTATGTCAATATATATAAAAGCAATATCACTGCGTACAATGCGAGGGATCGCCGCCACACCAACAAAAACCTAGTTTCAGCCCGAGTAGCCAGCAGCGTATACTCTACCACAAGCACAAATACCGGCAACAATACCCCGATTTCCTTACTCAAAGTCGCGAGTGCTGTAAATACTGCGGTACCTAAGACAATCGCAATTGCGCCAATGACCGGCTTGTCGCATATTGCCAATCTACCAGTTAGATAAATAAGAAGCCCGACCAGCGCAAAAAAGCCCGAGAGGCCAGTCATCCTTTGAACGGACATCAGTGTCGTCGACGTGAGCAATGGGTGCAGTAACCACAAACCGCACAATGTAACTGATACAGGAATTGCGGAAGTTCTACTTATGCCCATCACGTCCGCCAAACGCAAAAAGACCCAAGCTAGAATAACGCCATTTAGCAGATGAACAAGAGTATTCGTATAAAGAAAGTCTTGGGGCGAATACGGCCAGGATGCAAATTGCAAGGCAAAGGTTGCCAATGCTATTGGCCGACCTAACGGCCCGGAATTTCCACTGAAAATATACTGTATAGCCGTTGGCCAGTCGTGGATTCCCGCAAGTGGCCCAAGATTTGGGATGTCATCGAAATTGAAGTCAGCCGTAAATGCCAATGAATAAAGCCAATACGTAGCTGCCAACAAACAGAATAGCACGAAGGAGGCGAATATCTGGATACGCATCTCGCACGGTCACAAAAAAAGAACCCCTCGCAGTGGAGGGGTTCCTTCGTCGATGTAAACCCGGATTATCGGCAGCTGGAAGGCCTGTACTTGGGCTGAACGGTGGTCGTACCGTCTTGGCCACAAGCCCAGTTAATTGCCCCACCATTAGTCGAAACCGTTGGGAGAAGGCTGATGATGCCGTTACCCGACCCAGGAACACTTACCGTTACGTTGATGCGTCCAGCCGCCGCCACCTGAAGGTTGGAAACATAGGTGCTTGTGATAGTCGTCGACAATCCAGCCAGCGCGTTGGTCGTTGGGAATGAACCGTTTGATTGTCTGTATTCTGAAACGGCCGTCCTAGCCATATCTGCCTGACTGAGCGCATCAGACATCTTTGCCCGAATCGTGTAATCCTGATAAGCCGGAACGGCGATGGCCGCCAAGATACCGACGATCGCCACCACGATCATCAGTTCGATCAATGTAAAGCCTTGTTGCACCTTTGTCATGATGACGCACTCCTCAAGTTGTTAAAGGGAAACGGGGATGAGCCGCTTGAAAGGTTAGTTCACGTTCCTGAGGTTTGGAAGTGATCCCCTTCACAGAATCCGGTCTCTCCCGGAACCAACTGCGAAAGCAGGAGGTCGATTCGAGCCGGTGGCGAATTGTTGTTCTAGCTGCGGCTGATGCCGCTGTAAGGGTAGCACCCCTTGCTGAAATGTACAGGGGAGCGACGGAATCCACGTTCGACCAGATGCCGGCGATTTTTGGCATCTTGGTGGGATCATCGTCTATCGGCACCGACCGTAGTCATCACACCGCCTCAAGCGTATAGTGGTTCACGGGCAACAGCCCGTTTTCGTTAACTTCTTTCGATCTGGTAAATGGAGGTTCGCTATGAAAGTTCGTAAGACTAGCGTCATCGTCTCGATCATCCTGGGAGGAATCTGCATCGCGGCCACCGGGCCTGCACTGGCTTTGTCGATGAAGGAATGCAGCGCGAAGTACAAGGCTGCGCAAGCCGCCGGCACCCTCAACGGGCAGAAATGGAATGACTTCCGTAAGGCACAGTGCGGCTCCGATGCGGCACCGCCAGCGCCATCCTCGACAGAGATGGCTCCATCAGCGGCCGTTCCTGCTACCAGTTCCGCCCCACCCCCTCCGGCGCCAGCCGCGCCTGCGACTCCGGCAGCTGCCGAGAACGCTCCGGCAACGAGCGCGCCGCCTCCGCCCCCCGCATCGGCCGACGTGGTATTCCCTAGCGCCATCGCCCAGAAATACGCCGGCGAGGCCGCGGGCAAAGCCCGTATGCACACCTGCCTCGATCAATACAACGCCAACAAAGCCGGCGGAGGTAACGGCAATTTGAAATGGATACAGAAGGGTGGCGGCTATTTCAGCGAATGCAGCAAGCGGCTGAAAGGCTCTTCCTGACCTGCCTGACTGGGGCCGGCCGCATCGCGCGCGACACGCTCTGTCAATTTCTCCGGGATCATCAGCCGGCTGTCATGCATAGCCGGCTGATTACTTGAACTCGTATCCACCGCCCTGTTTTGCCGCCATGGATGACAAGCCGCGGATTTGTTGGGCAACGCTACGCTAATGCCCAACCTTCGCACTGCGATGGATGACAAGCAGCAATTTGTTGGGCAACGCTGCGCTCATGCCCAACCTACCCATCACTCCGGCTCATAAGCCAGATTCGGCCCCAGCCATTTCTCCATCTCCTTGAACTCCATTTTCTTGCGGGAAGCATATTCCTCCACCTGATCCCGCCCGATCTTGCCGACGTTGAAATAGCGGGAGGCGGGGTGGGAGAAATACCAGCCGCTGACCGACGAAGCCGGGTACATGGCGTAGCTTTCGGTGAGGGTGATGCCGGTGTTGCGGGTGGCGTCCAGCAGTTTGAACAGGGTTTCCTTTTCGGTGTGGTCGGGGCAGGCGGGGTAGCCGGGGGCGGGGCGGATGCCGCGGTAGTCTTCGGCGATGAGCTGCTCGTTGCTTAAGCTTTCATCATGCGCATAGCCCCAGAACTCGGTGCGGACCCGCTCGTGCAGGTGTTCGGCGAAGGCTTCCGCCAGGCGGTCGGCCAGGGCCTTGAGCAGGATGGAGTTGTAGTCGTCGTGGTCGGCGGCGAAGCGCTCCAAGTGGGCTTCGATGCCTTGTCCTGCGGTGACCGCGAAGGCGCCGACGTAGTCGGGCGTCCCCACCGGCGCGACGTAGTCGGCCAGGCAGAAGTTGTGCTGCCCCGGTTCCTTGCGGTGCTGCTGGCGCAGGTGGTGGAGGGTGGCGCGCACCTCGCTGCGGCTGTCGTCGCTGTAGATCAGGATGTCGTCGCCGGCGCTGTTGGCGGGGAACAGGCCGTAGACGGCGCGGGCGGTCAGCCAGTTCTCGCGGATCAGGGTATCCAGCATCGCTCGGGCATCGCGGTACAGTTGACGGGCCTGCTCGCCCACCACCTCGTCGTCGAGGATCGCAGGATAGCGGCCGGCCAGTTCCCAGGTGTGGAAGAACGGCGACCAGTCGATGCACTGGGCGATGACGTCCAGGGGATAGTCGTCGAATCGTCCCGTGGCCAGCAGGCGCGGGCGGGGCGGGGTGTAGTCCTGCCAGTCGCCGTGGAAGGCCTGGCGACGGGCTTCGTCGAGGGTCATCAAGTTGCTCTGCTGCTGCCGGTCGCCGTGGCGTTGCCGGACCTCCTGGTATTCGGCCCGCACCTTGGCCACGTAGTCGGTCCGCAGGTCGTCACTCAACAGGCTCCCCGCCACGCCCACGGCGCGGGAGGCGTCGGTGACGTAGACCACCGGCTCCGAGTAATGGGGCTCGATCTTCACCGCGGTGTGGGCGCGGGAGGTGGTGGCGCCGCCGATCAGCAGGGGAATCTTGAATTCCAGCCGCTCCATTTCCTTGGCCACATGCACCATCTCGTCCAGGGACGGGGTGATCAGGCCGCTGAGGCCGATCATGTCGGCGTTCTCTGCCCTGGCCGATTCCAGAATCCTGTCGGCCGGCACCATCACGCCCAGATCGACCACGTCGAAGCCGTTGCACTGCAGCACCACGCCGACGATGTTCTTGCCGATGTCGTGGACGTCGCCTTTCACCGTGGCCAGCACGATCTTGCCGTTGGACTTGACCTCGCCCAGTTGCGCCTTTTCCTCGTCCATGTAAGGCATCAGATGGGCCACGGCCTTCTTCATGACCCGCGCCGATTTCACCACCTGGGGCAGGAACATCTTGCCGGCGCCGAACAGATCGCCCACCACGTTCATGCCGTCCATCAGCGGGCCTTCGATGACGTGCAGGGGCCGTTCGACGGACTGGCGGGCGGCCTCAGTGTCCTCCTCGATATATTGGTCGATGCCTTTGACCAGGGCGTGTTCCAACCGCTTGGCCACCGGCCAGTCGCGCCAGGCCAGGTCTTCCTTCTTCTCGGCCTGGGCGCCGCCACCCCGGTAGTGGTCGGCGATGGCCAAAAGGCGCTCGGTGGCATCGTCGCGGCGGGCCAGGATCACGTCCTCCACCGCATCGCGGAGTTCCGCCGGCAGTTCGTCGTAGATGGCCAGCTGGCCGGCGTTGACGATGCCCATGGATAGGCCGGCCTGGATGGCGTGGTAGAGGAATACGGCGTGGATGGCTTCCCGCACCGGATCGTTGCCGCGGAAGGAGAAGGACACGTTGGACACGCCGCCGGAAATCAGCGCATGGGGCAGGCCGGCCTTGATGCGGCGGGTGGCTTCGATGAAGTCCAGCCCATAGCGGTTGTGCTCCTCGATGCCGGTGGCGACGGCGAAGATGTTGGGGTCGAAGATGATGTCCTCGGGCGGGAAGCCGATGCCGGTCAGCAGCTGGTAGGCCCGGCTGCAGATTTCCACCTTGCGGTCCTCGGTGTCGGCCTGGCCCTGCTCGTCGAAGGCCATGACGATCACCGCCGCGCCGTAGCGGCGCACCAGTCGGGCGTGGTGGAGGAAGGCCTCCTCGCCCTCCTTGATGGAGATGGAGTTGACGATGCCCTTGCCCTGCAGGCATTGCAGGCCGGCTTCGATGATCTCCCACTTGGAGGAATCCAGCATCACCGGCACCCTCGCAATGTCCGGCTCGGCGGCGATGAGGTTGAGGAACCGCACCATGGCCGCTTTGGAGTCCAGCATGCCCTCGTCCATGTTGATGTCGATCACCTGGGCGCCGTTTTCCACCTGGGCGCGGGCGACGCTCAGCGCCTCCTCGTATTTCTCCTCCTTGATGAGCCGGCGGAACAGCGCCGAGCCGGTCACGTTGGTGCGCTCGCCCACGTTGACGAACAGGGATTGCCGTCCGATGTTCGTCGGCTCCTGGCCGGATAGTCGGCATTGCGGTTCGATCTGCGGAATCGGCCGGGGCGGAAAATGCTCCACCGCCTCGCGGATGGCCTTGATGTGGGCCGGGGTGGTGCCGCAGCAGCCGCCGACGATGTTGAGGAAGCCATTCTCCGCCCAATCGGCGATTTCCTTGGCCATGGCCTCGGGAGTCTCGTCGTACTGGCCGAATTCGTTGGGCAATCCGGCATTGGGATGGGACGAGATGCGGGTGTCGCAGATGCGGGAAAGCTCTTCCACGTACTGGCGCAGCTTGTCCGCTCCCAGGGCGCAGTTGAGGCCGAAAGAGATGGGTTTCACATGCCGCAGCGAGTTCCAGAAGGCCTCGGCGGTCTGGCCGGACAGGGTACGGCCGGATTCGTCGACGATGGTGCCGGAGATCATCACCGGCAGGGTGTAGCCCTGTTCGTCGAACAGTTTTTCCACCGCGAAGATGGCTGCCTTGGCATTGAGGGTGTCAGTGATGGTCTCGATCAGCAGGATGTCGGCGCCTCCCGCGACCAGGCCGCGGGCCGATTCGTGATAGGTGTCGACCAATTCGGCGAAGGTGACGTTACGGAAACCCGGATCGCTGACATCCTGCGACATGGACGCGGTGCGGTTGGTGGGTCCCAGGACGCCCGCAACGAAGCGGGGCTTGGCCGGGTTGGCGGCTTCCATGGCATCGGCCAGTTCGCGGGCGATCTGCGCGGAGGCCACGTTGATCTCGTAAACCAGCTCCTCCATGCCGTAGTCCGCCATGGAGATGCGGTTGGCGTTGAAGGTGTTGGTCTCCAGGATGTCGGAACCGGCTTCCAGGTAAGCCTGCTGAATGGCCTGGATCACGTCCGGCCGGGTCAGCGACAGCAGGTCGTTGTTGCCCTTCAGGTCGCTGGGCCAGTCGGCGAAGCGGGCGCCCCGGTAGTCCTTCTCCTCCAGCTGGTAGCGCTGGATCATGGTACCCATGGCCCCGTCCAGAAACAGGATGTGGCTGGCGAGACGCTGCTGGAGCAGTTCGGTGCGGCGGGCGGCGCGGGCTTGATCGGACATGGGCAAGGGCGGTTCCGGTGATGACAAGGGCCGGAATTGTAGTGGCTAGCCCTGGCCGGAAAAAGCCGTCCGGTCAACAACGGGGTGCACATCTTGTGGGTCGGCCTGAGTCCACCCAAGATCCATGAAATCGACAGCCGCTACTAAAGATTGGCCGAAAACGACTTCCCGAGTTTTTCCGACGGCTCTTGGGCGGGAGGGGGCTTCAGCCCGCGATCGAACGCGGTAGGTCGCGGGCTGAAGCCCCCTCCCACAAAAAGTGAAGGAAGTTATTTACAAGCCAGACCTAAGGGCTTCAGCCGCGCCCGGACCGGCTCAGCCGGCGCTCGACCATGCGCTGATAGACGCCGGACAGCCAGGGACGGATCACCGGCAGCCCGATCAGCCAGGCCAGAGGCTTCAGCAACGCCACCCGCCCCAGCAACAGGATGTAGGCATCCAGTTCCGACTTCAACCGCCCTTGCTCGTCCCGCACGTGCAGCTCGTGCAAGGCTTTGTGCGGGTCGATACCTTCCTGTTCCAGTGCCTGCTCCCGGCCGGTGATGTCCAGCCAGCACACGGACTCGCCGCCTTGCCCGGCGAGCTTCTCGTACAGATCCCGGTCGCGCACGCAGCTGGGACAGGCTCCGTCGTAGTAGACGGTCAGTTTGCCGGTCTCGCCGGCCTGGTCGGAATCGCTCATGGCCACCTCCGGGACGGATCGACGCCGTCTGCGAAGTTTCGACAACCCAATCGGGGTTAAGGTACTCGCCGGAAGGTCAGTGCGACTTTCGGCGCAGTTTGCCCAGCAATTCTTCAGTCCTGACCGTCCCTTCCGCCTGAAACGGCAGCGCACCCAGCGGCCCCAGCGCCTGCACAAAGTGGAGCCGGCCCGCGACCTGGTACGGCAAGCTGTCGCTCCGCTCCAGCGCCGGCAGCAGCTTCAAGAAGCTCAAGGTCTTGGCGCGCACATCCACATCCGCCTCGCCGCTTCCGCCGGCCGGCAGGCTCACCGCCCCCTGGGTGACGCCCTTGGCCAACTTCTCCCCGGCCACGGTGAGCACCGCGTCGGCAGCGTCCAGATCGAGCGCCCGGTCGTTGGGATTGTCCAACTTCAGCCGGACCCGGAAGCGCGGCGCCATCGGGTCCATCTCCAACAGCTTCACACCCACCAGAGAGACCTTCGGGGCCTGCCACTGGAGCGCCTTGGCGCGGTTGCCGGAACAGCCGGCCAGGCCGGTCAGCGCCATCAGGACAACAACAAGCCGCTTGCTCATGACATTCGAGCCTCCGCCGGATTGATCGAGATACGGTGAAACGAGGGCGGCAGTTTACCCGATTCCTGATGGGCCACCGCGAACGACGTGGACGCAGGCGCTTGCAGGCGGTCTCGGGAATGTTATACAGTAACACTCAATGACCGAGACCATCGCCCGGAAAACGGCCCCTCCGATCCCCGATCAAACTCCGAAACCCATGTTCCGCAAACTCGCTCTCCTAACCGCATGCATCGGCTGCGCCACGGCGTCCGCCCAGGCGGAGGAACCGCCCACCCAGGAACTGGAACCGGTGGTGGTGACCGCTCCCCTCCAGGAAAAACGCTCCGACAGCGCGGTGCCGGTCACGGTGCTGAAGGACGAGGAACTGCGGCTGAAGACGGGCCACAGCATCGGCGAGACCCTCAAGCAGGAACTGGGCATCACCAGCCAGTCCTTCGGTCCCGGCGTGGGCACCCCGGTGATCCGCGGCCAGGCCGGCCCCCGGGTGCGGGTACTGGCCAACGGCATCGGCAGCAACGACGTCTCCGCCATCAGCCCGGACCACGCCACCAGCCTCGACCCGCTGCTGGCCGAGCGCATCGAAGTGCTGCGGGGGCCCGCCACCCTGTTGTATGGCAGCGGCGCCATGGGCGGGGTGGTCAACGTCATCGACAACCGCATCCCCGGCTACAAACCCGACAAACTGCTGGGCGGGACACTGGAACAGCGCTACGACACCGTGGCCGACGAAACCAGCACCGCCTTCAAGGCGGAAGGTGGTCAGGGGGGCTTCGCCTACCACCTCGACGGTTTCTACCGGGAGCGCGACAACCTCAAGATCGGCGGGCGCGGCATCGACGTGAACGCGGTCCGGGTCACCGATCCTTCGCTGGATGTGGTGAACAACCCCAAGGGTTATCTGCCCAACACCTATGCCCACACCATCGGCGGCTCGGCGGGGTTTTCCTGGGTCGGCGAGCCGGGTTTCGCCGGCGTCTCCGTGAACCGGCTGGAGAACGGCTACGGCATCGCCCCGGACGGCACCGGCGAGGAAATCGTCCGCATCGACCTGCGCCAGAACAAATACGACTTCAAGAGCGAGCTCAACAACCCCTTCGGCTTTGCCAAGGCCCTCCGCACCCGGCTGGGCTACACGGATTACGAACACACCGAGATCGCCAACGGCGCGCCCGGCGCCTACTTCACCAACCAGTCCTACGAGGGCCGCATCGAACTGGTCCATCAGGATCTGGGTCCGCTGCGGGGTGCCTTCGGCTTGCAGGCCATCTCCAGCGACTTCAACGCCGTGGAAAAACTCACCCACGAGTCCATCGTCCCGCGCTCCCTGATCCGCAGCTTCGGCCTGTTCGGGGTGGAGTCCTTCGATCTCGGTCCCGTCACCTATCAGCTGGGCACCCGCATCGAGGAAACCACCATCGACCCGGAGGGCATGAAGACCCTCAGCTACACCCCGGTGAGCGCCTCGGTTTCGGGACTCTGGCGCATCGACGGCCATAACACCCTCAACCTGGCCATCACCCGCTCCTCGCGCGCGCCTCAGGTGCAGGAACTGCTCACCAACGGCTTCCACGACGCCACCCGCAGCTTCGAACTGGGCAGCCTCGAGCTGAAGGAGGAAACCTCCTACAACCTGGACCTGGGCTACCGCTTCAAGACCGACTGGCTCAGGGCCGAGTTCGACCTGTTCCACAACTGGGCCTCCGACTACATCTTCCAGCGGCGCACCGGCCGCTTCGTCGACGAGGATGGCAACGCCTGCGCGTTGGACTGCAAGCCGGTGGTGCAGACCGCCCAGGGCGATGCCATCTTCCGCGGCTACGAGGCCAAGCTGATCGTGCCCATGATGGAAAACCACTACGGCCTGCTGGACCTGACCCTGTTCAGCGACTACACCCGCGGCGAATTCGTCACGGGCGGCGACGTGCCGCGCATGCCGCCGCTGCGCTACGGGCTGCAGTTGGATCACCTGCGCAGCCACTGGTCCGCCTACCTGCGGGTCACGCGCGCGCAATCCCAGCCCCACGGCGGCGACCAGGAAACTCCGACCTCCGGCTATGTGCTGCTGGACCTTGGAGCCCAATACCAGTTCAAGCCCCAAGGCGATGCCACCTTCATGCTGTTCGCCAAGGCCAGCAACCTGCTGGACGAGAACGTCCGCAACGCCACCTCGTATCTGCGCAACTTCGCGCCGGAACCGGGCCGCGGCGGCGAGATCGGGCTGCGCGTCAGCTACTGACAGCGGCCCCCGGACTCTCCGCCGCGGCGGTCCAACGGACCGAGCGCCCCCACCGCCCTGCAGAAACGCGGCAGCATCGATCCCCCCGGCGCCATGGTAAGCTTGCGGTCCTCAAGCCGCCGTCGCACCCCATGTCCGCCACCGACAAGCCCATCCAAGTCCGCGCCTGGTTCCTCGGCTCCCGCATCGACCTGCGCGAGCTGGCCCGCGGCAGCTCGGTCGCCGGCGGCCCCTTGACCCTGCTGGTGGGCCAGCACGGCTACAGCATCATCTTTCGTTTCGGTGTGGTGGTGCTGGCCGGGGTCGAGCCGGACCCGGAAGCCGAAATCCTCGAGAACCTCCGCGGCTCGGTCCACAACCGCTTCGACCATCCCGAATCGGAGCTGGCCGAGATCGTCATCGACCCCGCCGGCAGCGAGCGGCTGGCGAGCGACGGCCGGCTGCTGCTCAAGGAGACCGGTGCCGGCCGCCTCCAGGTGGTGGCCCACGTGCTGGCCAAGAGCTGCGTGCTGTCCTATTACGAGCGCAGCGTCGCCGAGGTGTTCGACCGGGTGGAGCAGCTCGCCGAGCGGCTCTGCAAGGGCCAGAGCCCGGCCCACGGCAAGAACGAGATCCTCAACGAAATCGGCAACGCCCTGCTGATCCTGACCCGCACCGTGGGCCGGGTGGAGATCACCGAAAAGCCGGAAATCGTGTGGGACGACCTGGAGCTGGACCGGCTCTACGAGCGCCTCGCCGTGGAGTGGGAGCTGCGCGACCGCGACCTGGCCCTGTCCCGCAAGCTCGACCTGATTTCGCGCACCGCCGAGACCTACCTGGATCTGGTGAACAACCGCCAGGCCCTGCGAGTCGAGTGGTACATCGTCATCCTCATCGTGCTGGAAATCGTGCTGTCGGTGATCGACAAGTTCTTCTAGCCCCTCCCCCACCGCGCCATGACCGCCGAACAACTGATCATCGACTACGGCTATTGGGCCCTGCTCATCGGAACCTTCCTGGAGGGCGAAACCATCCTGATCGTCGCCGGATTCCTCGCCCACCAGGGCTATCTGGATCTGCACTGGGTGATCCTCTCGGCCTTCCTGGGCAGCTTCGCCAGCGACCAGACCGCCTTCTTCATCGGACGCCGCGGCGGCATGCCCCTGCTGGCGCGCAAGCCGAGCTGGCGCGCCAAGACCCAGCGGGTATTCGACCTGCTCTACCGCCACCAGGTGCTGATCATCCTGGGGTTCCGCTTCGTCTACGGCATCCGCAACGTCACCCCTTTCGCGATCGGCGCCAGCGGCCTGGCACCACGCCGGTTCTGCCTGCTGAACTTCTTCGCGGCCGCGATCTGGGCGCTGTCCTTCGGCTTCATCGGCTATCAGCTGGGCGCCGTCTTCGAGCCGCTGTTCGAGCAGGCCAAGACCTACGAGATGCTGATCATCGGCCTGGTGCTCGCGGTATTGACGCTGATCTGGCTGCGCTCCCGGCGGGCCGGCAACGGCGCGGCGGCGGTCGCGGCGGCAACTCCGGAGCGCCCGGCCGCCACGCTGTCCCTCAACACTCAAATCCTCATGGGAGCGATCCTGGGCCTGCTGCTGGGCACCTGGTTCCAGCTCGAAGCCGGCACCGGCTTCGCCCGAGGCGGCCTCTACCTGGCCGGAATGATCGGCGGCGCCTTCATCGACCTGCTGAAGATGCTGCTGATCCCGCTGATCGTCACCTCCATCGCGGTCGGCATCTCCAACCTGCAGGCCCACCGCTCGATGCAGCGGGTGTGGCGCTGCACCGTCGGCTATTTCCTCACCGCCACCGCCCTGGCGACCCTGCTGGGCCTGTTCACGGCCAATGTGTTCGCACCGGGAGCAGGCCTCAATCTGGGCCTGTTCCGCGACGCCGTGCACGGTTTCGACGTCCACCGCCTCAGCCCGGACCAGTTCTTCAGCCAGTTCTTCCATAGCCTGTTCATGAACCCGATCGCCGCCATGGCCCAGGGGGAAATCCTCGCGGTGGTGGTGTTTGCGATCTTTCTGGGCGCCGCCCTGGTCGCCGCCGGCGAACACAGCGCCAAGGTCCGGCGACAGCTGGGGGAATGGCTGGGGCTGGTGATGGTGATGATCGGCTGGGTGATGAAGCTGGCGCCTTACGGCATCTGCGCGCTGCTGGCCCAGCTGGCGGCGACCCAGACCCCGGCGCTGTTCGCCGGACTCGGCAAATTCATCCTGGTGGTGCTGGGCGGCACCCTGTTCCATGGTTTCGTGACCCTGCCGCTGATGCTTTACCTGGCGGCCGGAATCGGCCCCCGCTTCTTCTTCCGCGGCGCCCGCGAGGCACTGCTCACCGCCTTCGCCACCAGTTCGAGTTCGGCCACGCTGCCGGTGACGCTGCGCTGCACCGAAGAAAAACTGGGGGTGGACAAGGCGATCGCCGGCTTCGTGCCCCCCCTCGGCGCGACCCTCAACATGGACGGCACCGCCCTCTACGAGGCGGCGGCGGCGCTGTTCGTGGCGAACCTGGCGGGCATCGAGCTGAATCTGGTGCAGCAGGCGGTGGTCTGCTTCACCGCCATCATCGCCTCCATCGGGGCGCCGGGAATCCCCAGCGCCGGCATGGTGACCATGGTGATGGTGCTGCAGGCGGTGGGGTTGCCGGCGGAGGCGGTGGCGATCCTGCTGCCCATCGACCGGCTGCTGGACACCGTGCGCACCATGGTCAACGTGGAAGGCGACATGATCGGCAGCCTGATCGTGCAGAAGCTGGCGGTCGGCACGCCGCCCGAGCTCGGACGGCAACAGGGCTGAGCCGGCCGCGCCACCGACACGCCGCCGGCACCGCACTGCGCTATGTGGCGTTCGCCGCCGCCATCAATTGCCGCAGCAACGCCAGCATCCGGTCGCGCAGGCCATACATCTCCGGCAGCCGCGCCCGCGCCGCTTCCCGCTGTCCGCGATCGGCCAGGTCGACCAATGCGCGCGCCAGCGCATGGACCTGGCGGTGTACCGAGCCGATGGTGGCGAAATCCGGGTAACGCCCGTATCGCAATTCGCCGGCCCCGCCGTACCACTGGCCGAACCGGCAGCGCGTACCCACCAGCTCCGGCATTTCCGCCGTAGCCCCTTCGAGATAGGCGGCGAGATCGTCGACCCAGGCCCTGTGGTTGCTTTGCGCGATGACCAGCGGCACGTCCTCGCGCGGCCAGCGCGACCCCTGAACCCCGATCCAGGCCGGATCGGGCCGCCAGCTGTCGAGCCACTCCGCCACCGCACCGGCCGGCATGGGGCGGGCGATGCCGTAACCTTGCGCCAGCTCGCATCCCATGTTGAGCAGCAGGAGACCGTGCTCGGTCGACTCGACCCCTTCCGCCACCACTTCGCGGCGGAAGATTTCGGTCAGGTCGATCACCCCTTCGACGATCGCCAAATCGTTGGCATCGACCAGCATGTCGCGCACGAAAGCCTGGTCGATCTTGAGGGTCCGGGCCGGCAGGCTCTTCAGATAGGTCAGCGACGAATAGCCCGTGCCGAAATCATCCAGGGCGAAGGAGACGCCCAGTTCCCGGCATTCGCCGATCAGGCCGGCGACCCGGGCGGTATCGGACAGCGCGACGGTTTCGACGATCTCGATCTCCAGATTGCCGGGCGGCACCTCCGGATGGGCTTCCAGGCACTGCCGCAGCCGTTCGGCAAAGTGCTCCAGCTGCAGATGGCGGGGCGCGATGTTGACGCTGACCGTGAAATCCAGTCCCTGCCGGCGCCAAACCGCGAGCTGCAACAGCGCCTGGTCGATCACCCAGCCGCCGAGGTCGACCACCACATCGTTGTCTTCGATCAGCGGCAGAAAATCCTTCGGCAACAGCAGGCCCTTGCCCGGATGATTCCAGCGTACCAAGGCTTCAAAACCGACCACGGCACCGTGCCGCATGTTGACCTTGGGTTGGTAGTAAAGCTCGAACTCGCCGGCGCCGATGCCGTGGCCGATCTGCCGCAGCAGTTCCCGGTGGCGGCGAGCGTCATCTTCCAGGTTGGGATCGAAAAAGATGAACTTGTTGCGGCCGGCTTGCTTGGCCTCGTACATCGCCTGGTCGGCATGACGCAGCAGCAGGTCCGGATCGGCGTCGTCCTTGGGATAGAGCGCAATGCCGATGCTGGCCGAAACCGCCACGCGGCGGGACTCGATGTCCACCGGTTCGTTGACGACTTCGAGAATTCGGTTCAGGGTCGACTCGTATTCGTCGATGCCCGCCATCCCCGCCAACAGCAGGACGAATTCGTCGCCGCCGATGCGCGCCACGGTGTCGCCGCCGCGCACATTGGCCAGCAACCGCCCGGCGATCGCCACCAGGAGGGCATCGCCTGCCTTGTGGCCGAAGGCGTCGTTGACCGGTTTGAAACCATCCAGGTCCAGATAGCAGACGGCCAGGGCGGTACCGCTGCGGTGCGACCGGGCGATGGCCTGGTGCAGCCGGTCGGTCAGCAGCACCCGGTTGGGAACGCCGGTCAGGGCGTCGTAGTGGGCGATACGATCCAGCTCCGCCTCCCGCTGCTTGGTGGCGGTGATATCGTACTGGATGCCTTCCCACAGCACGTCGCCGCCGTCGAGCGGGGTCGGCACCGATTCGACATGCAGCCAGCGCGCCGCCAAGCCCTCACGGAGCCGGCCCTCCCAGGTGAACGGCGCCAGCTTCGCCTTGGCGGCGTCGAATTGACGGATGAAGCCGTCGACGTCGCCGGGATCCAGGCGCGACAGCGGCGCCCATGGATCGTGCCGGACCGCGGCGGCATCGAGCTCCAGCAGTTCGCACCAGCGCGGACTGACGTAGTCGAACCTCATGGTGTCGTCGGGCGAGACTCTCAGCTTGTAGACGCCTGCCGGAATGCACGCGATGAGATGTTCCAGTTCGCGGGTCGCCTGCCTCACCCGCTCCTCCAGCCGCTCCTGGGCCTCGTGCAGATTGTCGGCCATACGGTTGAAGGCGGCGGCCGTTTCCGCCAGTTCCGGCACATCGCTGGCGGGAGCCCGGGTGTTCAGGTCGCCCTCGCCGAACCGGTGCGCCGCTGCAGCCAGGTCATCGAGCGCGCGCAGCCCCCGCCGCAGGGTGATCTTCAGCAAGGTCAGGGAAAGAACCAGCGCGACCAGCCAGAGCACGACCGCCGTCCCTATGCGCCGCCAGATGGCGGCCACCAGGAATACCGACGAAGGTTCGGCCACCAGACTGCCATAGAGGGTACCGCCCGCCTCGACGGGGAAACGCTGGGCAGGGAAACGAAAATCCAGACGGCGAACGAACCAGTCCGGAACCGTTTCGGCGGGGGTGCCCGCCAAGGTCCTGCCTTCCGCCAGGATGCGCACGCCGTCCGGATCGAGCAGCCGCAGGCTGCGAAACTGGCCGTGACGCATGACGTTGTCGAGGGTTTCCTGGGAGGTCGCCAGGTCGCCGATCACCAGGGTGGTTTGCAGCAGGGGCAGGGCGGCTGCGGCGATGTCTTGGGTAATGGCGGCGGCGCGTGCAGCGGCGGTACGGATGTCGCTGGCGATCAGGATGGCGAGGTGCACCACCGACACCGGAATCACCGACAGCAGCACCACCAGGAACAGCCGCTGATGGAGGCTGCCCCGCATCATTGCCCGATTGCCCGGTAGATTCGGCGGACGTTGTCGTAGTCCTGCTCCGTGGCCACCGCGAAACCGGGACATTGGACCGCCTTCAACGCGGCCGCGGCGGATGGGTCGTTCTGCATCCCGAGCAACGTTTGCGTCAACAGGGCGGCCTGTTCGGCCGCTACCCGCGGATGCACCAAAACCGGCAACTCCCGGTAGGGCTCGGACACATAGAGGGTGCGGTAGCGCAGATTTTCGCGCCCTGCATAAGACTCCAGAAACCGGGAATTGACGGCTGCGGCGTTGACCCGGCCGGCCTTGAGCTGCGCCAGTGCGCCGTCCTGGTTGCCGGCGAACCGCGCCACCACGGTGATTCCGGCATCCCGCAGGGCGACCATCGGGACCGCGTAAGCGACGAAGGCATCCGCCGAGGGAAACGCCACCACCTGCCCCTGCAGGTCCTGCAGCGACGCGACCGGGCTGCCCTCGGGCACCACCAGCGCGCCGCGGATGGGACTGCCGGCGCAACGGGCGATCACCCGGTAGCCGCCGTCGAACTGCGACTGGAAGTTGTGATTGGTGTAGACCAGGTCGAACTCCTCCCGGCCCATCATGGCGTCGGTGAGTTCCACGGTGGGAGCCATCTTCAGCTGCAAGGGGATCCCGGTCTTGACGGTCAGGTAGCGCAGGACCGGATTCCACCGCTCGGCGGTCTGGATCGGGCTCTGCTGATTCAGCACGCCGAACCGGAGGGGTTCGCGGGGACTCCCGTCAACCGCAGCGTCCGCCCGCGGCTGTCCCGTCAAAGAAACCATGGCCGCCATCGCCGCCAGGAACCGAAAGCAGGCCCGCGCAAGAAGTGGCATCAGCCGATGAAGGGGTTGCATGGTGAGCCTGCCGATGTCGTTCTCGAGTTTCGGGCAGTGTCCTCATCCGGAAGATCCGCCGGACACCATGCCTCCATCGCAATAATAGACGTACAGGGAAGCGGCACTCCCGCCCGAGATGGGTGTTTCGGCTCGCTAACGCAGCGGACCGCGGAAATCCGAATCCGCCCCTCCGCGTCCAGGCTAAGCCTGGACGCCGCCCCGATCAGCCGACCGCGCTCGGCTCGCGCCGCTTGAGGGGTTCCCCGTCGAAGGCGATGCCGGCCCAGCCGTGCTTCATGAAGGTGCGGATGTTGGCGTGGTCGGTGCCGTCCGGATGGTTCAGCACCTGCTCCCGGTAATAGTCGCCGAACAGCGCCAGGGTGTGCTCCGGTGCCAGCCGGTTGAGCCGCGCGAAGGCGAAGATGCGGCAGGAGCCTTCGTTGGTCCCGGCCTCGTTGACGACTTTGGAATTGCCGACGCCGTTGCTGAACCGGGTCGGGCTGTAGTCGTACTGCTCCCGGATGAGGGCCATGGTTTCCTCGAAGGAAACCCGTTCCCCGCTCTTGACCCGCGCAATGAATTCTTTGACTTTCATAGGACTAATCGCAACCGTAGATATGCCTCAGCGGATCATGGCCGCCAAGGTCTTGAATTGGGGATGGGCGGCGTCGGTCAGCCACTCGAACACCACCGATTCGGCGTTGCTGATGATGACCCCGCTCTGGCGCAGGCGCTCGAGGGCGTTGCGCTTGTGGGCCGGCTCGCGCGAACACACCGCGTCCTCCACCACGAACACCCGGAACCCCAAGGCGGTCAGATCCAGCGCGCTTTGCAGCACGCAGACGTGGGCTTCCACCCCGGCCATCACCACCTGGCGCCGGCCGGTGACCTCCAGGGAAGGCCTGAGGCCTTCGGCTTCGCAGCAGGAAAATGCGGTCTTTCCGAAACGCCGGCTGGCGCCGGGCAGAACTTCCAGAACCTCCGGATCGGTCGCCCCCAGCCCTTTCGGGTACTGTTCGGTGGCGGTAACCGGGATCTCCAGCAAACCCGCGGCGCGGGCCAGCAGCTTGGTGGCCTTGAGCATCGCGCTGCGCTCCGGTTCCGGCATGGCGGCCAGGAGACGGGACTGCAGGTCCACCAGGATCAGGTGACTGTGTTCGGCTGCGGATAACAGTGAGGGCATGGGCATCCTCCGTGAGGGTCCAGATAACGCGCGAGCGCCTTTACAGCAAGGGCTCCAGCCGAGCCCACACCCGCTCCAGCAGGACCGGTTGGGCCGCCAGGTTGGGGTGGAGGCCGTCGGGCTGCATCAAACCGTCGTTGCCGCCGACCCCTTCCAGCAGAAAGGGCACGTAAGCCACCCCGTACCGTTGCGCCAGCTCGGGAAACACCGCCTCGAACATCTCGTTGTAGCGTTTGCCGTAGTTGGGCGGAATCCGCATGCCCAACAGCAGCACCTTGGCCTGATGCGCCTGGGCACGGTGGATGATCTCGCCCAGATTGGCACCCATCCGGGCCGGCGGCAGGCCGCGCAACCCGTCGTTGGCGCCCAGTTCGAGAATCAAAATGGCCGGCCGGTAGCGCTCCAGCAAGGCGTCGAGCCGGGCCAGCCCGCCGGCGGTGGTATCCCCGGAGATTCCGGCGTTGACCACCTCGTCCCCGCGATCCCTCAGCCGGGCCTGCAACAGCCCCACCCAGCCCTGGTCGGGGTTTTCCAAGCCGTAACCGGCACTGATACTATCCCCCAACACCACGATGGCCCGCGCCGCGCCCCAGGCCGGCAGCAGGGCCAGGATCAACCCACACAGGACTCCGAGCATGCGGGGAGACGAAGCGATCATCGAAGCGGAAAACCTTGGCAAGCGGGTCAGGGTCAGCGGCGGCTGGCTGGATATATTGACAGCTGTAACGGTCTCGATCAAACCGGCAGAGACGGTCGCCATCCTGGGTGCTTCCGGCTCCGGCAAGTCCACCCTGCTGGGCCTTTTGGCCGGCCTGGACACGCCGACCTCGGGCCGGGTGCGGCTGGCCGGGGCGGAACTGGCAGAGCTGGACGAGGACGGGCGCGCCGCGGTGCGCGCCGGCCAGGTGGGATTCGTGTTCCAGTCGTTCCAGCTGCTGGAGCATTTCACGGCGCTGGAAAACGTGCTGCTGCCCCTGGAACTGGCTGCGGCTCCGGAGCCCGATCGCCAGGCCCGCGCCATGCTGGAGCGGGTCGGGCTCGGCGGACGCTTGCGGCATTATCCGCGCCAGCTGTCGGGCGGCGAGCAGCAGCGGGTAGCCTTGGCGCGCGCCTTCGCCACCACGCCCCGCATCCTGTTCGCCGACGAACCCACCGGCAACCTGGACAGCGCCACCGGCCAGCACGTCATCGACCTGCTGTTTCAACTCAACCAGGAACACCGCACCACCCTGCTGTTCGTCACCCACGACGCCCAGCTGGCGCAACGCTGCGACCGCCACATCCGGCTGGAGGCCGGCCGCATCGTGGACTGAGGCGGGCCTCCCCCTTGGCGGCCCGCAGGCTTTGCTCTATGTTGGAAGCGAGGGTTGCAGTCCGCCGAGGTCAAGCCCAGGCGTCCGCGGACGATAACCTGTCAGAGGGAAATCGTCGACCGGCTCGGGTTTAGCCTTATCGTTGAGGAGTCCAGTCATGTCGCCCGCAACCACCGATCACAGCGTCATCGTCGGAATGAACGTCGCCGAGTATTTCAACGGCTGCGTCACCGCCGCGCTCAGCCACCAGCAGGTCGCCGCCGGCGAGGAGACGGTGTTCTACATCGTCAACCTGCTGACCTATTACACCCGCGCCGAGAACCTGTTCGCAGGCACGGAGCCGCGCGTCACCTGCCAGCCGCTGGCGCTGATCTATGCCCAGGCAGTGGAAGCGCCAAGCCCGGAGGCCCGCCAGGCCAGCCTCAAGCGGCTGGGCGACCTGGCCCTGGTGGTGGCCGGGCTGTTTTCCGCCAGCCTGAGCCGCAGACTGGTCGACGTCGATTACTACATCGCCATGGGTGGAGCGGCTTACGGCTTCCTGGCCGACAGCTCGGCCGGCTCGGTGCGCGGGAAGGTGTTCGCGGCGGTATTCGGGGAGCTGGCGGTGAAATTCCAGGCCTTCGTGGACGTGCTGGCGGAAGTGAGCGAAAACTCCAGCCTGGGCGCCCGAGCCGACGTGATGCGGCTGTACGAGGTATGGCTGAAGACCGGCAGCAAGCGCGCCGCCGGCAAGCTGAGGGCGCTGGGGGTGGAACCGGTCAGGAGCGCGACGGCGGGACGCAGCCAGTAAGCCGGCTCAAGCCCCCACCACCGGCGAGGGGTGGCGCCGCACCTGCCACTCGCCGCGGTCCAGCCACTCCATGAGGGAACCCAGCGGGACCGGGCGGCTCAGATGGTAGCCTTGGGCGCGGTCGCAGCCGCAATCTCGCAGCGCCGCCAAGGTCCGGGCGTTCTCGACGCCTTCCGCGGTGACGGTGAGCGCCAGGTTGTGGGCCAGCTGCACGGTCGCCCGCACGATGACATCGTCCTTGTCGCCCTCCGCCAGGTCGCGCACGAAGGAGCGGTCGATCTTGAGTTCGTTGACCGGCAGCTTGCGCAGATAGGCCAGGCTGGAATAGCCGGTGCCGAAGTCATCGATGGACAAACCGAAACCCAACCCGTTGATCCGCTCCAGCACGTTGAGCACCCGGTCCGGGTCGACGATGATGCTGCTCTCGGTGATCTCGAAGATGAGCCACTCCGGCCGCACCTCGGTCTTGGCCATCACCCCGACGATGCGGTCGGGCAGTTCCGGATCGTGCAGGTCCTTGGCCGACAGGTTGATCGCCACGGTCAGGTCGAGGCCCTGTTGGTGCAGCCGGCGGCAGTCGGCGAAGGCCCGCTCCATGATCCACTGGGTCAAGGGCCGCACCAGCCGGGTCCGTTCCACCAGACCGATGAATTCGTCCGGCATGATCAGCCCGAACTTGGGATGGCGCCAGCGCACCAGGGCCTCGGCCCCGGTGATGGTGCCGCTGGCGATGTCCGCCTTGGGCTGGTAATGCAGTTCCAGATGGTTGCGCTCGATGGCTTGGCGCAGCTCCCCCATGAGGGTGAGCCGGCGCGGGCTGTGCTCGTCGAAGGAGGGCGAATAGACCGCGAAGCCGTCGTTGGATTTCTGCGCCATGTACAGAGCCACCCCGGCCCGCTGCACCAGGGTGTCGGGATCGTCGCCGTGATCGGGGAACAACACGATGCCGACGCTGGTATGGAGCGTCAGCTTGAGCCGCTGCACGTCGAAGGGTGGTTCCATCGCCTTCAGCAATCGATGCGCCGCGTGCTCGGCCTGGTCGCGGTCGGCCACGGCCGCCGGCATCACCGCGAAGGTGCGGCTGTCCAGCCGCGCCACGCTGTCGTAGCCGGACATGCATTCCAGCAGGCGGATGGCGAGTTGGCGCAGGATCGTGTCGGCACTGACGGGACCCAGGGCGTCCTGGATCTCCTTGAGATTTTCGACTTCCAGCAGCAGCACCGCCAGGGTGCCCGGCTTGCCGTGGCGGCCGCGGATGGCCTGGTCGATGCGGTCGTAGAACAGCGCCCGGTTGGCCAGTTCGGTGACCGGATCGTGGGTGGCGGCAAAGGCCTTCTCCCGCTCCAGCTGATCGTTGCGCTGGCGCAGTTCCTCGGTCTCGTGATGGACCATGGCGTTGGCGTGCTGCATCAGATTGCGGCTGGCATACTGGCCCCACAGGGGGAATACCAGCGCCGTCAAGTTGAGCACCCACAAGGCCGGATTGTCGTGCTGGGCGGAAACGACTCCTGCGAGGGTGATCTGGCCTTGCTCGTAGAAACAGACCCCCAAGGTCGCCGCCACGATGGCCCCAAATGCGATCACCACCCCCTGGCGCGCTTCGCGCCGGGCCCGCGACCTGAGGATTTCCAGATTGCGGTGTCTCAAATCACTGGCAAACGACCCCATCGGTGCCCCACTTTCCTGATTGATGCTCGGTGCCCGGCCCGATCGGCGCCGGTACCGACAGTCTAGTCGAATCCTCCGGCCCGCCGGCCCGCTGCTACAATCGGCGGGAAGCTTCCACACCCCGACCGGCCATGACCAGGCGCATCCTCATCGTCGAAGACGAACCGGCCATCGCCGACACCCTGATCTACGCCCTCGGCAGCAATGGCTATCAGACCGACCACGTCACCCTGGTGCAGGCGGCATTAAGCCGGCTGCGCTCGGACCGCTATGCCCTGGCCATCGTCGACGTGGGTCTGCCCGATGCAAGCGGCTTCGACCTGTGCCGGGAGCTGCGGCGCTTCTCCGACCTGCCGGTGATCTTCCTCACCGCCCGCACCGACGAGATCGACCGCATCGTCGGCCTGGAGATCGGCGCCGACGACTACGTCGCCAAACCCTTCAGCCCGCGCGAGGTGGTGACTCGGGTCGGGGTGATCCTGCGCCGCGGACGGCTGGCCCAAGCCCCGCCGGAACCCGCCGGGCGCGGCGGCTTCGAACTCCATGCCGAGACCGGCCGCATCCGCTACCGCGGCCAGACCCTCGACCTGACCCGCTACGAATACCTGCTGCTCAAGCTGCTGTTGGAACATCCCGAACGCATCTTCTCCCGCGACCAGCTGCTGGAGCGGGTCTGGAGCGAACCGGCGGCGGTGTTCGACCGCACCGTGGACACCCACATCAAGACCTTGCGCGCCAAGCTGCGTGCGGTCGATCCCGGAGCCGATCCGATCCAGACCCACCGCGGCCTGGGCTACAGCCTGGTGCCGGAAGCCTCCCGGTGAAGCTCTCGGTCCGGCTGTTCCTGGGCTATTTCCTCATTGTCGCGGTGGCCGGCCAGCTGGTGCTCATGCTGATGGTGCGCCAGATCGGTCCCGGCGTCCGCATCGCCCTGGAAGGCAGCCTGGTGGATACCGCCAACCTGCTGGCGGAACTGGCGGCGCCGGCGATGGCCAGCGGCCGCCTGAACGACGGCGACTTCGCCGCGGCGGTGCGACGCTATGCGGCCCGGCCGGTGACCGCGAAGATCTACCGCTTCACCAAGCGCAGCCTGGATTATCGCATCTACGTCACCGACGATCGCGGCATCGTGCTGTTCGACTCCGCCAACCGCGCGGTGGGCCAGGACTATTCCCGCTGGAACGACGTTTCCCGCACCCTGCAGGGCCGCTACGGCGCCCGCTCCACCCTGGACGACCCGGCCGACCGCAAGAGCTCGGTGATGCACGTCGCCGCCCCCATCCGTGACGGCGACCGGCTGATCGGGGTACTGGCGGTGGCCTACCCCACCGCCCTGCTGCAGCCCATCGTGGAGACCAGCGAGGCGGAAGTGCGGAAGGCTGCGCTATGGCTATTCGGCGCGGCACTGCTGTTCGGCGGCCTGTTCAGCTGGCGGCTGACCCGCGCCATCGACCTGCTGGTGAACTACGCCCGTGCGGTGACCGCCGGCGCCAAGGCGGCGGCACCCAGGCTGCGCAGCCCGGAGATGGCCACCCTGGCGCGGGCGCTGGAGACCATGAGGGAAGAGCTGGAAGGCCGCCAGTACGTGGAACGCTATGTGCAGACCCTCACCCACGAGATGAAGAGTCCCCTGGCGGCCATCCGCGGTGCCGCGGAACTGCTGGAAGAACCCCTGGACGAGGAAGCCCGCCGCCGTTTCGCCGTCCACGTGCGGGAACAGTCGGAAAGGCTGACCCGGCTGATCGAACGGCTGCTGGACCTGGCCGCCCTGGAACACCGCCAGACCCTGGCCGACCCGTTCCCGATCAACGCCGGGGAATTGTTGCGGGAAGCGGCGGAATCAGCGGCGGCCCGCTTCGCCGGCGCCAGGCTCCAGGTCCAGGTGACGACCGAGGATGGCCTGACGGTGCGAGGCGAGGTCTTCCTGCTGCGGCAGGCACTGTCCAATCTGATCGACAACGCCATCGACTTCGCCCCTCCCGGCACCCCGGTGGAGCTGACCGCCCGCACCCAAGGCGGCGAGGTGGTGCTGGCGGTGCGCGACCATGGCCCAGGAATCCCCGACTTCGCCGCCGAACGCCTGTTCGAACGCTTCTTCTCCCTGCCCCGCCCCGCCACCGGCCGCAAGAGCACCGGCATCGGCCTGGCCTTCGTGCGCGAAGTCGCCCTGCTGCACGGCGGCCGCATCGAAGTGGCGAACGCCGAAGGCGGCGGCGTGCTGGCGCGATTGGCTCTACCCGCCGCGGATTAGCCGTTAGCGGCCGGGCACAATCTCGGCGAGATGCGGATGCAGCACTCCGCCCGGATCACTGACGACCCGCAAACGAACGCCCAAATCCTTGATCAGCCAGACGGATTATGTAACGATCCAAAAAAACGGTGCGCCGGCTCGCGGCTTGTATCGCAGGTCCTGCGCAACCTCCGGTGACTGTTTCCATGGACGAGAGCGCCTACGCTACAGCGAACCCGGCCACGTCGCATGGCTGATGGGCATGCTATCCGGAATCCGGATAGATTCTGATGATTACACGGTTAGGCTAGCAACGCACATACGAAGGTGAGATGTGGAGTTCGAATGGGACAATAGAAAGGCCGCGAGAAACCTGAAATAACATGGCGTTTCCTTTCGCGAGGCCGCGTCGGTTTTCGGTGATCCGTTGGCACTTACCTTTGACGATCCAGACCATTCCATTGGCGAGCACAGATTATTGACATTCGGCGTAACAAGAACTGGAAAATTGGTCATTGTCTCCCATACCGTGCGAAATGGATCCATGCGAATCATCAGCGCTCGATTCATCCAGAAACACGAGAGAGATATTTATGAAAAAGGCTAAAGACCAAGATGAAATGCGGGCCGAATATAAGAGGAAAGACCTCGGTATAGGGGTTCGCGGAAAATATTTTGAAGTATTTAACGAAGGTCATAACCTGGTTCTTCTCAGGCCTGAAGTAGCGAAGGCATTTCCATCGGAGGAAGCGGTAAACGAGGCGCTACTGTCATTGATCAGGATCGCCCAGACATCAACCGGCCTAATCAATAAGGATTCAAGCGGACGCTCGTAACCTCGCAACGGTTTGCCGAGTTGTAGCCAAGCCAGCCTAATAGACAACAGCCGTCACGCCGTATGGATGCTTCATTCGGTGCAATACGCGATGAAGCCACTATTACCCTACGCGCGCTTGCCGGATTCCGTATAGCACCGTTATACGAGAATCTGACGATCAAACTGTAGCCGCTCAAAAGGAGATTCAACATCGCAGCCCTCTATCACCAAGTTTGGATAAACGCGCCAGTGTCGAAAGTGTATGAAGCGCTTGGCAACGCCGACGGATTGTGCGGTTGGTGCGCTATTTGTGGAGACCTGCCAACCGATTACGTACCAGCCGACACAATTAAATACCCTCGCGAGGCCATGCGCTCAATTGTTGAGAGATGGCTCGAAACTCGATAAGGTGCGCTCATAGGATGCTGCTGCCGACGAACGAGGCCCATCTGTCGCGACCGGCGCGTCTTTTTTCGACGGCACACAACTTACTTGCAGCCAATGGAAATAGAATATATCGACATAGACCTTACCTGCGAACAGAAGGATACCATCCTGAAGTACGCCGACCTTTTCCTATTCGATCAAATCACGAAGTCCGACTTGCTCAATAAGCGCAAAAAATGGATACGATTCAATAAGCGCGGGCTTTCCGACGTAATCGGCGAATTATCACACCACCACAATAGATGCAAGAGCAACTACCTATGTCATTTACTTGACGAGCTAATCTGTCAGTTAGAGTTCTACGAAGGCCAAGCAAAGTAGGTGTTTTCAAGCTGGTTAACCCGCGTAGGATGCGGTGCCGACAGGGCCATAGGACTCGCTGAGGCACGAAGCGCATCGTTCGTGACCGATGCGCCTCCTATCGTCGGCACATCCGATTGCTCTTGCAGATCGAGGTGATATCTTCAGATGTTCGGTGAAGAAATAGTTGGCGGCTCGGTTCGCGCCGAAATACTTCGGCGACTGCGCGCAGCGGAAGTTGAGCATGATGTTCGAATCATCTACGCATGTGAATCGGGAAGCCGTGCGTGGGGGTTCGCGTCGCCGGATTCTGACTATGACGTTCGTTTCATCTATGTGCGCAATATAGATTGGTATCTGTCCTTTGACATTGAGGGGCGTCGGGATGTGATCGAGTATCCAATCACCGATGAAATCGATTGCGGTGGCTGGGACATAAGAAAGGCGCTGTATCTCCTGACCCGCACAAATGGTGCGTTGATGGAGTGGTTAAATAGTCCGGTCAGATACATTGAGAGCGGTCAAGTTTCCGAATCCTTGAGGGTCCTCGCCCCGAAGGTGATGAATCCTGTTGCCTTGTGCTATCACTACAGTCATATGGCTAGAGGCAACGCGAGAGAATATCTGTTCAAAGAGCAGGTCAGGCTCAAGAAATACTTCTATGTTCTTCGCCCACTTCTGGCAATTCGTTACATCGAGCAAGGTATGGGCGTGCCGCCGGTGGAATTTGCGCGTTTACTGGAAACTGTCTTGCCAGAATCCCTGAGGCCAAGCATAGATCGCCTGCTTGAATTGAAGCGGAGCTCCGAGGAGTTAGGCTTGGGCGCTCAGGTTCCAGAAATCAACCAGTTCATTGAGCAAGAGCTCGAGCGGCACGGTTCCGCATTTTCCGGGCAGGGCCGGCCAGACGTTCCAGGCAAGGAGGATGTGCATGCGCAATTGAACCAAATTTTCCGTGCGACAGTGCGTTCCGGCACGGCATAACCATTCGCTGCAGAGCCGACGTCCCTGACGCGCCGCGCCCTGAGGTACGAAGCGCATCCTTCGCGATCGATGCGCCGCCTTTCGTCGGCACGTCCTATGATCTTACCCGCCTGGACACTGGCCAGCCGGCCGGATTTCGCTCCGATTGACCGCTTCGGCCTGAAGCACCATCGCTTCACCTTCGCTTCACCCTTTTCCTTTCCGCCTCATTCTGCGCTCACCTCGGGCCGGCATCCTGTGTCACAACCCTTCACACAGGAGACCGCGCCATGCAAAAACATTTTTGGATCAAGATCGTCCTGATCGCCACCCTCATCGTCCTGTTGCTGATTCCCCTGGGGATGATCGACGGGCTGATCCACGAACGCAGTTACCGCCAGCAGGAGGTGGTGGCCGACATCGCAGCCAGCTCTGCCGGCTCCCAGCATTTGTTCGGGCCGGTGCTGGTGGTGCCTTACACGGAACGCTGGACCGAGGCGATCGAAACCGGCACCGGCAGCGACAAGAAAAAGGAGAGTTTCGACCGCAGCGAAGACCAGCTGCTGTATTTCCTGCCGGACCAGCTGAACGTGGAGGCCAGCCTCGCCACCGAGACCAAGCGCCGCGGCCTCTTCAAGGTGCGCTCCTATGTGTCCGACACTCAGGTGCACGGCAGCTTCAAACTGCCGCAGAACTACGGCTCTCCCCAGCCCCGGCACAAGGGCCGGATCGAATTCGGCAGCCCCTATGCGGCGATGGCCATCGCCGACATGCGCGGCGTGCTGGAGACTTCGCCGCTGGAATGGAACGGCCAGGAACTGGGCTTCGAGCAGGGCGCGGCTCTGCCCGTCGAAAACGTCAGCGGCATGCACGCCGATCTGCCGCCGCAGCCGGTCGCCGAAGGTCCGGCCGCCCTGCCCTTTCGATTCAGCCTGAAGCTGCGCGGCCTGGAACAGCTGGAATTCATCCCGGCCGGCAAGCAGACCCGGGTGGCGCTGACCTCCAGCTGGCCCCATCCCAGCTATTACGGCCGCTTCCTGCCCGACCCCGCCAGCCAGGAAACCGGCCCCCAAGGCTTTCACGCCGACTGGGCCGTCAATGCACTGGCGTCCAACGTCGCCGCCGGCCTGGGCAGCTGCCGGGAAATCCGCTGTTTCGACGCATTCGGCGTCCGGCTGATGGACCCCATCAACATCTATTCGCTGTCGGACCGCGCCAGCAAATATGCCTTCCTGTTCGTCTGCCTGAGCTTCGGCGCCATCTTCCTGTTCGAGGTGCTGAAGCGGCTGGCGGTGCATCCCGCCCAATACGCGCTGGTGGGGCTGGCCCTGGCCATGTTCTTCCTGCTGCTGCTGAGCCTGTCCGAGCACATCGAATTCAGCCTGGCTTATGCCATCGCCACCGCCGCCTGCACCGGCCTGATCGGCTATTACCTCAGCGCGGTGCTGGCCAGTGCCCGCCGCGGCCTGGCGGCAGGCGCCATGCTGGCGGGCCTGTTCGCCGCCCTCTACGGCCTGCTGCAGTCGGAGGACAACTCCCTGGTGCTGGGTTCGGTGCTGCTGTTCGCCCTGCTGGCGCTGACCATGGTGGCGACCCGGCGGGTCGACTGGTACCGCCTGACCGCGCCGTACACCGTCGCGGCGGCTCCCAAGACCTCCCCGTGAGCCTGCGGAGCCGGCCATGTTCATCGCCCATGCTCCGGCCGGCTACATCGCCGCCCGCCTGCTGCTGCCGAGGCTGCAGCTGCCCGACCGCTGCCGCAAAGCCTTCCTGTGGAGCGGCATCGGCGGCGCGGTGGCACCGGATTTCGACATGCTGTACTTCCATTGGGTGGATCACCGGGCCCATTCCCACCATACCTATGTCAGCCATTACCCGATCCTGTGGCTGACCCTGCTCGCCGCCGCGCTGATCTGGCGGCGGCGCGCGGCGGCACCGGTCGGCCCGGCTTTGGCGCTGATCTTCAGTCTCAACGGCCTGATCCACATGGTGCTGGATACCCCGGTGGGTGGCATCCGCTGGCTGGCACCCTGGTCCGACCGGTTCTACCGCTTGGCGGTCGTGCCCGCGCTCCATCATCCCTGGTGGCTGAACTTCGCCCTGCACGGGTCGTTCCTGCTGGAACTGGTCATCGTGGGGTGGGCAGCGGGGCTGGCGGTCTCGGCCCGCGGTGCCGGCGCCGGACGGAGCTGGTTCGGCCTGCCGGACGGCTGGTTCCGAAAGCTCAAGCCCGAGCGGAAATAGCCCCAGGCTCAACCTGGGGAATATCCGGTCCCTGGCGGTACCGAGCAACTCCCCCGGTCCGGCAGCCGATTGCAGGACTTCGACGGCTGTGATGGCTTCCTGCCTCCTTCCAGCCGGAATCATACGAAAACATCCAAGCTTTCAAACCCTTGCTTCAGGATACCGGTTCGGCACCCGGCCGGTGCGGCCCGCAAGGGCCGCCAAATCGGTCGACGCGCCGGACGCAAGATTCCACCGCCCTCCGCCCCCTCCGCCGGCCCCGCCCGCATGGGAGGCGTTCCACCGGCAGAAAGTCAGGTCACGGCATATAGTTCTGCCATCGCCGGAGCGCTGACGGCCGACCTCGCGGGAGGCCGGCGCAAACCGGCCGGATCCCGAACCTACCGGCGCGCCCGGCAAAGGATGCCGCGAGGGATGTTGGCGGCGCCCTGGGCAGGTCGGCGTTGCCACCCACTTTCGGGCATTGCTTTCGCCTCCCATGATGCAACGAACCAAACGACGGGTAGTCGCCTTGACTGCGCTGGGGTATGGCTTGGTGCTCACCCTGGTGCTGGGACTGGGCGCGGTGATGGTCGGCAGCATGAACCGGCTGGCCGGGATCACCGACGACCTCTACGACCACCCGTTCCGGGTCAGCAACGCGGCCATCGGCGCCCAGGCGATGGTGGCCCTGATCCGCGACCAGATGCTGGAACTGGGGCTGTCACCGACCCCGGAACGGCTGGCCATCGCCAAGACCCGCACCACCGCCATGGACGCCGGATTGCGGGATCGGCTGGGAACGGTCAAGCAGCAATTTCTCGGGGACCCGGACACGGTCGACACGATCATCCGCCAATTGGACGAGTGGCAGCGCTTCCGCGATGGAGTGTTCGCCCTGGTGGCCGAAGGCCAGACGGTACGGGCAACGGAGCTGATACGAATCGACGGTGCCGATCAGTTCAATCGTGCCTATACCAGCGTGGACTCGGTGGTGAAATCCGCCCAGAACCGTGCTGCCCGTTTCCGACAGGAGGCGGCGACCGAGGCCGGCCGGCTGATCGCCTTGGCCCTGGGACTGCTCGCCACCCTGACTGTGGTGGTCGGCATCATCGCCTGGATCACCGGCCGCCGCACCCTCGCGGTCATCCACCAGGAACGGCTGTTGACGCTGGCCCTCGCGGAGAGTGAACGGCGCTTCTTGGAATCCATGGAAAACGCACCCATCGGCATGGTGCTGATGGCTCCCGACGGAACCTTGCAGCGCGTCAACCATGCCTTCCTGAAGCTGCTGGGTTATGCTGCCGAGGAGTTGCTGCAACGGACGTTCCTGGAGCTGACCGACCCGATGGATCGCGAAACCCATGCCCGCCACTTCCTCGCCCTCGCATCCGGCAGCGGTGCGCCCTACCAGTTGGAACTGCGTTACCTGCACCGCGACGGCACCCCGGTGTGGACCCAGACCAACTGCTCTCAGGTGCGGGATGAACACGGATCACCCGGCCAGGTGGTCGCCCAGGTGGAAGACATTTCGGCACGCAAGGCGGCGACCGAGCGGGACCAGTACCTGGCAAACGTCGTCGAGAACGTGTTCGACGGCATCCTCACCATCGACGAACTGGGCATCATCGATTCCTTCAACCAGGCCGCCGAAAGGATCTTCGGTTACTCCCGCGAAGAAGTGCTGGGCCGCAGCGTCAACCTGCTGATCCCGCCTCCGCACGGCGCGGCGCACGACGGCTACATCCGCCGCTATCTGGAAACCGGCGAGAAAAAAATCATCGGGATCGGCCGCACCGTCAACGGCGTTCGCAAGGATGGCAGCCTGTTTCCCATGGATCTGGCGGTCACCGAAATCCGGCTGGGACAAAAAATTCGCTTCACCGGCATCGTGCGCGACATCACCGAGCGGGTGAAAGCGGAGGAAGAAGTCCGCCGCATGGCCCACCACGACACCCTGACCGGCCTGCCCAACCGGCTGTTGCTGCAGGACCGGCTGCTGCGCTGCCTGGCCCGCTCCCAGCGCGAACAGACGCGGCTGGCCCTGCTGTTCCTCGACCTGGACCGCTTCAAGCAGATCAACGACAGCCTGGGCCACGACGCCGGCGACGAGCTGCTGAAAGCCACCACCCGGCGCCTGCTGGCCTGCGTCCGCGAATCCGACACGGTGGCCCGCATGGGGGGCGACGAATTTATCATCATCCTGCCCGACATCGGCTTCATCCGGGACGCGGAGAGTGTCGCCCAGAAGATCCTCCAGGTGATGGACGAACCCTACACATTGGCCGGCACGCCCATGACCGTGTC
>Ga0233425_10002008_pt1 | contig 42313 bp, 42 predicted proteins | sample Watercolumn_Towu_2_FD_181712 | JGI IMG/M metagenome (GOLD analysis project Ga0233425, IMG submission 181712) | Freshwater microbial communities from Lake Towuti, South Sulawesi, Indonesia - Watercolumn_Towuti2014_140_MG | ecosystem: Environmental > Aquatic > Freshwater > Lake | place...
CCGTGCTCGGCATATTGTCGGACATCTCCGCAGGCCGTGTCCAGGGCGTAGCCATAGGTCTATCCGGCTCATCGGCCGACACTCCGGCGCCGGTCATACCGGCCCGGCCCTAGAGCAGAATCCGACCCGATTGCATCGGATCGACTGCTCTAGACCTCTGTTTTGCCGCGGTTTCCGAGTCAGCAGATGATTCTATCTGCTTGGAAAACGCTCTAGACCAGTGCTTCGAGCAGAGCGATCAGCGGCCGGTCGGCCGGCGGCATCTCAAGCCCGTGGAGTTGCACCGGTGCGACCCACTTAACCGCAGGCGCTTCGAGCGGCTGCACCATGCCCCGCCATTTCCGGCAGATGTAAAGCAGAAGGACGAGATGCTTGTCGCCAAGCGGTTCGCTGGCAAAACAGGCAGGCGCCAGACACGCCCTTTCGACATCGATCGACAGTTCCTCGCGCAGCTCGCGGATCAGAGCTGCCTCGGGCACCTCGCCGGGCTCGACCTTGCCGCCGGGGAATTCCCACAAACCAGCCATCGCCTTATCGGCCGGCCGCTGCTGGACGAGGATGCGACCATCGCCGTCGATCAGCGCTGCCGCGACGACGAACAAGGTCTGCAACGGATTCATGACCATTTCCTTAGGGCTTTCTTAAACCGTAGCGCTTACGAAATGAGCGAGGCGGTGCAAAGCGCAGCCATTCGCCATTTGGTCGAGGATCGATATGAAGCCGGAATCCGACAGTCGCCAGCCCCTGCGTTCGCTCGTTCGCGACGAGCGTGGCGCCAGCGCCGTCGAATATGGTCTGATCCTCGCTCTCGTCTTTCTCGCCGTCATGGGCGCAGTCGTTTCGCTCGGCGGCGCCGTTCAGTCGCGCTGGAATGATATATCCAATAAGGTCTCCGCTACGTAATTTTACGTGACCCAGGCCCGCGCGTTAACCGAATGACAGTAACTCATCTATTATGGAGGCTTTGTTGGCCCCATGGTTGAAGGCCAGCCGGGCCGGGCAAACCACCCGATTTCGGGACTCGGGAGTAAGAGTTATGAAGTTCGTTTCCAAGCTGCTGAAGAATAGCAAGGGCGCCACCGCGATCGAATATGGCCTGATCGCCGCGCTCATCGCCGTCGCCGCGATCACCGCCATGACGAGCCTGGGTAACCAGCTCCAGACGACGTTCACGAACGTCTCCAACAACATGAAGGCGAGCTGAGGCCGGCTTCCGCCCTCTCAGCCGACATCTGTCAAGGGCGACCGGCGCACAACCGGTCGCCCTTTTGATTCGAAGAATGCGATGTCAGCGGCGCTCGCCGGCCGGGTGACCGCACCTAGCTCCGCACGATGATCTTCACCCGATCCCCCGCTTGCAACCGGGCTCCTCGATCGAGCGCATTCAGGACCAGAAAACGCTCCAGCTGCGCATCGGTGAACGCCATTTGCCGGGCAAGCGTCTCTGCTGTGTCGCCTGCCTTCACGCGCACCACCTTAACCCGATAGCCCTTGGCAGCGGCCGCCTCGGCCGGGGACAAGCGACGCATGCTTTCGACCAGTGGCTGAAAGGGACCGATGCCCTGACCCGACCGAGTCATGGTCACGAAATGATAGGCGACGGCACCATTGTCCGGCCGATAGGCAAAGACGCCGACATCGAGCGGACCGGCATTGCTGTTCGCGGATCCGAAAGCATAGCGAAAGTCGACCCCATTGGCCTTGCCGGAGCGGATCTCGCCGTAGCGCATATTCTGCTGAAGACTGGCAAAGACCTGGCCGATATAGCCGTCCAGCCCATTTTGTCCGATCTTGGCGCCGGAGAAGGTCGCCTGCCTGCCCGAGCCGGCAATCGTGACGGCGGCATCGCCATTGTTGAGCGTGTAGCCATTAGGCACGGTGAACGCCAGGCGCTGGGTGGGCAGCCGGAATTCGCGACCTTCGGTATAACCCTTTGCGGGATCTTCCCCCCAGGCGAGACCATCGACCGCGTCGAGCAAGGCATCGCGGTTGCGCGCACCGCGGCCGGACTTGCCCGTCGCATCGGCCTTCGATGCCGCACGACGAACGCGATCCTCCGAATTGGGGTGCGTGCTCGCCCAGGTCGGCAAGCTGTTCTTCTGCCCGGTCAGTCGCGCCTCGAGCGATTGCTGATTACCCAGGATGGCGAGCATGTCGGACGAGGCAAGCGGATCGTATCCCGCGCTGGCGAGATAGCGCACGCCGAGATCGTCAGCCTGATATTCCTGGGTCCGCGAGAACCCCTTGGTGATCAGGTCGGCACCGACGCCGGCGCCGCGACCGATCAGACTGCCGACACCCGAATTGCCCGCCACTGCGCCGACGATGCCCGCCAGCACCGACGTAATTGTCGCCGTCTGCTGACGTTTGGCCGAGTGGCGGGCAGCAACGTGGCCGACCTCATGGCCCAGAACGGATGCGAGTTCCGCCTCGTCGTTCATCAGTGCGAGCAAGCCGCGCGTCACATAGACATAGCCGCCAGGAATGGCGAAGGCGTTGTTCACCGGCGAATCGAGCAACGTGACGGTGAAGTCACGCTCGGAATTGGAAAGGCCTGACTGGACCGCGATCTTCTTGCCGACGCGCGACACATAATCGGCCGCCGGCCCCTTCATCGCGCCGCCGAACTCTTGGACAAGCTGAGGGTGCGCCTCTGCGCCCGTCTTCCGGTCGCTCGCCGAGATCGACTGGGTCTGCGCTGCGGCAGGGACGGAAACGGCAGGAACGGCCAGACCGATACAGGCCGAGATAAGAAATTTGTTCATGCGTGCCCTCCTTCGCAACGCATAAAGCTCCCGCCGCGGAACGGTTCCGTTATGAGCGATCAGCCGATCGCGAGAAATTTGTCTCTGCGGGCCGCTCGCAAGGTCGCCGGCTTCTTGCCACTCAGCTTGTCGAGTTCCTCGCCGATCGCTTCCCCCAGCGCGGCGATGGCAGCGGTAGGATCGCGATGCGCGCCGCCGACCGGTTCCGGCACGATCCGATCCACGACGCCCAGTTTTTGGAGGTCGGCGGCCGTCATCTTCATCGCTTCGGCGGCGTCGGCCGCCTTGTCCCCGGTACGCCACAGGATCGAGGCGCAGCCTTCGGGCGAAATCACCGAATAGACCGCGTGCTCGAACATCAGCACGCGATTGGCAGCAGCCACGGCGATAGCACCGCCAGAACCGCCCTCACCCACGATCGCGGCAACCATCGGCACGCCAAGCGCAAGACAGGCCTCTGTCGAGCGGGCGATAGCCTCGGCCTGCCCACGCTCCTCGGCCTGGATGCCCGGAAAAGCTCCGGACGTATCGACGAGCGAAACGACCGGGAGCCCGAAGCGATCGGCCAGTTCCATCAGCCGGATGGCCTTGCGATAGCCCTCGGGCTTTGCCATCCCGAAATTGTGGCGGATGCGCGACGCGGTGTCGTCGCCCTTTTCGTGGCCGATCACCATGACCTTGCGGTTGCCGATGCGGCCGAGGCCGCCGATAATCGCCTGGTCGTCAGCAAAAGCCCGATCGCCGGCCAGCGGCACGAAGTCGCTGACGAAGCCAGCGACATAATGTTTGAAGTGGGGTCGTTCGGCATGGCGAGCGACCTGCGTCTTCTGCCAGGGCGATAGCTTGGCATAGGTATCGCGCAACAGCTTTTCCGACTTGGCCGCAAGCTTCGCGACCTCGCTGTCGATGTCGAGCGACCCCGCATGCGCGGTCGACCGGAGTTCGGAGATCCGCGCCTCAAGCTCGGCGATCGGCTTTTCGAATTCGAGATAGGCTACCATGCGCCCCCGGTTAGGCGGACGCGCGGCGCCAGTCAACGAAGCCGCCACGCAGAGCCGGTCCAACCTCTTGAAGCCGGGTCTCGTGTACCTATCTCGATCCTGTCAGCCGTCGCCATCAGGGGCGGCTCGACAGCCCGGCGGGTCTCCCGCGGGCATCAGGTCAATCGCTTTGATGAGGACATAGACCCCATGCGTACTCTGGATTTTGCTCCCCTCCTCCGTTCGTCGATCGGCTTCGAGAATCTGAACCGTCTCGTCGACTTCGCGCGCGGCGACAGCGACAGCTATCCGCCTTACAATATCGAGAAGACCGGTGACGGCGCCTATCGCATTCAGATGGCGCTGGCGGGCTTCACGCGCGAGGAGATCGACGTCACCGTCCAGGACAATATGCTGATCATCGTCGGTCGTGCCGCCGAGCCAACCGAAGAGGGCCAGCGCGAGTTCCTCCACCGCGGAATCGCCAAGCGCGCTTTCGAGCGCCGCTTTCAGCTCGCCGACACCATCAAGGTCACCGGCGCAGGCTATGAGAACGGCCTGTTGAACGTCGACCTCGTGCGCGAGATCCCCGAGCACAAGAAGCCGCGTCGTATCGCGATCGACGGCGTTGAGCCCACTGCAGTGATCGACGCGAAAGCCGCCTGAGCCCAACAGGCAAAGAATGGTTGAGGAAAGCCGGGCCGCGAGGTCCGGCTTTTCGATTCGAGGCGTCCTGCGAACCCACGGCGGCACCCGAGCAGCTCCCGAAGAGGGCCTTGTTCACGTCACCGTAACTTAAGCCCCTTCCTGCCTTGCATAGTGGGGGCACCCCTGCTAACCGCGCCGCAACCCATGGGGGGACGCTTCCGGCGGCCCCTTTTTCGCATGGGCCGAACCAACTATGGGGGATTGAAAGCGCGTGGAGAATTCCGGCGGTATTCAGGCTAGCCTCAGCGGACGTTATGCGACTGCGCTGTTCGACCTGGCGCGTGACGAGAAGGCTATCGATGCGGTTTCCGCGAGCCTTCAGACGCTGAAGGGCGCTCTCGCCGATTCGGAGGATTTCCGTCGGCTCACGACCAGCCCGCTCGTGTCACGCGCCGAAGCGCTCAAGGCGGTCGCGGCAACGGCGACGGCCCTCGGGCTCGATCCCCTGACGACGAAGTTTCTGGGCGTGCTCGCGCAGAACCGCCGCCTCGGGCAGATCGCGCAGGTCATTCGCGCCTTCAACAATCTGGCGGCCGCTCATCGCGGCGAAATCACCGCAGAAGTCACCTCGGCCCGCGCGCTTACCGCGACCCAGGTCAAGGCGCTCAAGGCCAAGCTCAAGACTCAACTCGCCCGCGACGTCGCGGTCGACCTCACCGTTGACCCGTCGATCCTCGGCGGCCTGATCGTCAAGGTCGGCTCGCGCCAGATCGACGGTTCGATCCGCTCCAAACTGAACTCCCTCGCGATTGCGATGAAAGGCTGAACATGGATATCCGCGCCGCAGAAATCTCGAAGGTCATCCGCGACCAGATCGCCAGCTTCGGCACCGAAGCGCAGGTCTCCGAAGTCGGCCAGGTGCTGTCCGTCGGTGACGGTATCGCCCGCATCCACGGTCTCGACAACGTCCAGGCCGGCGAGATGGTCGAGTTCGCCAATGGCATCAAGGGCATGGCCCTGAACCTCGAAGCCGACAATGTCGGCGTCGTGATCTTCGGTTCCGACAGCCAGATCCGCGAAGGCGACGTCGTCAAGCGGACCGGCACCATCGTGGACGTCCCCGTCGGCAAGGGCCTGCTCGGCCGCGTGGTCGATGGGCTCGGCAATCCGATCGACGGTAAGGGCCCGATCGTTTCCGACCTCCGCAGCCGCGTCGAGGTCAAGGCGCCCGGCATCATCCCGCGCAAGTCGGTGCACGAGCCCGTGCAGACCGGCATCAAGGCGCTCGACGCGCTCGTTCCCGTCGGTCGTGGCCAGCGCGAGTTGATCATCGGCGACCGTCAGACCGGCAAGTCGGCCGTCGCGATCGACACCTTCATCAACCAGAAGGAAGCGAACAAGGGCGACGACGAGAGCAAGAAGCTCTACTGCATCTATGTCGCCGTCGGCCAGAAGCGCTCGACGGTCGCACAGCTCGTCCGCACGCTCGAAGAAAATGGCGCGATGGAATATTCGATCGTGGTCGCCGCTACCGCGTCGGATCCCGCTCCGCTCCAGTATCTGGCGCCCTATACCGGCGTCGCCATGGGCGAATATTTCCGCGACAACGGCATGCACGGCCTGATCGTCTATGACGATCTGTCGAAGCAGGCGGTCGCCTATCGTCAGATGTCGCTGCTGCTGCGCCGTCCGCCGGGCCGCGAAGCCTATCCGGGCGACGTCTTCTATCTGCACAGCCGCCTGCTCGAGCGCGCCGCCAAGCTCAACGACGCCAACGGCAACGGCTCGCTGACCGCTCTCCCGATCATCGAAACCCAGGCGGGCGACGTGTCGGCCTACATCCCGACGAACGTGATCTCGATCACCGACGGCCAGATCTTCCTCGAAACCGACTTGTTTAACGCCGGTATCCGTCCGGCCATCAACGTCGGTCTGTCGGTCAGTCGCGTCGGTTCGGCCGCGCAGACCAAGGCGATGAAGAAGGTCGCCGGCTCGATCAAGCTGGAGCTCGCTCAGTATCGCGAAATGGCAGCTTTCGCGCAGTTCGGTTCGGATCTCGACGCCTCGACGCAGAAGCTGCTGAACCGCGGTGCGCGTCTGACCGAGTTGCTCAAGCAGCCTCAGTTCAACCCGCTCCCCTTCGAAGAGCAGGTCGTGTCGATCTTCGCCGGCGTGAACGGCTATATCGACGCCTTCCCGGTTACCTCGGTGGTCCGCTTCGAAGCGGCGCTGCTGTCCGAGATGCGCTCGAAGCACGCCGACATTCTGGCCGACATCCGCACCACCAAGGATCTGTCGGACGAGACCAAGGGCAAGCTCAAGGCTGCGCTCGAAGCTTTCGTGAAGACCTTCGCCTAAACGCTTGGGACGCCGGTGTAATCCGGCGTCGCACATCGAAGAAAGACGGACAGTAAATGCCCAGTCTGAAGAGCCTGAAGGTCCGCATCACCTCGGTGAAGTCGACCCAGAAGATAACCAAGGCGATGAAGATGGTCGCCGCCGCGAAGCTGCGCCGCGCGCAACAGGCGGCTGAGGCCGGGCGCCCCTATGCCGAACGGCTCAACGCCGTAATGGCGAGCCTCGCGTCCAAGGTGACGATCGGCCCGCAGAGCCCGAAGCTGCTTGCCGGTACCGGCAACGACCAGGTTCACCTGCTCGTCGTCGCGACCTCGGAGCGCGGCCTGGCCGGTGCGTTCAACACCAACATCGTCCGTGCGGCCCGCAAGACCGCCGAAAGCCTGCTGGCGCAAGGCAAGACGGTGAAGTTCTACCTGATCGGCAAGAAGGGCCGCGCGGTCATCGCTCGACTTTTCCCGGGCAAGATCGTCCATCAGGTCGACCAGAGCCACATCAAGAACGTCGCGTTCGACGATGCGCGTCAGGTCGCCGACGATCTCATCGCGCGCTACGCCGCAGGTGAGTTCGACGTGGCACACCTGTTCTTCGCCAAGTTCCAGTCGGCACTGGTCCAGGAGCCTACCGAGCTCCAGATCATCCCGGTTCCGCTCGCAGCGGATACGGGTGCTGCGGCAACCGGCGCATCGGCTGCGATCGAATATGAGCCCGACGAGGAAGCGATCCTCACGGAACTGCTGCCGCGCAACGTCGCAATCCAGCTGTTCCGCGCGATGCTCGAGAACGCCGCGTCCGAACAGGGCAGTCGCATGACCGCCATGGACAATGCGACCCGCAACGCCGGCGACATGATCAACCGTCTGACGATCCAGTATAACCGGACCCGCCAGGCCGCGATCACCACCGAACTCGTCGAAATCATCTCGGGCGCCGAAGCGCTCTAACGAACCAGGCCAGCAAGGAAACCCAACATGGCTACCACCACCAACAATGTCGGGCGCATTAGCCAGGTCATCGGCGCCGTCGTCGACGTGACCTTCGATGGCGGCACCCTCCCCGCGATCCTGAACGCGCTCGAGACGAAGAACGGCGACAACCGCCTCGTCCTCGAAGTCGCGCAGCATCTGGGCGAGAACACCGTCCGCACCATCGCGATGGACGCGACCGAGGGTCTGACCCGCGGCCAGGAAGTCACCGACACCGGCTCGCAGATCCGCGTTCCGGTCGGCCCGAAGACGCTCGGCCGCATTCTGAACGTCGTCGGCGAGCCGATCGACGAGCGTGGCCCGGTCGACACCGACCTGAGCGCCCCTATTCATGCCGAGGCCCCGCTGTTCGTCGACCAGTCGACCGAAACCAGCATCCTCGTCACCGGCATCAAGGTCATCGACCTCCTCGCCCCCTACTCCAAGGGTGGCAAGATCGGCCTGTTCGGTGGCGCCGGCGTGGGCAAGACCGTGCTCATCCAGGAACTGATCAACAACATCGCCAAGGGCCATGGCGGCACCTCGGTGTTCGCCGGCGTCGGCGAGCGTACCCGTGAGGGTAACGATCTCTATCACGAGTTCCTCGACGCGGGCGTCATCGCCAAGGACGCCGACGGCAACCCGACCCCCGAGGGTTCGAAGGTTGCCCTGGTGTTCGGCCAGATGAACGAGCCGCCGGGCGCCCGCGCTCGCGTCGCGCTGTCGGGCCTGACCATCGCCGAATATTTCCGCGATCAGGAAGGCCAGGACGTGCTCTTCTTCGTCGACAACATCTTCCGCTTCACCCAGGCAGGTTCGGAAGTGTCGGCGCTGCTCGGCCGTATTCCTTCGGCGGTGGGCTATCAGCCGACCCTGTCGACCGACATGGGCGCGCTGCAGGAGCGCATCACCTCGACCAACAAGGGCTCGATCACCTCGGTGCAGGCGATCTACGTTCCCGCGGACGACCTTACCGATCCGGCTCCGGCCACCTCCTTCGCCCACCTCGACGCCACGACCGTTCTGTCGCGCGCCATCTCCGAGCTGGGCATCTACCCGGCCGTGGATCCGCTCGACTCGACCAGCCGCGTGCTCGAGCCGCGCGTCGTCGGCCAGGAGCATTATGAAACCGCCCGTGCGGTTCAGGAAACGCTGCAGAAGTACAAGTCGCTCCAGGACATCATCGCGATCCTGGGCATGGACGAGTTGTCGGAAGAGGATAAGCTCACCGTTCAGCGCGCCCGCAAGATCCAGCGCTTCCTGTCGCAGCCGTTCCACGTCGCCGAAGTCTTCACCGGCATCTCCGGCAAGTTCGTGTCGATCGAAGACACGGTGAAGTCGTTCAAGGCCGTGGTCGACGGTGAGTATGACCATCTGCCCGAAGCTGCCTTCTACATGGTCGGCGGCATCGACGAAGCGGTCGAGAAGGCCAAGAAGCTGGCCGCCGAAGCGGCCTGATGGAAGACCGGCCGCGCCTCGAGGATGCGGTCAACGAACTCTGTCCCTGGTCGGGAGAACCGATCGCGGCGGATTCGCTGACCCATTATCGCGGCGCGGTCGTTGGCTTCTGCAACCCGGGTTGCCGGGACAAGTTCGAGAAAGCCACGATGGCCTTCGACCTTGCCCTGCAAACCAGACAGGATTGATCGATGGCAGATCTGCATTTCGAACTCGTCACCCCGGAAAAGCTGCTCCGCTCGGAAGACGTGCACATGGTGGTGGTCCCGGGCACCGAGGGCGATTTCGGCGTTCTCGCGGGGCACGCGCCGTTCATGTCGACCGTAAGGACCGGTGAACTGGCGATCTATTCCGGACCGAACACCATCGCGGCACGCATTCATGTCGAAGGTGGGTTCGCCGAAGTGAACGAGAAGGGCCTGACGGTTCTGGCCGAGAAGGCCAGCGAAGCCTGAAGCCCGTCACATTGTTGAGTTGCGGACCCGGCGCCTCTGGCGACCGGGTCTTTTTTTCGCCATCGTAGCGATTATCCGGCATGGAAACGCGACGAAGCGGGGAACTTTTGATCGCATGCCACAACGCCGCAATGGGGCGTTCAACCAAATCGCGCTACAGCACGTAGATGGAGCGAACGGGGCGACGGACACATGGCGACCATTGACGCAACGCAGGAAAGTCAGCTTACCTATCTGACGGGGATCGATGCGAACGGCCTTCTGGCTGCGCAGAGCTTCTGGACGTGGAACAGCGACAGTCCGGCGACCTATTCGTCCAGCCCTAATTACACAGCGAAGTTCGGTCCCGGTACGGCGGGAACCGGGGCAACCATCAGCTACGCCTTCGACACCGCCTCCAACTGGTCGGCGGTGGAGCAGCAAGCCTTCGTGCAGACCGCTGCCTTGTGGTCAGCAGTTGCCAACATCCGCTTTGTCGCAGCTACACCCGGCACGGCGGACATCCTGATAGGTCGCGGCAGCGATGGATCGGCATCGGGCGGCCAGACCAGCTTCATTCCCGGTACTACCGGCACCTCGCGAGTCGGACGGGCAACTGAAGGCGAGATAACGATCGATGTCTCCACGCCCGGCTTTGGTCCTATCGGCGCAGCCTTCTCTGAATATGGCAGCTATCCCTATACGACCCTGATCCATGAATGGGGGCATGTCTTGGGTCTTGGCCATGGGGGCGCGTATGACGAGGGCGCCGACGTAGCAGAGACGGCCTATACCGCTTATGACAATCGTGCCTGGACGATCATGTCCTATCTCGATCCCGACAGTTCCTTTCGCTGGGGAACATCGCGGTCGAGCAACGGCCTTACCTATGGCAACGACCCCACGACTCCGATGATGCTCGACATCCTCGCGATCCAGCGCATGTACGGCGTCGCGGTCGATACGCCATTGTCGGGTGGCCAGACCTATGGCTTCAACAGCAACATCGGCGGAGACATCGGGAAGTTCTACGATTTCACCCAGAACAGCCGGCCGATCGTGACGTTGTGGAACAAGGGAACGGGCAACACGCTCGATCTATCCGGCTTTACCCAGGCTTCGACCGTGGATCTGCATGCCGGCAGCTTCAGCAGCGTCGCCGGCCTCTCGAAGAATCTCGCCATCGCTTATGACACGCGGATCGACACGCTGACGCTGGGCAGCGGCAACGACGTCGCCACTGCCAATGACAATGGCAATGTGATCATGGGCGGCCTCGGCACCGACTCGATTATCGGTGGCGACGGCAACGACCATCTCTACGGCGCAGCCGCCACCGCCCTCGCCGGGGATGGAGCGGACACCCTCAACGGAGGCGCCGGGAGCGACTATCTGCAGGGAAATGCCGGCGACGATTCGCTCAACGGCCAAGACGGGTCGGACCGGATATTCGGCGGTCAGGGCAATGATCGCATCGAAGGCGGGAATGGCAACGACACCGTCAACGGCAATCTCGGCAACGACAGCATCGTGGGCGGCGACGGGAACGACTCGCTGCGCGGCGGCCAGGGCAATGACAGTCTGAGCGGTGCCACCGGCGACGATGTCCTGCAGGGGGACCTTGGCAGCGACACGCTGGCCGGCGGTGCCGGTATCGACCGGCTGTCGGGCGGCAATGATGCAGACCTGTTCGTTTTTGTGGATGGCGACGCGACGCTCGCGGGAGCCTTGACCGACAGCATTACCGACTTTGCGCGCGGCGCCGATCATCTCCGGTTGGGCTTCATTCCCACCTCCGTGAACGCGCTGGCTGCGACCGCATCCTTCGACGCGGCGCTCGCATCCGCCCTCCAATCGCTTGCGGCGAGCGGATCGACGACTGTCGCGACGATTTCCATCGGCAACGATCTCTACCTTTTCTACGACGCCGGCCCGCTAACCTCCCTGGAGGCGATCCGCCTCGAAGGCACCACCGGCTTGTCGCTCTCCGATTTTGGCTAACCGCAGGCGCCTGAAAATTAACCGATTCTGAGGAGTTTTCACCTTATCTCCTGGCAGGGTTGATCGGCCGAGAGGCAGGGTGAATGAGTGCGTTCGGCAAGAGAGGCGCAATGACGCATGGGGCGAAGCCCGCCTTTGGCGTGGCCCGCCCGATGCATGGCGATGCCCCCTCCCCCCTGTCAGGGGGCTCGCAATTTCCGCCTCTCGAACATGCCTTTCCCGGTGCCGGCAGCGACCCCTTCGCAGGGTTGCCGAGCTTCGACGATCCGATTGCCGCCAGCGAGGAGGATGCCGCAGGCGGCCGCCAGATCGACGCGATGACCCGTCTGGCCATACGCGAGGCGGCATCGGGCGATGCGGGGCGCTCACGCGTCGAAGGCTTCGAAGCCTCGATCCACAAGATCAAGGAACAGGTGCTCCCGCGGCTGCTCGAGCGCGTCGATCCGGAAGCGGCAGCCTCCCTCAGCAAGGATGAGCTCGCTGAGGAATTTCGGCCCATCATCGGCGAAGTGCTCGCCGAACTGCGGATCACGCTGAACCGGCGCGAGCAGTTCGCACTCGAAAAGGTCCTGATCGACGAACTGCTCGGGCTCGGCCCGCTGGAAGAGCTTCTCAGCGACCCGCTGATCACCGATATCATGGTCAACGGCCCCGACCAGACCTATGTCGAACGCAAGGGCAAGCTCGAGCTCGCCAAGGTCAATTTCCGCGACGAGGAGCACCTGTTCCAGATCGCTCAGCGCATCGTGTCCAAGGTCGGTCGACGGGTCGACCAGACCACCCCGCTGGCCGACGCGCGTCTGACCGACGGCAGCCGCGTCAACGTGATCGTCCCGCCTCTCTCCTTGCGCGGCACCGCCATCTCGATCCGCAAATTCTCGTCCAAGCCGATCACCCTCGACATGATGGCGCGCAGCGGATCGATGAGCGAGCGCATGGCGACCATGCTCAAGATCGCTGGCGCCAGCCGCTTCAACGTGGTCATTTCGGGCGGCACCGGCTCGGGCAAGACGACGATGCTGAACGCGCTGTCGAAGATGATCGACCCCGGCGAGCGCGTGATCACGATCGAAGACGCGGCGGAACTGCGCCTGCAGCAGCCGCACTGGCTCCCCCTGGAGACACGGCCCGCCAATCTCGAGGGCCAAGGCGCGATCTCCATCCGCGACCTCGTCGTCAATGCGCTGCGCATGCGGCCCGACCGCATCATCCTGGGCGAAATTCGCGGTCCCGAATGCTTCGACATGCTTGCCGCCATGAACACCGGTCACGACGGTTCGATGTGCACGCTCCACTCCAACAGCCCGCGCGAGGCGCTGGCACGGATGGAGAATATGGTGATGATGTCCGACATCAAGGTGCCGAAAGAAGCGATTTCCAAACAGATCGCCGACTCTGTCGACCTGATCGTCCAGGTGAAGCGACTGCGCGACGGTTCGCGTCGCGTGACCAGCATCACCGAAGTGCTCGGCATGGAAGGCCCGGTGATCATCACCCAGGAACTGTTCAAGTTCGATTATCACGCCGAAGATACCGAAGGTAAGATCATCGGGGAGTTCGTACCTACCGGCCTGCGTCCCTACACGATCGAGAAGGCCCGGCAATTCGGCTTCGATCAGGCGCTGCTCGAAGCCTGCCTCTGACAGGAACTCATTCGCCCCGCAGCCACCAAGCCGCGAAAACCGCCGTCAGCAGCAATGAAAGCACCGCGAGAAGCGACCAAGGCACCCAGGTGATTCGCCCACGCTCGCGATCGGCGTCGCGCCGGCGATGATTCTTCCAGTCGGCAGCGATAGATAGCACCGTCAATGCGGCGAAGCACAATGTCGGCCATGCGTAATCCGATTGCACCTTGTTCGGGCTCCGTCATGATGGGTCGGTCAGAACCATATCGGGAGTAAGATGCCCATGCGCTACCAGCTTCTTGTCGCCCTCGGCCTTTCGCTTGTCGCACCGTCGCTGGCGGTTGCGGCTCCGGCCCCCTCCCCAGCGCTTGCCAAGGCGCTTGAAGACAATCGTCGCAGCGAAACGAACCGTGCTCGCGATGCCTATCGCCATCCAGCGGAAACCCTCGCCTTCTTCGAGGTCGCGCCTGGCCAGACGGTGGTCGAATATTATCCAGGCGGTGGCTGGTACACCGAGATCCTGGCGCCGATGCTCAAAGGCAACGGCCGTTATGTGGCGATGCCGCCCGCGTCCGAACGCGGTCTCAACGCCGCCAAAGCCATGCTCGATCGTAACAAGGACTGGTTCGGCACGGTCGAGGTCGTTCCGTTCAGCCCGACCGAAGCCTCGACCTTTCCCGCCGGCACCGCCGATCGTGTCCTGACTTTCCGCAACGTCCACAACCTCATCATGGCGGGTGATGGGGTGGCGGCGAAGGCCTTCGCCGACTTCTATGCGGCATTGAAGCCCGGCGGCATCCTCGGCGTTGTCGACCATCGCCTGCCCGAAGAGATGGATAGCGCGAAGGAGAAGGAAAGCGGCTATCTCAAGCGCTCGACGATCATCCGTCTAGCCAGTGCGGCGGGGTTCAAACTCGCAGGCGAGTCCCCGGTCAACGCCAATCCGAAGGATACCCATGACTGGGCCAAGGGCGTCTGGACGCTCCCCCCTACCCTGAGCCTGGGCGAGGTCGATCGCGCGAAATATCAGGCGATCGGCGAAAGCGACCGGATGACGCTCAAGTTCGTCAAACCGGCAAGCTGAACAAGAAGGGCCGTCGCGATCATCTTCGCGACGGCCCGGATACTCACAGCTCGACGACCGGCAGAGCCGGCCATGGCGCCTATTTCAACTTGTTGATCTGTTCCTGCATGGCAGCAAGTTGCGCCTTCAGGGCTTCGACTTCGTTGCGGGGCGCGGTCTCCGCAACCGCCTCATCCTTGGTCGCTGGATTACGCGGCGGCTTGAAGGCGCTCGCAGCTGCCTCGAGCATGTCCATGTTGCGCTTCGCGATCTCGGCGAACGGGCCGCCGGCAAACGCACCTTCCATCGCCTGACGAAACTGCGTCTGGTTGCGGCGGAAAGCATCCATCGACGCTTCGAGATATTGCGGCACCATAGACTGCATCGAGTCGCCATAGAGCGAGATCAGTTGGCGGAGGAAGCTGACCGGCAACATGGTCTGCCCGCGATTCTCTTCCTCCATGATGATCTGGGTCAGCACATTGTGCGTGATGTCCTCTTCGGACTTCGCGTCGATGACCTTGAAGTCGCGGCCTTCGCGCGTCATCGTCGCGAGATGGTCGAGCGTGATGTAACTCGAAGTTTCGGTGTTGTAGAGCCGGCGATTGGCGTATTTCTTGATGATGACCGTGCCCGAGCCGTCCGATGATTTCGCCATGATACCCCGCCTGCCCAACAATGCTGGCGCGAGCATAGCATCAAATCTTTCCGCGCCGCAACACAGGCCGCGCCCCCTTCCCCTGTTCCTCGAAATGCTGCGCAGCGAAACCGCCGGAGACGCTTTCCGAATGAAGGCGGCCCTCAAGGGACTTCGCGCCTACCAGTCGGCACCGCGAACGCTGCGGCTACCCGCGCCTTTCGAGGCTGGAAAGATCGGTCGCGTCCGCATCCATGGCTATGCCGAGGCCGGCAAGCCAATTCTGTTCGTGCCCTCCCTCATCAATGGCTGCGAGATTCTTGATCTCAGTGTCAAAAACTCCATGATGCGAGGTCTCGCTGCATCGGGGTTACGGCCGTTTCTGCTCGACTGGGGCACGCCTGGCCCTGACGAAGCCGATCTCGATATCGGCGGCCATGTCGAGCGCTACCTGCTCCCGACACTCGATATGCTTGGTCCCGATACCGTGCTCGCTGGCTATTGCCTCGGCGGAACGATGAGCATTGCTGCGGCCGCGCTGGCGCAACCGCCAGCGCTGCTGCTGATCGCAGCCCCGTGGGATTTCTCCGGCTTTTCTTCGCACACGCGAAACGATCTGCTGCAATTGTGGGAGGGCGCAGCATCGGCTGCGGAAGCGCTCGGCCTCCTGCCTGCCGAGATATTGCAACAGATTTTCTGGCGGATCGATCCGGTACGGACGATCGCCAAGTTCGAAGAGTTTTCCTCCAAAGATCCGGAAAGCGCCGAAGGCCGGAATTATGTGGCCGTCGAGGACTGGGCCAACGACGGCCCGCCTATGACCTTCTCGGCAGGCCGCCAGCTCATGAAATCGCTGATGGTCGAAAATATCAGCGGACAAGGGATATGGACCGTGGCCGGAGAGAAAATCCGTCCCGATCGCCTGCATATGCCGGTGCTGAACATTGCATCGACCATCGATCGGATCACCCCGGAGGCCACCGCCCTTAGGCGCGGCGAACGCCTATCGCTGGCGGAAGGCCATGTCGGCATGGTGGTCGGCCGGAAGGCCCCCGGTTCGCTTTGGCACCATATCGCTCGGTGGGTTTCGCAGTTGCAAAACTCCTGATAGTCGACAGGCGAACAAAACCCGCGTGAGTCGATCATATCGGGCCTTCGAGAGCCCTTCGCACGCGCGGCAGTCAGCAGGAGCTCGACCATGACCGATATCGTGATAACTGGCGCCAAGCGTACCCCCGTCGGCAGTTTCCTTGGTTCTTTCGCGGCAACGCCCGCTCACGAATTGGGTCGGATCGCGATCGAAGCGGCGCTGACGCAGGCCGGCATTGCGGCTTCCGATGTCGATGAAGTCGTGCTCGGCCAGGTCCTGACCGCCGGTCAGGGCCAGAACCCGGCGCGGCAGGCGGCGATCAACGCCGGCATTCCGAAGGAGGCGACCGCCTTCGGCATCAACCAAGTCTGCGGGTCGGGCTTGCGCGCGGTTGCTCTGGCGGCGCAGTCGATCCGCTGCGGCGACGCCCGCATCGTCGTCGCGGGCGGGCAGGAGAACATGTCGCTGTCGCCCCACGCCCAACACATGCGTAACGGCGCGAAGATGGGTAACGCGACGCTGGTCGACACGATGATCGTCGACGGCCTGACCGACGTGTTCAACGGCTACCATATGGGCATCACGGCCGAAAATCTGGCCGAGAAGTACCAGATCGGCCGCGAGGAGCAGGACACCTTCGCCGTGGCGAGCCAGAACAAGGCCGAAGCCGCCCGCGCCGCGGGACGCTTTGCCGATGAAATTGTGCCGGTGACCGTCAAGGGCCGCAAGGGCGAGACTGTCGTAGATCAGGATGAATATATCCGCGCGGGCGCTACGCTAGAAGCGATGGCTGGCCTGAAGCCGGCGTTCAAGAAGGACGGGACCGTCACCGCCGCCAATGCCAGCGGGATCAACGACGGCGCCGCCGCGCTCGTCCTGATGACCGCAGACGAGGCGGCGAAGCGCGGAGCACCGGTGCTCGGCAAGATCGCCAGCTGGGCCACGTGCGGGGTCGATCCCTCAATCATGGGCATCGGCCCTGCCCCGGCCAGCACGCTGGCGCTGCAGAAGGCGGGCTGGTCGATCGGCGATCTCGACCTGATCGAAGCGAACGAAGCCTTTGCCGCGCAGGCACTGGCTGTCGGCAAGGAACTCGGGTGGAACCCGGACATCGTCAACGTCAATGGCGGGGCGATCGCGATCGGTCATCCGATCGGTGCGTCGGGCGCGCGCGTCCTCACCACGCTGCTCTACGAAATGGCGAAGCGCGATGCGCGCAAGGGCCTGGTGACCCTGTGCATCGGTGGCGGCATGGGCATCGCCATGTGCATCGAGCGCTGACGCCAGCAGCAGGACCGCGGGATCGGCGGGCGCCAACGCGGCTGCCCGCCGCCTGTCATTTACCCCTCCTCAACCTCTGTACGCTTTAATCGGCTCAACTGGCAGTTTTGAGGATCGATCATGGGCGACATGGCCGGGGAAACCCCCGCACCGGCAGGCAAGCGCACGCGTAAGCGCGACAGCCTGTTGCTGATGGCGTCAATTCGGGCGGCCGGCGATTATGCACGCCAGACCCAGCCCATCCGCATCCGCAATCTCTCGCCCACCGGACTGATGGCCGATTCCGAACTCGACTATGACGAGGGTGCGATCGTCGAAGTCGAAATTCGCGGCGTGGGAACCGTCGGCGGCGAAATCGTGTGGGTTCGGGAAGGCCGGATGGGGATCACGTTCAACGCCGTGATCGACCCGAAATTGGCCCGGCGGCAGGTCGTTGGCGGCAGCGACGACAATTTGCGCAAGCTCGTCGATCTGGGCCGCGTCCGCAGGCCTGGATTGAGGATCGACTGACCCTCAATCCTCCTGCGCTCTCAAAGGCGGGCCAAAGCCTCTTTGATCTTCAGCTTCTGCTTTTTCAGTTCGTTGATCAGCATCATATCGGGAGAAGGCCGGCGGCTTTCTGCCGCGATCCTGGCCTCGATGCCTGCATGCTTCGCCAACATGGCGGACGAATGGGTAGTCGACATAGATAGCGTCTCCTTTCACCTCGTCTTGGGCCGACCAATAAATCACGATTCGGAAGGGCTGTCTTGGTTAAAAATTTCGCTTCGCCCGGGGCTTGCCCACGGCTTGGCGTAAGCTGCGGGAAAAGCACGACAAGCCGTTCGGCCCCTACATGCCCTTGAGCCCAGAGACGTTTCGCCGCTAGAATCAGCGCAGTGAAAAGCCGTTGCGGAGCGAGTCGTCTTGGACAGTGAACTGATCGAACGCCGCATCCAGATACTGCGCCAGGAGCATGGCGACCTCGAGGCGGCGATCGTCGACTTGCAAGCCGCCCCGGCGGTGGATCAGTTGCAGATCGCCCGCATCAAAAAGCGCAAGCTGAGGATCAAAGACGAGATCAGCCAGCTCGAAGATATGCTGATCCCCGACATCATCGCCTGAGCGCCGTGATTACCCGGCCAAATCAGTATAGGTATCCGGGTACGATGGCGTGAAGCCGGCCGCACTCATGACGAAGGCATAAAAAAAGAGGACTTTACTCCTCTCTGCTGACCTTCTCGTTCCGCTCATGGCGCTCCTGCGCCTCGACGGTCATGGTCGCGATCGGGCGAGCCTCCAAGCGGCCCAAGGAAATCGGCTCGCCGGTAACCTCGCAATAGCCATATTCCCCGTCCTCGATCCGGCGCAGCGCCGCGTCGATCTTCGAGATCAGCTTGCGCTGGCGGTCGCGGGTGCGCAGTTCGATGGACCAATCCGTTTCGCTCGATGCGCGGTCGGTCAGGTCCGGCTCACGCAGCGAATCGATCTGCAGCTGTTGGAGGGTGCCCGCCGATTCCTTGAGGATCGAATCTTTCCAGGCGAGCAGTTTCGCCTTGAAATAGGCAAGCTGCCTTTCATTCATGAAAGGCTCGTCAGGCGATGGCCTGTAGTCGTCGTCCAGATCCACAGAAGACACGTTTACTGGTTCCCGACAATCGAAACGCGTTGCAGCGACGACGCCATATGACTCTCCGCTGTTCCCCTTGGGCACGCCAGACTCGGCCGTTTTCTGCCATATCCCCGACGTGTGCGCGGCTATAGACAGCGCAACGCCCGCGCACAAGCCGGGAGGCTGTACGCGGGCGCAGATTTTTCATCGCTGTCGGTTTGCCTTAGCCCGCGGGGGGCGTCGTCGCCTGAACCGCCGCTTCGAGCTGCGCCTGGGTCATGCCTATCACAGGACCATTGGGTCCCTGAGCGAGCGAGGCCTTCGGCAACTTGGCCTTGGCGTTGGGTGTGGCGATGGTCACCAGGTCGCCTTCGATCGCCTCGATCGTCCCAACCGCTCCGCCGCTGGCGTCGGTAACCGCCAGACCGGGCGCGAGGCTGGCAAGGAACTGCTCCTTCTGCTCGGCCGAGGCGCCCTTGGCAGCGGCTTCGAGCTCCGCCTTTGTCATGCCCAGAAGCAGCCCCTTCTCACTCTTCGCGAACGAAGAGGTAGGTACACTGGCCTTGACGACGCCCGTGTCGATCACTGCGACGTCTCCGTTAACGGATGCGATGGTGCCCACGGCCCCGCCCTTGGCGTCCATTACGGCCGCGCCTTGCGTCACCTCGACCTTTGCCGCGCCTGCTGCCGTTGCGGTTGCCGGCGTCGCTGGAGTGGGTGCGGGCTGCTGGGCATAGGCCGCCGTCGCTCCGGTAATCATCAGAGCCGTTGCTGCAAATGCTGTTCTCAAAGTCACGTTCGCACTCCTTTTCCTGAACATAATCAGTGCTGTCGAACGATTGACGCCCGACTGAGTGCGGCCGTTCCACCCTATTTCGGCGAGTCGAAAGCTTCGCGGGGCGAAACGAACGTTGTTCCGGGCAACGCTATGGCCACATGGCGGGTTCGCCTGCGCGCGCGGTCGCGCGACCTGATAGGCGCCGCCCTGGCCGCCTCGAATGTTGCGCGGGCAATCCAACATGGCCATAGGGCGAACATGCACGACATTCGTTCCATCCGGGAAAATCCCGCAGCCTTCGACGCCGCTCTGGTTCGGCGCGGTGCGGCTGACGCATCCGCTGCCTTGCTAGCGCTCGACGAGCGCCGCCGGGCTATTACTACCGAGCTCCAGACCGCTCAGACGCGTCGCAACGAAGCGTCGAAGGCGATCGGTCAGGCCAAGGCACAGAAGGACGAGACGACGGCTTCCGCGCTGATGGCCGAGGTCGCGGCGATCAAGGAGCGGATGCCGGCGCTCGAGATCGAAGGCGCGGAGATCGACGCACAATTGACGGCCGCGCTCGCAGCCTTGCCCAACGTCGCTGCCGACGATGTGCCCGATGGCGCGGATGAGCAGGACAATGTTGAGCAGCACATATGGGGCGATGCTCCCAGCTTCGATTTCGAACCGAAGGAACATCCGGATTTCGCCGGACCGCTCGGCCTCGATTTCGAGAGTGCCGCCGCCATCTCCGGCGCGCGTTTTGCGGTGCTCAAGGGCGGCATCGCCCGCTTACAGCGCGCACTCGGCGCGTTCATGCTCGACCGGCAGACCGAAGCGGGCTTCACCGAGGTCGTACCGCCCCTGCTGGTGCGCGACGACGCGATGTTCGGCACCGGCCAACTGCCGAAATTCGCTGAGGACCTGTTCCGCACGACCGACGGCCGCTGGCTGATCCCCACTGCCGAGGTCAGCCTCACCAATCTGGTGCGCGAACAGATCCTGGGCGAGGCGGCCCTGCCGATGAAGCTCACCGCGCTGACGCAGTGTTTCCGTTCGGAGGCCGGGGCCGCCGGTCGCGACACGCGGGGCCTGATCCGCCAGCACCAATTCGAGAAGGTGGAACTGGTCGCCATCACGACGCCCGAGCAGTCCGAGGCGGTGCATGAAGAGATGACGCGCGCTGCCGAGGCGATCCTCGAAGCGCTCGTCCTGCCCTATCGACGAGTGCTTCTGTGTACGGGCGACATGGGCTTCTCGGCACGCAAGACCTACGACCTCGAGGTCTGGTTACCCGGCCAGGGCCGCTATCGCGAGATCAGCAGCATCTCCAACTGCGGCGAGTTCCAGGCGCGCCGCATGAACGCACGATTCCGCCCTGCCGGCGAGAGCAAGGGCACGCGCTTCGTCCACACGCTCAACGGTTCGGGGCTCGCGGTCGGCCGAACCCTCGTCGCCGTGCTGGAGAACTACCAGCAGGCCGACGGGTCGGTCCGCATTCCAGAGGCATTGGTGCCCTATATGGGCGGCCTCACCGAGCTTCGTCCCGCATGAAGATTCTGCTGACCAACGACGACGGCGTCAGCGCGCCGGGAATCGCGGTGCTCGAACGCATCGCTCGTGCCCTTTCCGATGACGTCACCGTCGTGGCGCCACTCAGCGAGAAATCCGGCGCGGGTCGCTCGCTGACCCTGACCCGCCCCCTTCGGCTCCGTCAACTCGGCGAGCGGCGCTATGCGGTATCCGGCACGCCGACCGACGCGGTCATGATGGCGCTAGCCCATGTGATGAAGGACGGCCCTCCCGACCTGATCCTGTCCGGCATCAATCGCGGCGCCAATCTGGGCGAGGATGTCAGCTATTCGGGCACCGTCTCCGCCGCCATGGAGGGCGCGCTCGCCGGCATCCGGTCGATCGCACTCAGCCAAGTCTATGCGAAAGCCGGGGCGGGCGCGAATGTCAGCTTTGCCGCAGCCGAGGCCTGGGGCGAACGGGTGCTGCGTCCGCTGCTCGATGCGCCGTGGTCACCGCGCAGCCTGGTAAACATCAACTTCCCGGCGCGCGATCCGGACGATGTCTTGGGTGTGCGCGTCGTGCCGCAGGGCCTGCGCGATTATGGCGAAACCGAAATTCTCCAGCGGACCGATCCTCGGGGTTTCGACTATTATTGGCTGAAGCTGGCCGGCATGCCGCACACGCCGGCGCACGACACGGATCTTGAGGCCGCTGCCGACGGATGGGTCACGGTCACGCCGCTCCACTGCGACATGACCAACCGAGCGGCGTTATCCGGGCTGGCAGACTTATATCGATGAGACCAGCCAGTCCGTAACGGACGGACCGGCACGAACGGCGGGCAGACAGGGCTCAAGCCGGGGTGAAATGCCCGCACGGGGCTGCTAACAGGACCATATGGCTCAGCTTCCTCGCCGCCCCGCCGCCTCTGCCGTGACAGCGCTGCTGCTGACGACCGCCTGCATTCCGTCGCCCGACCGGGCCGAAGTACGGGGTGCTGCACCGCCGCCACGGCCTCAGCGCAGCGCGTCTGCCCCCAGCGCTCAGATCGCCCCCACGCCGACCCCGGCACCGCCACCGCCGGCCGTTTCCGAAAATGTGCCACCTTCGCCGCCTCCGGCATGGCAGGTGCGTACCGTCACACCCTCGGCGGTCGACGTTCCATCGTCGGTCTATGTGGTGCGACGCGGCGACACCCTGCGCGGCATCTCGGAAAAGACCGGTGCGGCGTCGGAGGCCATCGCGCGGGTCAACGATATCCCGCCTCCCTTCAAAATCCTCGTTGGACAGAAGCTGAAGATTCCGGGCGGGCGCTATCATCGCGTCGGCAAGGGCGAGACGGGCATCGCGATCGCCCGCGCTTATGGCGTCGACTGGCTGAAGATCGCGCAGAGCAATCTGCTCGAAGAACCCTATATCCTGCGCGAAGGCCAGCGATTGCTCGTGCCCAGCGAGGTGGAAGTGGCGCAGATGTCCCCAGACGAGCGCGCCGCCGCCTTCCGTGTCGACATCGAGGACATCATCTCCGGATCGGAGCCCGCAGTGGCGACGCGCGAGCAACCCAAGCAGCCCGTCAGCACTCCGCGCACCGTTGCGCCGACCGTCGCCGTGGCGGAACCGAAGAGCTTCGCAGGCCGCTTCGACTGGCCGGTCAGGGGCAAGATCCTGCGCGGATTCGGCAAGATCGGCAGCGGCCAGACCAATGACGGGATCAACATCGCTGCAGAACGGGGAAGCCCCATCGCTGCAGCGGCGGACGGCGTGGTCGCTTATGTCGGCCAGGACATCCCCGCTTATGGCACGCTCGTGCTGCTGCGCCATGGCGACGGCTGGATCAGCGCCTATGGCTATGCCGACAGCATCACCGTCACGCGCGGGCAGAAGGTCGTGCGCGGACAGACGATCGCGCGCAGCGGGGCCAGCCCCTATAGCGCCGAGCCGCAACTCCACTTCGAGATCCGCAACGGTCTGAAGCCAGTCAACCCGTTGAGCTATCTGCCTTCGCGCGGCTGATCCCTGCCGGTTCTCTGCAGCCAACCACCCCAGAGTGAAAGGGCCGCAGCGCCCCCCGCAGCGATCCAGAGCGCGCCGGCACCGATCTGGGAATAGGCAAAGGCGCCGGTGATCGCACCGGCGACAAGGCCCGACCAGAGCAGCAGAAAGGGACACCAAGCCCAACGGTCCCCTCCGCGCAGCGCCTCGCCCAGCCGCTGCCCGAAGCGGACCAGCGCCCCGGTCATGTAAGTGACCCCGATCGTCACATCGCCGTCGCGCTGGAACACGTTGTTGACGACACCCATGGCCACAGCGAGCGGCACCAGCATGGCGACCGCGCTGCCGCCAATCGTCTCGGTCAGGGCGGAGCAGGCAATGATCAGCGAAACGAGCAGCAGAACCAGCCCTTTGCGCCGGGCGGGCCAGCGGCTGCCGACGAGGCTGCCCAGCACGACACCGACAACGAAGCTGCCGATCAGCAGGGCGGCCAGCGCGGCGATCGGCCCGGCTGCGACGAGATCGACGCCAAGGCGCGTCGAATTGCCGCTCATGAAGGACACGAACAGGCCGCCGCTCCGCAGAAAGCCGATCGCGTCGATGAAGCCGGCAAGCGCCGCCAGCACCACCGCGAGAGCCCATGCCGATATGCCATAGCGCATCATCCGATTATCTAAGCATCGCCGACCGGAGGGCCGTCAACCGCCTCTCGCCTTTCTCGACGAAAAGGCCTATGTGCGCGCCACCCATGGCAATCGAAATCCCCTCCCCGCCGAAGATCGGCATGGTCTCGCTCGGCTGTCCCAAGAATCTGGTCGACAGCGAACGCATCCTCACCAAGCTCCGCTCGGAAGGCTATGGCCTGTCGCCGGACTATGCCGGCGCCGACGTCGTGCTGGTCAACACCTGCGGCTTCCTCGACAGCGCCAAGGAGGAAAGCCTCGAGGCAATCGGCGAGGCAATCGCCGAAAATGGCCGTGTGATCGTCACCGGCTGCATGGGCGACGAAGCCGATGCGATCCGGGCCCGTTTCCCCAACGTGCTGGCGATATCGGGTGCGCACCAATATGAATCGGTGGTCGGCGCGGTCCACGAGGCGGCACCGATGCCGCCTTCGCCCTATGTCGATCTTGTGCCGGAATCAGGGCTGAAGCTCACGCCGCGCCATTACAGCTATCTCAAGATTTCCGAGGGCTGCAACCATCGCTGCAGCTTCTGCATCATCCCGTCGATCCGCGGCGATCTGGTCAGCCGGCGTCCCGACGCGATCCTTCGCGAGGCGGAGAAGCTGATCGCCGCAGGTACGCGCGAATTGCTCGTGATCAGCCAGGACACCTCGGCCTACGGGCTCGACCTCCGCCATGCCAGCTACCCGCTCAAGGGCGGCGGCGAGGTCCGCGCACACATGACCGATCTGGCTCGCGAACTGGGGCGCCTCGGCGCGTGGGTGCGGCTGCATTATGTCTATCCCTATCCGCATGTGGATCAGGTGATCCCGCTGATGGCCGAGGGGCTGGTGCTGCCCTATCTCGACATCCCGTTCCAGCATGCGAGCCCGAGCGTGTTGCGCGCGATGAAGCGGCCTGCGAACGATGCGAAGGTGCTCGAACGGCTCGCAGCGTGGCGGTCGATCTGTCCCGACATCGCGATCCGGTCGACCTTCGTGGTCGGCTTTCCCGGCGAGACCGAGGAAGACTTCCAATATCTGCTCGACTGGCTCGACGAGGCACAGCTCGACCGCGTCGGAGCCTTCCGCTTCGAGCCGGTTGCCGGCGCGACGGCGAACGACCTGCCGGGAGCTGTCCCCGAAGCGGTCAAGGAAGAGCGCTACGCGCGCATCATGGAAAAATGCGCCGCCATCTCAGCCGCGAAGCTCGAAGCCAAGGTCGGCCGCACGCTCGACGTGATTATCGACCTGGTCGACGAGGAAGGCGGCGCAACGGGCCGATCCAAGGCCGACGCCCCCGAGATCGACGGAGAGGTCCACCTGCGCGACGCCGGTCATCTCCAGCCGGGCGATGTGGTCCGGGTCGAGATTGAGGAAGCCGACGACCACGACCTGTTCGGGGTGCCGCTCCCGGCCTGACGTCGCCGCCGCGCCCGATCAGGGCGGCGGCAGGCGGTCTATCAGCTTGTCGAGCGTCAGCGGATAGTCGCGCAGCCTGATCCCGGTCGCGTTGTAGACGGCGTTGGCGATGGCCGCTCCGGCGCCGCAAATGCCTAGCTCGCCAACCCCCTTCGCCTTCATCGGCGAGGATTTGTCGTCCAGTTCGGGCAGGAAGAACACGTCCTGATCCGGAATGTCGGCATGCACCGGCACATGATAGTCGACCAGATCGCGCGTCACGAAATAGCCGAAGCGCGGGTCGACCACGAGCTCTTCCATCAGCGCCGCCCCGGCGCCCATCGTCATCGACCCGATGACCTGGCTGCGGGCCGACTTCGGATTGAGGATGCGACCGGCTGCGAAGGCACCCGCCTGTCGGCGAATACGGATCTCGCCGGTATGGATGTCGACGCCGACCTCGCAGAAATGCGCTCCGAACGTGGCCTGCGCGTAGCGCTTCGAGAGCGACCCGAAGTCGATTCCATCGGTCACCACGATGCCATTTGGTCCGGCCGCCTCGCCCAACGCGATGCGGCGGTTACCGGAAATCACATGCCCATCGACAAAGTCGACCTCGGCCTCGTTGAAGCCGGCCTTCTGCGCAATCTCGCGCCGCAGCGACAGACAGGCGGCATAGACACCTGCCGTGGCACTGTTCGCGCCCCATTGGCCGCCAGACCCCGCCGACTTCGGAAAGGCGCTGTCGCCCAGCCGCACGTCCACATCGGCGATGTCGACGCCGAGCATCTCGGCGGCGGTCTGCGCGATGATCGTGTAGCTGCCGGTGCCGATGTCGGTCATGTCGGTTTCGACCCAGGCACGGCCATCGTTCTCGATGCCGACGCGGGCGTGGGACGAGGTAACGAGATTCCCCCGGAAGGCGGCCGCCATACCCATTCCGATCAGCCACCGGCCCTCGCGCCGGCTTGCGGGTGTCCGCAGTCTCTCACTCCAGCCGAAACGCTCGGCACCGATGCGCAGGCACTCGATGAAGGGACGGCTGGAAAAGGGACGCTCCGGTCCCTTCTCGGGATCATATTGGACGTCGTTGCGGATGCGGAGTTCGACCGGATCCAGCCCGACCTTCTCGGCCAGTTCGTCCATCGCGACTTCGAGCGCGAGCATGCCGGCGGCCTCGCCGGGCGCGCGCATCGCATTGCCTTCGGGCAGGTTCAGTTCTGTCAGATAATGGGCGACCAGCCTGTTTTCGCCGCGATAAAGCAGGCGAGTCTGGATCCCGGCGCTCTCGGTGCCGCCGCCGGGCTGGTTGCCCGACCAGCTTTCATGGCCGATGGCGACGATCCGCCCGTCGGGATCGGCGCCCAGCCTGATCCGTTGCACCGTTGCCGGCCGGTGTGTGGTGTTGTTGGCGATCTGTGGGCGGGCGAGCGCGACCTTCACCGGTCGGCCAATATGCCGGGCGGCGATGGCGGCCAGCACCGCATCTGCGCGGACCCACAGCTTCGATCCGAACCCGCCGCCTATGTAGGGCGAGATGATCCGGACCTTGTCCTTGGCGATCCCCAGCGTCACCGCCATGTCGTCGACCGCATCGGCGATCATCTGGTTGGAGGTCCAAAGCGTCAGGGCATCGCCGTCCCAGCGCGCGGTTGACGCATGCGGCTCCATCATCTGGTGGCTCTGGTCAGGCGTCGTGTAGCGCTCGTCCAGCTGCACGGCCGCAGCTGCGAATCCCGCCTCGAAATCGCCCGCGCGAGTCACGCCAGGACCGCCGAAGCCACGCGGCGCCTGCCTGGCATAGGGGATGGCATCCTCAAGATCGTAGCGCCCGTCCTCGATGACATAGTCGATCTTGAGCAGGGCAGCGGCATGGCGCGCCTGTTCGAACCGCTCGGCAACGACCAGCGCCACCGCCTGATCATAATGTTCGATCTCCGGCCCACCGAGCAGGCGAACCGCGTGCGAGCGCGACTGTCCGAGTTGCCCCGCATTGGCGGAGTGGATCACCGCCATCACGCCGGGCGCGGCTTCGGCATCGCGCGTGTCGATCGACTGGATGCGTCCCTTGCCGATGGTCGCTCCGACCACCCAACCATAAGCGGCATCGGGTGCCACATCGTGGCGCTCATAGGCGTAAGGCGCATTGCCGGTTACCTTCAGCGGACCTTCGACCCTGTCGAGAGGCCGGCCAACCACGCGCTCACGATCGATCGGATTGGCGACGGCGGGCGTGTCGAACTTCAGGCTCATGCCGAGGCCTCCGTCATGACCGCCGAGAGGGTTCGGCGCAGCAATGTCAGCTTGAAAGCGTTCTGATCGGTCGGCCGCGCATCCGCCGTCAGCGCGTCGGCAAGGTCATCGACCCCACCGCTTTCCGCGCTCTCGACCCGCCATGGCTTTGCGGCGACTCCGCCTAGGGCTACCCGACGCTCGCCCTCGCTGACGATCGCGGCGACCGAAACCAGCGCAAAGGCATAGGACGCGCGATCGCGCACCTTCCGGTAGATATGCCGCCCCCGGACCGGCGGCGGTAGCGTCACCGCCGTGATGAGTTCGCCCGGCTCGAGGCCGGTCTCGACCTGCGGCGTCTCGCCCGGCAATCTGTGAAAATCCGCCATGGCGATCGTGCGAGCGGTGCCATCGGCCTTGATCGTTTCGATCCGCGCATCGAGGACGCGCAGCCCGACCGCCATGTCGGACGGATGGGTGGCGATGCAATGCTCGCTGTTCCCGAGGACGGCCAGGCCCCGGCTCATGCCGCCGATCGCTGAACAGCCCGATCCGGGATCGCGCTTGTTGCAGGGCTTGCTGACGTCGTAAAAATAGGGGCAGCGCGTCCGCTGCAGCAGATTGCCCGCCGTCGTCGCCTTGTTGCGCAGCTGGCCTGAAGCGCCGGCAAGCAGCGCTCGCGACAGCACTTCATAGTCGCTACGCACGCGCCGGTGCGCGGCCAGATCCGCATTGCGAACGAGCGCTCCGATGCGCAGGCCGCCCTCGTCGCTGTCCTCGATCCGGTCCAGCCCCGTGCGATTGATGTCGATCAGGTGCGCCGGCTGTTCGACCCTTGCCTTCATCAGGTCGAGCAAATTGGTGCCGCCGGCGATGAAACGCGCGCCGGGATGGTCTGCGGCGAGACGCGCCGCATCAGCCACGTCCTTGGCACGGTGATAGGTGAAGGGGGTCATGCGGCCTTCTCCTCCGCCACCTGACGGATCGCGGCAATGATGTTCGGGTAGGCTGCGCAGCGGCAGATGTTGCCGCTCATCCGCTCGCGCAACTCCTCTTCGGAGAAGCCGACATCGAGCAGGTCCGCAGTGACATGGCTCGGCATGCCCTGCTCGATCTCTTCGAGCACCGCGACGGCGGAACAGATCTGACCCGGCGTGCAATAGCCGCACTGATAGCCATCCTGCTCGACGAAGGCGCGCTGCATGGGATGGAGTGTGTCGGGCGTACCCAGCCCCTCGATCGTGACGACCTCGTCGCCGTCATGCATGACCGCCAGCGACAGGCAGCTGTTGATTCGACGGCCCTCGACGATCACCGTGCAGGCGCCGCACTGGCCATGATCGCAGCCCTTCTTGGTGCCGGTCAGCCGCAAATGCTCGCGCAGCAGATCGAGCAGCGTCGTCCGCGGGTCAACGGATAGCTCATGGTGCTCTCCGTTGACTCTGACCGCGACCGACACGGAGGTTACCGTGTCGCCCGTCGCGAATTGCTGCGTCATCGCTCACTCCTTGTCCGGAAAGTCCGCGTCTCGAATAGGGGCGACCTCGTGATCGACCGCAACACCATAACGGCCCCAACGCGACCGCAGGCAACAGGTTTCATTTCGTTCGCGTGCGATGTCAGGCTGCACTGTGGGGCAGCCCTCTTCGGCACACGCTTTACCCCCAGAGGGCAGGCTGCGACGGATAGGCGACCCCTCCCTCGAACGCGATCGGCGTGTCCCGATCGGCGCCGAGCAGCAATGGCCCGTCGAGATCGACCCAGCGCGCCTGCTGTGCCACGATCATCGCCGGCGCGACCGCGAGCGAGGTGCACAACATGCAGCCGACCATCAGCTCGAGTCCCTGCGCACGCGCTTTTTCGGCCAGACGCAGCGCCTCGGTCAGGCCACCGGCCTTGTCGAGCTTTATGTTGACCGCATCATAGCGCCCGGCGCAGCGCGCAATGTCGGTGCTGTCCTGGCAACTCTCGTCAGCGCAAAGGGGAATGGGCGAGGCGATGCCGTCGAGCAGATGATCGAAGCCGGCCTTGACCGGCTGCTCGATCAGCTCGACCCCGTAGGGGAGCAGAGCCGCCGCTTCCGCCGCGACGTCGCGACCGGTCCAGCTCTCATTGGCATCGACGATGATGCGCGCATCGGGCGCACCGCGTCGCACTGCCGCAACGCGATCAATATCCCCCTCGCCTGCCAGCTTGAGCTTGAGCAGGGGATAGACAGGCGCGGCCGCGCGGGCATCCGCCTCCATTTTTCCCGGCTCGCCGAGCGATATCGTGAAGGCAGTGGTCCGGGGCGCGATGCCTTCGAGCCCGGCCAGTGCCCAGGCGGGCCGCCCGCCCCGCTTCGCTTCCAGATCCCATAAGGCGCAGTCCAGCGCATTGCGCGCCGCGCCACGCGGCATATCTCGGAGCAGGTCCGTCCGCGACATCCCGTCGCGCAGACGTGCTTCCATCGTCATGACCTGATCGAGCACCGACTGGGGTGTCTCGCCATGATAATAGATAGCGGTACCCTCGCCGTGGCCCGCGAAACTGGCATCGCTCAGTTCGACGGTCACCACGTCGACATGCGTCTTGGCACCACGGGCGATGATGAAGCTTCCCGCCACCGGCCAGGTCTGGATCCCCGCCGACAGCTTGGCCGCGATAGGCTGGTCGCTCATGTCAGCGAGGAGGGATCCCTCACCCGGCGGCGAGGTATCGGCTGCGCCTCAGGCGATGGCCAATAGGCCTTGGGCAGGATCCGCCCGCGCTTCTCGAACGCCGCCCTTACCTCGGGACGGGCGAGCAGCCCGGCCCACAGGTCGCGAAGGCGCGACTTGGGCGCGGCCCAAAGCGCTCCGGTGGGCTGAAACTGGACGATGAGTTCGCCCGAGGCGCGTTCGTCCGCAAACCCCTTCAGCGCAATCTGTGCCGCCTCCGCATCGCGCTTGACGCACAGCAGCGCTTCGACAGCTGCCGCGTGATTCTGCCAGGCGAGCGACTTCAGCCGCTCGATCACCGGCCCCGCTTCTGCCGCCCGGCCGAGGGCGCCGAGCGCGCAGACTTCGCTGCGGTCGATCCAGCGCATGGCGAAGTCGTTCAATACGCCCTTCCCCTTGGTCTGGATCGCCCGTGCGATCACCAGAGCCTGCGCCGGCCGCCCGATCTCGTCGAGATATTCGGCATAGGTGATCAGGGCCGGCGCTGCTTCGGGCGTCTTGACCAGATCCAGGGTCAGCAGCGTCGAGAGAAAATCGGCGGCCTGCGCATCACGCCCGGCCAGTGCCAGCGCGCGGGCGCGCAGCATCGCCACCTGCATTTCCTCATCGGTCATGCCCTCGGCAATCTCGGCGCGACCGGTCAGGTCGGCTGCATCCGCCGCACGGCCAAGGAGCAGAAGCGCATTGGCGGCATCGCGCAGCGCCGCGTCCGATGTCTGCATGCCGCCATAATCGGCTAGCTTTTCCTGGGCATATTGATCGACCGCCGTCTTGCCGGCGGGCCCGAGCCGACGCTCGATCGACGGCCACAGCGCAGCGTAATCGCGGTCGATAAGCAGCGATGACAGATTTTCGGGATCGTCGACCCGGTCGAGCAGGGCATCCGCCTCGTCGATGCGGTTCGCTCTGACGAGCGCGGTCACCGCCTCTCCGGCTAGCCCGTCACCCAGCTCTGGCAGGTCGGCGGGGGACCAGTTGGCCTGGGCGAGCGCAATCACCGCCCCGTCCCGTGCCGTTCTGGCTTCAGCCGAACGATCGGAGGAGATCTGGCGGATGATCTCACGGACCCCGCTGCCCGACAGGACATCGAGCGAAGCCGGAGCTTCGCGAGCGAGGCGGGAAAGCTGGTCGGCCGCGTCGCGGAAGCGGTTCTCTCCGGCCGCAACGATGACGCCATAGGCGATCACCAGTCCGTCGCGGGGGCTGGACGCAGCCAGTTCTTTCTGGAGGCCGCTCAATTCCAGAAAGCGACCCTCCCGGCCAAGACAGACCAGCCTCATGCGCGAAGCGGCATCGCGCTCCGCTCCGGTCAGGCTGGCCGCCACCGGGTCGAGCGCTGCCAGGACTCCCTTACAATCTTCGCGGGACGCCGCCTCTTGGGCAGTAGCGATAGCCGCGCGCGCATCGGTTTTCAGAACCGCGCCTATAGCCGCCGAAAGGGCCGGAGAAACGCCGATCCCGGCCGTCATCAGAGCGACCGTCGCGCAGTAATGGCCGAGGCGCAGCCCCCGCCTATCGCGCATTCGCGACGATCCAGGCGTCGACGACGGGCGCGATCTTCTCGCGCCAACGACGGCCGTTGAAAATGCCGTAATGGCCGACCTTCTCGGCGAGCAGATACTGCTTCTTCTCCTCGGGCAGCGCGGTCGCCAGCGACAGCGCCGCCTTAGTCTGTCCGATTCCGGAGATGTCGTCGCGTTCGCCCTCGATCGCGAGAAGCCCGATATCCTTTATTGCTGCAGGGTCGACCAGCTTGCCGCGGTGCATGAACTGGCCCTTCGGGAGCAGATGGCGCTGGAAGACCTGATCGATCGTCTGCAGATAAAATTCCTCGGTCATGTCACAGACCGAGCGATATTCGTCGTAAAAGGCCTTGGTCGCGTCCGCGCTTTCCTCGTCACCCTCGACGAGATGCTTGAACATGCTCCAGTGGCTGACGAGGTGGTTGCCGAGATTCATCGCCATGAACCCGGTCAACTGCAGGAAGCCCGGATAAACGCGCCGCCCCGCCCCCGGGTAGAAGACCGGAACGGTGTGGATGACATTCTGCTCGAACCAGGCAAGCGGCCGCTGCGTGGCGACGGTGTTGACGGCGGTCGGTGCCTCGCGCGTGTCGATCGGACCACCCATCATCGTCAGCGAGGCTGGACGGCAGGGATTGTCGTCGGCCGCCATGATCGCCGCTGCCGCAAAGGCCGGAACCGATGGCTGGCAGACCGCGAGCATGTGCGTGCCGGGGCCCAGCTTCTCGAGAAACTCGACCAGATAGTCGACATAATCGTCGAGATCGAAGCTGCCCTCGCTGACCGGAACGAGCCGCGCGTCGCGCCAATCGGTGATGTAGACATCGTGGCGCGGCAGCATCCGCTCGACCGTACCGCGCAGCAACGTCGCATAATGGCCCGACATGGGCGCCACGATCAGCAGCTTCGGCTGCCCGCTCACACCGCGCCGGCGGAAGCGCTTGAGCTGACCGAAGGGCTTGCGAAGGATGATTTCCTCGGTCACGGCCACGGTCTTGCCGTCCACCTCGACCTCGGTGAAACCGAAATCGGGCTTGCCGCGCGATGCCGAGGCATGGGCGAACACGTCGAGCCCCGACGCCATCATCGGCGCCATATTGCTGTAGGACATCGGATTGAGCGGGTTCTGGAGCCATTGCGCGCTGATATTGGCCCATGCGCTGGCGGCCGACATCAGCGTCCGCTGAAACTCATAGGCGTCGTACAGCATTCAATTCTCCGCGTCCGTGCACAAACCGTCTCGCAAACCGGAACTCAATACCGCAGCGCAGTATCCGGTGCCATGATCATTTATGTTTAGCAGGGCGGTATTGCCATAAGCTTTCCATCCCGCATCGCGGCGATGACGATCCGCGACACCTATGGCCGATTGAGCCGGGCGGCGGGGCTTGCTAGGGCCGCTTGCATGGCAAGACGCGACGAGCTCCCCCCGAAGTCCCAACGCAAGCTGGGCGAACTGGCGATGATCTGGCGGTTCGCCACGCGCTATCCCGGCAGGATCGCGGCGGCGCTGGCGGCGCTGGTGGTCGCGGCATCGGCGACCCTCGCTATCCCCGGCGGCTTCCGGCTCGTGATCGACAAGGGATTCATTGCTTCGGGCGGCGACGTCGGGCCTTATTTTCAGGGGTTGATGGGAATCGTCCTGGTCCTCGCACTGGCGACGGCGACCCGCTTCTATTTCGTGTCCTGGCTCGGCGAGCGCGTCGTCGCCGACATCCGGACCGGGGTCCAGGCCAATCTCCTCCGCCTCGCGCCCGCCTATTTCGAGGAGAATCGACCGTCGGAGATCGCCTCGCGCCTGACCGCCGACACCGCGATCATCGAACAGGTGGTGGGCACCACCATCTCGGTCGCGCTGCGCAACATCTTTCTGGCGATCGGCGGCATCCTCTACCTCTTCGCGCTGGCACCCAAGCTCGCCGGCATGCTGATGCTGGGCATCCCGCTCGTCATCCTACCGATCGTCTTCATGGGTCGCCGTCTGCGCCGCCTGTCGCAGACCTCGCAGGACCGCATCGCCGACGTCGGCGCCACCGTATCCGAAACGCTGCGTTCGATGAAGATCGTCCAGGGCTTCGGACAGGAAAGGCGTGAAGCCGAACGCTTCGGCGAGGTCGTCGAGCAGGGATTTGCGACGGCGCGTCGCCGCATCACCGTCCGCTCTGTAATGACCGCGATCATCATCGGCCTGATTTTCGGCTCGATCACCCTCGTCATGTGGCAGGGCGCGATCGACGTCGCCAGTGGCCGACTGTCGGGCGGCTCGATCGCGGCCTTCATCATGACCGGCGGCATCGTCGCGGGCTCTTTCGGCGCGCTTGCCGAGGTCTATGGCGATATTCTGCGCGCCGCCGGTGCCGCCGCGCGATTGTCGGAGTTGTTGACCGCCGAGCCCGAGATCAGGGCCCCTGCAAAGCCCGTCGCCCTGCCAACGCCTGCGATCGGCCGCCTGGCGTTCGATCATGTCGTGTTCCGCTATCCGACGCGTCCTGAGGTGAAAGCGCTCGACGACGTCAGCTTCTCCGTCGAGCCGGGCGAGATGGTCGCGGTCGTCGGTCCCTCGGGCGCCGGCAAGTCGACCATCCTGCAGCTTGCACAGCGCTTCTACGATCCGGAAGGCGGGGCGATCCGGCTGGACGGGGTTGCCCTGCCCGACGCCGATCCGGCAGAAATCCGCCGCCGCCTCGCGGTCGTACCGCAGGAAACCGTCATCTTCGGCGCTTCGGCCCGCGACAATCTGCGCTATGGCCGCTGGGACGCCGACGATACCGCGATCTGGGCTGCCGCCGAAGCCGCCAATGCCGCCGGCTTCCTGCGCGACCTTCCCCAAGGTCTCGACACCTTTCTCGGCGAGGCTGGGGCCCGGCTTTCGGGCGGGCAGAGGCAGCGCCTCGCCATCGCACGCGCCCTTCTGCGCGACGCTCCGCTCCTCCTGCTCGACGAAGCAACCTCGGCGCTCGACGCCGAATCCGAGAAGCTCGTGCAGGACGCGCTCGACCGACTGATGGAAGGGCGCACCACGATCGTCATCGCACATCGCCTTGCGACCGTTCGCGCGGCCGACCGTATCCTCGTCATGGATCAGGGCCGCATCGTGGAAGAAGGCAACCATGCGACGCTCAGCGCGCAGGATGGGCTCTACGCCCGCCTCGCCCGCCTGCAGTTCAGCGAAGCCCACGCCTGATTGCCAAAGAAAAAGGCCGCGACGTCATACACGCCGCGGCCCTTTTCCTGTACCGATGAGCCGGCCCGTCAGGCCTTGAAGCTACCGTCGAGCATCTTGATGATGGCGGAGAAATCCTTGCCGGCACCGCCGAGGTTGGCGAACGCCTGATACAGGCTCTCGGCGCTGCTCCCCATCGGGACGCTGGCGCCCACGCTCTGCGCGGCTTCGACGGCCAGCTTGAGATCCTTGAGCATCAGAGCAGAGGCGAAGCCGCCTTCATAGCCATTGTCGGCCGGCGTCTGCGGTCCCACGCCCGGAACCGGGCAATAGCTGGTCATCGACCAGCTCTGGCCACTCGCCTTGGACGAAATGTCGAAGAAGGTCTGAAGGTCGAGACCCAGCTTCTGCGCGAGCGCGAAAGCCTCGCAAGTCGCGACCATCGTCGAGCCGAGGATCATGTTGTTGACAATCTTAGCCGCCTGGCCCGAGCCCGGACCGCCGGCATGGATCACCGCCTTGCCCATTAGCGCGAGGATCGGTTCGGCCCGCGCGAAATGTTCGGCGCTGCCGCCGACCATGAAGGTCAGCGTGCCGCCATTGGCGGCGGCGATGCCGCCCGAGACCGGCGCATCGACGAAGGCGAGTCCCTTGGCGGTCGCAGCCGCCGCGACCGCGCGGGCGCTGCCCACGTCGATCGTCGAGCAGTCCATCAGCAGCGCCGAAGCCGGCACGGCCGCGAAGATGTCATTCTCATAGACCGAACGGACATGCTGGCCGGCCGGCAACATCGTCACGACATAATCGGCACCCTCGACCGCCGCAGCGGCCGATGCGACCGGAAGGCAGCCGGCGGCCTTGGCGCGGTCGAGCGCCTCCTGCGACAGGTCGAACGCCCTGACGTCATGCCCCTTCTTGGCGAGGTTGGCGGCCATGCCGCCGCCCATATTGCCGAGCCCGATGAAACCGACCGTCGCCATATGCTTATTTTCCCGTCCAGTTGCCCGGGCGCTTCTCGACGAAGGCGGTCATCCCTTCCGCCTTGTCGTCGGTCGCGCACAGACCGTTGAAGATGCGCCGTTCGAACAGCAGGCCCATGGCGAGCCCGGTCTCGAAGGCGGCGTTGACCATTTCCTTGTTCGCGATGGCGGCGAGCGGCGGCATGCCGGCGATCACCTGCGCCATCTTGAGAGCCTCATCCATCAGCTCGGCGAGCGGCACGACCTTGCTGACCAGACCGCCACGCTCGGCCTCGGCCGCGTCCATCATGCGGCCGGTCAGGCACATGTCCATCGCCTTGGACTTGCCGACGGCGCGGGTCAGGCGCTGCGAACCGCCCATGCCGGGTGCCACGCCCAGCTTGATCTCGGGCTGACCGAATTTGGCATTGTCGGCCGCGATCATGATGTCGGCCATCATCGCCAGTTCGCAGCCACCGCCGAGCGCGAAGCCCGAAACGGCCGCGATCCAGGGCTTGCGGGTGGCAGTGACGCGCTCGAAGCCAGCGAAAAAATTCTCCGCATACATCTCCGAGAAGCCCTTGGGCTGCATCTGCTTGATGTCGGCGCCCGCCGCGAACGCCTTCTCGCTGCCGGTCAGGATCGCGCAGCGCTGCGCCGGATCGGCGTCATATTTGCCGAACGCGTCGATCAGGTCTGCGAGGACCTGGGTGTTGAGCGCGTTGAGCGCTTCCGGCCGGTTGAGGCGGATGATCGTCACCGGCCCCTGGGTTTCGACGAGAATGGTTTCGTAGGACATGCGGAATCCTTTCAGGCTTGGGGCAGAGGCGACCATGCCTCGGCCGGCGGAAGCGGCGCGAAGACGGCATCGACGGTCTCGTCGGCGACGCCCTCGGCGGTGGCCGGGTTCCAGCGCGGCGCATTGTCCTTGTCAACGATCAAGGCGCGAACGCCCTCGACGAAATCGGGATGGCGGATGATGTGAGCGCCCACCGCATATTCCATCGCCATTTCGTCGGCGAAGTCGTCGATACGCGCGGCCTCGGCCAGCAGGCGCAGCACCACCTTGCAGGAGAGCGGCGACTTGCCAGACAGCGTCTTGAGCGTCGCCTGCGCCCATTCCGAGCCGTCGGCCGTCAGGGCGGCGAGAATGTCCTCATAGCGATCCGAAGCGAACAGCCGGTCGATCTCGGCCCGATGGTCGAGGATCGGCGCCTCGGGGACCGTGGTCACCGCGCTGCGCAGCGCCGCATCGATCGCTTTCGGGTTGGCGAGGATCGCCGTCTTGAGCCGTTCGACGCCTTCGGATGCGACATAATGGGTGCCGAGCGACAGCGCGAGGCATTCGGCTCCGTTCAGACGGGCGCCGGTGAGGCCGACATATTGGCCCATGCGTCCCGGCATCCGCGACAGGTAGCGCCCGCCACCGACGTCGGTGAACAGGCCGATTCCCGTCTCCGGCATCGCATAGACCGTCCGGTCGGTCACGATCCGGAAGGTGCAGGGCTGCGAAATGCCGACGCCGCCGCCCATGGTGATGCCGTCCATGAAGGCGATGGTCGGCTTGGCATAGGTGAAGAGCAGATGGTTGAGGCGATACTCCTCATGGAAGAAGGCGCGTGCCGCGACGCCGTCCGCCGCCGCGCTCTCGGCGATCAGGCGGATGTCCCCGCCCGCGCAGAAACCCCGCCCTTCGGCATGATCGATCATGACCAGATCGACGGCGTCGTCGTCGGCCCAGGAGACCAGCGCCTCGATCATCGTCGTGCAGATGCCGTGCGTCAGTGCATGGATCGCCTTGGGGCGGTTCAGGCGGATACGGCCGGTGCGGCCTTCGACGAAAGTGAACACCTCCGGGGGCGTGATTTCGGTCATTGGCGCAGAAGCTCCCGGCTGGTGATGAGGCGCATGATCTCGTTGGTACCCTCGAGAATGCGGTGCACGCGCAGGTCGCGCCAGAAACGCTCGATCGGATAGTCCTGCAGATAGCCATAACCGCCGTGCAATTGCAGCGCGCGGTCGACTACTGCGGAGCCGGTGTCGGTCGCGAAGCGCTTGGCCATCGCGGCGAAATGCGTCTTGTCCGGCGCGTTGGCAGTGACCTTGGCCGCCGCCGTATAGAGCAGCATGCGGGCCGCCTGAAGCTCGGTCTCCATGTCGGCCAGCGTGAACTGGACCGTCTGAAAATCGGCGATCGCCTGGCCGAACTGCTTACGCTCCTTGGTGTAGCGGATCGCCTCGTCGAGCGAGCGCTGCGCGCCGCCGAGCGAGCAGGCGCCGATGTTCAGGCGCCCGCCGTCGAGGCCCATCATCGCGATGCGGAAACCCTCGCCTTCGGCACCCAGGCGGTTGCCCACGGGAACGCGCACGCCGTCGAAATTGACCTGCGCCGTCGGCTGCGAATGCCAGCCCAGCTTCTTCTCCTGCGCGCCGAAGCTGACGCCCGGCATGTCCTTGTCGACGACCAGGCAGGAAATGCCCTTGGGTCCGTCGCCGCCAGTGCGGACCATGACGACATAGACCTCGTTCTCGCCACCGCCCGAGATGAACGCCTTGGAACCCGACACGACATAATGGTCGCCGTCGAGCACGGCGCGCGTCTTGAGCGCCGCAGCGTCCGAGCCCGAACCCGGCTCGGTGAGGCAATAGGAGGCGATCCGCTCGCAGGCGATCAGGTCGGGGAGATAGCTCGCCTTCAGCTCCGGAGAGCCGAAGCGGTCGATCATCCACGCCGCCATATTGTGGATCGAGACGAAGGCGGAGGTCGACGGACAGCCATAGGCCATCGCCTCCATGATCAGCGCCGCTTCGAGCCGGCCGAGCCCGATGCCGCCCGACTCTTCAGAAACGTAGATGCCACCGAAGCCGAGCGCAGCCGCCGCCTGGATCGTCTCGCGCGGGAAGATGTGCTTCTCGTCCCATTCGGCAGCGAACGGCGTAATCGCGTCGGCGGTAAACTTCTGCGCCATGTCCTGGATGGCGCGCTGGTCTTCCGTCAGGTCGAACTGGTCGGTCATGTCGGGCCCTTGTCAGTCCTTCCCGCCACGGCGCGGGGGACCACCCAGGGCGGTGGAGGGGCAGCGATGTGCGATGGCGCTGCGCGCCTCCCCTCCACCATGCAGGGCATGGTCCCCCTCCCCGCCTCGGGGAGGAAACTTAGCTTACCCCATCGTCGGGATGACGAAGGCGCTATCACCTGCGCCGCCGTCCGGCCAGCGCTGGGTCACCGTCTTCACCTTTGTGAAGAACTTGACGCCTTCCATGCCATGCTGGTTGGTGTCGCCGAACGCCGACCGCTTCCAGCCACCAAAGGTGTGATAGGCGACCGGCACCGGGATCGGCACGTTGATGCCGACCATGCCGACGTTGACGCGGGCGGCGAACTCGCGCGCGGCATGGCCGTTGCGCGTGAAGATGGCGACGCCGTTGCCGTACTGGTGCTCGCTCGGCAGCGCGAGCGCTTCTTCGAAATTCTTCGCGCGAACGATCTGCAAGACCGGGCCGAAAATTTCCTCCTGGTAGCTCTGCATGCTCGGCTTGACGTGATCGAACAGCGTCGGGCCGACGAAGAAGCCCTTCTCGTGACCCTGAAGCGTGAAGCCTCGGCCGTCGACGACCAGTTCGGCGCCCTCGTCCACACCCATCTGGATGTAGCTTTCGATCTTCGCCTTGTGCGCGGCGGTCACCACCGGACCGTAATGCGCATCCTTGTCGGTAGACACGCCGACACGCAGCGCCTCGATCGCAGGGATCAGCTTGGCACGAAGCTTTTCGGCCGTATCGTCACCAACGGGCACCACCACCGGAAGCGCCATGCAGCGCTCTCCGGCCGAACCGAAGGCCGCACCGGCGAGGTCGTTGACGACCTGGTCGAGATCGGCGTCGGGCATGACGATGCCATGGTTCTTCGCACCGCCCATCGCCTGGACGCGCTTGCCGGCCGCGACGCCGCGCTGATAGACATAATGGGCGATGTCGGACGAACCGACGAAGCTGACCGCCTTGATTTCGGGATGGTCGAGGATCGCGTCGACCATCGCCTTGTCGCCCTGGACGACCTGCAGGATGCCATCGGGAAGGCCGGCTTCTTTCATCAGTTCGGCCAGACGAACCGGGACCGACGGATCACGCTCTGACGGCTTGAGGATGAAGGCGTTGCCGACCGCGATGGCGACACCGAACATCCACATCGGGATCATCGCCGGGAAGTTGAACGGGGTGATGCCGGCCACGATGCCGAGTGGCTGCCGCATGGAATAGACGTCGATACCCGGGCCGGCGCCGATCGTGAACTCACCCTTCAGAACATGCGGGATGCCGCAGGCGAACTCGATGACTTCCAGACCGCGCTGGATGTCGCCCTTGGCGTCGGCGATGACCTTGCCATGCTCGGACGACAGGAGGTGCGCCAGCTCCTCCATATTCTTCTCGATCAGTTCCTTGAACTTGAACATGACGCGCGCGCGGCGCTGCGGGTTGGTCGACGCCCAGGCCGGCTGAGCCGCCTGCGCGAGCGCCACCGCCTTTTCGAGGTCGGCTGCGCTGCCCAGCGCGACGCGCGCCTGCACGGCACCGCTGTTGGGATCGAAAATATCGCTGAAGCGCTCCGCCGGGCTGCTCGAGCCATCGGCGAAGAAATGGGAAACCTCACGCAATTGGGTCGCCATGATCATCTCTCCTGAAACTGGCGCCGTCTCTCTGCCTCTGCCGGCCGTAACGCAAGCCCTTGCCGTGCAGCATAGAGCTGCATAAATGCAGGTCATGCGCTGGGATGACCTTCAATTTTTCCTGTCGCTCGCGCGTACGGGGCTTTTGTCCGCAGCGGCACGCCAGCTTGATGTCGACGCCACCACCGTCGGTCGACGGATCCGGCGGCTGGAAGTCGAACTGGGCGGCCAGACTTTGTTCGTGCAGGGCCGCGAAGGCCATATGCTGACCGAAGCCGGCCGACGTCTGCTCGCCCGTGTCGAGGCGATGGAACGCGAGGCCGAGGCGATCTCCGAAGGCGAGGTCGCGGCGGGAGCCCGCGAGTTGCGTGGTCGCCTGCGCATCAGCGCATCGGAAGGCTTCGGGACCTGGCTGATCGCCCATCATCTCGGCGACTTCGCCGAACGCCACCCGCAGCTGACGATCGATCTGGCCGCCAATAGCGGCTTTCTCGACCCCTCGCGGCGCGAGGCCGATGTCGCGATCCTGCTGGCCCGGCCCCAGCGCGGCCCGCTGATGACCAAGAAGCTTACGGATTATCGCCTGCGCTTCTACGCCAACCGCGACTATGTCGCCCAGCATGGCGCGATCGAAGATCCTGCCGATCTCGGCGGGCACCGGATGATCGGATATGTGCCCGACCTGCTCTATTCGCCGGAACTCAATTATCTCGAAGATATATCGCCTCGGATCGAGGCCCGGCTGCGCTCTTCCTCGATCAACGCGCAATATCGGATGCTGGCGGCCGGATCGGGCGTGGGTGTGCTGCCCTGCTTCATCGGCGACCGTGATCCTATGCTCCAGCGCGTGCTGCCTTCGATCGCCATCGCCCGCTCCTTCTGGCTCGTGACCCACCAGGACAGCCGGCGCCTCCCGCGTACTGCGCTGTTCGTCGAGTGGCTGTCGGCAATGGTCCAGTCCCAGCGATCGAAGCTCCTGGGCGAGGCGGCCTGATCCGCCCCGGGATCGAAATCCCAAATCGCTCGTTGCAGCAGAACGGGCACAGGGCCCGCTGTACGAGGAGCTTGAGATGACCCGCACGACCCTGGCCGCCCTTGTTGCGGTCACTGCCGTACTGACGGCGCCCGCCTTCGCGCAAACGAATTCCAGCAGGGACGACGCGCCCACTGGCTCGCAGCCTAACGCCCAGTTGCCGACCGACACGCCACCTTCCGACAACAGGGCCAGCGCGATCGAACCGGCCGAAACGACCAATCCGCAGAGCAGCCTCAAATCCGCTGTTCGCAAGAGCCGCACTGCCGCCGCCACGTCGATGGTGACGACCGGGCCGACGGCAGGTGCTTACCGGCCCAATCCGGGCAGTTGAGCAGCTTCACTTCCTCAGGGCGCGGCCTCTAAGTCGGCGCCCCCAGCGCCGTCTCCGCCTGATCGATCGAGCACGGCGAAAGCCGTGAGAACGCTGCCGATAACTATAAGGAAAAGCGTCGCAAACAGCGCAATGCGCTTGGCACGTTTGCGGTTTCGATAGCGCTGTACTTTGGATCGCGACATTGAGCCCCCACTCGCCACAGTGGAGGGACTGTAAAGCGTCGCCGCTGATATAACCACTTCCCCTTGTACGCAGAACAAGCCGATCGCCGCGGCAACGCCCCGTTCTGATACACTCGCCGTCGATCGACCTCAGATGTGGAGCGCGCGTCCGTAGGCGGCGAGCACGCTTTCGTGCATCGTCTCGCTGATCGTCGGGTGCGGGAAGACCGTGTTGATCAGCTCCGCCTCGGTCGTCTCGAGCGTCTTGCCCACGACATAGCCCTGGATCATCTCCGTCACTTCGGCCCCGACCA
>Ga0233425_10002009_pt1 | contig 42301 bp, 54 predicted proteins | sample Watercolumn_Towu_2_FD_181712 | JGI IMG/M metagenome (GOLD analysis project Ga0233425, IMG submission 181712) | Freshwater microbial communities from Lake Towuti, South Sulawesi, Indonesia - Watercolumn_Towuti2014_140_MG | ecosystem: Environmental > Aquatic > Freshwater > Lake | place...
GGATTTAGAAGAGATGGAGATAGACGGGAATCAGGATTTAGAGGAAGTTCAGGATTTAGAAGAGATGGAGATAGAAGAGATTCTGGATTTAGAAGAGATGGAGATAGACGGGAATCAAGAATTGAAGGTGGATTTAGGAGTCAAAGACAACATTCGCCAAAAAGGCCAGCTCACAGACGACGCTGGTAATCTTTTTTAAACTCTGCATATAGCAATATGCAATGGAAGTAGGTTTTGTTTTACTCAATTGCGACCTTGGCGCAGAAGAATATCTGTTGGATGAAATAAAACAGATTCCAGAAGTAAAACAAGCACATCTGACATTTGGAGCATATGACATCATAATTGAAATCCACACAAAATCACCAGAAGACTTTGACAAAACAGTCTCTAACAAAATTCGAAGACTATCTCGAGTAATGAGTACAATGACACTCAAAGTTTTATCAAGTAAAGCAAAATAATTCTCAGGAAAGTAAATTGGAAAAAATACAATATTCTGGAACAGTTTGGGCAATAAACCACAACAATCCAGAACCACTAGTCACTCATTGTTTAAAAAAACTACAAGACTATGGAATTAAAAAAGAAGATATCAAATTAACTGATGCACCAGAGAATGTCCAAGTTGGTGAAATTGTAGTAGAAATGTGGCCATATCACATTGATGTTGCACGTGTGCGAACAATTCGAAACGAGTCTTTCATTTCTGGATCGGTCATGCAAATTGAGCTAAAAACAGACGAGCAGGGAAATTACATAGATTAAAAATAAAAAAGATTAGTCGACAATTATTTTGCCTTTCATCCAAGGATGAACAATACAGAAATAATCGTATTTTCCAGCTTTGTCAAATTTTTGTGAGAATTTACTATCAGCAGCTAAAAGACCGGTATCAAATTTGCCATCAGGACCAGATTTAATAGTGCCACTTGTTGCCGTGTGTGGGTTTGAGTCTTTGTTTACCCAGGTAACTGTTCCGCCCTTTGTTACTTTGGTCTCAAATGGTGAAAAGCATTTGTTACCTTTTTCACATTTTTCGTCATTTCCAGAATCTTTTACCATTTCAACTGTGGCCGCAGAAGTTGTTTTACCTGTGGATTTAGCTGATTTTTTGGTCTCTTTCTTTTTTGTCTCTTTTTTGACGGTTTTTTCCTTGCTTTCTGCAGCATCTGCATATTGTATCATTGGAACCGACAGTATAGCGCCCAACAATGCAAAAATTGCTACTCCGGCAAGAATTGTCTTGTTCATGTTTTGGTTAGCCATATCGTAACTTAATTAATTTTGTTTATAATTCCATCTAAGATAAAATAAGAAAAATCAGAATTCCTTCTGATTATTGGACGTTGACTGTGCCTTTCATCCATGGGTGGAGAATGCACATGTATGGGTATGAACCCGCAGTGTTGAATGTGTTAGAAGCAGATGCGCCTGCGTTGACAAGACTAGTGTCAAAAGAGCTATCAGTTGCGGTTGCACTATGAGCTGCAGAGTCTACATTTTTCCATGTGACCTTGCCACCCACAGTAACTGTTACGGTGCTTGGCATGAAGCATTTGTCACCACAATTGGTGTCAGATGCGGTACCTTTTGCCATATCGACTGCGGCCTCTTTTACTGCTGTGCCAGATGGCGTTCCTGTCGTTTCAGTCTTTTTTTCTTTAATTTCAGCTTTCTTGGCATCTTTCTTTTCTTTAATTTCAGCTTTCTTGGCATCTTTCTTTGCTTTCATTTTGTCTTTCTTTGCCTTGTCTTTTTTCTCATCAGCAAAGGCAGAGTCAGTCAAAGAAATGCTAACTACTGCTGTCAGTAACACAAATACTGCAAAACTTGCTAGTAATTTGGTATTCATTATTGATCACCGATTCGACAATTGTTATATTAAGATTGTTCAGAATTTCTCCACAAATAATCTGTATTGTGAAATAGACAAGTTAGTAATTCGGCTAGTTAATATCAGTCATCAAAATTCAAACCTAGTAATTTGAAGCCAAAAACAACCTACATTGCAGCTGCAGTAGGAATTGGCATTATTGTTTTGGCAATATTTTACATGTATTCAGCAGACCAAGCAAAAAACCGAGGAAAAATTTTTGGTGATAATCTACAAACAATCCAAGACGAGTTAAAACAAATTCAAGTGGAATTTTATTCCAAAAAAACAATGCTTGAGGAAAGAACTATGACACAGGAAGAATTTGCTGAATTTAGTAAAATTCACATTGAGAAAATGAAGCAAATTCTAGCAAAATATGATGCATTACTACCTCCAGAGTCATTTGCAAAGTCAGTAGAGTTATTCAAATTATCTACGCAAAAACAGCTTGAAAGCGATCAATATCTGATGCAATGGATTGCGACTAATGACACATCTGACAAAATTCGTTCAGATTCACTGTTTCAAGAATCATTCGAGGATGAAATGGCAGCCCTTGAATCATACAATAAAGCAAAAAACAGTGCAGGCCAGAACTAAAGAAGTCCTTTTTGTGACAAAGTATCCAGTGTAGGCACAAGTGCTTCAAGCAATTTGTCTTTGTCAAGTGGAGTGTTTTGTGAGAACTTGATTGGAAAAGTAAGGCTTAGCATGTCATTGTCTGTATGAGACATCTGAATAGAGTGCTGCATTTGGTGTTCAAGCAGGAATTCTTTCCATACATCTAATCTGGCATTGACATCGTCTAGTTTACTGGAAACAAACAAAACATCCATTTCTTCGTTTTTATCAAAGAGCCCAAACTTTACCATTGGTACTGTGATAAATCCGCCAGGAATTGGATTGTGATCTTTGTGCATTTGCTCTACAATCTCACCATATTTGTTTTCAGGAACGATCTGTCCATAGTCTGGCCAAAAGTATCCAGCAATTTGACGATTTTTGTCATAGATTCTAAAAAAATCAGAATCCAAGTCTAGCTTCCACATGTTATGCTGAATCTGCTGCCAATCTTAATAAATCATCAAACCTGAAAATACAGAGTGGCACTAACAAAATACATCAGAGATTTTCTTGATAGTCAGATTGACTATTACATCAGCGAAGCACAATCATTCAAACAAATAGTGCAAAATTATTCCCCAGAAATCACATCAGTAGAAGATGCAACGTTTGGAATCATATCAGGATGCGTTTATTCAGCATTCTTGAGAGCATATGAGAATGAGAAAAGGGCAGTCGAGCTTGATGACATGCAAGAGTTTAACAAGATCATAAAGCAAAAGGCAGCCCTCATAAAAAAGGCAATAAAGTAACTCGAATGAATTAAATTCAATCACAATAAAGCAAACTAGTTGACTGACATTACAAAATACAGAATTCAGCAGATCATAGACAACGGTAGCATTGTACAAATTACACTTGCTGAAGATGTTCAAACAGAATCAATATCACAAAAACAAATGATTCTGGATTCTGTTGCAAAAAAGCTAGACCCTGAGCTAAAAGAACAAGTCCAGCCACTACTAGAAGCAATCCTAGGTGCGCAACCAACAGTCAAAATCAAGACATATGATCAAACCACCATCGCCATAACGATGCCAAAGGTTCGTTACGAAAGACTTGGAAGGCCCCAAGTAGGCGAAGTTTTGGAAATAACTCTAAAAAAGTAGCTTTTCTACTTCTACAATTGTCTTTAGCGGCAAAGAGCAGCTAAAGTTTTTACAAACAAACACAGTAGTGGTGTCTTCAAATTCTTTTCCTGCAAAAAACGCATATTTTGATAATTGCTTTAGTTGTGCAGAGTTTTGTATTGTGACTAGAATTGATTCTGGCAGGAATTGTTTTGTTATGTTTTGGTATAATGATGTGTTTTGTGGGTTTAGTACTGTTATTTCGGTTGGATTTTGTAAACACAAGTAAATTGCATTTAATAGATAACCAAAGCCAAAGGGATTTTCAGCAGCCATTATGGCAAACGCCTCCATTGTTTTGGTGGAAACATCGTGGAATTTCTTTTGCTGTGTCAAATGGTATAGTTTTAGCAATGCGTTTGCAGCAACGGAATTTCCAGATGGCATCGATAGATCATAATTGTTCTTTGGGCGAATAATAAGCGGCTCATGATTATCCGCAGTAAAGTAAAAGCTAGAGTTTGTATCATCCCAGAAATGCTCTATTAGATGATTTGCAAGTTTTTCAGCTAGTTCAAGATATTTTGATTCGGGTTTGATCTCAAAAAGATCAACTAGTGAATTTATCAAATATGCATAGTCTTCTAGATATGCCCTAAGTTTTGCTTTGCCATTTTTGTATGTTCTAAACAGAGTATCGCCAGACAGCAGATTTTTTTCAATGAATGCAACACAATTTTCTGCAGCCTCTAAATATTGTGGATTATCAGTGACTCGATATCCTCTGGCAAATGCAGAAATCATGAGTGCATTCCAAGATGTTATAATTTTGTCATCAAGTCCAGGCTTGATTCGCCCTGCTCGTACATCCAGTAGTTTTTTTGAGGATTGTGCAAGTATTGATTTGACATTATCTTCACTCATACCGCAGTGAAATGCAACTGCAGAAGAAGCAATGGAATTGTTCAGAATCGTGTGACCTTCAAAATTGCCTCCATCTGTAACATCATAGTATAGACAAAAGACATCCGAGTCCTTGCCTAGAATTTGTGTGATCTCTTTTTTGCTCCAGACGTAAAACTTGCCTTCTTCTCCTTCAGAGTCGGCATCCAGTGCAGAATAAAATCCGCCTTCTGGAGAAGTCATTTCTCGCAAGACAAGCCCAAGGGTTTTGTTTATGATGTCAAGGTAAAACGATTCTTTGGTGATTTGATATGCTTCAGCATACACTATAGGAAGTAGCGCATTATCGTACAACATTTTTTCAAAATGCGGTACAAGCCATCTTGCATCTGTTGAATAACGATGGAACCCGCCACCGATTTGATCAAAAATCCCACCTTTTCCCATTTTGTTTAATGTTTTTAGAACAAATTCTGTAAATTTTGATATTTTAGAACTCTTTCCATATCGCAACAAAAATGACAGATTAGCAGCATTTGGAAATTTTGGTGCTTGTCCAAATCCGCCATATGTGTTATCAGCTATTTGAAATAGATTTATTGCTGCCTCATCCAAAATTGCTTTTTCAAGTTTGGCAGGAGTTGTTATCTTTTCTGCACCTTGCAGATTTTTCATGAAATTCTCTGATGCTTTTTGGACATCGTTTGGTTTTTCTTTCCATGCCTGAGCAAGCTGCATCAGAATGCTTCCAAAACCAGGCCTGCCATAATTATCAAGAATCGGAAAATATGTTCCAACATAGAATGGTTTTTGATCTGGAGTCAAAAACACGCTTAGTGGCCAGCCTCCCTGGCCTGTTGCCATCTGGCAAACCTTTTGATAAATGTCATCTATGTCTGGTCGCTCTTCTCTGTCTACTTTGACTGAGACAAAGCTTTCATTCATTACTTTAGCAATCTCTTCATTTTCAAAGGATTCATGCTCCATTACATGGCACCAGTGACAAGAGCTATACCCGACTGAGAGGAAAATTGGTTTGTTTTCACGTATGGCTTTATCCAGTGCTTCTTTTCCCCAGGGATACCAATTTACTGGATTGTGTGCATGCTGTAAAAGGTATGGACTAGTCTCACTGATTAGCTTGTTTTGTGCCAATGAGAAATTGTGAACCAGATCGATATTTGTATTTTTTATCTAAACCAGGTCTTTTCCTCAATGTCGTAGACTCGTGCATTAATTTGTGCCAACAGCTTCATTTTGGATTTTTGTGCCTTTTTGTTATGAGAATAATCCTTTTTCTCAACTAGCATTATGAGTTCTTTTAGATCTTCCAAACTAAGTGTTTTGAGACCTCTTTTTGATATTACCTCTAAAAGTTCTATTCTTCTCCGATCGTCTGGCGTAACATCATACATAACATTATACCAAAGTTGCCAGAGTTTAATTTCTTATCTAAACTAGAAATAGCTTACACCACAACCCAAAGACATGCGTGCTATGGTACTTGAAAAACTAGGGCCGATAGAATCAAGGCCTCTACATCTCAAAGAAATTGAAACTCACAAAATCCAAAATGGTAATGAACTTTTAATCAAAATTGAAGCATGTGGAGTATGTCGCTCTCAGCTTCATGGTATAGAGGGGGACTGGCAAAAATATGGAATTCCACCTGCACTACCAACAATACCTGGTCATGAGATTGTTGGAACCATAATACAGGCAGGCCCAAATGCAAAAAAGCTAAAAGTTGGCCAAAGAATAGGAATTTCACCGCTACATGGCTCTTGCATGCATTGTGATTATTGCAAGATAGGAAAAGAACACCTATGTGATCAGGCAGAAATTACTGGTGAATCATTGCTTGGAGGATACGCAGAATACATTACAGTCTCAGAGGATTTTGCGACGCCAGTTCCAGACTCTATGAAATCAGAATATGCGGCACCATTGTTTTGTGCAGGAATAACAGCATACAAAGCAGTCAAGGCATCAGAGCCTGCAAAAAACAAATCCGTTGGAATTTTTGGAGTTGGCGGAGTAGGTCATCTGACAGTGGAATTTGCCAAAATGCAAGGAATGCGAGTTATTGGTATTGCGAGAAATGAAACTCATCTAGATGTTGCAAAACAAGTCGGAGCAGATAATGTAATCCAATATACAGAACAACAAGAATTCCTAATAAATCTCAAAAAAGAAGAAGGATTTTTGGACTCGGCCATAGTGTTTGCACCATCTGAAAGAGTAGTAGATTTGGCAATCAACTCAGTCAGAAAGGGAGGAACCATTGTATTAGGAGTTTTAACTAGTCTTCCAAGCTTTGACGTGTTTACGGAAAAAACACTTCGTGGCACAGTCATTGGCTCTCGTTCAGACATGGTCGAGGTTGTAAAACTCGCAGAGCAAAACAATATGAAAATAATTTTCAAGTCGTTTCCATTAGAGAGTGCAAACCAAGTTTTAGAAGATCTAAAATTTTCCAGAATTGAAGCGCGAGCAGTTCTTACACCTTAAATTAAGCGAAATCTGAAATTGTTTTATGAATTGCAAGCGATGTCATCATCTAAGGCAGATTCATGAAGAATCAAAAAATAATTCGTTTCTCAAACTAGGAAAGTGTGCAATTCCTGGATGTACCTGTAAGCAGTTTGTAGAATCTATTGAACAACTAGACGAGGATCTCATGTGATTCATATTAGAATAACAAAAATCATACTCAAATGGGAAATCATCAGTCTTCAGATGAGATGAAAAAAGAGTTGGGCGTAATGCTATCCAAGCTAAACGCATTGGAAATAATTGCTCATGATGAATTTCAAAAGGGCACAATCAAGGTTTTACGCAAACTAGTTGAAAGTCAAATTCATTCCATATCAGAATTTGATCATCTAAAAAAGGCACTCGACCTACTAACATTGCAGCTTTTTGAAGTCAAAAGCAAGACCAACTCACTTTAAGACAGTATTAGACAAGCCGCATTCTTTGCATTTCATTAGTATGCTGGTTTCCATGTCTTGGGCCTTTTCCATTACACCGCCACAGCAAGGACAGTTCAATTACAATGTAGTATCATGATTCAGTATTTGTATTATCTGCATTACATATTGGATTGTATTTTTGTATGATTTTGTTCAAGATTCTGATTCGCTGTTCTTGCGTTGAGCCCCACATTGGATAAATGCACAAGTACAGATTGTACTCAGAGCCGGAATTTGAAATCCAGCACTTGAATTTCTTGTTTTTTGTAAAAAAATCAGTATTGTCTGTCTTGTCAGATTCTGCTGCATGAATTATCTGAAATGTTTCCTTGTTTTTTGCTAAGATCAAATACAATACTTCGTCCATTGGAGGTCCCCATTCTGAGAGCTTGATCGGGCCCAAAAACTCGTAGCTTAGAATCTGAATTGTCATAATACGAATGAAAGAAAGCTTGACATTTTTCCTTTTTGTAGATCCATGCCAAGCAAAAAACTAATTTAAAGGGATATATCCACGCAAAAATTAGACGACAATATGGAAAGCAAGGAGAAAAATCCTCACAATTACAGAACAGTAGGATACTCCATGATACTGGTTTCAGCCTCGCTAGTGGTAATTGCCCTTTTGTATCTTGCAATAGGGGATGATGTGTTATACTCTGACAGAGTAAGCAAAGAAAAGCAATACGAGTATCAGCAATTTCTAGAGGAAATGAAACTAAAACAAGAAGAAGCCAAGACGATAGAAGGGAAAAACTTGTCACTCGATCTTGATGAATCTATGGATATGACAACTCCTTAACGTTATTTGTAACCGTTCGCAAAATCTTCCCACATATTCATGTTTGATGTGAGTTTGTTCATTTTGTATAATGCACCACCAATTATTCCAGCATGATAAAACGTATACAGGTATACCTGTGATGCAGAAGGCTCCGTATGAGACAAACTAAGTGAAACCATAGAAAAGAAGATGAATGTGCCAAAAAACGTCGAAATGCTGTTTGCTATTCCCTGCAATCCAATGATCCTTTTTGTGGCAATTGCCATCAATGAAATGCTAGTTACTATGAGAAATGTCAGACCTCCATTATTCGAGCTAAATTGTGTTATCCACTCTGCAAGTCCAAGATCTAAAAGCGATTTTTCCGGTAAATGGATTCCACCATTTAGAGCAAAGCTTACAGAGCTAAACAGCCCTCCAATGATAAAAAAGAACAGCAATATCTTGATGATTCCACGTTTTATTGGACTGCGAGTCTCTGCAGGATTAATTGCTCGTCCTGTCAGTTTCAATCCAAACAAAAATCCTACAAATATTGTAGGAAAATATGCTAGCTCAATTATGTATGGAATGTTTTCTGTCAACTTGTGTATTTGTGGTGCAAAAACCAAAAACAACAATATTGCAGCAGAGGCAGCAGAAGCAAAAATTATGAGATTGACAAAGGAAAAGCGTCGCTCGCCATATACATCTGCATTCCAATTGTACATTTTTTAGGCATCTTTGAAGCCGGATTAAAGAAAATGACGGAAAATCATTTGGTCAAATTATCAACTTCTTTAATGTTTAAAAAAAAGAGGCTAGTTGCCTGCTTTGTTGTGTTTCATTTTGCTGTTTTTCATTTTGTCTTTATCATGAACATCATACTTCATCTTGGAATGTGCTGGATCATGTTGTTGGTCGCTAAGCATCATTTCCATGTGAGATATCATGTCCACTGACTCCATTTTGGTTAGCATTTGGCTCATTTTTTCTATGAATTGAATCTTTTCGGTATTGGTCATCAGGCTCCATTTTTCCGAAATTTGTTGTTGGTGCTGCTTGTGGATTTTGTTCATTTTCTGAAATAATACATTCAGATCATCTTGTGTTGGTTTATTTTTTTCATTACTGATTTCTTTACTACTTGTCGACGGGTCTGATACGCAGAAATACGTCCCACAGACTTTGATTTGCGAATTTTTTCCAAAATGTTGGTTTTTTGTCCCACTGGATTTAGTAGCATCAACACTCTGAATGTGTACCTAAACAAAGAGCAAGCTTACCGCCAAGACCACAAAGAGCATTATTGTGGATTTCATATTTTTTGATGACATCAAATGTTATTAAATATGATTCCACGATTTTCAAAGTTGCGCATCGTTTAACAATTACAAAAACATATCATCATACAATGAAAATAGCAAGAATGATCATAGGGACAGGCATAGTTGTGATTATCTTTGGCCTGATTTTTCAATTCCAGGGAAGAGGAATCGTGGGCCCCGAATCCTCGTTTATGTATTATAACAAGGACTGGATCTATTACGGAATTGAAACCATACTAGCTGGAATAATTATGTGTGGAATTGGAGCGCTTATGCATATGCGTACTAGATCACATGTAAGGTGATCGTACTTCGAATTTTTTGAATTTGCCTTATTTGCGATGAGATGAGGCTTGCCATTTCTTGTGCAGATTCTGCCTCTATTTTTGCAACCAAGTCATATTCTCCATATGTTATGATTGCGGATTTGATTTGTGAGATGGGTTTTAGTTGTTCCAAGACATGGTGTTCTTGGCCTATCATACAACTAATCAGAACAAATGCAATTTGAGTCATATTATCACCAATGTTGCTAAATTTAGGCAGATATTCTAGTCAATGGACAGTTAATGCCCGCCGCCACCAGTACATTGTGGTGGTGGATTTGGACAGGAGCAGATTTTTGTATTTCCTACCTTCCAATTATCAAATGACCAGTATTGTCCACCTTCGTGTTTTATTCTTAGTTCGTCGCATGACATGTTTTGTACTGCTTCATGTTCTGCTGTTTCAAGCGGTCTGATGACAGTCTCTTTATGATACACGACGTAGCCCCCAAAGGCTCCGCCAACTACCAAAAATACTATAGCTACGATGAAGATTGGATCCATCATCGACTTGGCGTAATTTGGCTAGGTATTTTAGCTTTCTGAAAGTCTTGAGATCTTAGGACCAGATTTTTTCTTTGAATGTGAGTTTCTTGTTTAGAATATAATTAGAAAGAGCACTTGCTGCAACTGCCAACACCAATGCTACAGGATAATCCATTTTGTTGTAGTCAACTAGTATGTACACCATCGCAAGTTGCGCCAATGCTCCAAGGGAGCTTAAACCCATGAATTTGGCATATTGAATTGATGCATGCTTTGTCTCAAAGTTACGGTCTTCAAATGTCCAAATTTTATTCAGAATGAAATTGCTGGACATAGATACTGCAATACCAATTATTGTAGCGTGTAGATACCATAGGTTTGATACTACATCCGTAAACAATGAGGATACTGCATAGTTAATGGCAAGACCTATTGCGCCAATTGAGTAAAATCTGCCTGCCTTGGATAGGAAACTAACGGATTTACGCTTTTCCTCTTCTGCTGCTTGTTTGCCATATCGATACAATTTCCAGACTGCCTTTAGATAACCAAATATTGTTTTAGAGTCTAGCTTGCTTTTTCCAAATTCCCTGTTTGTAAAGGTGTAGGGAATCTCTGTAACGCGTGCATTTTTTGCCTTGACTAGAATTTCAAGTAACATCTTGTAGCCAATTGCATCAAAGTTCAGGCCTTGTATGATTGGCTTTTTGAATGCAAAAAATCCAGACATTGGATCTTTGACTCGTACTCCAAGGCCACGTTTAGCAATCAGCGTTGCAAGCTTTGATAGGAACTTTCTTTTTCTTGTCCAGCCTACAATGTCACCCCCGTTGATGTATCTTGACGCAATAACAATGTCACATTTTGGATGCTTGAGTGCATCTATCATTTTTGGTAAAAGACTAGCAGGATGAGATAAATCGCTGTCCATTACAACTATAGTATTTCCAGTCGCAAACTGAATTCCCTTTAGTATTGCAGACGATAGTCCTTCCTTTGTCTTTCTGTGTATGACTTCGATTGTATGGTTGGTGATTTTTTTGACATTTTCTAGATATTCTTCTACTAGCTTACCTGTACCATCTGGAGAGTTGTCATCAACCACAATAGTTTGTGCCTTTGTATTTTTTGGTAGATAGTCCTGAATTGATTTTAGGATTTTTAGTATGTTTTGTGATTCGTTATACGTCGGAATAATAATAGAAACCTGAGTGTTTCCACCTGGGATCTCTTGATATTTCATGATTAATCCTTGCCCCAAATACTGAGTATTAATTGATTATTAAAATCCGTTCACGTACAAGCTAAATTGTTTAAAAACCAGCCTCTAGTGGACGTTCTGGTTTGATTATTTCTCGCATAACCATAGTAGCGAACGATCCGCGTTGCAATGAAAAGCTAACTAGATCCGGTCTAATAGAAAAATCATTACAAATTATGCTGGCACTTCTAAATCCGCCTTCGTTGGATAATTCCTGCATTTGTTTTAGATAGAAATCAGATGGTTTGATCTGCTCTTGCTGTAAGATTTTTGAAATGTGATAATCAAATCTGGTCTTTTTGAAATAAGAAAATCCAACTAACGGTATTGCAAGTTTTTGTGAATCAACCATTTCGTATTTGCCTAATTTGGCATTTTTATCAAAGCAGACATCGCCTTGCTGTGAGGCAAATAGTTCTTCTCCATATTGATACGCATGTGATAAAGTCAGATTAAACAGAAATGACTGATACGCTTCTATGTATAGCCGTCGTATTCCTATTGGTAATTTGTGTAACGCCTTTTGAGGATCTCCATGAGCAATCATTTCAGTCAATATTGTCCTTTCAAGATCCATCTGAGGCGGTATCGTATCCAATACTTTGGAATAGTTTGATTGGTCTGCCAGTTCTTGGCGAACCTTGGTATTTCGTTCTGAATCGTATTCAGATGTAAATGATAAGATCAGATCTATTGCGTCTGAGAATCTTTTTTGCAGTATAGCTTTGCCAATCAAATGTGTTACTGGTCTTTTAGAGCCAAATCTTTGATATCCATAAAAGTTCAAAATTTTATCAGATTCTGTAAAGTCCACCAGTGAATCATTGGCACCATGAATTCGAATTGCAAAATAATTCCCAACCATATCTTTGCCAGAAAGTGGTTTTTTTGTAAATCCAATTTTCTCAAGTGAGATTTTACCATCAGAATAATTTACTATAGCCTTGTTTTGACCTACAGAACACACGTATTGAGTGGTTGTTGCATGCGCATCTTTGAGTCCAAGTGACTTTAGTCGCACTCCAGTTTTTCTAAAAACGGATTCCAAGGCATGGTTTGTGTCAATTCCAGATTTTTGTAGTTTGTATACTGCATATCCTTCTTTATCTGAGAATGAGTCAAGGATTTTTTTATTTAGTATTTCAGAAACTGCAAAATCTTCAAGTGTGTTACGGATTTTTCCGCCACATCCAGTAAACTTTGTAGTGTATAGAAAAATTCCAATGTCTGAATCGATTTTTGGAATCACTGTATTGTTACTGTGATAAATTCAGATACGGTAACATCGGCAGTTCTTGCAGACAGTACAACTTTGTACACTCCAGGCAATGCAGACGGACTAGTTACTATAGAGAGTGGAATTGATTGAGAATTAGATATTGTTGTATTTGGTATCTTTACTATAATATCAGAAAAGTCAGATGTTGTTTTTGAGAGAATTTTGGTATCAGTATTTGTGTTAACTATGATTTCAATTGGCATGGTTTGTCCACGTGGTATAGTTACTTGTTTGTTTGATACTGACAATGTTGTCGTAAGAGGTTTGCCTAGATCTACTTTGCCAATATTGTTTTCAACCCATTCTGTAAACCAAATTGTATCTTGTGCGATTTGGAATCCAAAGACCTGAGCAATTCCACATTCTGATTTGTCGCCACAGTCTCCCCAGTTTGGATTCTGGGATGGTACCAAGTATTCGACTAGTGATTCATTTTCAATATCAAATACTGCCAAAGCGTTTGCTGCCTGCTCGTTAAAGAATAGTTTGTCGCCTTGAATTTCAGACCAATATGGTTGTGTTACTGGGATTTTGATCACGCCAGTTACGTTTCCATACGTTGATACTGGTGAATCTGGTGTGGTGTATTTTGTGAATGTACCACTAGATTCTGAGAATTTGTAAAATGAGCTGCTAATTGTATCTACAACCCAAAGATTTCCGTGTTTATCAGCACTCAAGCCGTTTGGAGCACCAATTGATGCTGGCAAATCATATACCTGAGAAAACTCTGAGACTGTAACGTTTTGTGCAGGATTTGTTGCAATAAACTCAGATAATTCAGTATAGTCAAATTTGACTAATGCCCCTCCTTGTCTTAGCATCCAGTTGGTGTACCAAATGTTACCAGAATTGTCTACTTCAAATCCTCCAACAAAAGAGCCAGGTAATGGAGACGGAATGTTTGTGTATATCTTGTTTTCAGTTGTTTGTGTAGTATCAAAAATGCTAATCTTGCTTTCATAGAAATCATTGACAATTATTTTGTTGCCAAATATTTCGAGTCGTTGTGGCAATGAATCTTCTTTTGTTGGAAATGCAATTCTAGTGTAGGTTCCGTCTAGTGTTGAAAATTTCCAAATAGAATTAAAGGAATCATCAGTGTACCAGACATTTCCATTCGAATAATCAATTCCCCATATCATGGAGCGAGCACCTTGTGGCCAATCTGGGTTTTCATATTCTGTGAACTGTTCTGTGCTTGGATCAAATTTTGCTATTTTGCCGGTGTTGGTTTGAGCAAAATAGACCATTCCAGAATCATCTAGTGTGATTGCTAGTGGTTGTGTGCAATCGGTTGGAATTTTATATTCTGTCACATATGTATTGGATTTTGCATCACCAGTACTGCAAAACTTGGGCCTATCCAAGTCTGGAAAATTATCTGCGGGTGTACCAGTGATGGTTGCTTCAGTAGGCGGTTGCTGGTTTGGGCTAGAGTTTAACGCAAGTGTCAGAGTAGATGTAAGTAAAATTACTGCAAAAAATCCCGCAACGATAAGTCCTTTTGTCTTTGTCTTCACAAGTGCTGATTTTGGTTACCGCATTATATCTATTCTGGGCTCATAGTAGTTTTAGCTCGTTTGTTATTTTGTCGATTTGTTCTTCTGGTGCAGGACCGATGGAAAGACAGGTAAATGTTCCAGGTGCTATCTGGGTATGGCCTGCATCAGTGACTTCGGCCCAAGGCAATCCCATCTCGATTGCGTCTTGTTTTATTGATTCTAGTTCTGATTCAGAGTTTACCTTTAGTACAATTTTTGCCTGGCCATCCCACCACTTTGAAAACCATTCTGGATGAGACTTGCGAACATTTTCTGCTCCAAGAACACACGCATGTCCAACTTGGGCTGCAATCTTTCCTTTGCCCATTCCAAGATCTGCTCGCACGACAATTACTTGTTTTATCAAAGCTATCAATGATTTGTTCTCATGTCATATTGAAAAACTTTGCAATTCCGAAATGAATTAAAGTCAACCACACCAAAAGACAACGAAATGTCGTTTGATGTAATCATAGCAGGCGCAAGTGTTGCAGGCCTTTTCTGTGCAAGAGAGGTAGCAAAGGCTGGCCACTCTGTCCTAGTTCTAGAAGAAGACTTTGAGGTTGGAACCCCAGAGCATTGTGGAGGACTAGTATCTGCATCAGGTTTGCAAGACCTAGGACTAATACCGTCGACTAAAACACTAGATTCACCAATCCAGAAGGCACGACTGTCTTCGCCTGGAGGGATAACACTTGACATTGATGCAAAAAAGCAAAATGTTATTGTGGTCAATCGTCGTGAGTTAGACAAGCAGATCGCTCTCCAAGCGCAAAAAAATGGCGCAGAAATTCGAGTAAAAACATCACTCAAAGAAATAAAGCCAAATCAGGCAATCACAAGTGCTGGAACATTCGATTGTAAGATTCTAGTCGATGCTAGAGGAATTGCATCTATAATACATCGCGACAGAACAGGAACCCTGCAATCAGCACAGTATGAGATCTATGCAGACTGGATTCAAAAGGGACTTGTGGAAGTAAACTTTGATGCGCAAAAATATCCAGGATTTTTTTCTTGGATAATACCTGCAGGAAATGGAATAGGAAAGATAGGAGTGGCAGGAAAAGGGATCAATGCCATCTCAACAATAGAAAAATACCTAGACCAAAAGGGGAAACACTCCATAATTCGTAAAGTCTTTGCTCCAATCTGGATTAAGGGTCCAATAGAGGATTTTGTTTCTGATAATATGGTTATAGTAGGAGATGCGGCCGGACAAGCCAAGCCGACTACCGCTGGTGGGATCTATTCCTGTGGCGTAGGAGGAGTTTTGGCAGGAAGAGCCATATCATATTATCTGGAATCAAAAAACCCAAACGATCTTAAATCATACCAAAAACAGTGGACGCAAAAGTTTGGCAAAGAATTCGAAAAACAGCTATTTGCAAGAAAAATGCTAGAACGACTTGACAACCCAACAATTGACAAAATATTTTCTACAATCACACCAGATATGATCTCAGATATTTCCAGCAATGATGATTTTGATTTTCACACAACTGCGATTGTGAAGATGCTTGGCCTCAAAGGATCCCTAAAAATTGCTCAGAGCATTTTTGGTGGGGAAATACGCAAGTTGATAGGCTAGTTTCAAAAATTATAGGTAAGCTATAAATGGACTGCTAAAAGACACAGCAACATGTCAACATCACTGACTCTTCCAATCTGTAGTTGCTGTAACAAACACATCATGCCAAACGACATGAGCGTCAAGTTCATGTGCCCAGAATGCGGTTCAGTTTTGGTTTGGAGATGTCAAAGCTGCAGAGAAGCCGCACGAACATACACATGCCCATCTTGCAAGTTTGCAGGACCATAAAATGGCACGATTACTTTTGATTACAAAGATCCTCCCAGAAGGAACTGAAGTTAATCTGGACGATCTGGCAAAAAACATCCAAGCGAAACTTAGCGGTGGCATTACTATGGGAAAATACACTAAAGAGCCTCTTGCTTTTGGCCTATTCTTTCTAAAGGCAGAGTTTGATTTAGATGATAAGGAAGGACAGATGGATCTATTAGAGAATACCATCCGATCAGTTGAAGGAGTAAGCGAATTAGAAGTCCTCAACATGAGTCGTAAATCAGTAGATGTGAAGTGATCTAGTGGCCAAAAAAGACGAACCTCTGCAAATGCGAGTAGGCGAGGCAAAACAGAGGGATGTTGGAAAAAAACGCGCAAGAGTTGGTCCTGATGCAATGGACTTTCTCAAAGTTAATCCTGGCGATGTAATAGAGATAACTGGCAAAAAATCAAGTTGTGCTGTTGCATGGCCCACAGATGAAGATGACAAATTCCCCGATGTTGTACGAGTTGATGGCCAGACAAGAAAAAACATCGGTAGTGCACTAAACGACATAGTCAAACTCAAAAAGGCATCCGCAAAGGTAGCAAAATCAATTGTACTAACTCCAGTATCAGATGTTGTAACTGTAGACAAAGAATTCACAGACTTTGTGAAAAACAGACTAAAGGGCTTGCCATTCTGCCAAGGCGATGAAATCTCTGTGATGATTTTAGGCAATCCAATGGACTTCAAAATTAGCAAAATTGCTCCAAAGGGAATAGTAACAATAGACAAGACGACAGACTTTGTAATTTCTGCAGACAAGGCAATTGACAAAAAGGTGCGCATAACATACGATGAAGTCGGCGGCCTAAAAAATGAAATAAAGATAATGCGAGAAATTGCAGAGCTTCCATTACGACATCCAGAAATCTTTGACAGACTTGGAATAGAACCACACAGTGGCATATTGTTGTATGGTCCACCAGGATGTGGCAAGACGCTAATTGCAAAGGTCTTGGCATCTGAATCAGAAGCAAACATGTTTTCAATCAATGGTCCGGAAATAATGAACAAGTATTATGGAGAAACAGAAGCAAAACTTAGAGACATTTTCAAAGAAGCAAAGGACAACTCTCCAAGCATAATATTTATCGATGAAATCGATGCGATTGCTCCAAAAAGAGAAGAAGCATACGGCGATGTTGAAAAGAGAGTTGTGGCGCAATTACTTGCGTTAATGGATGGACTAACCGATAGAGGAAACGTCATTGTGCTTGGCGCAACAAACAGACCAGACAGTGTAGATCCAGCATTGCGAAGACCAGGCAGATTTGACAGAGAAATCGAAGTTTCCGTTCCAAACATAGATGGTAGACTAGAGATTTTGCAAATTCATACCAGAGGAATGCCAATTGCCGACGATGTAGAGCTAAGAAGACTTGCTGCAGAACTACATGGATACACAGGCGCAGACATCAAGTCGTTGTGTAGAGAAGCAGCACTAAAAGCAATTAGAAGATTTTTGCCAGAAATCGATCTGGAAACAGAAAAGGTATCCACTGAAATCCTCCAGTCAATGGAAATTGGAATTGCCGACTTTTATGATGCAATACACGAAGTAGTACCAACTGCGATGAGGGAGTTCTATGTAGAGCGACCCAAAGTATTTTGGAGTAATGTTGGTGGACTGGACGAAGTCAAAAAGTCTCTCCAAGAAAATATCATTGTGGCATTAAAAGAACCGCAAAAATTCTACAACATGGGAATCAAACCACCACGAGGAATTTTGTTGTACGGTCCACCAGGATGTGGTAAAACCTTGCTTGCAAGAGCAGTAGCAACAGAAAGTGGCAGCAATATGATCCTAGTACGCGGGCCTGAAATACTATCAAAGTGGGTTGGCGAATCAGAAAAGGCAATTAGAGAAATATTCAGAAAAGCAAAGACATCTGCTCCATGCATAATAATATTTGATGAGATGGATTCTTTGGCCAGAATCAAGTCAGGCGAAGAAGCAGGAATCGGGCAGACCATACTTAGCCAACTTTTAACAGAGATGGAAGATAGTGGCCCATCCAGAGTAATAGTAATTGGAATTACGAACAGACCAGACCTTTTGGACAGCTCACTTCTCAGACCAGGCAGACTAGAACCAGTTTTGTATGTGCAGCAGCCAGACGAAAAGGGAAGACTGGAAATCATAAAAATTCTTACTGCAAAAATGCCCTTATCTGAAAACGTAAACTTGGAAGAAATTTCAGTTTCTACTCAGAATTATACAGGTGCAGATCTCTCGGCATTGTGCAGAGAGGCAGGAGTTCATGCGATGCAGAGCGATTCTTCTAAAATAGACAGCTCTGACTTTGGTGCAGCCCTCAAAAAGATTCGGCCATCAATTACCAAAGAAGTTGACCAATGGTATTTGGCAATAAGGGAAACTATTTCTAATGTAGTACCAAAAGCAAAGGACAAGGCATTCTACGGATAAGACATGGCAGACTTTCCAATCAGAAATATTGTATACGAAAAAATCAAGGACGTAACTTCGATTATCGATACAGATTTGGTAAAGGCACTGACAAAATCAGGTCATGTGCTGACAGAAGACAAGTTCAACAAAATTTTACTAGACTTGGAGATAATGGGTTTGATCAAAGTGTCATGGCTTACAAAAGACACAAGACGTGTCGAGATTACCGTCCAAGAACAAGAAGAAGATGAATACGACGAGCAAAACAAGGAAATGATGGAAAAAGACTATGAAGCTTCTTTTCCTGGCGTTGACGATTCTTAAAATCTAAAGTGAAACGCCGCGTCTAGTGCAACTGCTACAAATATTATTGTCAAATATGGCGCAGTAACTTTGTATGCCTTCCATGCGAATTCGGATGTTGGATTTTTTGTCAACTTGTAGTGATATGCAAGCATAAGGCCTCCACTAACTGCTGCAATAGACACATACACCAAACCCAACCCAAATGCATACAGCGCCAGTGAATATGGAAGCAATATTGCAGTATTTGCCAAAATGTACTTGGAAGTCTTTTGCATACCAATCAGTACAGGCAACATTGGCACTCGTGCTTCTGCGTAATCATCTCTGATTTTCATAGCAAGACACCAAAAATGTGATGGAGTCCACACAAAGACCAAAAATCCAACCAAAAAGCCAAGTAAGTCAATTCCAAATGGCACAACAAATCCAGTTGCTGCAGTCCATCCAGCCATAGACGCTGCACTTCCTGCAAATCCGCCAATTACAATATTAGAAGAGTTTGCACGTTTGAGCCAAACAGTATAGATTATGACATAAAAGAAAATCCCAAGTCCAATAAAGAATGTAGAAATCCAATTCAGAGTAAAGTAAGCATACACTACTGACGCAATGCTTACAGCAAGTCCATATATCAAAACAGTTGACGCCTTTATCTTGCCAGCAGGAATTGGCCTTGTACTGGTTCGCTTCATTAGAGGATCGATGTCTCGATCATAATAGTGATTTAGCGCACTAGATCCAGCAGATGCCAGAGCCCCTGCAATTACAATGTGGAATAATCCCATTGGATCTAGTTCTGTGCCAACTAGCTTTGATGCAGCATACATTGATGTTACTGCAGTAATTACTAGTAAAACCACAATTCTTGGCTTGGATACTTCGAGTAGTTCTTTTGCTGCCAAACACTCAAAGGCATCTAGCTAGGCATTTAATTTCTTCGACGAGTTTCACTACAAAAGGAATAAGTACCGCACTTTAGGCATCAAGCTCAAATGAGTAATTGGGACCTCATGATGCCTGGAATGGGTCTTACTGCTATTGGCCTAGCAGGAGTTACCATATCTTATGCTGGAGTTGCACACACATTCATTGATGGAATGCATGCACTGACAGGCCTTACAATGATGATTGGTTTGATATTTTTGGCCACTGGAATTTTGGATGGGGGGGTTTCTACCAGTAATAGAGCCAAGGCTACAACTTTGGTGATTTTAGGTATTTCATTATCATTTGGTGTTGCAGCACTTACATTCAACTCGATTACAAGCATTCCAACATTTGCAGGCGTTTTGCTAATTGTTGCAATACCTTCCATAGTAATGGCATATACGGCAATGAAAATACCGCAGTACGCAAAACCAGTAGGTGCGATATTTATGATTGCCACAGGTGCTGCGATTGCAGCATATGTTGGATTTGGGTTATACGGACCATCACAATACTTGGCTCCACCCCCAGTAGAGGAAGTAGAAGAAAAAGAATCTGCTCCAATTCCTACTGCTCCAGTTACTACAATATCAATTCTCAAGGATTCTTCAGTTCAAGGAAATCCAGACTATGACCCAGATGTTGCTAATGTTCCAATAGGAAACAATATTGAATGGGTAAACAATGATGCCGTAGTGCACACTGCAACAAGCTCTAGTGCAAGTTCTGACTTTGACTCTAGTTTGATAAATGCTGGAGAAAAATACCTGCTTGACACATCAAAATTACAGCCAGGAACATATGACTACATGTGTATAGTGCACCCCTGGATGACAGCTTCGTTTGTACTTGGCGAATCATCAGGAGAAAGACTTGCGGAAGGTGCAACTGCAATTGAACCAAATTCTGTTCCACCACAAGAAGCACCAGTAGAGGAGGCACCTGAAGAAATGCCAGTAGAGGAGACTCCAGTAGAAGCGCCAGCTGAAAAAACAGTTGAAACCACAGAAGAAACACCTATGGAAGATACAGAAGAGATGGATACACCAGCTGAACTAGTTACAGTTGAGATGGCTGCAGGAACTGCAACAAACCAGGATTGTGGCAATGAGTGCTTTATTCCAAATGTAGCACATGTTACAGTTGGCGGAACAGTGACTTGGAAAAACGTAGACAGTGCAGCTCACACAGCAACTGAGGCAAATGGAGTGTTTGACTCTAGCATAGTCATGACAGACGGTGAATTTTCACACACATTTGCAGATGCAGGAACGTTTGATTACACATGCATTGTCCACCCGTGGATGAAGGGCCAAGTAATCGTAGGTTAGCTTGCAAAAAACCATAATTCTTAGCCAAACTCAAAAACAGACTCTAATAGAACATGCAAAAAAATGTTCGCCTGCAGAGTCTTGTGCTCTGTTGCTTGGCAAAGAAGAATCCAGCACATCTACAGTAAAGAACATCTTTTTGACAAAAAATGTAGAAAACTCACCGGTAAACTTTACCATAGACAACGAAGAACTGCTTGCAGGGTATCAAGAAGCAGAAAAACAAGGACTGGACGTAATTGGAATATTTCATTCACATCCACATTCAGAGGCACACCCATCTTTGACTGACAAAAAATTCATGACAATAAACCCAGTAGTATGGGTGATCTACTCTAATGTAGATAACGCACTAGGCGCGTTTGTCTTGGAATCTGAAATCATACCAGTCTCAATCAAGACTGTGTAAAAGTTAGTTTTTCATCAGAGATTTTTGTCAAAACTTCGGCATCCGGATCCAGTATCTTGCCAATCACATTAACTGGAGAATATGGTTTGATCTGATCTTTTGTGTCAATAGGTGTTGGACCGTAAAAAAGACAGATTGCGTTTCCTGGAGGCCAAAATGCCACATCATACAAATCCACTATAGATTTTGCATTTTCAGAAGATGCAGAAAATGGTGCAGGATCTGTATAGATCTCTTTACCCCAGATGTTTGCCTTGAGCGAAAAGGGTAGTTTTTTTAAAAATATCAGGACGGTTTTTGGTGCTATGGAATCATCCAGTTCTAATATTATGTTATCAGAGTTTGGAATTTGAATGGCTACCTTGTGTTTCAATACGGTTTTGTCATCTTTGAATTAAATATCCCTTTTTTTTAAAACAAAACATGATGGAAATACACGTCTACGATACATACGTAGAAGCACAAGATGGCCATACCATGCACTTTGATGTTATCACATCAGAAAAAGATCATGGCAAGGCAATCGAATATGCAAAACAATGGCTAAAGACCATCGGTGAGGGAAGCGCTAAAGTGACGACAGAAGAATGTCAGTTTTGCCACTCACAAGGTGCACCAAAGCCAGTAGAGGACGCAATCAAAACAAATGGATTTTTCATCCAAAAGATGGAAGGCTGTCCATAATCTCCTTTTTTACTTTTTAATTACCTTTTAATTCCAAACCATACCAAAACAATCATGTCTAGTGAGTCAAAATACAACAAGCTGACAGTCGAAGGAGACAAGAAAACTCTGTGGATTTGTGGCTGTTTTGAGACAGTTGACGGATATTTTTGGTTCTGCGATGAACATAAAAAAACACTCAGCAAGGCAATAGAGGCCCAAATCGATGAGCTAGACATGACTCGGGTTGTAAAATAGAATCTATTATTGTTAGAAAATTGATGGTAAATTAGAGAACCAAGATTGCTACAAAGGCGCCAACAAACACAATGGCCACTGTGTTTAACAGTTTGATCACGGTATTTAGTGCTGGGCCTGCTGTGTCCTTGTATGGGTCACCAATGATATCACCAACAACTGCGACTTTGTGCTCGTCGCTGCCTTTGTTTCCTTCCATTTCAACAAGCTTTTTGGCGTTATCCCATGCACCACCAGTGTTTGCAAGATGATACGCCAGAAATATTCCTGTGACTACTGCGCCCATCAATAATCCTGCAACTGCTGGTGGACCTAAAATAATTCCAAGTACTATAGGTGCTGCAATTGCAATTGATGCTGATTTCCATAGCTCTCTTAGTGATGCTACAGTTGCAATGTCTACACATTTTGCATAGTCTGGTTTTGATTTGCCTGTAAGAATTTCTGGGTCTGCTTTGAACTGGCGTCTGACCTCATCAACCATTTTGGATGCTGCACGAGATACACCACCAATAAGCTGGCCTGTTATGATAAATGGAATCAGACCACCTACCAGCAATCCAATTACTACACTAGGATTCGATAAACCATAATCAAATGCATGCTCAAAGATTTTAGCTGCTTCATACTGGAATGCTTGAATCATTGCAAGTGCAGCAAGACCTGCACTGGCGATTGCAAATCCCTTTGTTACTGCTTTTGTGGTGTTGCCTACTGCGTCGATTTGATCTGTGACTTTACGGTTTTCCTCTCCCATTCCAGTCATTTCTACTATACCGCCTGCATTGTCTGCAATTGGTCCAAATGCGTCAATACTTAGTACAATTCCTGCGAGACTTAGCATTGCCATTGCAGTAAGCGATGTTCCAAAAATTCCATACAACATTGCTTGTGATGGATCTGGAGCAGCTGATGCAGAAACTGAAAATGAAATTACAATAGCGACAACTAGTGCAATCATAAATGGACCAGTAGATTGCATTCCCTTTATGATTCCCATCAATGTCAGTGATGCATAACCCCATTTGGCCGCATCTTTGATGTCGTGAACTGGTTTGTACTTGTAATTGGTGTAATTATCGGTGATCCTCTGTATTACTGGAACCAAGATTACACCAACAATAGTACAACCAAAGAGTGCATATGCTAGCTTGTCATTGCCAAGAAACATTGTAGTAAATACAAAGTTCAATCCAATTGCAATTGCTGCAGACACATAAAATGAGACATTTAATGGCTTCATGACATCAGTCTTTGTCTTGGAGCCAATTGTTGCAGCACCAATGATTGATGCAATCATTCCTGATGCACCAACCAAAATTGGATAGGTCATAATCTTTGGCATTCCAATTAGCGCGCCTATTAGAATTGATGCTAAAACTGTAACAATGTATGATTCGTACACATCAGAGCCCATGCCAGCAGCATCGCCTACGTTATCGCCTACATTATCTGCAATTGTTGCTGGGTTTCTTGGGTCGTCTTCTGGAATGTTTGCCTCTACTTTACCTACCAAGTCTGCGCCCATGTCGGCTGCCTTGGTAAAGATTCCACCACCGATTCTGATGAACAATGCAATAAGACTAGCACCAATTCCAACACCTGCAATTGTGATTGGGTCTGGAAATACCATAAATAGAATAGCTAGTGCCAGCAATGCCATTGCGGGCACGGCAAGACCTACTGTTGCTCCACCTCGAAATGCCAAAGCAAATGTTTTGCCTAGTCCACTTCCTGTTGCGTTTGCTGCTCTAACTGCTGCTTTGACTGTAATCTTTAGTGAGATAATTCCTGCAACTGCAGACAGTGCTGCACCTACTGCAAACGCTATGCCGTTTGAATAACCAATGAAATAGCCAATTACAATTGAAAGCCCAATTGCTATTGGCAAAATAATCTTCAATTCACGTCTTAGAAATGCCGCAGCTCCTACTTTGACTGCATCTGAAATGTCTGTCATTTCTTTTGTACCTGGATTTTGTCGTGTTACCCAGAGTGCAAATCCTGCAGCTACGGCAAAAGAGGCAATAGATGCAATAATTGGAATAAGTTGTTCTAGCTGCAGCTCCATGATATAACTGCCTGCCTAAAAATACGGCATATAAACCATAAAGGAAAACTAGGATTTTCTCTTTTTGTATGGCGGAAAGGTTTTGCCTCTGAGAACTTGGCGGACTAGTCTATTGAATCGTCTGCCATGTGACAAGTACGGAAATCTTTGGTGTACCAGCTCATGCACTATGGTATCATCTAATGCTTTTTCATTTGGGATCTTTTTGACATTGATAAAGATCAGACTATGTTGCATGTACGATACTCCATAATACTTGTAGGCAGTGGTTCTTCTGCCCATAGTCATCTCTTTTGGCATTTCCAAGACCTCTTTAGACGTGAGAAGCACTTTGGGCTCTGCAATTGACAATCTGGCAGAAAAGATTCCAGACTTTTCCAAAATACTCAGGCGTAGGTCATCGTCTAAGTGCATCGATTAGATTTTTGATGTTGCCCTAAATGGAACCATGTCAATTCTTGTGCAAAATATGGTGTAATGATCATACGTTGAGATTAAAGGGTCAGAGTTTTAGTGTGTAATCATATATCATACAGCCACCGTCTCATCATACCCCTAAATCATACGATTGAGTAGATTTTTTGTTTTATTTCTAATTTCTTGTGTTATAGGTACTATAACCAAGCCTTCATTTGGTTGGCCGTACAATACTAGTGAATTTTCTGGAGCAAAAATGCAAACAGGAATCACAAGTAGATCTTCTTCTCCATTTACCAAAATTTGTATTGGTGGTTTTGATGACAATGCTTTCTTTATGGCATCAATACTTTGAGTTGTGATTTGCGCTGCTGGATTATCGCAGTATAGTATTGTTGCAGTGCTGTGTGGTGGGGTTCTTTTTCCTCGTTTTTCATGACCATCGACTATTTGCAACGATGGAATAAATCCATAGTTTAACATTTTTTCAGTTGTTGCATCACCTACAGTTATGATGTAGGAATTTTTTGAAATGTGCTTTGAAATGTTTTCTTTGGTAGTATCTTTTAGTAAAATTCCTAAAGGGGTTTTTAGCTCGTCTCTAAGGGAATTAGGTAACTTCAACGATATTATGCAGTTGCGCCTTGCATTTCTTCTTTTAGCTTGGCTGCCAAAATACTGCACTGAGCTGCGACATTTTTTGCTGATGAGCGAATTGCCTCAGCTGAAGGAGAAGTTGGATGCGACAAAATAACTGGCTTGCCCTTGTCTGAGCCTTCCATAATACCAGAATTGAGAGGAATTTCTCCAATGAATGGAATGTTGAATTTTTCGCTGATTCTTTTTGCCCCGCCTTCGCCAAAGATGTAGTGTCTGTCACTACATTTTGGACATACAAAATAACTCATGTTTTCAATTACTCCAATCAACGGAACGTTTAGCTTGTTGAACATACCAATTGCTTTGGTTGCGACATTTGATGCAACATCTTGCGGTGTTGTGACTACCAGTATTCCAGTGATTGGAATGGTTTGCGCAAGTGTTAGCGGTATGTCACCAGTACCTGGTGGCAAGTCCACGATTAGATAATCAAGATTTGACCAGTTTGTGTAAACTAGGAATTGCTTTAGTATTCCAGAAATGATTGGGCCTCTATAGATTGCTGCTTGATGTTCTTGTTCTGCAAAAAATCCAAATGACACCACCTTGATTCCGTTAATTTCTGCTGGCTGTAGTTTGCTATTGTCCACTTCCATGAAGGCTTTTTGCATTCCAAGCATTAACGGAATACTTGGACCGTAGATGTCTGCATCTAATAGCCCGACTTTGGCACCAGACTGTGCAAGTGCTAGCGCCAAGTTTAATGATACTGTTGATTTGCCAACCCCACCCTTACCGCTTGCAACCCCAATGATATTTTTGACAGACGCCATTGCTTCGTCTGCATCTAATGCACGCCCCTCCATCACTTTGGCAGTCACTTTGATGTCGGAATTTTTGATTCCATCCAGTTCGCCAACTGCACGTCGGACGTCTTGCTCTATTTGATCATTGAACGGACATGCCGGAGTGGTTAATTCTAGTGTAAATTTGAGATTTCCTTCGTTTAGCTCCAAATCCTTGATCATACCCATAGATACAATGTCTTTTTTGAGGTCTGGATCAATTACTGTAGCAAGTTTTGTGATGACTTGGTCAACTCCAACCATGCACAAAAAATTTGGTTTACATTATTTAAATTTAGCCGATTTTCAAAACAGCGAAATGATTCTACGAATAATTTCTGATTAGGAATGCCTAAGCTGAAATTATTTTTGGTAAATCAGAATCCATAACCATACAAAAATCACATAATTTCAGATAATTCCATATCAAGATTCACAGAAATTATTACAAAGTTACCCAAAGATTCATAAATTCTACGCAGGGAGTTTCGCATAGTTGTTTTCTATATCTACCCTAGAGGATGTTGTTAGGATCCCACCAAGCATGTTTGGCGCATCGCTGAAAAAAGCAGCAGTTGCTATACTCAAGGAAAAATACGAATCCATGATCAATGCAGAACTTGGATACATCATCATGATTTTGGATGCCAAAGTAGATGAGATGGGCAAAATGATTGCAGGTGATGGTGGGACATACCATCGAGTAGAATTTGAGGCATTAACATTTACTCCAAAACTACAAGAAATTGTATTAGGTGAAATAGTAGACATTACTGACTTTGGGGCATTTGTAAGAATTGGCCCAACAGATGCATTGCTACATTTGTCTCAGGTAATGGATGACTATCTACAATCAGATGTAAAATCTGGCATGATAATTGCAAAGCAGAGCAATCGAACATTAAAGGTCGGATCTACACTTCGTTCAAGAATTACTGCAGTCTCATTAGGAAAGGCTGCAACTATGGGTAAAATCGGTATTACATGCAGACAACCATTTTTGGGAGCTGAAGACTGGATTGCAGAAGAGATTAAGAAATCCGGCAAAGATGGCGGCGACACAGAAAAGAAAGAAAAGAAAACAGTAGAAGTGAAAAAGTAAATGGTCAAAGAGATGGCTTGCAGAAAATGCAAGTGTATTTTTTCAGGTAAAGTTTGTCCGGTTTGCAAATCGTCTGATTTGACTCCTGACTGGACAGGTGTTGTACTGATTGGCGATCCTCAAAACTCTCACATTGCCAAGACCCTAGGCATAACTGAAAAGGGCAAATACGCACTAAAGATAGCATAAATTCTATTTAGGCAGAAAAAAGATCACATATACTTGAATACAAAAAAAGAGCTTGCAAAGTTTTTAGCTGAGGATGATAGTCACAAAGACATTACTAGTCAGATTCTATCAGACAAAAAAATTACTGCCACAATAGTTTCCAGACAGGACGGAGTTGTTGCTGGAGTACAATATGCCAAGGAGATTTTTGGAATAAAAAAATGCACTGTACAAATTTTAAAAAAAGATGGCCAGTCCATCAAAGCAAATCAGACAGTACTAAAAATTTCAGGCTCGGCAAAATCAATTCTCAGCTGTGAGCGAACTGCATTAAATCTATTATCAAGAATGAGTGGAATTGCAACTAGCACAAATCTTCTAGTCAAACAGATAAAGAGTGTCAGCAAAAAAACTGACCTGTATTCTACAAGAAAAACTGCGCCAGGTTTGCGATTCTTTGACAAAGAGGCAGTCGTAATTGGAGGTGGAAGAAAACATAGAATCACTCTATCGGACATGATCATGATAAAGGACAATCACATTGCATCTGAAGGCTCTATTGTGGAGTTGATCAAAAGAGCAAAGAAAAAAGCAAAAATCTTTGAAATTGAAGTAGATAATTTTTCAGACGCAATACTTGCTGCAAATCTTGGTGTTCCAATAATAATGCTGGATAATTTTTCACCGCAGATGATAAAAAAGACCATAAATCAGCTTGAGAGAATGGGCCTTCGAAAGAACATTCGATTAGAGGCATCTGGTGGAATCAATACACAAAACATCAAAGAATTTGCAAAGACTGGCGTAGATATGATATCTGTTGGAAGTATTACAAATTCCGCTAAAGCAATTGACTTTAGTCTAGAAATTTAGAAAGACAACATATTTCTGAGTTTAACTAAGTCTTTTCTATGGTATGGGATTTTAATTTTAGTTGAGTTTGCCAGCGATATTTGTAGACAGTAAGAAATTCCATAATTTGAGGCATATTTTTTGCAGCATCTATGTAATAGCGAAAATATTCTAGCTCATCTTGAGTAATTCTATTGCTTTTCTGCAGATATCTCAGTCTCTCAAAAAAATCAAAGAGATCATCAAAACTGTCACGAAGAGTCAACCAGACAAAATCCAAATCCTCATCATCAATTTTTTCTATAGATTCCAGAAAGTCGATATTACTTTGTTCAAATTCATTGCGTCCATGATGTCCTACAGATAGAATCCAGCCTATTGATTTATAGCTGAAAATTCCCTCTGGATCAATGTACATTTTTCTTTCTTTAGAATAAGAATATGCCCACGTATCAAGAATTTTTTTTGCAAACTTCATATTTTTAGAAGTGTCAAAAAACTCAGCAAGCTCAATGAATGTTTCTTTTCTCTTATCACTTCTGGCTTCTCGATATTCGTATATTCCCCATACTAATGTTCCAACAGCTGCCAATCCAGCAATAGCCAAAAACAGATTTGTAAATAATTCCAATTGGCTTTGATTTGCTTCAGAATACAGTTGAGATGTAGATGCAAATAAAATTACCATAAAAATAATTTGCGCACAATATTAATCATAGAGTTGGAGATAAACCATTAGATTTATTCTCAGATTACGGCATGAATTGTTTCAACGTAAATTCTAGTTGATAGCAAGCATTCTATTTATTGCGAGTCTTGCGCGGTCTGCAGTTTGTTTTGGCACACGTACTTCGTATTTTTCTTCTACTAGAGAAGAATAGACCTTGTCTAGTGTGATCATTTTCATATACTGACACACTGCACCTTGTGATGCCGGAATGAAATTCTTTCCCGGGTTTTGTTGTTGCATTCTGTACAGTATACCAGTTTCTGTTGCAACTACAAAATTTTGCGTATTGGATTGTTTGGCATAATTCATCATCCCTTCAGTAGACATTATCTGAACTTGACGATTCCCGTAGTCGCCAACTGCAACATCGTACATTATTTGTGACGTACAACTACATTCCGGATGAATTAGTAATTCTGAATTTGTATGTGAATCTAATAGCTTGTGTATGTCGTCTGATCGTATGCCAGCATGAACATGACACTCGCCTGCCCATATGTGCATATTTTTTCTTCCAGTCATTTTTGCAACATATGAACCCAAAAACATATCTGGCAAAAACAAGACATCTTTGCTTTCTGGAATAGATTTAACAACATTGACTGCATTTGATGATGTACAACAATAATCCAACTCTGCCTTTATCTCAGCTGATGTATTTACATAGCCCACAGTAATAGCCCCTGGATGTTGTTTTTTCCATTCCTTTAGCTGATCAACGGTTATGGAATCTGCAAGTGAGCATCCCGCAGCCAAATCTGGAATGAGCACTTTTTTGTCTGGGCAAATGATTGCGGCAGTCTCGGCCATGAAATGGACTCCACAAAACAAAATAGTCTTGTGTGGAGTCTTTGCAGCTTGTCTTGATAATCCTAATGAATCTCCAACAAAATCTGCCACATCCTGTACTTCTGGCAGCTGATAGTTGTGAGCAAGTATTACTACGTCTTTGTCTTTTTTGAGTTGTACAATTTTGTCTTGTAGCATCCGATCATTGCAATATCAGAATTATTGATTTAAAGACTGGGATAATAGTGCGATTTTACAAGCATGTCCTAGATTACGGCAATTTTTGCCAATTACGTTCCTATTTTGATGCCATCAGAACATGCAACCCTGAGGCATTCTATTGCAGATAGAATTGCTAATCTGCTTGTTTTTGGATTAGTCTTGTCTGGAACATTTTCAACAGATATTGTAATTTTACCAAACTTGCCTTTTGCCTCTATTTGGTGAGTATTTTTGTCAGTCGTAGGATCTGCTATGATTTTGACTAGTGTTTTTGTGCTTCCCAAACCTGCCAAACTCAGTAATGCTGCAACGTTAATGTTTGCAGGAAATAGAGTCACAGCCTCCTTTGCATCTCCTTCTAATATGGTGGTTTTTTGCGTAATTGAATTTACGTCGATATTACGCGCTGCAAAGAATTTTGCCCCCGCTAATGCCTTTGGGTTTTTTGTAGTAATCAAAGTGACAGATTCGAGCTCATCTTTGACTGATTTGATAGCATCAAGTCCTGCAATTGCGCCAGAAGGCAGATAGATTCTTTTCTTAAATTCCATGCAGGCATCAAACAAAATATCAAACACCGATTCATCAAGTAAAGCACCTACACTCATTATCATCAGATCTTTTCTGTTTTGTAAAATACTGAGAGCGTGGTTTTTTACTGCATCTTGCGATGCTGCCTCTACTACAATATCCACATTGTTTGACGATAACAAGTGGGGATTTGCAACAAGAATTGGTTTTTTTGAAAGCTTGACGATCAAGGATTCGGCTTTGGCATTATCAAAGTCATAGATGTGAGTTAGCTCTGCTGGAATTTTGCCAGAATCTATTGCTAATGCTATTTGTGTGCCGATTGCACCGCAACCCAAAAGTCCTACTTTCTTCAACATGGCCCAGATCACTATCTAGTAAATGAATTATGGCATATTGCCAAACAATTCAAGCTAGGAACAATTAACTAGGCATGATTTAGTATCACATTATGGTAAAAAGAAAGACTGGTAAACACAAAAGACTAGCAGATCAAAAAGCTGCTAGAAGATGGCGCAAAAAGTAATAGCTTGGAGCTAATTCCGTGTTAATGGTTTTTTCATCCCAAGGGTTTTATTTTGTGAAGTGAAGGTAACATATGCTTAACACGGTTTACAAAGAAGCAATAAAAAATCGTGAAAAGATTCTCTCTGTTCTAAAGGGACCAAAGTATGAGCAGATTATACAGCAAGCACATCAAAACTGGATAGAATACACTCCCCAAAAGCAAGATGCTGTATTATGTGGAATCGATTCTAGCTTTAACAGTACAAAATTCCAAGGAATGGAGCTGTGGGTAGTGACTGCAGTTGCTATCCAATCAGATGGAACAGTGGTTGATGATCTACATAGGCAAGGCTTGGGCAGGGTTGGCCTAGACATTGCAAAGATGGCAAGTGAGATGGAAGTCGATATTTGTAAAAAAGCAGTTGAGGTATCCGACATTGTTATGATGGATGGTTCACTGTACTCACAGTTTATGACTCGCCAATCTGGCCTGACCCCAGAAATTGTCAGAGTAATGAAAAAGAAAAACAATGTAATATTTATTGCAAAAACATCAAACACTAACATCCAGTTCAAGGATCTGGGCTCTCAAGCAGGTGATATTTTCTATTATAATCATGCAACTAAGACACCTGGATTTAGCAAAGTCTATGCGGATCCGGAATTTGGTCGAGACAAGATAATTTCTTCAATTTATGCAAGATTGTCTGATTCTACACCATTGATCAAAATTGAACTATTTGGTGATAACCATACTGATGATGAAATAAAGTCAATTTTGGATAGACTATACAAGACGAGTGTTGGTGGATACCCATATGCACTTAAGCTTGCGCACAATAACTGCAAAATCAGTGGAGCAGACTTGGCAAAGCTTGTCAGTCTTTACGGAATATCAAATGAGATAGGCTCTAGAGAAGTTTTAGAATAAATTTTAAAAAAACTATCTAGGTTTGTTGCTAATTACGTTTAAGGTTGTGGTTCCCTTGATTCCAGGTAGCTTGCGAATCTTTTTTGTTACAACATCAGAGATTTCATTGTATGTTGGTGCAATAACATTGCAGATCACCTGATGTGTAGTAAACAAAATATCAACATCTAGCACTTCTGCTATTTTTTGTAAATTGTTCATAGTATCAATTTCTTTTCCTTTTTCGCAATCAAGCAAGACGTATGCTTGAGACATGTAGGTATCCAAAACATCTTTTCCTTTGATTTTTTTAGAAAATGAGCCCTTGTTATCTGCAATCAAAGTATAGGTTGCCCGAATTCTTGGTAGCTTGCGGACTTTTTTAGTTATAACATCGCGTAATGTATCTTCAGAGGTTGCTTCCAGTTTACTCAAAATATCATATGTACCAAAAACTCCAGTTGCTAGCTTGACTGATTCAATTGATTTAAGGGAGGACAGAACAAAATCTTCAGAGCCACTATCACATGTTATCAAAACGTATGCCTTTACCAATCATACTATTACGCAAAACTAGACAAAAAGCATTTTGTAAAAAACATCTTTTTGGATTAATATCAAAAAGAAAAAAATTCACTAGAATTCTTATTTTGAGTTTTTCTGATTCCACATTTAAATTAAAAATTGCATTTAACAAGACATCATTATGTAATTCTTAGAAATAATAATCTAAATATTACATTCCTTATTAAATTATTTCCGTTTTAATAAAAAACATTAAGGCCGCAAATTGAGCTCGATTGTTGGGTTCTGCATCATTAATTGTTTACGCGGGCGTAAAAGCGCGTGGCATAAGGGGAAAACTAATGGAAAAAAAAGATCTGCAAACACTTGCAGAATCGCGAGATTTAGATGAGCTGGTAACGCGATTAAAGAATACTGCATACAATGATGCAGTGTCAAGAATTGTAAAACCAATTACTGCCGGCAAAATTGAGCTTGCTTTACGAGACAGACAAGCAGAGCGACACAACACAATGATCCGAGCGTCTGGAGGATCCAGTATTTTGTTTGCATATTACACTAAATTCATTTTAAAAAACCTTAAAATTATTTTGAAAGGGAAAATTCTTGGCATAACGCAAGAACAAATAGAATCATCGGTCAGTTTACGTGCAGAAGAACTCATCAAAGAACGAGATATTACAGTAAAAGCATTAGTTGCCAAAGACTTTGATGAGGCAGTCAACTCATTAAAAGGAATTGCGCTCGCACAAGAGGTAGAAAGAGCATATGCTTTGTACAATGAGAAAAAACAAATTCAAATGCTTGATTTATATTTTGACAAATTCTTTTACGAGAGTCTAAGTCGCTCAGTGAAGAGCTCAGATGATCTTTCGGTACATACAGTATGTAGCGCAGAGATCGATTTCTACAACATAATGAGCGTTTTGAGAGGTAAATTTTGGGGCCTAGATGAAAATCAGATACAGAATTTGCTTGTACCACAAGGATCCGGCTCAACAAAAGAAATTCTTTCCAGAATGATTTCAGCCGACTCGATCAAAAATGCGTTAAATGAGCTACTCGGTACCAAATACAAGGAACTAGTTCCACAAGAAGAAGACCCTATTGATGCAATATCCAAGTTTGAGCGAGCCTTCGAGGTCATGATTTACAACAACATGAGATCGGAATTTGTGCGTATTTTCAGCTTCTCAACAGTTGTTGCAGTAACTAGACTGCTTGACTTTGAGATAAGAAACCTTGCTGCCATCGCATATGCAGTTGAACAACAAATTCCTACTCAGTCAGTAATGGAAAAATTAATTGTTAAAGAAACCTAGTTTGGCTTTGCTAGATGGTATCGTAGTTTTTCTACCGTAGTTTTGATGTTTGAAGCAATTCTTTGATAGGCCTCTAGTGTTTGTTTGTCAGGAAATACATCTTTTTGAGACTTCCATTCCGATGTGATTACTATTTTTGCGTGTGATTCCTTTTTTGGCTTGTACTTGTACCAATAAGAATCGTCTTTGACTATTTTGGAGATTTCATAATCAATTTTGACCTTTGGTTTATACACAGACGCAGTGATTACTTGCTCTTTTAGTAGAGCGTGCATCATTAGATCGTGTAGTTTTTGATCCGCGTTTAGTACAGCAATTACATCATCTGCGATCAGCCCTGGTGGAAGGGTCGTGAGCTTGCCATATCCACTCCAGATAAAGTCTTCGACTTTGGAGTGGAGTCTTCCTTTGAGTACTTTGGTTAATGTTCCAAAGTTTAGCGGTCCTAGTTCATATTCAGATGGGAATGATAAAAAGAATCTTAGTTTCCACATTGTTCCTTCTGCAACTCCCATTCCGTAGAATCCGCCTGGGGCAAACTCACTTTTTGTCACTGTTTTTCTTTTTAGTACGTCAACGTAATCGATGCTATCGGTTACTTTGATCACGCCTCTGCTTGCAATTCCAGGGGTTGGGCCGTCAAGAGAAGATCGTGGATAATCATACTCAAAATCCATCATCCCATCTGGAATCAGCTTACACTCTAGGCCTAGTGAGTCTAGGTGTTTGAACAGTTTCTTTGCTACTTTGTCCTCTACAGCTGTTGCAACTATAGTGTCTGGATATTGTAGCACTAGTAAGGTATACAGTTAATATTTTTAAGATTATCTATTAGAAAAGTAAAGAATTGTAAAAATTATATGATCGCGATCCGAATTTCGCACCAACTAGCCATAAACTATATAATTTTTATATCATGCGTAATTTGTTTGTAAAACCACCGACAATTGCAACTAAACCCGAGTCAACAACAAGCTAATCTTGGAATTTATTTATCACACATGGCTAGTTTTTTCAATGCTTGCGAGGATTATACAATGACACTTGGTGTAGTTATTGGCGAATCCAAGCCAACATTAGTTACTGCACAAACATCAAGGCCACTATCCGTTGGTGAATATGTAATAATTGATTCGCAAGACGGCAAAACACTTGGACTAGTCGAAAGATCATTTGTTAGCAGTGCGGCATTAACTGACATACATAATTTTGATGAGGCAATTGAATCCAAAGAAATTGCAGATATTAATTCTCGCGATAAAAGCTATACTGCAAAAATTGGAATTTTAGGGTATTTGTCACAATTGCAAAAAAGCGTTGTTGTGTTACCTGCAGTACCACCAATTCCAGGAACTGCCATTTTGTCTGCAACAAAAGATGACTTGGGAAATATTTTTGCACCAACCAAAGACGAATGGATAAAAATTGGTAGCTTGCTTAGAAACTCGCAGATTGAAGCAAGAATTAATTTGAATAAGATCGTTTCTCGCCATCTTGGAATACTAGCAATGACAGGAATGGGAAAAAGCAACTTGGTTTCATTGCTAGCAAAACAAATTTCTACTCTAGACGGAACTTTGATAATTTTTGATTATCATAATGATTATGCTGATTTACGCATTACAGGAATTAATGTAATTGATGCAAAAATAAACCCAAGACTATTAGATGCAAATACATTATCTGATGTTTTAGAAATCAGAGAAAATGCCGACATTCAACAAAGAATTTTGCGACTGGCTTTTACACCAGATGTCAAAGAGTCTCAAAACTTTTGGGATGCGCTAGACCACAACGTCGAAATGATTGGTGCAGATCCAAATAGAAAGGACGATAGGCACTCCTCAGACAGAGTACGGGATAAAATCGATGATGCCAGGCACAGATTTGCCGATGTTTTGGACCCAGACATCATGGACCCACTAGGTCTGATAAAGCAGGGCAAGGTAAACGTTCTAAACATTTCAGAATTATCAGAAAAACAGGCAAATGTAGCACTGGCATATTATTTACAGGAATTACTAACGGATAGAAAATCGGCATTATTAGCAAAGAGTGCAAAAAGCAAAGCAGCACACAGATACAGATTCGAATCCCCAGTTTTTGTGATAATAGAAGAAGCACATGTGTTCATTCCAAAAGGAGAAGATACTCACACAAAGTATTGGGCTGCAAAAATTGCACGAGAAGGACGCAAATTTGGCCTTGGACTATGCATAGTTTCGCAACGACCTAGAAACATAGACCCCAATGTATTATCTCAGATGGGTTCTTTGGCAGTAATGAAAATAGTCCAAGAAGATGACCAGAGACAAATAACTGCAGCTGCTGAATCCATATCTCATGATCTGATAAACCAGCTAACATCATTAAATGTCGGAGACGCCGTGTTTGTTGGACAGTGGGTCAATTTGCCTGCAATTGTACACATTGAGGAAGTGAAGGACAAACCAATCGGCTCTGACAAAAACGCAATATCAGAGTGGAAATCTGCAAAAAAATTTGATAAAATTGCCACAGAATCTACACAAGAATTAATACAAAAAGATCTCTTGCTTGATTGAAAATGATCTTTTCGCATATTTCTGATACACATTTGGGCCTAACGCAATATGGTCTGCAAGAACGCGAAAATGATGTTTATTCTGCATTCAATGAATCAATTGATACATCCATCAAAGATCATGTTGATTTTGTAATATTTGCCGGTGATATTTTCCACATTCCAAACCCATCAGGTACTGCTATAGTACAAATGGCGAATGCTCTAAAACGACTAAAACAAAACAGTATCGACTCGTTTTTTGTGCTTGGCGAGCACGACATTTCCCGAATTCGTTCAACTCCAATACCATATGTGTACCACAACTTGGAATTTTCAAAATATGTTGGCCAAGGAAAGCCAATCATACATAAGGGAATTCTGATTGCTGGATTTGATAAAATCAGGCGAGGCGAAATACCGCAGTATTTGGACAGATTCGCTGAGATTGATAAAATTATAACACAGCACACAGGCCACAAAATACTGATAATGCATCAGGGAATCGCAGAGATAAACCAGTATGCAGGCGAGCTTGCATCAACTGATCTGCCAAAAAACTTCACGTATTATGCGATGGGGCACCTACACGATAAAATCCTAAAACAATTCTCTCATCTTTCAGGACCTGTTGCCTATCCAGGATCTATAGAGAGTACAACAAGTGAAGGCATCAAAGAAACACAAAAGGGATTCTATGAGGTCGACATTTCAACAAGTGAGGCAAAACCAAACTGGATAAAACTAAACACAAGACCGCAGTTATCAGAAAAAGTAGAATTTGAAAGTCTAGCAGAGTCAATTCCAAAAATATTAGAAAAGATCTCTGGCCTTGCAAAAAAACCAATTGTAGAATTAAAAATTCATGGCAAAGAAATCGAATCAGAAATCATACAGGCATATATTTCCAAGCTCGTGCCATACACATTACACTATACCTGGAAGATAATTCAAGAAGAGGAATCCAAGGGAACTGTCCTACTAGAGCGACCATCAAGCATTGATGATGAATTATTTAAGCTAGCATCAAACTATCTAGGAACAAACAAAAAAGCAATCTTTGCCATACAAGAACTACTACCATTACTATCTACAAACAAGATCAATGAAGCAGAGCAGGCAATACTGGAAGAATTTGAGAGGTTTAAGAATAGATGATCACGTCAGTTGAGCTTGGCAATTTCATATCACATTCAGAAACAAAGTTAGATTTTGAAGATGGTGTAACTGTCTTTGTTGGACATAACGGATCCGGAAAATCAAGCATTATAGACGCAATAACGTTTGCACTTTTTGGTGAGCATACTAGAAAATCAAACAAGAGTCTGATTAGGCGTGGAACATCACAGGCATATGTCAAAGTAAGATTCACATCTAAAAACAAAACCTTTGAGGCTACAAGAAAAATAGACTCCAAGGGAACCTTATCTGCACAATTTGTAGAGATATGTGAAGGACAGGAAATAGTACGCTCTGCAGGTGAGCGCAAACAGTTTGGAGAATCAACCACTCATGAAATAGAGGCCACTCTAGGATTAGACTTTCAAAAGCTAAAAGTCGCATCAATCGTACAGCAGGGAGAACTTGGTTCAATTATCAAAGCAAAGCCAAAGGAATTCAAAGAATTACTTAATGCGATAATTGGAATAGACAAGCTCGATTTAGCATCAGAAAATCTCAAAATAGCCCAAAAATCATTTCGCCAAACAATTTACAAAAAATTCGGTTATGATGATACCCACATTCCATTACTAGAAAAAGAAACGGAGCAAAAACAATCAGAGATTACCAGCGCAGAGCCACAAAAAGTAGAACTACAAACCAAAAAGGAAACAAAAGCAAAAGAACTACAACTGCTCCAAGATAAATTCAATTCAGATTCTGCCAAAGAAATAACACTAAAACAAATAGAAGAACGTAAATCAGAATTTGCAAAATATGTCAAAGATGCTATTGTATCAATTCGGAAAACCATAACAGAAAAAGAGCGCAAAATTCACGATTGCCAAAGTTGTTTTGAAGTTGCTACAAAAAAAGATGAGCTTGATTCCAACTTACAATCAATAAAATCAGAAATAGAAAACATCGCAAAGGAAATCTCGGAACTTCAAACAAAAAAAGCAATCCTGCTAGAACATGCAGAACTAGCAGAAAAACTGCAGCTCCAAGATGGTAAATGCCCAGTTTGTGATTCTGATGTCGATAAACTCAAACCAATATTCCAAGTAGAGCATATCAAAAAAGAGCAGGAAAAAATAAAATCACAAATTCAAACATTAGAGCAGAAACGGCTACAATTGATCCAAGAGGAAAAAGAATTGCAAGACCTAAGCAAAAAAGCAACAGCTGCAAAAGCAACACTAGATGCTCATTCCATACAAAAACCAGAGCAAATCGGTCTGCTAATCAAAGAAGTTGAATCACAAAAGGCACAGATCCAAAGAATTCCTCTGGTAACTACAACGTCTGGTTTGCTTCAAGCGTCTGAAATTGACCCTCATGCCAAGACATTATATGAAAAAATTGAAAAACTGCAATTGGAAATCAGTGGATTTGATCCTGCAGAATTTACCAAGCTGAAATCAAATCTGGAATCAACCAAAATGCAACTCAGCAAAATTGACCAAGACTATGGCGCAATGACACAAAAAATCACTCAAGCAGTACAAAGAATTGCAGAGATTGGTATCGTGCTAAAGGAGCTTGGCTATGTCAAAGAATACATTGCACAGTTGGACGAAATCCAAGATAACATCTACAATAGAGATGGTCCTGTTGCAACAAGTCTTCGATCATGGGCATTGTCTACCATATCTACAAAGGCATCTGAATATCTCGAAATGCTAAATACAAAAATCCACAGAATCACATTAGCAGAAAAAACTCGCGAAATATCCATTACGTGTTATTCCAAAAATACTATAATCGACATTGATTCGCTTTCTGGAGGAGAACAGGTAAGTGTTGCGCTGGCTCTGCGATTAGGAATGGCACACTTGCTTGGATCATCAAATCTGAATTTTGTCATACTAGACGAGCCAACAACACATCTAGACAGCGAAAGAAGAAGATCATTGGTCAGAGTTTTGTCACAACTCACAGATGTCTCAAATGGAACAACTCCAATACAATTTCTAATCATTACACATGATGCAGAAATCTTTGAGGATTCATCAGTTGAGAAAATTTACCAGTTTGAATCAAGCCCAGATGGAACTAGGGTTGTGCTTCTTTAGCCACCAGTAAGTTTTGCAAATTTTTCGTTCTTGGATAGCTTTTCCATGAATTGTAAATTAGACAGCGCAACTATTGCAGATTCTACCACTGGCTGGCTAGGATCAGAAAGTGCTTTAGTCAAAGTTGGAATTGCGTCTTTTGCACCAACCACACCTAATGCGATTGCTGCTTCATGTCGCACAAACATGCTTGGATCGTTAGATGTTGCCTCTTCCAGATGAGGAATTGCACTTCTATAACCCATTTGCCCTAGAGAAAACGCTGCTTCATGTCGCACTAGCTCATTTTCGTCATTTTTTAGAACCTTAGCAATGTACGGAATTTTGTCCTCACCACCAAAGTCAACTAGTATACATGTAGCACGGGTTCTAATGACATAATCTTCATTGTTTAGTAGCCCAACAAAATAGTCAACATCTTTTTTTTCATATCTATCTTCCATTTGTGCAAGCAGTGCCAGTCGTTTTTCTGGGATTACGTCCATTTGATCTGCGGATTTGCTGGCTGCTATATTATTGTATAATTGCAGTTACATTTTATAATAAACAAAAATGAATCAGTTTGGATGTCAGTACAGATAGGTCAAAAGGCACCAAACTTTGAGACTTCCAAATGGGTACAGGGAATGCCGACAAATTTTGATCAGGAAAAAGATCACATTGTGCTAGTTGAAGTGTTTCAGGTAAATTGTCCAGGGTGTTTTCTGTATGGAATTCCAGAGGCAATCAATATTTACAACAAGTACAAGGACCAAGGCGTACGAGTTTTGGGAATTGCTACTGCGTTTGAGGATTTTGATAAAAACACGCTAGAGAATCTGGAATTATTAGCAAAGACTGGTGAGACAGTTGGAGAAACTAAAAAAGCACTGGTAATGTATGGTAAAGGCGCTGATGGCAAAATCCCATACAAAATTCCATTTCCTCTGGCAATGGATAATCTAGTCAAAGTATCAGGCAAACCATCACCAAAAGCTGTAATGGAATTCATAAAATCACAATTGCCAGACTTTGATTCTCAACCTGAAGAGTACAGAAAGCAGATAATTGCACGCGTAGAACAATACATGATGTCAAAAGAGTATTCTGCAGGCACATTTGACAAATTCCAACTTCGAGGTACACCATCCACCATACTAGTTGATAGGAACGGGATTTTGCGCGACGTCTCGTTTGGCCAGTCAGGCCACATAGAGTCCATGATTGAAAAATTATTGCATGAGAGCTAGACTTTTTTTCTTTTGAAATAAACTGCTGCTGTAGTTCCAGCACCGCCAGCAACTACGATTCCAATTACTGCTGATATTATCAAGACATCAGAGTTTTCTTCTGTGGCATCATCAGTTGTTTCTACAGTTTCAGTTTTTTGGATATGATCACTTTGTATTTCTAGTGTATGAGTTCCATTTCCTGTAAATTCTAGGGTAACAAATGAAATTTTGTCATTGTGTAAAACCTTTGGGATTATTTGCTGCCCATCAAGGAAAAATCGTAGCTCGCCTTGTGCTAGTCCGTTTGGAATCTGGATTTCGCCTAAGTTATTTGCAAGATTGCTGTTTATTGCAAACACTAGCTTGTCACCTTCAAGTGAGACACTTTTCACATCAAAGTTTGCAGTAGATTCTACAACAAATGTCTCAGAGCCAGATTGAATTGAAAAATCAGTGGTAAGTCCGGTTCTATCAGATAATGGTTCTGCAAACACAGGAATCGTCATCACAGCAAATAACAATACGAAAAGAATTTTCAATTTATGCTGAAATTACTCTTTTTCTGAGCTCTTTGTCTTTTGTAATTCTTGGATGTACCCTGTCTGCCAAGATAACTTCAAACCAGTAATGAAATCCGTCCTTGTACAAAAAGTACGAGCCAAGCATTCTCATGTTCTTGTATTTTTCTTTGGTTCTATTTTCTGCTACTTGTTGCATGTTAACATCTGCCTTAATTCTTGTTACACCAAGATGTTTTTGTCGTCTTCCGGCAACTGGTCTTTGTCTCCTCATACCGCCAGTACCTACGCGAGTTCTAATCACAACAATTCCTTGCTTTGCTTTGTAGCCAAGTCTTCTTGCTCGCGAAATGCGGCTAGGCTTGTCTACTCGATGAAAGGCTGGCTGTTTTCTCCACTCTATGGCATTTTTTCTTATCTCTGGCGAGTTTTGTTGCCAGTGTTTTAACCATACTTGATCTTGTGCAGTAAGCATTAACGCAACTATTTTGTCCCCCTTAATATGCCTAAGTTGAATTCTAAGCATGAAAATGTCTGCGAGTGTCAGAATTCACCTAGGGTTATTTTCACCCGCAGGAACTAAACAGTTCACTTGTGTATTATATCAA
>Ga0233425_10002010_pt1 | contig 42282 bp, 41 predicted proteins | sample Watercolumn_Towu_2_FD_181712 | JGI IMG/M metagenome (GOLD analysis project Ga0233425, IMG submission 181712) | Freshwater microbial communities from Lake Towuti, South Sulawesi, Indonesia - Watercolumn_Towuti2014_140_MG | ecosystem: Environmental > Aquatic > Freshwater > Lake | place...
GAAAGCGCAAGGTTTATACAGTTTATTCCATTGTTCCATCTAGATAACATGGTTTCACCTCCTTTAATTAACTGAAGGAGGTGTTACCTCCTTATAAAACGAACTTATTTATTAGACACGCTCCTAAATTCATAAAGTTTAAATAAACACTATTCTAAAACATTCTATGATACTTTGGATTATACTAGGAATAATACTCTTGATTGTTGTAATCTTTGCTCTATATTACAACAGATTCACAATTCTTGAGAACAGGATTGACAACTCATTATCCCAAATAGATGTACAATTAAAGAAAAGAGCAGACCTTGTTCCAAATCTTATGGAAACAGTAAAAGGTTACGCTAAACATGAAAAATCGATAGTAACTGAAGTAACAAATGCAAGAAAAGCACTGCTAAGTGCAAAGGACATTCCTTCAAAGGTAAAAGCAGGCGACCAGTTACAAAATGCATTAAAATCTATATTCGCAATCGCAGAAAATTACCCTCAACTAAGAGCAAATGAAAACTTCCTTCATCTTCAACAGGAATTATCAGCCATAGAAGAAAAAGTAGCGTACTCAAGACAATATTACAATGATTCGATATTAAGCTATAACAATAGCGTTGAAACTTTCCCGGGAGTATTCTTCGCAAAACTATACAATAAGCCAGAAAAAGAAATGTTAAAAATAGCCCCATCAGAAAGAGAAATGCCTAAGGTTTCATTTTAGATTCAAACAATTTTTAAACATAAATAAATATAGAAATAAATGGTAGAAAGATTAAATTTTGAAGATGAAATATCAAGTAATAAGATAAAATCAGTATTATTAATGGGTTTTATAATACTAGTATTTATTCTATTAGGATATATAATATCTGCTTTTACCGACCCTAGTCTATTTTTCATAATAATGATATTCTCAATAATAATCTCCCTTTTATACCTCTGGGCAGGTTATTATTACTCAGCCCAACTAGCATTATCATCAGTAAGGGCACAACCAGCTTCACCAACAAAGCATAGACAACTTCTTCATGCAGTAGAAAACATGTCACTAGCTTCAGGGCTTCCAATGCCTAAAGTTTATGTTATGCAATCTGAACAAATAAATGCATTCGCTTCAGGTAGAGACCCAGAACATGCAGTTATATGCGTAACAACTGATGCTTTAGATAAACTAAACAAACAAGAATTAGAAGGAGTAATTGCTCATGAAATGGCCCATATAGCAAATTATGATATAAGATTCATGACTTTAACAACGATTCTTGTAGGAATGGTATCTATAGCTGCAGAAATATTTCTAAGAAGTCTCTGGTTCTCAGGAAATGACAGAGAAGGTGGAAAAGGAAATACTATTTTACTAGTAATTGGATTAATTTTAGCAATCTTAGCTCCTATAGCCGTTCAATTAGTTCAACTAGCAATATCAAGAAAAAGAGAATTTACAGCAGATGCAACAGGAGTTAAATTTACACGTTATCCTTTAGGCCTAGCAAATGCATTGAAGAAAATAAGAGACGACCATGATGCAATAACGAGCAAAGACCAACATCATTATGCAAAAGCATTAGCTCCCTTATTCATAGGAAATCCATATAAAAAAGTATCTTCTTTCTTCTCAACACACCCAGATGTAAATGAAAGAATAAGAATACTAGAGAGTATGTAATAATAAAACTACCAGCTAACTTTAGAAACAGGTCTTTTAACATATAAAATTTCTTGCAATTCATAAAAGTCAAGTGTTTCTTTTACCTGATCATCAAAATACCTTAATTGATAATCCTTATCAGTTTTTGAGTCAAACAATTCTATAGCCATTTCTTTAGTAGAACCATGATCTATTAAACAATAATGTGCATCCACTTCCAACTGCTTCCCATCAACACTTATTTTATCTCCTTTCTTTATTTTAGAAATTGATTTGCTTCCTTTAATATCAACATCTCCTCTAACTTCGTTACCATTACTTGCTTGTTCAGCTTTGCCTATTTCTTCTTCTAATTCTTCCTCATCCATTCCTTTCTTCTGCTTTCTAGGTTTGCTCTCAGCATACTCAACGCCCTCATCATCCCCAAAAGCATCATCTAATCCCATTCCAGATTCCTCTTTTTCTTCTTCAATTGCCTTAATGTCTTTCTTCAATTGTTTCTTAGATAAAGGCTTAGTTTTAAGTTTGACTTTTGAATTTTTAACAACCATAATAACTAAAATAAAATACCCTTTTTAAGTATTTTGCAAAGCAAAACCTAACTTCGCTAACACTTTCTAAGTGTTATTTTTAAGTATTTTGCAAAGCAAAACCTAACTTCGCTAACACTTTCTAAGTGTTATTTTTAAGTATTTTGCAAAGCAAAACCTAACTTCGCTAACACTTTCTAAGTGTTATTTTTAAGTCTTATTAATGAAAATCTATCACCACTCTTTCTTCTCAGCAATTATACAATTATCATTCTTATTAGGAGCATTTTGAAACATTATTCTTCTAAAATCAGCATCACACTTTTCTCCTTCAACTTCCTTTCTAAAACCACCAACTTCAGCATTATTTTTCCTCTTTTCACTAAGTTTAACTTTCCCCAAGCTTTTACTAAAATTCTTAAGCAAATTCCTAGCCTCCTGCTCAATTCCTTTCTTCTTCTCTTCGCTTATCATAGTTATATAATTTAATCCAAATTTATAAATTTATTTAATCCTATAAAAAGAATTAACCAAAAATAGATAAAATAATACAAAAACAGCAAAAGATAACAAAGCTATTTTCATTGAATAAGCATTTATCAAATAACCTACAATAGGAAATAATAAAAATACTCCGATATTATCAAACATATTATTTATAGAAAGTATTGTCGCTCTATTAGAACTCTTTATTCTTTTATTAATATAATCTCCTTGAATAACAAGATAAAATCCATTTATAAAATGAAAAAGAAGTATAAACAATAAACCCCAATAAGGTAAAACCTTAGATATCAGAAAGCACCCTAATAAAAAAGTAATCTGAACAAGAATAATTGATTTCTTTTCTCCAAGCATTTTCTCTAATATATGAGCTTTCTTAGATACATAAGATTCTATCAACATTCCAATACAAGAGAATATTCCTATTAAAGAAACTGGAATTAAGATTTCAGTAAAATAAACAGAAGATAAATTCATCACAATAATTACACCTGAGATAATGATAAAATTAAGGCATGCTAAATATTTTAGATATGATTTTGAATAAAATTCTCTAATTCCTTGTTTAAAATGTGATATTATATTATTAACATTAAGCTTTTTAGAAGGTAAATAAGGTTCTTTTAAGAAAAAAGTTAATAAAAATGCTCCAATACTAAATGGTAAAGAGACATAAGCAGGTAGTTTAGGGTTAATCTGGAATAAATAAGCTCCTAGTATAAAACTAACCGCCATAAAAATATTTGAAATTGCATAAACATTACCAGATATCTTTTTATGTTCATCCTCTCTCTTAAGTTTCTTTAAAGTATCATAAAGAAAAGCGCTTCCTGTGCCTGAAGCCAAACTTACTCCAAAACCACTTATCAATTTTGCAATTAAAAATGGCCAAAAGCCATTGAAAAAAGCAATTATAAAAATCTCTATTATATACATAAATCTAGATAACAATAAGGTTTTCTTTTTTCCCAATAAATCAGCTAATATGCCTGTAGGAATTTCTAAAATTAGAATAGCTAAAGCAAAAGCTGAACTTATTATAGCAAAATCTTCCAAAGAAACTTGAGAAGCAATATAAAACAATGCTAAAACAGGAATATAGAACCTTCCCCAAACTAAGCTACTTATTATATAATTTAGAGAAATATTTCTAGAATATAATTCTCTATCAACGACAGAAAGTTTCATAAGATAAAAATGTAAAAACAGTTTAAATATCTATCAATCCAAATAAACAACTACGTTAGTCATTCCTCTTCTTTTCCTTTCCACAAAACCTTTCCCTTCTAATCTATCCAAAATACGTGTCATTTTTGCTTTACCGAAATTAGTTTTCTCAATAAGCTCTGCCTGAAAGATAGCCCTATTTTCTCTTATCAAACCAAGAACTATCTTTTCTTCATTATTCAAATCTTCAATATTAAGCAACTTTTTCTCTTTTTTCTTCTCAACAGTTCTAGTTTTTATTATAGTTTGAATTTGAGGTTTTGAAAAAATAAGAACAAAACCAACAATAGCTAATATTCCGGCTATAGCATAGGACAAGTAAATAAGATTATTAAAAGAGCTATGATAAGAACAATCATCAGCCGTACAAAAATTTTCACCGCTTGACTTCACCATTGAATTAAAAACAAATATATTCACGATAACCAGAACCGCAACTCCTAACAAGATTAAACCCACATATTTGTTTTCCATATAATTTATTATAATTATGACACTTATAAGCTTTCTTAAACTGAAACTAGTTTCACAAAAGCTTTTTTATATAAGTAAATACTACAAATACTATGACTTTAAAAGATAATTTAGAATTATTAACAGAAGAAAAAGTTAAGGAAGATTTAATAAAAACAATATTTATCTCGATAGTAACTTCATTCATTACATTTGTAATATTATACTTATTAAAACTAAGATTTATAGATGATTTCTTACCAAAATATGGTTTTTTCCTATTTTTTGCAATCATAAGCTATGCTTTAATATTACCTTCAATAAAACAAGTTAAAGCATACAAAGAATTTCCATGTATGAGTGGAATGATGATTGGAATGACTATTGGAATGATTACTGGTTTTCTACCAGGTTTCTTTATTGGAGCAACTAATGGTATGTTTTGGGGAAGCATTTTTGGAATGTCTCTTGGAATACTCTCTGGAATCTGGGCTGGTAAATGCTGCGGAATTATGGGAATTATGGAAGGGACTATGGCTGGGTTTATGGGCGGTCTTATGGGGGCTATGACTGCAATAATGATGTTCAATGAAAACCTAAAAACCATAGCAATTATAGTCTTCTTTATTTCAGCATTTATAATATTTGGATTAAACTTTATGATTTCTAAAGAAACAAAAGGAGTAGAAAGAAAAGATAGAGATGCTACCTTATTTACCATAGTTTTAAGTTTCATTCTTACAATATTAACTATATTGATTATGGTTTTTGGACCAAGGAGTATATTATTACAATGACTGAAATAAAAATCAAAAAAACAACATTATACTTATCAGGCATCATTATTTTAATCTTAATTGGAGGTTTTTTCCTCTTAAATAAAGAATCAAACTCAGAAATCAGAGATACGATAAAAGAAAATAATGGAGAAGTCCAAAAAGTAGTAATTAGCATAAAAGATTATAACTATTATCCTAATACAATTAAAGTAAAAGCAGGTAATCCGGTAAGTATAACACTTGATGAAAGCGTACAGGGTTGTTTTAGAAGCTTTACTATAAAAGCATTAGGAATTAATCAATATCTTAAAACTCCTCAAGACACTTTAGTTTTCACACCAACTAAAACTGGAAAGTATACCTTTGCTTGTAGTATGGGTATGGGAACAGGTACTTTAATAGTTGAATAAATATAAAATGAAAAAGATAAAATTTTCAATTGAAGGTATGCACTGTGCATCATGTGCTTCAAATATAGAAAGAAGCATAAAGAAAATCGCTGGAGTAAAAGAAGCCAAAATAATACTTATGCTAAAAAAAGGAATTGTAGAAACAGAAGACTCTGTTTCACTAGAATCAATAAAAAAAGCAGTTGAAACAGCAGGTTATAAAGCAATAAAGATGGAATAATGGAACAAAATCATGAAGAGCCTTTAGAAGATAAAGAAATAACTAGCTGGAAAAATAAACTTATTTGGAGTTGGTTATTAACATTACCAATAGTAATAATTATGTTATCAGAAAGATTATTTAATTTTATTTTAATTGAAATGCCTTATTCGTTAATAATAATTCTTATTTTAGGTTTCCCAGTAATATTTATTTTTGGTTGGAAAACAATAAAAAGCGGAATAAGAGGTTTATTTACATTTTGTTTTAATATGGATTCTTTAATTTCTTTAGGTACGATAGTAGCATACGCAACAGGTATATTTTACTTTACTGGAATGGTACAAGATTACTCTGGTATTTCAGCCATGATAATGGCTTTCTTTACAACAGGTAAATATGTAGAAGCAAAAGCAAGAGGAAGAGCTAGTCAAGAAATAAGAAAACTATTAGAACTTGGAGCAAAAAAATCAAGAATCTTGAGAAATAATAAAGAAATAGAAATCCCTATTGAAGAAGTCAGAATTGGAGATATAATGATTATAAAACCTGGAGAAAAAATATCAACAGACGGTATAATTGTAAAAGGCGAGAGTAGTATTGATGAATCAATGATTACCGGGGAAAGTCTACCAGTTGATAAAAACAAAGGAGATAATGTAATTGGAGCAACAATAAACCAAGATGGAATATTATATGTTAAAGCTACAAAAATAGGAGCAGATACTTTCTTAGCACATATAATTGAATTAGTAGAAGAAGCACAAGGAACAAAAGTCCCCATACAAAAATTAGCAGATAAAATAACCTCTATATTTGTCCCAGTAATACTCTCTTTAGCATTTTTAACATTTCTAAACTGGTGGTATTTCTCAGAAGATTTAAGCAAAGCTATAGGTATAAGCGTAGCTGTCTTAGTTATAGCTTGTCCATGTGCTTTAGGTTTAGCCACTCCAACTGCTTTAATGGTAGGTTCTGGAATGGGAGCAACAAGAGGAATATTAATTAGAAAAGGTGAAGCAATTCAAACAATGAAAGAAGTTAAAACAATAGTGTTTGATAAAACTGGAACAATAACTAAAGGAAAACCTGAAGTTACTGATATTTATACATTAATTAAAGAAAGTGAATTGTTAAAAATTGCAGGAAGTCTAGAAAAGTTAAGCGAACATCCAATCGCAAAAGCAATTGTTAATAAAACTAATTTAAAAAGATATAGTAGAGTTTTAAATTTTAAGGTTTTAAGAGGAAAGGGTGTTCAAGGAAATATCTCTGGTAAAGAAGTCCTTATAGGTAATAGAACATTAATGAATGAAAGAAAAATAAAAATTAAAGATTTTGATAATAAGATAATTGAATTTGAGGAAAAAGGTAAAACTACAATGATAATTGCGAAAGACAAAAAAATTATAGGAATTATAGCTCTAGCAGATACAATTAAAGATGACTCTAAAGAAGCTCTAAAATTATTGAATAATGAAAATTATAGAACAGTTATGATTACGGGAGATAATGAAAGAACTGCAAAAGCTATAGCTACACAAGTAGGAATAAAAGAAGTAATTGCTAACGTTCTACCAGAAGATAAAGCAAAAGAAGTTGAGAATCTACAAAAACACGGATTTGTAGTTTTTGTTGGTGATGGAATAAATGACGCTCCTGCATTAAAACAAAGTAATGTGGGAATTGCAATGGGCTCGGGTACCGATATCGCAATAGAAGCAGGAGATTTAGTATTAGCTAAAAGTTCATTACTAGGAGTAGTTCAAGCAATACATCTTTCAAAAGCTACATTTAAAAAAATAAAACAAAATCTTTTCTGGGCCTTCGCATATAATACAATAGCAATCCCTCTTGCAATAGCAGGAGTCTTACATCCAGTAATAGCTGAAATTGCTATGGCCTTATCATCAATCACGGTAGTAGTAAATGCCAATCTACTAAGAAAATCCAAAATATAAAAGACTTGGGAAAAAATATCACCTCTTTTCCCAAGAGAAAACTCGAAAATTATAATAAATACAATATACTTCTATATATAAACATTCTCACGATTAAAAAAATATATTCTAAAGAACATTAAGGAGTCAATCTATCTCTATCTCTTGGAAACATTGTAGCTTCTCTAATATTATCCAAACCACAAACCAACATAGTCAATCTTTCCAATCCAATACTCCATCCAGAGTGAAAAGGAGCACCATATCTAAAGCTATCAATATAATCTTTCATACTTTCAGGCTTTATTTTTTTAGCTTTCAAGCGAGCGATAAGCAATTCAGGAATATGAATTCTCTGCCCTCCAGAAGTAATTTCTAAACCTTTGTAAATGCAATCAAATCCTTCAGACAATTCTGCCTTAGAATCTTCGTTCTTAGGCATTAAATAAAAAGCTCTAAGTGAAAGTGGCCAGCTATGCACAAAAACTAAATCATCAGGATATAATTCTCCCAATTTCTTTTCAGCCTCAGGAGACAAATCCTGTCCATAAGATATCTCAATTTTATTTTTATTTAATAATTTAATTATATCCTCATAAGAAATATAATGAGCTCTTGGTATTTTCAGCTTAACACCCAACAAATTTAACTCTTCTGAACATTCATCAATTAAAGTTTTAATTAAATGCTGCATTACTTCCTCTTCCAATTTCATTATACCAAACATATCATAAAAAGCCGCTTCTATATCCATCTGCCTCATTTCATTTATATGCCTAACAGTATTATGTTTCTCAGCTCTCCAAGCAGGACTAACCATAACTACCTTTTCCATACTACAAGCTATCATTTGCTTATACAATTGTGGACTCTGCGCTAAAACTCCTTTTTTATCAAAATATTTAACTTCAAATAAATCAGCTCCGCCTTCTGAAGCAGCTCCGAGAACGCTTGGAGGTTGCATAAAAATAAAACCTTTTTCTGCAAAATAATTTATAAAATTTCTAGCAAGAACACTCTGAATCTTAAATATAGCTCTAGTCCTATTTCTATGAAAATCCAAGAACCTGTAATCTAATCTTTTAGGCAATTCAGTTTTAGAAAAATCAGTTGTATCTATAGGTAAAGTTTCTTCCGCTTTAGATAAAACTTGCACAAATTCAGGATTTATCTCTCTTCCACCACTTGCTTTAGGACTTTTCTTAACCTTTCCCTTAACAACAACCACGCTTTCTCTATTTATTCCTTTCATACTAGCAAACACTTTCTCATCAGTTTCTCCTTTAAAACCAGTAATTTGTATATCTCCAGTAATATCTCTTATAACTAAAAATATCAACTTTCCAAGCTCTCTTTTATCATACAACCATCCAGCAATTACTACTTCTTTACCATCATCTTTAACACTAACTTCTTTAATAGATTTTCTATCAACCAAAACTTTCTTTACATCCATCAATTTCATAGAATTATGGTATTTTTAATTGTTATTATTCACAATACTCTACATCTAAATCTCTCGTATCCTTCCATCCATTCTCAAATTCCACAAAATCAGAAATAGGTGTAAGACTTTTAACACTTCCATTATCACATTCAATTAAAACATCCAAACACTTATTTCCTTGACATATAGCACTTGTCCAAGAATAGTTCTTATCAATCTGACTCACAGAAACAGCATTTCCTGTAATTAAACCACTAACTACTAAATTACCAATTAACAGCCCTACAAAAAAAGCAAGAGCTATAAGTATAAAAATTATAACTTTTCTATTAATACTTCTACCTTTCTCCATAAAAACTAGCCATTTAGAAGCTTTTTAAGGCTTTCCTCTTACCATTCTTCAACTCTAATTCCAGAGTTTACAAAATGCTTTTTATTCCTAGTAACTATAATAGCATTATGTTTCTTTGCAATAGAAGATATTATCAAATCAAAATCATCAACAATCTTTCCTTGTTTTTGAAGCTTAACATAAAGTTCTCCAAATAATTTTGAAGAAATATGATCCAAATCTAGAATTGAAATTCTGCTAACCAAAGCATCAATAAAAGAAAGTTCTTTCTCTCTATTTAAAGAATTGAAAGCTCCTCTATATAACTCACATAAATTAATTACAGTTGTTGATATTTGATTATCATTTTTAATATGCTCTATTTTATTTATAATAGAATAGTCATTCTTAAAAAAAGCTATTAAAATTCCAGTATCTAAACAATAATTTACCATTTAAAATCTCTTAATTTAGCTTTTTTTCTATAAGAATAAACTTTTTTATCAAATTTTTCCCAATAATCTTTATTTTCTTTAAAAGCTCCAGCTAACTCCATAATGTCTCTTTTTTCAGGAACTATCTCAACTACAATCTCTGAAAATGATTTATTTCCTTTTATAGACTTCAAAAGACGATATGCTTCTTCAGATAAACTTATTACTTTAACCATATGCATATACATATGCATATGTATATAAACATTTCTATGTGCTAATTAATTTCTTAAGGGTTTCCATAGCTCTTCTCTTATCAACATCCTTTCCAAGTTTAGAAATTATCAATCCCATATATGCTCCCTCTCTTAATCCAGGTTTCTCATAAACTATCTTTTTTATCTCACTATCTAAAACATCATAATCAACCTTCTCAATCTTCAAAGCATGCTCAATTCCTTCTCCAGATAAAATTTTACCAAGCACACTCTTAACATCTCCTTCATTTATCTTATTTTGTTCAACAGCTTCAAGCACTTTAATTATAACTAACTCATTAAGTATCTCTTTAACTTCTTCATAACTCTTTTTCATCTTACTAGCAAACTCAGTTCTCCATAAAGTAATAGATTTTGCAACCAATTCAGAATTATTATGCACTTTCAATAATTCTTCAAACTCTTCAACATTTCCATCTAAAACTAAATTAAGCAATTCTCCACTCAGACCTTTCTTTTCAAGACTTTTCTTTATCTCATTCTTAAGTTTAGGAAGATTCTTCTTTAAACTATTTATCCTCTCTCTACTAATTTTAAGTAAAGGTAAATCTGTCTCAGGATACATTCTCGCACTTCCAGGCATAGGCCTATTAAACTTACTCTCTCCATTTGGTAAAGCTCCTCTAACTTCTCCTTTTATCTTTCCTTCTTCAACATTCTTTAACTGCCTTGCAATTTCTATATTTATAGTCTTAACCATCATACTAGGATCTTGAAAACCTTTAATCTCGACTCTCTCATGTCCTCTAACAGAAACATTAACATCCTGTCTTATAGTTCCAATTCCTCTTTTAACTTTACACGCTCTCAAAATCTCTCCAATTTTCAGAGCAGCTTCTTTTATTTGCTCAGGTACAACTTCAACAACACCACTAGCAATTTCAATCAAAGGAATACCTAATCTATCTAATTTCAATATTTTAGTATTATCATCTTTTTCTTCGCTTTCACTAGGTCTTGCAGAATCTTCTTCAAGACACACACTAGCTATAGGAACTTTCCCAAAACTAGTTTCTATATAACCTGAATGCGCGATTAAAACAGTTCTCTGAAAACCGGAAGTATTACTTCCATCAATAACAGTTTTCCTCATTATCTGAGCATTTTGATATATTTCACAATTCAAAAGAAGAGCTATTTGCAAACCAATATCAAGAGCTTCTTGATTCATACTTTTAGGAGGTTCTTCGTCTAATTCAACTAAACAATTTCCTTCCTTTGAATACTGATAAAGAAAGCTTTTATTCAAACTATGTTCATATTCAACAGCACTATCTACTTTACCAGATTCACCAGCAACTTTATGTAATTTCCTCTTTACGCTAAAATCAGGTTCACCATTAGTAAGAATACTAGAACATCTACAAAATAACTTACTAGTATCTAGTTGTTGATGTATCTCCAATCCAGCACGAAAACCTAATTTACTATATCTCTCTTTATCACTGACATCCACATTATTCATAAAAACCAAAAACAAAAGAGATTATTAAAAGTTATCTAATATTTAAACAATTGATTTAACATCATATTTAAATCCATATTTTCTAGCGTGATGTTGAAGTTTATGTCTTATTTCTTCAGCACCAATATTCCCTCGTATAGTATAAGTTGCATTTGATCCATGAGATTTATCAAGATGAACATGAATAGGATTATCTGAATTTCCGTTAGTTTGACTATGAAAACCTGCTAATACATTTTTAAGAGTATAAGATATTCCTCTACCTCTTAAATTTGTAAGATCAATTTTAAAAACTCTATTAGATCTAAGCTTAGCTTCTAACAACTGAGCAGAATTAAGAACACGAGAAGCAATAAATTCATGAAAAAGTACTTCAGAATAAGAAGGATTTTCAAGATGGCTAGTTTTAGCAGTTCTATCTTTTAAAGTTCCATTTAAAATTCCCAAATAAAGTCCTCTTTCAGCACTATTGATAACAGCTGGAGGATAACCTCTCTGTTCTAAAGCAACATTTTGCACAAGTCTAGCTGTACGACCGTTTCCATCACCATATGGATGAATACGTACAAATTCAAGATGACCATTAGAAGCTCTTATAACTGGATGGACATCTTGTCTATGGTTAAGAAAGTAAATTAAATTATCAACTTCACTATGTATTCTCTCAGAAGGTACTCCAGAAAGATCTCCAAAAGTTACTTCTCCAGATCTAAAAGTTCTACCAACATTAGGTCCTGGTTCAATGATATTACCTAAAACAGCAAAAGTAGCCATATTAAAACCATGTTCTCCAACATATTCTCTAGCTCTTTTCAAATTAGCAACAAATTCTCTACTTTTAAAGGGAATTTCTTTTCCAGTTTTACTAGAACCATCCTCTAGTTCAAGATTTGAAGAATGCTTATCTGCCTCAGACATAAGACTAAAAACTACTTCATTAGCTAATTTAGGAGAATACTCAGGATGAGTTCTAACTCTGCCTAAAGTCTCATCTATCTTTGATAATGTCTTTTCAATCATAAAATAAAGACTTCTAAAACCCTTTTAAACCTTTCTATTTGTAACTATCTCTAAGTTACAACAATAACTCACTTATTAACGAACCACTCACAAGTTTCCTTCAATCCATTCTCAAGAGTATATTCATTACTCCATCCTTTCTTCCTCAATTTATCAGCATTCAAAGCATTCCTCAAAAGCTCTCCAGTAATAGCAATACCATGTACAATCTTGGCTTTCTTTCCAGTAATCTTCAAAAGCATTTTAGCCAATTCATTTACACTTATCTCCTTTCCAGTTCCAACATTAAATACATCAGAAAGATTCTTTTCCATGGCCAAAACATTAGCATTCACAACATCTTTAACATAAATAAAATCCCTAGTCTGTTCTCCATCACCAAAAACAAGTAAATCTTCTCCCTTAAGTAATCTATCAATAAAGATAGAAACAACTCCAGCCTCTCCTTTAGCATCCTGTCTTGGACCATAAACATTACTATATCTTAATATGCAATAATCTAAACCATAAGTATTCTTTATTATTCTAAGATAGTTCTCAACACTAAATTTAGCAAGACCGTAAGGAGACTCTGGTTTTATCTCACTCTCTTCATGACAAGGTAATTTAGCATATTTAGAATAAATAGCTCCACCAGTAGATGAAAATATTATCTTCTTTACCTTATGTTTAACACAATTATCTATAATATTCAAACTTCCTAAAATATTTATGCTTGCATCTTCCTTAGGATTTTCAAGAGATTTTCTTACATTAGCCTGGGCGGCTAAATGAAATACATAATCAAAACTTCCTTCAGAAAACAAACTATTCAAGTCATCCCTTATATCTTTAACAACAAATTTAGCCTTACTATTAACATTCTTCTTACTTCCAGTTGTCAAATTATCTATAATTGTAATTTCATGCCCTTTAGCAATTAACGAATCAACTAAATTACTTCCTATAAAACCTGCTCCACCTGTAACAAGTATCTTAGCCATTAATAAGAATAAAAATCTATTGTTATAAACTTAATTATTATGAGGAAATAATAATTTTATTTAACTCATTAATATTTTTGAAATCATTATCCTTAGTAACTAATACGCCATTTAATTCAATAGTCTGTGCAGCAATAATTAAATCAGGTATAGGAAACTCATACTTTCCCTTCAAATTAACAAGATTATGTGCAGTTTTTTTAGTAGTTTGAATAACTTCAAATAAATCAATCATTTGCATTGCTCTTTCTTTATTCTTAATAGACCTTTTACTAATACCCTCTAAAAATTCAAAGTAGGTAATAAAACTTATCTTTGGAGGCGAAGGATAAATCTCTTTCAATTCAGCTATTTTATTTATAACTTCTATGTTTTCCCTTTCTATTTCAATTACTATAGAAGTATCAATGACTATCTGCATTCCTCACCCAACTTTCTTTCCTTATCTTCTTAGTTATTTTATGTATGTCTTCTGCTTCTTTATCAGAAATAATCTTACCACTATAAAGTATCTTATCCCAAGTGTCATCTGAATGTTTTGAATAACTTACAACCATATCGCTTAATAGCTTACCCATAGTCAATCTTTTCTTAGCAGCAAGAACTTTAAATCTAGTCCATGTTTCCTCATCAATTCCCTTAATAGTCTTAACTTCCATTAAGTATTACTGTAATACTAGTATTTAAATATTACTTATTCACTTAACCTCTCATTAAATTCCCCAGACATATTTTCCAGCATTTTCTCTTTCACATTCTTCTTCCATCCAAAATGTCCAAGTACATAACCTAATTTAACTAAAGCAGTCTCGCTTAACATATCTTCTAAAAATATAACTCCTGCCTCCATTAATTCTCTACCATTACTATATACTAAAGGATCTACTCTACCATTTATAGTTTGAGAAACAATACAAACAACTAAACCCTCTCTAATATTTTTCTTCAATAAAGGAATCCAACTATGTAAAGAATCATTTGAAGGAACATGTCCTAATCCTGTACCTTCAATCACAACTCCCTTATATTTTAAAGCATAATAATTCAATATACTTGGGTCTTGTCCAGGATAAACTTTCAAGAGAGCTACTTTATCAGTGTAATCAGTATCTAGCACAACTTTCCCATTATTTCTTTTCTTAAAAGATGATAAATATTCAATTTTATCAGGATAAACTTTAGCAATAGGTTCACAATTTACAGGTTTAAATGCATCTCTTCTAGAAGTATGCATCTTCCTAACTTTAGTTCCCCTTAATGCATAGCAATAATCATCATTAATACTTGCATGCCCAACTAAAACTACTTCAGCACACTCTCCTAAAGCAAATTCAACAGCACATACCAGATTCAAATTAGCATCGCTACTAGCTCTATCTATACTCTTCTGAGCATATGTCAAAACAACAGGTTTATTCAAATTCTTCAAAAAGAAAGACAAAGCAGAAGCAGTATAATGTAAAGTATCAGTCCCATGCGTAACTATAATTCCTTCAATTTCTTCATCATCAAGCATCTTCTTAACACTCTCAGCAAGCTGAATCCATCTCTCGCTTGACATACTCTCGCTTGCAATCATAAAAGGAACATCAATTTTCTTAACATAAGCTTTCTCAAACAATTCAGGATAAAACTTTCTAAACTCATTTACATCAGTCAAAGGATGTACTCCTCCTGTTCTAGAATCCAACTTTGAAGCAATGGTCCCACCAGTAATAACTAATCCTATCTTTCTCTTATTGCTCTCAGATTCATTTTTTCCATCTTCTTTCCTTTCCTCTTTCTCATATTTCTTTAATATTCTTCCAGCTAATATGTTTTCCTTACTTATTCCTATATTATAACCTGACTTCAATTTAAGCAAAACAATACTAGAATCTGGATTCTCTAAATAAATCCCATCAATTTCTTCATGTGCAAGCCTTAATCTAACAGAATCTCCTGCTTCAAACCTTTCAAAATCCATAAATTAAACAAAATAAAGGAGTATAAAAAATTACCTAATCAATATGATTTTCCTATATAAGCAAAATAGCTAGCTTCCTTGCCTGAAATAATACACTTTCCTTTTTTATCTGGCTGTTTATCTGGAATGTTTAACACTTTAGCACCAACAGTAATAGTCTTTAATTCCTCTTCAACTTTATCGCTGTTTACAATTGGAGCATAAGCAATCTTCTTATTATCCAATACCTTCTTAACTTCAGCAATTGATTTACATTCAACAATACTTTCATGTAAAAAATTATATGCTTTCTTGAACATATCCTCCTGAATTTCTTCAAGAACTTCTCCAACTCTTTTATTCAACTCTTTAACTTTTACCCTTTCCTTACTAAAATTATCTCTTCTAACCAAAACAACTTCCTTTTTATCCAAATCTTTAGGACCAACCTCTATTCTAACTGGAATTCCCTTCATCTCCCACTCATTAAATTTATACCCTGGTTTATACTCTTCTCTATCATCAACTAAAATATTATACTCATTCAAATCTTTCTCAATTTCCTTAACAATTTTCAAAACTTTATCTTTACTATCTTCAAATAGTATAGGAACAATAACAACTTTGTTAGGAGCAATCTTAGGAGGTAATATTAAACCTTTCTCATCAGAATGAATAGCAAACATAACTCCAAGCATTCTAGTAGATATTGCCCAAGTATTCTGATAAGCATAATCTTCTTTTCCATCTTTATTAAGAAACTTTATTCCGTAAGCCTTGGCGAAATTCTGACCATCATGGTGCCAATCAGGACCTTGAATTGCTTTGCCATGAGGCATAAAGAATTCCATAGAATAAGTATATTCTGCTCCAGCAAAAGTCTCTTTTTTACTCTTTTTTCCAATTAAACTAGGTAATGCTAAATATTTTTCACAAATCTCTCTGTAAATTCCAAGAATCTTCTCTCTCTCACTTTCTGCCTCTTTCTTACTTGCATAAACACTATGCCCTTCATTCCACAAAAATTCCCTTGATCTTAAAAATGGAACAGGATGCTTGAATTCCCATCTAACTACATTATTCCATTGATTATAAATCAAAGGTAAATCTCTCCAACTTCTTATCCACTTTGAATAGCTCTCATACATTAAAGTCTCGCTTGTGGGTCTTATAGCCAATCTCTCATTCAATTTACTATCTCCAGCATGAGTAATCCAAGCAACTTCAGGTGTAAATCCTTTGAAATGCTCTGCCTCTTTCATTAAAGTTTTCTCAGGAATAAATAAAGGGAAATAAACATTTTGCACTCCTATTTTCTTAAATCTTTTATCACTCTCTTCCTTTATCTTCTCCCAAATCGCATAAGCTCTAGGCTTAAAAACAATACATCCAGAAACACTTGTATAATCAGCCAATTCAGCTTTAAGCATTATCTGTGTAAACCACTCTGAAAACTCATCTTTCTCAGCAGTAATTCCTTTCAAATCCTTCTCAACAATTTTATCTTTTTTCATCACTTTAAATAGAAAATCAGTTTATTAAATCTTATTGTATATCAACTAAATTATTATAAAGGCCTAATTAAAGTAATTTATATGGAAAGAGACGAATTCTTTGCTTATTTACATTGCTTTGACCTTCCTAGAGAATTAGTAGAAAATTTTAGAGCTCATTTAAAAGTATTAAAAAGAGATCACGATTCTTTCATGGCAAGAGTTAGAGCATATCATGAATCACACTCTCGACTCCCATTTCCAGATAAAAACAGCTGGAAATCTTCACGAGAATATTCTGAAATGACTGGAAAACTTGAATTCTTACGATTAGTTAGACTAGAGTACTTAACTGCTCTAAAATCTACAATGAAAAGAGATAATTTACCTATGATGTGTTGGGAAACAATCATTGAAGATATGACTGGAGGTAAAATAAAATTTCCAGAGGAAATTCCAGCGCTTAGTACTGATAAATTTAAGGAGAGAATTTGTGGATTAAATCATGGTAAGAAAACTAAAGGACAAACAGACTATGAAGAAGTAAGAACTGGACTTGATATGATTGGAGGATATTTATTAAGAATAGACAGAGTGATAGGTGATTATACTCTAAAAGATTTAGTAAGACATAAGATAATAAATCCTAGTTAAAACAGGCCCACGAGGAATTGAACCCCGATTCCAGGATCCGAAGTCCTGTGTTCTATCCGTTGAACTATGGGCCTATAATTAACTATAAATATCCAGCTTTTTTAATCTTCTTAGTTTATAAAAAGAGAAAAGATGGTTGATAAAATATATCTTGCAACAGCTGAACTTATAGGTACAATAATAGGTGCAGGTTTCTTAGCTATTCCTTTTGTTATAATGAAATCAGGAGCGCCGATAGGTCTTCTGCACCTTCTAATAATTGGAATTATGATAATGATTTCAATGCTCTATCTAGGAGAAATAGCATTAAGAACAAAAGCTAACCATCAATTAACAGGATACGCATCAAAATACCTTGGAAAAAAAGGAAAAACCATAATGTTCATCAGCGTAGCCTTCGGAGTATATTCATCAATACTAGCATATCTAATAGCTGAAGGAATATCTATAAGTCATTTATTATTCAATTCCGATCAATATGCTTACATAATAAGTCTAATATTTTGGGCTTTCTTATCTTACTTAACTTATCAGGGAATTAAGGCCTTAAAAAAAGGAGAATCATTCAGCGTTCTTCTTGTTTTAATAATAATAGCCTCAATAACCGCAATTTACACTCCTCAAATAAATATCAACAATTTAACTTATATTAATCTAGTAAATGTATTTCTACCATTTGGAGTCATATTATTCGCATATCAATCATTTACTGCAATCACAGAAGTAAAACTAATTTTAGGTAAAAATAAGAATAAAATGAAAAGTACAATAATCTATTCACATATAATTGCATTTATAGTTTACGCGATATTTGGAATAGTCGTTCTAGGAATAAAAGGCCTATCAACACCAGAAATAGCCACACTCTCTTTAGGCAAACCATTTGTTTTTCTTGGAATTTTAACAATGCTTACTTCTTATCTTTCATTATCTGTCTCACTAATGGATAACCTTCGTTTTGATTATAAGATGCATAAATTCAAAGCTTGGTTTTGGACAATTTCCTTACCAATAATATTATTTATAATTCTACATCTTTTACATAAAACATCTTTTATATTAGTTCTTGGAATAGGGGGAGTGATATCAGGCGGTCTAACAGCAATTCTTATAATGTTAATGCATAGAAAATCAAAAACTCTTGGAGACAGAAAGCCAGAATATTCTCTACCAAGCTCAAGAATCATAGCATTTATTATTTCATTAATATTTATAGTTGGAGCAACAATAGAAATCTATAATTCTTTAACATAAAGATATTAATCACTTAAGCATTCTTTCAAGAACTTTTCTAGCAACAACAAAATCAGCCATCTTTTTACTTTCTTTCATTATTTCTCCCATTAAGAAATTAAAAGCATTTTTCTCACCATTTTTATAATCACTGACAGCTTTAGAGTTCTTAGATATTACAATCTTTATTATCTTCTCAAGTTCTTTCTCATCACTTATCTTTTCTCCTTCAATTTTAGGCATAAAACTCTTAGGATAGAACTTATTCAACATTTCCTTACCCTTAAGAGGAGTTATCTTATCAGATTTAACCAAATTCAACAATTCAACAAAATGCTCTAAATCTATCTCTACTTCATGTAATTTCTTTTTATTATAATTCAAGAATCTTAAAAGCTCTATACTAACCCATGAAAGTGCAAAGTCAGCTCCAACGCTCTCAGCAACTTTCTCAAAAAACTCTACAATATCTATATTCTTAGATAATATCTCTGCGTTCTTCTTATCAATTTTATACTTTTTAATCAATTTACTAAGCTTCTCCTCAGGACCCTCAGGCATACTCTCTTCAAGCTCTTGAATATATTTCTTATCAATATTTATACTCTTCAAATCAGGATCTGAAATAAATCTATAATCTTCAGCATCTTCCTTACTTCTCATCAATATAGTTTTTCCTTTAGAATCATCATATCTTCTTGTCTCTTTTTGTTTACAAGATTCATTCATCTGTCTTTCAAGCTCATAATTAATGGCTTTTCCTATACTTTCTATACTACTAAGATTCTTAACTTCAACTCTTTCACTTTTCTTAGGTATACTTACATTAACATCAACTTTAATTCCAGCATTTGAATCCACTGCTTTCAAATAAGATAAAGAAAGAGTTAACTTTTTCAACCAATCAATCACTTCTTCTGCAGTTGAGAAATCAGGTTCAGTAACTATCTCAACTAAAGGTAATCCAGACCTATTATAATCAACTTCTCCGCTTTTAGGATTCCACGAAGCAGGGTCTTCTTCAAGATGCATGCTTCCTATCTTTATGCCTAAAAAATTTCCATTTTCTCCAACAGGTATTGCTCCAGCCCCAGAAAGCGTATTCTGATAACCTTTAGGCAAATCCGGCCAACTATAATGTTTTCTCTTCCATATTAACTGATTATTTATCTTACAATTCAGCATTAATCCTATTCTAACGGCCTGTTTAACAGCTTCTTCGTTAGGCATCATTGGCTTAGCTCCGGGCTGTCCTGTACAAATAGGACAAACATAAATATTTTCTTTCTGACCTTTCTCTCTACTAGATTTACATTTACAAAAAAGCTTCTCTTTAGTAACTAAATATGTATGTATCTCTAAACCAATCATTCCCTCTAAAATTTGTTGCTTACCCATACCTAACTATCAGCAAAACACTATAAAAAACTAACCAATTTAAAAAAACTAAAAGATAAAATTAATCTTTTATACAATAAAGAACATTATAATACGGTGGCCAACTTGAATTATCCAAAACATTTACGGTAGCAACGGGAGTACGCCAGCTACCACCATCGACGTTATAGAAATAAGTAAGAGATACATCATGTCTGTGGGTATCATTTCCTCCAAAAATTCCTGGGGCAGAAGCGCCCCTTAGAACTCTTCCATTTAGTGAGCCAAAAGAAGTCCAACCTTGCGGACAAGCCGATACATTGAAAGCCATAATTGCTCCTGAAGGAATACCTCCGCCTCCTCCCTCTAATTCCCCAGCGCTATGACCAAATACAGCAGGATTAGCAGGATTTGAATTATAAGCATAAACCATTATTAAACCAGCTAAAAATAAAATAGAAAAAACTATTCCAAAAAAATAGCTCTTTCTCAAATTAACCACTATTTTCATATAGAATAAAGAAAATCAAAGTATTTAAATTTATCAAAAAGAAAAAAAGAAAAAACTAAAGTTATTTTTAATTATTAAATATCTTTGCTACCTATCATAACGCTTCTTTCTTCATCTCTTGCTTTAGATATCTTTCTACTTGCTTCAATCAATACGGGATACATATTTTTAGCCATTCCTTCAGAATAACCCATATTTTTCAAAACAGCAGAATAATCATCTTCAGTAAGTCTTTTTCCTTCATTCATTCCAAAATAAAGGTGTGTTTCACTTACTTTTCTTTGTTCTGCTATATATCCAGAAAGTATTTTACCTTCTGTTGGAAACTTCTCACAAAACAAAGCAATTCCTTCAGCCATTCCTCTAGCTTTCTGTTCATTTACAGTTTCTACTCTAGCATACACTCTTTCTCCATTATATTTTCCCTCTAGTTCAAGAGCTTTTCCAAGCTTAGGTTTACCTCTCTTAAGTTTTCCACTTAAACTAGATATAGGAATATCTATTCTATCCCAAGCAACAAGTTCTACAATTCCGCGTTCCATTTTTTCATCCATTAAATCTCACCTCCTTTCATATTTTTGTTTTTCATAAAATAATTCATGAAAAAAGATATATAATTTTAAGAGGAGATTAAATTCACCACAAAAACACAAATATTAAATACTACAAATAATAGCTAAAACAGTGTTCCAACAATTAAAAGACTCTGGATTAACAGACAATGAAGTGAAAGTCTACTTAGCATTAGTAAATAATGGACCTAATTTAGCAGGCAGAATTTCACGTCTAACAGGATTACATAGAAGAACGGTTTATGATATAACCGAAATGCTAATACAGAAAGGACTTATAGGATACATACTAAAAAACAATAGAAGAACTTTCTCAGCAACAAATCCTAATAAACTTCTTGAAAATCTGCATGAAAAAGAGGCGCTTCTAGTTCCTTTAGTACAAGAATTAAAAATAAAGCTCGATGAGAAGAAAGAAAAGGAAGAAACTTTATTCTACAAAGGTAAACAAGGATTAAAGAATATCTTTGAAGACCAACTAACTGCAAAAGAAATACTTATCTTAGGAGCCTCCAGCCAAGCATACAATATCTTACAATTCTACTTCAAATGGTACGATCAAAAAAGAAAGAAAAATAAAATAAAAACAAGAATAATCACTTCTGATAAAAATATAAAAAAAGTCCCCTATGCCGAAATAAAGTACTTAAATGAAAAGCATTCTAATCCTCTAGCAATAAACATATACAAAGACAAAGTAGCAATTATTCTCTGGGCAAAAGAACCAATAGCAATTCTAATAAAAAACAATGAAATTTCACAAGGTTACAAACAGTATTTTGAATTAATCTGGAAAATTGCTAAATAAATGACCTAAGGTATATTATGTTCTTTTTCAGATGGTGTAATATCGTCAGCAGGAATAAACAATAACATAATTAAACTATAATCTACTAAGCTTGGGATGGAAATAAACTTCTGGATAATTCTTGGCCTTTTAGCACAACTCTGTTTCTTCTCACGCTTTCTTATCCAATGGATAGCAACTGAAAAGAATAAAAAAGTCATTATGCCAATAGCTTTTTGGTATCTAAGCTTAACAGGAGGTCTTGGTCTTCTAGCTTATTCAATACACATAAAAGACCCCATATTCATATTAGGACAATCAATAGGAATAATAATTTACTTAAGAAATCTAATGATAGAAAAAAAGGATAAGAATGCAATAAAGAAGTAAAAATAAAAACTTCAATAGATTTAAATCTTAGTAGAATCATTATCTCACATATATAAATTTATATTAAGATGTGATGAAATTTAAAAATAACAGATTTAATTCTAAATTCCTCATAGGAGCCATTATTCTAATATCTATTATAGGCTTTTATTTAAGATATTCAGGAATTGATAAGGTAAGCCTTTGGATGGATGAACTATATACCATTATGAGAATTCAAGGTTCACTCTCATATACACTATTAACCAGCTCAGATTCTGCATTTCCTCCTTTTTATTATCTAGGAATGAATATTTTTAGATCAGTATTTGGTACAAACGATATTGCTCTTCGTTTTCCATCAGTTGTATTTGGAGTATTGACAATTACTGCTATTTTCTGGCTTGGAAAAGAATTATTTAATTGGAAAACTGGTTTAATAGCAGGATCCTTATTTGCAATATATCCATACGCTATAAACTACGGTCAAGAAGCAAAACAATATTCTCTTCTTTGGCTTTTTATGGTCTTATCATTTTTATTCTTCTTCCGTTTTATGAATAAAGGAAGAAAATCAGATAAAATATTATATATTCTTGCTATGATTATATCTATTTATTCTATATATATAGGATTTATATTTCTCATTCTTCACTGGATTTGTGTTTTTATTATATATAGAAAAAAAATAAAAGATTGGATTAATATTAATTTGTGGATTTTTATTCTATATTTGCCTTGGCTATTCATAGCTATAAAAAACTGGTTAGCTCGTTCAGGAATTCAATGGATTCCAGAGAAAACAAAAGCATATTTTATGAATGAACTTTTCTCTCTTATAACGAATCAATCAAGTCAACTTGGAAATAGTTCAAATATTGAAGTTGGAATATATATCTTATTCATTTGTATAGCATTAATAACATTAATAACTGACAAAAAAAATAACGAGCAACTCATTATTCTTACTGTCTGGATAATTGCACCATTTATTATATATTTTATAATAAGTTCTATATATACTCCTCTGCTTGTCCCAAGATATATTTCATTCATATTTATACCATTTATTTTAATTTTTTCTTATGGATTATCTTATGGACTAGAAAAAAAGGCTTTGAGAATAGTCTCAATTATTTTAACAATTATACTAATAATACTAATAGTGAACTATCACATACAACCTATAAAAGAAAATTCCCTTAAAATAAATAAAGAAAATTGGAAATATATATTTTCTTTAGCATGTGATAATTCAAACGAAAAAACATTAACAATAATACAATCAAGCAAACACGTTCCAAATCTTAATAATTCTCTATTTCATGAACATTACGGTTCATGCATAAAAGGAGAAATACTATATAAAGAAGAGCTTAAACCTCTTCCCACACTTTCAAAAAAATATTCACAATTATTATTCATATATAGAGGTTATCCTACCGACCAAGATAAAGTAATTCAAGATATAATTAACTTAAATTATACACAAAAGGAAAAAATCCATTCTTTTTACTCAAACATAGTCGTATTTAATTAAAAGCTATTTATCTCTTAGCAAAACTCTCTGCAACAAGCAAAGGGAAAAGTATAGTTGCATCTCCATAAACCTTAACACTTTCTGCTTTTCCAGTTATTTTACCCCAGCTAACTGCTTCTTCAGGCAAAGCTCCTGCATCGCTTCCATCAAATTCCTGCGCATTATTAATATAAACACTATAATCTGCTCCATTTCTAAGCATATTTGCATTCAATATACTATGCTTAATAACACCAGTTCCCAAAATTATTAACCCAGATTTCTTCAAACCAATTGTAGCATCATTCAATCTCTTCGTGTCCTCGGCAATATCTAAAATAAATCCCTTATTTCTAAAGCTTGAAAAATAGATATTGTCTCCAAGAGCTCCATCTGTTAAAGCAGGACAATAAATTCTTATTTTGTTTTTCCAAGCCCAATAGCAAATACTTCTTTTATCATTTATCTTCTCTCCTAATTTCCAAATTAGTTCACTAGGATTCCAAATCTTTGCATTTTCCTTCTGTTCTTTATACATTTTATCTAAAATCGGTCTTAAAAATTTCTCAAATTTAACATACAAACTATTAGAAGCGTATATATTACCAATTCTATTGATTCCTCTCTTTCTTAATTCCTGTCCTGAAGCTCTAAAATCTCCTAAAACAAAATTTCCCAAACATTTTATTATATCTTCTTCTATACCTCCCGCAGTTGTAACAACAACATCAACTTTCTTATGTTCCAATAAATACCTAAACACATCCCGCAACCCTGAAGAAACCATATTACTTGTATATCCGAGAAATATCGTTGCTTTCTCATTAATCATCTTATTAACAATATTAATAGCCTTAGAAAACTCACTTGCTTGATAGCCATTTGTCTCAAAACTCTCAATTATCTTATCATAATCAACTCCATCATTAAAGTCATATCCCTTAACAGCTTCTCCTTTAACTTTCTCACTCTCTCTAAGCAGATTCTTCCTTGCAATTCTCTCATTATTACTCTTGCTTATCTTCATATAGAACTAAAGAAAATATGCTTTTTAAAGTTAAGGAGAAAAGAAAAAAATCAGCAAAGCTGTTTAGTACCAGCCGTACTATAACCACTTGGACAGCTTGGATTTGGAGAGCAAGCTGTAAACTGCGTCAATGTCGTAGAATAGCCAGATCTTCATCCCCTCAACATAACTAATTATCAAAACAAGGACTTACAGCATTTGCAAGAGAGGATGTCCCAACAGGGCAAGCTGGACTTCGTGAACAAGCAGTTTCTCTAATTGAAGAAACGGTGCGACAAATCTCTTGCACTCTCGCAAATCCAGAACGTACGCAACCTACATAACTCTTATCTGGACAGTTAGAAGGTTTGCAATCTCCTAAATGACGCGCAGTTCTATATTCATTTACAATTCCACAGCTTAATTTATATTCTGGAGTTTTACAGCTAGGTGTCCATATAACTTGCTTTCCTGCACCTATATTACAAGTAATCCAATAAGCCCTATTTTTTTGTAATATAAAGTCTTCTTTTATTCCAGAGGGCGAAGGCAGATAACTTTGATTAGTGCTATACCATTTAGCATTATTATTTGTTGAGCTTGGTTCAGTTATTACATTGCATATAATTCCTCTTCCAAAAAGTTCAGCCAGCACTTCAGATGCTTTATAACTAAAGTTGTTAGTGCATCTTGGCTCAGCAATTAGATTATATCCTTCATTCAAAGATAAATTCAATGTTTCTTTTATAGGCAAGCCAGTAAATGTAACAGGACCGTTAGTCCTCAAGTAAATTCCCTCACTAGAAGATAAAGCAGGAGAAAAGTCAGTGCTCCATTTACCGAATAAATAAGTAGACCCTTGATAGTTTCCATTTCTAAAAACAGAAATGCCTGCGCCATTAGATGCACTTACCCATTTAGACAAATTACCATCAATAAAACTAACAGGAACAGAGTAATATCCGCTTCCTCCAGAAATTGTAACACTTACTGTCTGTGGAAAGAGAGAAAGTCTAGCTTGCCGAGCTTCTGGAGGAATAGTAGAAGCACCGCGATACTCAAGAGTATACAAAATACCTTCAATTACAACACGACCAACTCCTTCTGAAGTAATGATTGATGGATAAGAAGCACCCGGATTAACTGCAACACCGTCAAGTGTATGAAGAGTAAACTCAACAACATCATCACTAGGCACAGAAGAAGAGCTATTATCAATGCGAGTAACTTTCACCTTATGTGTCGCATTTATCTGAATAAATTCACTTCTATTCGCCCACTCGCCTAATTGAACAGTCTTAGTCGGAGGAACAGAATTACATGCTCCATTAACGCAACGAATCTTAGGTAGGTTACCTAGCCATGAAAACTCATATAAACTAATAGGCATACCATTCATATTTCTAACATTCAATAAAATTGAAGACGTTGAAGCATCTGGTAAAGGATTAAATTCATCTAAAAAGATATAATTACCAGCTTTATCAGAAATACGATTAAATAAAGCACCATTATAAGTCCTAAACCTAATAACTGGAGATTGAATAGAAGTTATAGTAATTCTACTATTGCGACCGATACTGCAATTATAACCTAAAGACAATCCTGAACAAAGCAAAGAGCCTGAAGGTTTATCTAAAATTGAAACTTGGTTTTGATTATTCAGTGTAGCAAACAAATAATGTGTTGGATGTAGTCCAACAGATGAAGATTCAGAAAATACAAAGTCTTCACCAATATTGTAATTTAAATTCGATCCAATGGAAAAAGCTAGTTCACGATTAAGAGAACCGACTCCTCCAAATAAGTTTTCACGACCATATAACAGAGGAATAGAAACAATATCCTGAGAATCTGAAGATAAAGAAACATTCAATATAATAGATTTAACATTTCCAACAGAATCATCATAGAAAGAAAAATAACCTTTCAAATCAGGAGAGTCTGAACTAACACAAGCCCCAGTATAACAAAGCTCAGGACAGGAATATTCAACAAAATCTGTACCATAGGTGGCACAGATACTTTCTCGTAAAGTTTTAATAGATGGATTAGCATCAGATAAACAATAATCTTCTTCTAATGCCGTACCTCTCTTTGCAAAACCTCTTTTTTCATAATTAAGTCCACCAGGATGACTAGCATCAGCATCACTATCTACACAAGTAACTGGTCCTACATAAGTACAAGTAACACTTTCAGTGTTAGGATGAGTAACTCCACCAACACAACTTCCGGTTTTTGTCCATGTCTTAACTTGAGTACTATTAGCTAAACAAGGCCCAAGCGATGATATCCAATAACTTGAAGTGCAAAGAGGATCTAAACCTGTTGAAATAGTAACATTGGACAAAAATCTATAAGAATAAGTAACGTTATTATACCCGTAAACATAAGCATTAACAAAATAATTTCCTACAGGAATATTTGGACAATCAAAATGAAGTGCAAGGTAGTCAGAATATAAGACAACACACTCTCTGAAAAAGGAATTATTATAAATTTGAACACCATAAGGATAATATAAAGGAACAAAAGCAAACTTTGTCCTATTATCATATATACTATAATTTACATTAATTATTGAAGAACCAACACACTTTCCATCAGAACAACCATTAGGACATAAATAAGAAGTGCTTGCAATATTATTACTCAAACAATAATTCTCCTGTACATAATTATTATTGCAAGAATCGTTTTGCTGACTAGTTAATGTGCTAGTAGTTCCTTTAACATAATAATTCTTCCCATCGGGATATTGCGGAGTTACATCACTATCATTACACGTAGAAGCAGAAGTACAACTCTGTGTCAAAACAGGACTTCCTCCAGTGCATCCATTCGGACTGCTCGCTATAACAGTTCGTGTCTGCTGTCCATTTGATTGACATGTTCCCCATGCTGAATATGTAAATGATGTACACAAAGGTGGCGCAGGGTTACATGCTCCATTGGAACAGCCATTAGGACAAGTATAATTAATTACAGAAGGAATTAAACCATCACAATACATCTCGCTCAAAATGCCAGAAGTGCAAAAATCAGAACCAGTAAAACCATGATGAATAATTCCTCCCGGATCGTTAGTTGTCCAACTAATATAACCACTAACATTATAAACTAACCCGCCATCCCAATCATTACAATTTACAAAATTTGGATCCAGACACCTACCAGTACTGCATCCAAAATAACAATAAATTTCAGTAGAATTAAGAAAACTTATCCCGTTAGCATTAGAAGAGCAAAAATACTCAGTAAGAAAAGGATTAGATATGGGATTACTCTTACAACTATCATTATAAATAGTCCCATTCCATACTGTTGAACCAAAAACAAAGCCATTCGCTCCTCCATCGCTATCGTAACATGTTGGAGAAGAATCTGGACTCAGTCGAATATCTTTCTGAAACCAACTAAAAGGATTCCACAGACAGCTGAAACAAACGAGCTAACTAATAAAACGCCAACTAAAGAAAAAATGATTAAAACAGCTAGCCTCTTTTGCATTATCTAAAAATAAACCTCTAATATATAAATGTTTTTGAACTCATAAACAAAAGGTTATTTAACAACAAAAAACATAAATACACATGGAACACAAGACTATTTTCCTAATATCTACTGGAATTTTTATATTAGCATCAATATCTGCATATTTTCTATCTTCTCCTAATCTAGGTCCAGAATTAAATGAAACATGTAACGAATTGTATTTTAGCTCACCAGAATCCATAAATTTAGTTTTCTTTGGTAAAGAGAAGGAAGCAGATATTTATTCAAATGAGCTCTTTTCAACCTCTCCATTTGATAAACTAAAAGAATCATTTAACATATATTACATAGACTCAGAAATAAAGTGTGAGTATTACAAAGAAATAGCTCTTTACTGTTATTCAAGAAACTTGCTCAAAAGAGCAGACATTTGTCCAAATGATTATATATTTGTTATAGAAAAAGATGAAAATAAAATTAGAAGTTCAGCTTATCTCAATGTAATGAGCATAAACATGCAAAATCCTATTTCAGTAATTGCACATGAATTTGGTCATTCATTTGCAAATCTAGCAGAAGAATACATTCCAGCATCGCTTCCAAGAAGATCAGAAAATTGTGTGAAAACCTGCTCAAAATTTGAAAATAAAGGAGAAGGATGTTTCAAAGGATGTTCAGAAAGCAACTACTATCGTTCAATAGACTCCGGACTAATGAAAACATTATATTCTTCAAAGTTTGGAGCTTTCAACGAATTTCTAATTGAAAGCAAAATAAAAAAAGCATCAAAAACAACAATAACTGGAAATGCAATCCAATCACAAGATTCATGTGAAAATCAATTATACTATTTAATACTAGCAGATTATTCATCAGGAAAATTGACAATTAAAGATAAGGAAATAGAACAAGGCTGTTCAGGAGCAAATGGAGAAGGTTCATTTAGTTATTCAGTTTTAGATAAAGATAATAATTTAATTGAATCATCTTCTTTCAACCCTGAATTAATATTCACAGACTCTCAAAATCAAGAACAAGAACAAATCTCTGGAGAAACTTACAATTACGAAGGTGAATTATATCTAAGAGTTCCTGCCCCTTCACAAGCACAAACCCTTGAAATATATGACCAAGAACAGAAGATAGCTAGCTTGCAAATAGATAATATAGAAGGGAGGCCTTGCAAAATAGAATGAACAAAAAAGCACTATCCGGCGTAATTGCAGTAGTTCTACTAATCTCTCTAAGTATATTAGCAGTAGGAATAATTTCTACCTATGTAATAAAATCATCCAAATCAGTACAACTCTCTCCAGAATATTCTTGTCTTGATTTAAAAATAAATGAAGCGATAAAAATAGAATCTGCTTGCTATAATTCAAATATAAAAGAAATAAAAACAACAATAAAAAGAAACATTAACACAGATCAAATATCAAGTATAAAATTCACACATATAGCAGAAAATAAAAAAGAAGCTTGGGAAGTTGGAGGTTCATGTTTAAACTGCAAACTACCAGAACAAGGAGAATCTAAGTTATACAATTTAGCACCTTCAGATTTCAGCTCAGGAGAATTAATAATCTCATCATCAAGCTGTGAATTAGACAGAATAAAAATCAAAGAATGTTAATAGCTAATCTTCAATTTAAGTCCTGGAACATTTTCAAAATCTTTAATATTTCTGGTAAATAGTTTTACTCCTTTAATAAGAGCAGTTGAAGCAATTATAGCGTCAGGTAAAGAAATATTATATATCCTACATAAATCTCCAGCTTTCAAAGCTATTTGATTATGAACTTCGATCTTTGTAAAACTATTAAGCAAACCAATAACGCCAGTTCTAACAAGATTTTCATTGCAACTTTTACCAGAGATCAATTCAGTCTCAGTAATAGCGGAAAAAAACAAACTTTTTCTCATTTCTTGAGGAATAGATTGAAAATATATAATTGCTGAAGGATAATTTCTTAGATAATCAATAAAAACACTAGTATCTATAACTACCAATTCAAAGCCTTTTGTCTCTTTTTCCATTGAGCCCTCACTTTATTTTGATACTGCTCTCCAGTTTCTTTGTTACCTTTCCATAATCCTGCTGCTGTAAAAACAGCATCTTTATCAGGTTTACTTAGAAATATCCTATTATCTTCAACAGTGAAAACTACTTCATCTCCTTCTTCAAGATTAACAAATCTCCTAATATCTTTAGGTAATGTAATTTGAAAATTCCTTGTTATTTTTGACATACCCATATTATTTACTAACTATTTCTAGTTAATATTACTAATAATAAATAGTATTTAAATTTAACTACTTACTATTCCCACCAAATCTTCTATCTCTTCCATTATACCATTCAACTGCTTTTCTTAAATCATCTGCATTAAAATCAGGAAAATGCTTTTCAATAAAAAAAAGTTCAGCATAAACTGCTTGATAAGGCATAAATCCAGAAGTTCTACACTCCCCACTTGTTCTTATTATCAAATCAACATCTGGCACTCCAGCTGTATCTAAATATCTACTCAAATCTTCTTCATTAATATTTTTCTTGCCTTCTTTAATTAATCTATTAACGGCTCTAACAATCTCATCTCTTCCTCCATAATCCAAGCAAATTAAGAAAGTTAAATCCGAATTATTTTGTGTTTCTTCTTCCAATTTATTAATTTCTTCAATTAACCTTTTAGATAATCTATCCTTTCTTCCAATGTGTTTAAACCTAACTTTCTCAGCTAAATCACTATTTCTAAACAAATCAGCAAATTCATAAAATAACTTGAAAAGCATACTAACTTCTATTTTATTTCTCTTCCAATTTTCAGTTGAAAATCCCCAAAAACTCAGATATTTAACTCCTAAATTCTGAGCTTCATGAAAGATATCCAACATGTTTTGAATATTGATTGCCTTATAATGTCCAAATTCAGAATGCGTTCCCTGACTTCTAGCCCATCTCCTATTTCCATCGGGAATTATAGCAACATGTTGAGGAACTTTAACTATTTTCTTTCCAACTAAATATTTACCTAAATTATAAAAATTTCTTGCTTGTTCAGAAATAAGATTCTTCTTTCTAATAATCTTAAAATCATCATAATTCTTTATATTAGTTCTCCAATTATATTGCAAACTATCAATTCGTGAAAAACCAGGATTTGTTTGCAACCAAGAAAGAAAAGAATTAAGTTTCTTCTTCGTTCCTTGAGCTAAGATTATAACGCTACCCATATCTCTATTTACAATAAATCCAGTAAAACCTTCTTTCTTAGCATAGCTTTCTACAGTAAGTCTAAAACCTACTCCTTGCACTCTTCCAAAAACTTCTATTTCTAATTCGTTTTTATTCATTATTTCTTACCTATTTCCTCTTTAAAGGCCATTTCAAATCTTTTTAAATCTTCAGTTCTAACTCTAGCACCTACTGCATCTTCATGTCCACCACCAGAAGAATTATCAAAATTCTTCAAAATATTATCAAGCATTTTTTTAACTCCCTTTCCTCTTATAGAAATATTAGCAACTCCTCCATTTCTATATGCAACCAAAACAAAGACATTTTTATGTCTATAAGACAATTCATTAGAAAGTTGAGCACTCATACTAGATTCTCCTCCATAATCAAAGAATAAGAAATTACCATTCAATTTTTCCTCTGCGTCTTCAAGTAAAGAATCATATTTCTTCTTAAGTTCAAAATATTTTTTCCTAAAAAGAGGGTTTTCCTTGCACTCTTCCAAAACTTCACTAGGATTTCTACATTTAAGTAAAAAATTCTGCATTTTAACAACATTAGTTATACTATCTTTCAATCCAAAATTAAGAGCTTGTGCAATTTTACCTATTTCAGTGCCAAAATAAGCATCAAACGGTTCCTTAACTTTTCCCCATAAATCTTCATTTTTCTTTCCAAATTCACCAGCAAAATCAGGCATAAAATGGTCTGAAATACAACCCATCATAGCAATCCACATATCTTCTTTCCTTCCAGTTATTTTATAAGATAAATAAGTAACAGGCTCATTACTCTTATCTTTTCCAGAATTCTTGCTAGGATTATAAGAAAAGAAATTCTGACTAACCTTACTATACTCTTTATTATCCACACCATGATGATCTAACCAAACAATAGGTATATTCATCTCAGCAATAGCACTGACAAACTCATCACTCAATGTAGGTTTGTCTAAAACAAAAACATAATCTGCTCCCAATTCTTGTGCTTTTCTAGCATATCCTTTATCTAAATTAGGATAACTTCGTACAGCAACTCCCTTCCCTCTTCCAAGAAACCTGCTTAAAAGCAAGAAACTGCATAATCCATCAGCATCATTATCATAATAAAAAATAGGGTTCTGAGCCCTTTCTAGATGCTCTCTCAATTCACTTATTTGCTTACTAGTTAACATGAAATAAAGAAAGAAAAGGCATTTTTAAAGCTATAGAGAGAGAAAGTATCTATGCTTCTAATCTTTGTAGCAATTGTATTGAAGTAACTATCATTTTTCGGTTGTTGCTAGATCCAAGTCTTCTCGACATACTCCTGGTTCATTCCCAGGTATGATAAATGGTTTACATTTGTCTGTAAATGGTTTACTTTTGTCTGTACATCTTTTTACATTCGTATCAATTATATCATTCATCGTTTCACACCAATTTGTAGGTACTGCTTGAATCTTATTATCTTTCATTTTAGTACCGCAACAAATAATTCTAGGCTTTTCTTCTTCGCTTGTTACTCCTATTCCTTCTTCAGTATCTCCAGGAGACAATAATATGCCTGGTTTATAGAATAACACCACTAAAACAATCACAACAACAAGAATACCAATCACATAATACTTCCATCCTTCCAACATCCCCTTTCCTACTTGCATACAAAAGAAAGAGAGAGAGAGTATATATATCTTTCCCTATTCTCTTAAAAAGAAGTAAAAGGGCGGGCGAGCAAACAGAAATAAATTCTTACATAATCTTGAAAGCTTCTTCAGGTTTTATAATTTTTATTCCTTGAAATTCCTTAAGGTTGAGAAGATGTTTATCTTGGCTTATAATAAAATCAGCATTTCCATTAATTGCTGCTTCAAGAAATTTATTATCCTCTGGGTCATCTTTTATCGCATATATCTTCGTTGAAAGTTGAATAAAAATAGAGTTATTAAGAATAAGATTCTTCCATTCTTCAATCATTTCTTCCGACATTGGAATCTTGAAACCCCTTAACGTTTTAATTAACTCCTCAATCATTTCGGATGAACTTATCAACTCAATCTTCTTACTTTTCCATTTATCTATAATACGAGAACAATAATTCCCACTCCAAAATATTCCAGAAATAAATACATTTGTGTCTAAAACAACTTTCATTTTTCACGAGCCTTTTTTACTGCCTGCTCAACATCTGTTTCTTTTAATTCATTCTTTTTTGCAAACTCTCTGGTTTTTGCGAGTAGTTTATCGAATCCTTTAAACGAGGGCATCTCAAGTTTCCGTAGAATTATAGTATTATTTTCTCCAATTACAATAAACTTTTCTCCTTCTTGTATTTTTAGCTTGTCTCTTAAGTTTTGAGGAATAACTACTTGCCCTCTTGAACTTACACTTGTTACTTCTATGTTTTCCATTTTTGACCTCCTATAAGTTTATCTTATTAATAAGAATATCTTATTTATAAATCTTTCGTTTAAACCTTTCTAAGTGATACATTTTTTGTAACACTTTAGTTGTTAAGTGATACATTTTTTGTAACACTTATAAATAACCGAAAAAAAAGAACTTGAAATACAATTCTAACCTAACAAAGAATCTATTTCCTTATCACTCCAACCGCTTCTTTTAAGTTCACTTACTAAATCCTCATTTTTATAGCCTCTATTTCTTGCATCTGCTACTAATTTCTTAGTCTTAGCGAAAAGCTCATCATAAGAACTATTTTTCACAGGTTCAACTTTCTTTTCATCGCTAACTGACAAAACATTTTTATTTCTTCTCTTAAGATATATTACCAGAGAGATAATTATCAAAATAATAACTAATATTCCTGTTCCTACTATAATAACAATCTTTTTATCAAATATTTTATCAATACTCTCCTTAGGTTGTTCAACAAGAGATTTTACAGATACTGCAAACAAAGACAATCCAGGCAAATCAGATTGATAATTAATGTAAGATCCTTCGATATTTACAATTGAAGTAGGCAACTCAACCCACTTAGCTCCATTTACAGATTCAACATACCTAAGCAAAGTAACTTTATCTTTATCAATATTATTTTCCTTCAACCATGATTGATCAACTTTAAACTGCAAGCTTCCATCTTTCAATTCACTGTCTGAGAAACTATGAGTAATTTCAAAGTAAGAATAAACTTTGCTATTTAATTTAGTCTTAACACTAGGATTTTCAACAGACTTAAAGTTAACCAACCCAGCAACAGCAGGATTATTAAATTGTAGACCTAAAGTAGAAACAACCAAGTTGGAATTATCAAGGTTAGTACTAAAACTATTATCAGACTGCAAATTGCTTATAACTTTACTTTCAGAAGCTACAAGGGCTATATTATTTCTATTTCTATGTCTTCTTCCTCCACCTTCTTCATCAGAATTACTTCCTGGAACAACATCAGTAGAACCAGTTGTTCTAGGAGGAGTAATAACAGAATTTGAAGTTGAAATCAACGAGTTAGTGCTAAGTCCAACTGCACCAAATTTACCATTTACATTTCCATAAGCATAAACTCCTTCTTTGCCTACAAATAAATATTCAGGTTTTGCATCAATCCAAGAACTATCACATTTAGCAGAAGTAAAGTTCCAAATACTGCACAAATAAACTTTAGCACTACCTAATTTCCTACTATTGTCTGTATAAATTAAGGCATAGCTTGTCTTTCCATTATTCCAATCTGGCTTATAAGCATAAACACTATCAAATAATATACTACCATTACTCAAGTTTAGATAAACTTCCCCAATTGCATTAGCTTCATTTCCAACTATACTAGAATCTGAAAATGAAATTATGCCTTCAAATAATCCATTTTTAGTATAATGAATATGGTCAAGTTCTACATTTAACAGCTGAGAATCAATGGTTTCAAATAAATTATTATTTTTTTCAATAAGTTTTTTCTTTCCATTCACAGAAACATAATGAGAAAAGAAAGAATTTGAACTATTTAATATATTGAATGCTATCTTTTTCTTTTCAAATACCTCTCTACTAATATTGAAATTATTATTATCTATAATTTTTTCATCTTTCAAAGTTAATTCTAATTGCAAGCTATGTTTACCTTTTGAAGCTGGAGTCCAAATTAAATCCTTAATGAATGCTTTCTTACCAGGATTCAAAGATTCTATCAATCCAGTAGTCACTAATTTTTTATCATCTAAAGAATCTATATCATAAACCTTAACTTTTATATCTTTAGCAAGAAGATTTCCAACATTATCAACTTGAACGCTGAACATATGTTTCTCTCCAGATACAACAATAGGCTCATTGAATATAAGCTTCCCAGAAACATCTAAACTAGATTCTTTTACTATGATGTAACCACCATCACTATGAACTCCATTAACTCCTCCAGGAGTGGTAGCAAATACATTAATGAAATAATATCCAGATTCTTCAGGAACAAAAGATAATTCTTCTTCAAGAGTTTCTTCAACACTAATTAAAGGAACTACTTTTTCAGCAACTTTTGATATAACATTTCCTTCTTTTTTCTCAACGAAAAGCTCAACCAAAACATTTTTAGCATCGCCATTCCAATCATTGGTTAATTCAAAGGGTATCGATACTGAATTACCAACCAAAAATTTATTCTTATTTCTCTCTAATTTGTAATAAAGTATGTTAGGTATCACATCTGGTCCATTCTCAAGGAATAATATATTATCTTGGTAAGTTCCAGCATAAACTCTATCTTCTCGCACATGATTAGTATCTACTTTAAATGCATAATTTCCAGGAGCCTTAGCTCTAACATTTAAATCAACAAATTTACTTTCTCCAGGTTCAATATCTCCAAGATATTGACTATCTTCAAGACAATAGAAATTATTTATTGGATAATCAAATCTAAACTGTCTTGTTCTTTCTGGTAAAGTCTGAGCTCCTCTATAACTATACTGATGAGATGTTCCAAGCAAGGTTATATATCCAGAACCTTCTGAGCTGGCTTTTGAACTAGTAGCATCGCCAGTTAAAATATTTCTCAAAGTTAATTCGTCATCACTTGCTGTTGAAGAAGAACTATTAGTTATCTCTCTAACTTCAAAAATACTTTGTCTTCCATCATAACCTGTTAATAATACATATTCACTCTTATTCACCCAATCATTACTATTCAAGTGCAATAAATCTCCATCATTATCTGTCCAGATTTTATTGTCAGAATCATATTTGAACATATTTCCTTTAAGCAATGATTTTACATCTTCGCTTAAACCCTGACAAGTTAAACTAGTAGAAAGAAGCTGATATTCATCAACAAAATTAGTATACAAATTAACTACGGTATCTTTTGCTACCTCAGTTCCTATATTTTCAAGGCTAAATTTAAGTCCTCTATCTAAATTCTTAATAGCTCTAAAATCATAATCAAAAGAATTTATCCTAACTTCAGGTCTTTCAAGGAATAATATATCAAAATAACTATCCCCCTTACTAAATTCTCCAACTCCATTTCCAACTGTCCAGTTAACTTTAAATTGAACATAACTTCCTTCTTTATCAGATAAACAATTATTAACTTTCATAACTCTAAAGAACTTGCTCTGACCTACAACAGGAACATCATAACTCATTATTCCTCCATTACCTTTTAAGACACTTCCTTCATTTTCCCAAACTCCATTCACTAAATCAGTTCTAGATTGTACTTGATAATCAAAACCATAATTAGACTGCCAAGATACTCTTATTTGAGGAGGACTTCCTGGAACAACGGAAATACTATTGGGTACTAAATCATTGAAGCAGATATTAGTAGGATCAATTAAAAAGCTAATTTGATTATTATCATCATTAACTTTCACATTAGGAACATTCTTCGTACCTATAAGTTTTTCAGAATCTTGCATTATAGCATAAAGATAAACATCAACATTTTCAGCATCTTTTCCTCCATAATTATTCAAATAAAGATTCAAATCAGAAGACTTACTAACAGGTAAACTTTTTACATTATAATCTCTATATATATTAACATTAGGACTATTTGGTAATATATAAAGATAAAAGTGTCCTTCATTATTTTCTAAATTCACATCTTCTTTAGCACTGACTTTCAAAAGAAGCTCTTTTATATTCAAATCAGTAGGAGTCCATTTAACTTCTTCATAAATATAACTGCCAGATTCTATTTTTCCAATATCAAAATAAGCTATACTTTTTTCTTTTCTATCTTCACTTACTTCAAATAACTCTGCGCTAACTTCTTCAGCAGTCTTACTTCCTAAATTTCTTACACCTAATCTTATATTATTCTCTTTATTCTGAACTACTGGATAACCTAGAACATAAAGATCAGAAGAAACATCTGGTCCATCTAAAGTAGAATATAAATAAGCATAGAATTCATTATTTCCAGTTAATATCTCATCATCACTTGTAATCTTACCAATTAAATTTATATCTCCTAAAACGCTAGGAGTATATTCAAAACTTGCTTCTTTAGATTCTCCAGCATTTATTGTTCCAAAAGTATTTTCACTAATTAAAACAGACTCTCCATCTTTTTTCTCAAAGAACTCAACTTTAGAATTTTCAGCAATCTTTGTTCCTTTATTATAAATATAAGCTTTCAAAGTTAATTTCTCATCTTTTATAACTCTATATTTATCTATACTGAAATAACCAGTCAAATCACTAGCATCTGGAACTACTTCAACATAAACTGAAGCATCATTATTCTCCAAATTCTTATCTCCATCACTAGTTAGCTTAACAATATATTCTATACTACCAGTATCACCTGAATTGGTAGTAAACTTAACTTCTCCTCTTTCAAAAGTATCCAACTGCTCAGCCAAAGAAATTTCTTGAAGCAATTCTAATGAAAAATCATAATTAACTCTATACAATTTAGCAACAACATTTTTAGTTTTTTCATTTCCAACATTTTGAATTTGCACATTAATATCAAAATTTTCATTTACAAGAACTCTAGAATTATAATTATTTACAGTTATTGAATAAACACTGACATCTGGATAAGATTCAAAATCATCAACACTATAAGCCTGAGTTTTATGTAAAACAGACTCAAAATCCAATAAGGAAGAATCACCATTACCTCTTTCACTAATAGAAAAATCAGCTAGTTTATATGGACCATTCAATCCGATTCTCTTCAAATTCAAAGTACTGTAAATAAAATCTATATTATGTTTTCCTTGTTCTAAACTAATATATTGATTTGAATTTTCACTTGAAAGCAAAACTCCGAATCCGCTTGTTAAAACACCTTCAACAGAATAAGAACTCTGTTCAAAAACTTCAATCTCAACAGAAATTTTTATAGCGTCGATTAATCCATTACCATCATAATCAATTCCACTATCAACAACTTTTCCAGTCAACTTACCTCTAGGTATATTTACTTTTCCTTCAATTATATTATCATAAATTACATCTTCATTCAAAGCTTTATCAACTTTAATAACTATTTTATGTACACCATAATCTGATAAAGTTAAAGGTAAATCTACTTTCTTTCTCTCACCCGCTTGCACTATACCTATATCCAAAACTTTATCTTCAACCCCATTAGATTCTAATCTAACACTAACATTATTCACACTTTCATTAAATAAGTTGTTAACAAAAAAGCTCACATTGAACTCTTCACCTTTCTCAACTGACTCAGGTATTATCAATTCATTTACTTTCAAGATATTATTCTTGCTTGCTTTTTGGCTAGCCCAAACAATAGAATTATAAAATACTTTTTCATCTTCAAATCCTGCATAAGGAGCAAATTCAATCAGATGACTGAAATATAATGAATTTCCATCACCATATAATCCATCAGTTATTAATGCTACATCATCAACTGATTTAGCTAATAATTCTCCATTACTACTTTTATTAAGATCGATATTTGTCACAAACTGACCAGTATCATATAAATCTTGAATTCCTTTGAAAACATCATGTAAATTATAAAATATCTTAAATGGAGATATAAAATAGTCTCTCCAATATCCTTGACTTTTTTCATCAATTCCAACCAAACTTCCTAACTTCATATTATTTTCAACATTTCCAGGAGTATTTGTAGATAAAGTTCCACTAGTAACAATTAATCCATGACCTTCAGAAACGTATTTTTTAATAGCTTCTATCTCACTATCTGAAAACTCCCAATTTATTCCAGTAAATCCTCTCCCAGCTAACCAAGAACCATCACTCCAAGCATTAGAAATAATTAAAACATCTGCTTCACTCTGTTTCAACAAATCATAAGTAACTTCCTTCTTATTCAAGCTTTTATAATCAATTTCAACAGCATCCTTTCCAAAAGCTGACCATCTTTGATTAATATCTTCAAATATTGTAAATCTAGAAAACTCACTACCCCAAGAATCTAATACTACTGCTTTATATTTTTTATCAAACTTATTAACAATCAAAGTTTTAATTCTCTCATTATTTACAGTTACAACTTCACCAGTTAAAGAGTCAACTGCAACTTTAATATTATAATTTCCTGGCTCATTGACAGCAAAAGTAAAATCAGTTTGTGCTTCTCCATTTCCAGCTATAGAAACAGTTCTAACACCTTTTTCAACATCATCTATAAAAAATCTTACAGCAACATTACTAGCTTCTAACTTGCCGTAATTCTTAATACTTGCACTAAATTGTATTGGCCTTCCAACACCGACAACTTTAGGGAAAATAAGATCTGAAACAACTAATTCTTTTTCAATACCCTTACCATTAACTATAAGATTCAATGTATTAATAACTCCATAACCATAAACATTATCAGGTCCAACTTCTCCTCTATCTTCAGAACTATTCATAAATAAATTTCTTATTTCATTAGGAGTAATAGTATAATTCATTTCATGAATCAAGGCGACAACTCCAGAAACAAAAGGTGTAGCCATTGAAGTACCACTATAAACTATATATTCATCAACACTATTAGCTGCAGGCGCACTAATACTTACACCAGGTGCAACAACTTCTGGCTTTATTCTTCCGTCCTTTGTAGGACCTCTTGAAGAAAATGAAGCAATTTCTTTATCATTATTAACAGCGCCAACACTAATTACATTTTTAGCAGAAGCAGGAATTCCAACACTATTAGCTCCCGGGCCAGCATTTCCAGCAGCAACTACAAAATTTATTCCTTGTTCAACAGCAGTTGTCGCTGCAATTTCAACAGGTGTTGTGCCATCACCATTAACATTCGCTCCCAAACTCATACTTATTACATTTATTCCATACCTTTGCTTATTCTGAACAGTCCATTCAATACCCATTATAACATCTGAAAAGGTTCCTGAACCATATTCATCTAAAACCTTGACTCCTACTAGTTTTGACCCTGGTGCAACACCTCTAAATTTCTTACTGTTTCCACCAGTTCCAGCAGCAATTCCAGCAACATGTGTTCCATGTCCGTGATCATCGTAAGGTTCTGATTTATAATTTACAAAATCTTTAAAACCAATAATCTTAGGATCAATAGTAGAATTATCATCATCTAAATCATTTAAACTTTCATGCTTATCATCTATACCTGTATCTATAACTGCAATTACACTTCCTTTTCCAGTTAAACCAAATGAAGGAGCACTATCAGCTCCATTAACCGTTAAAGCTTTATCAAGCAAAACTCTCACTTCAAAATTAGGATAACACCCTTCTATGTCTGGAATTTTAGATTTCAAAGCGAGACATTCATTCTGACTTATATCTAAAGCAATACCATTAAAAGAATCAGAAAATTCGCCATAAACTTTCAAATTTTTACCAATTTGCTTACCTAAAATAACATTAGCCTGTTGTCTAACTCTCGTATGCTCTGCTTGCAATAAATTTCTATAAGTTAAACCTTTCTGAGCATTGGAAAAATAAGGTTTCTGTTTAAATTGAAGAATATACCCTTTAGTTTTGGTCTCAGAAAAATCACTAGCACTAGTATAAGAAGGAACAAACTCTAAAGAATTTGTTTTACTTTCAGGAACACACCCACACATCCTACAATCTTCAACAAGCTTTCCTTCTTTGCAATACAATCCAGTAAATACAGAACAAGAATTCTCTACAGTTCCATCTTCGCACCTTGATTCAGGAGATAAACTAACTTTTTCATATTGTGCATCAAAATAATATAAAGATAAAACTAAAACCAAAGCCAATAAAGAAACAATCAAAAGATAAGAATCATTTTTTTTAAAACTTGCTCTTCCAGTACGTGAAAAAGTTGGAAGACGCGGTCTTAATCTTTTTTTATGAGACATCACTCACCTCTAAATTAATCATGTTTTACATAACATGAGACTCTATTTAAACCTATTGACCAAATGAGCGTGTCTAATAAATAAGTTCGTTTTATAAGGAGGTAACACCTCCTTCAGTTAATTAAAGGAGGTGAAACCATGTTATCTAGATGGAACAATGGAATAAACTGTATAAACCTT
>Ga0233425_10002011_pt1 | contig 42258 bp, 36 predicted proteins | sample Watercolumn_Towu_2_FD_181712 | JGI IMG/M metagenome (GOLD analysis project Ga0233425, IMG submission 181712) | Freshwater microbial communities from Lake Towuti, South Sulawesi, Indonesia - Watercolumn_Towuti2014_140_MG | ecosystem: Environmental > Aquatic > Freshwater > Lake | place...
ATCGCCCACGACCAGTTCGCCCTTTTCGATTCGAGCATTGCCGCTCAGCAGCGCGTCGGGAAACGTGCCCGTCCGGTCGCGGAGACTGCCGCCTTCGAAGTCATACCACGCGACCGGTTGCGGGCCGCCTGCGGTGTCGGGCTTGAGCGCGGCGAGTTGCTCCGGCGTGAGCGCGGTGTCATAGACGCGCGCATCGAGAATGCGTCCGTGGAAATACGATTTTCCGGCGGTCGCGGCGGTGTGTCGCAGCCCCATCAGCAACGACGAGCCGGTCGGAAACGCAATGGGAGCTTTGACGGGAAACGCGGCGTAGAGCGTGCCGTTGCGGTAGAGCGTTCCTTTCGCGCCGTCATAGACGATGGCGACCTGCACGACGGCGTCGGGCTTGGACGTTTCCTCGGCCCACCCGCTTTGGCCGCGTGGTGTGCGTTGGTGACGGTCGCTGCCGGGCATCCAGCGGCGGGACGCGATCTCGCCAAAAACGATGCCGTCGAATTGCGTCGCGTCGGGATGCTCGATGGTCAGGACGCTGCCGCCTTGTTGCGTGAGGTCGGCGCAACGCACCCAGGCCACCAACGTCTTGTTGCGCAACGGCTTCGTTTGCGCGCGCTGCTCCGGGCCGTGTTTGATCATGTGAAACAAGCCGTCCTCGGTCTGGAAGATTTCCAAATCGCCTCCCGGCAGGAACGGATGCGGCGTGGTTTTGGTGAAGGTCACGCCATCTTTGCTGACCGCGCGCTGGATCCCACCGTGGTCGCTGTAATAGTCGGGCGTCGGGTAGAACCAGTTGTATTGGCCGTTGTGGAACGCGACCGCGCCGGTGCCGTTCCACGCTTCCCACTGCTCGGTGATCGGGATCGTCACCGGATGATGCGTCCACGTCTTCAGGTCTTTCGTGGACGCCTGCCAGATTTCCAGCCCGCCGTGGCCGCCGTCCCACTTGCTGTGCATGTTGCGACGGAGAATCAGATAGAACAGTCGGAACGTGCCCGTGCGGTCGTCCCAATACGGAATGCAATCGCCCGCCTTGCGGTTGTGGCCGCGGGCGCGGAAATACTGCATCGAGGCGCTCTCGTCGCCGAGGATGGCCAGTTCGCGCTGCTGCGCCAGTTTCGCGCCGCCGCTGAGCGCGGCGATCTCCGCGTCGGACAGCGCGCGATGCCACAACGCCGCGTGATCCATCTGCCCGCGAAATCCCGTCAGCAACTTCCCATCGGCCAGTTGTGCCGCGCCGAAAAACCGTGGCGCGGTTGCCGGGCGCGTCGTGCCGATGGGATACTCCTCGTCGAGCAGCACACCATCAATCCAGAGCTGAAGTTTCGCGCCAGTGCCGCGCACGATCACGTCGTGCCAGTCGCGAGGACCCAGCGGTTCCACCGGGAACATGACGCGCAGGACGGCGTTGCTGGCGTCGCGGAACAACGGCGCGTCCGGAAACTTCCTCGGCAGCATGGTCATCTTCTCAAACGGCACAGGACGGCTGGTCGCACCCCAAAGAAACTCGATCAGGCCGCGCGAACCGTGAATCGCGCGCGGCCCTTCCGTCCAGCCAAACATCCACGCTGCCGGCGTGGACATTTTCCCGCCGACATAATTCCGGTCTTCCATCGGTAATGTCGCGCCATCCACGCCGCGCAGATGCAGGCTCACCTTGCCATCGCCGCCGTAGCTGCCGAACAGCGGCGCGTTCCATTCGCCCTGCGGATCGCGCACGCGCAACGCCAACGTGAACTCCGCCCCCGGCGGATCAAATGCCGGCCCGCTGATCTCCAGATGGCCACCGTGGAATTGTGCGACCTTGCCGTCGCCACCTCGCGCCAACGATGCCGCGCGCTCGTCGCCAGCCAACTCAACGCCGAGTTTCACGTCGCCACGTGCCGTCAGCGTCGAATCTTTACGGTCGTCAAAGCGCCAAACGGCAGCGGCATCCTTGAATGGCCCGTCCGCAGCATTCGCCACTGCGGTAGCGGCGAGAATGAATAAAGACAATGTCGTGCGAGTGAGTAGGTTCATTTTGGATTATCTCCGGGTTCCTGTCGGTAAATGGCGAGGCGCTGAATCACTGCCTCGCCTCGATCAACCAGCAAGCCAACGCTGGCGTCAGTGCGGCGGAATGCGCCGGGAAATGCGCCATGCAAAACCAGCGCGTCATCCACAAACAGCTCGTAGCGGTCGTCGCGGACGTAAAGTCGGAGGCGATAGGCCCGGCCATGCTCGACCGGGAACGCCCGACGGTTGGTGGGGAAGAACATCGGCAACCGCGTGGCGAATGCGCAGCGATCTTTGGCATCGAGGCCGATGACGAAATCGCCGGATGCGTGCGGCGACTGCCGGTCGGCGCGCACGACGAGTCCGGCGGCCACGCCGCTGGCGAGCGTGAGGCTGGCCTCCACTTCCATGTTCGTTGCACCAACTTTCAAGTCGCCAACCTGCCAGCCAGTGCGAGCGACGCCGCGATACGTCCCCGCCGGCGTGAGTTCCCATCGGCCTCCGCCGATTGCGCCCGTGCCATGCGTGCGAAGCGCCACCGGCGTGGGCGGCGCGGCTCCGAGCAGCGATGCGCCGCGCCATGCGTTCTGGCGTTCACTCCACATCAACTGGAGACGCCCATCTCGCGTGGCGCACATTTCCATCGGAGGCGAGAGGCGTGAGCCTTCGGTGAAGAAGGCGTAGCGCTTGGCTTCAAACTCCACGCTGCGGACGCTTATGCCGCTCGTGTCATCGCCGCCGAGCAAGATGTTGTCGCCGGTCGGCTCACGATACGGGCCTTCGGGACGGTCGGCGGTGGCGTAAATGGTGCCTCTAACAACATGGGGATCGGCAAATCCGCCGCGGTTGCCGTGACCATGCGATGTGAGGCACGTCATCCACCATTTACCGCCGAGCGGGAACACATCGGGCACTTCCACTTCGCCGTAACGCTTCGGCTGAAACACCGGCGGCAGATGTCCCCAGTGAATCAAGTCCCGCGAGCGCACAGCGGCGATGCAGGCGCCTTCGGCTTCCTCTTCTGCCGGCGCCGTCGCCGCGTAGAAGCCGAGCCAACCGTCAGTGCCCGGATCGCGCACGACGATCAGGTCTCGGCAACCCACTTTGTTTTCGGGTTCGGGTTTGCCTTCGTGAACATACCAGCGGGCGTCGGGCCGGATCAGCGGGTTTTGCGAATGCCCGCTCCAATGCACCAAATCGCGGCTCGTGGCCAGACCGATGCGCTGGCAGCGCGCATTCTCGCGGGAACTTCGCATCGTGTAGAAGAGGTGGAACGTGCCCTCGCGCGCCACCGCGCAACCCGTCCACGGCTGCATGTCGTCCAATCCACCGGCTTCGCCCGGCCCTACCGTCAGCGGTTGTTCCGTCCAGTGAATCAAGTCACGCGACACGGCATGGCCAATGTGATCTGCCTCCAACGCCGACCGCTTCGAGCCGGGAGCCAGACGCTGCAAGTGGAACATGTGAACTTGCCCGTGGTCCTCGACAAACCACGAGTCCCACATCAACATGCCGTTGGGCTGGTAGCCGAAGACGGCGGGTGATGGTGTGTTCGCCGCTTGCAGTGCGGCCAGCGGGACGAGGAGCAGAACGGTAAGGATGTATTTCATAGTTTTACTTTCTCCGGCGAACGTCGAGCCAGACAGCGCCGAGGATGACCAGTCCTTTGATGATGTATTGCAGTGAGAAATGGACACCGGCTTGATTGAGTCCTTTGTCGAGGATGCCGATGATGACCGCGCCGATCAACGTGCCCGGCATCGTGCCGATGCCGCCGGTGAAACTCGTGCCGCCGACCACTACGGCAGCAATGGCGTTCAACTCGAAGCCTTGCCCCGATGCCGGTTCGGCGGAGTAAAGTTGCGAGGAGTGAATCAGCCCGGCAAGTCCCGCCAGCAACGAGCAGAGGACATAGACGACAACCTCGCGTCGCGCGAGCGGGATGCCGACATAACGCGCGGCCTCGCGGTTGCCGCCAATCGCGTAAAGATGTTGTCCGAACGCCGTGCGGTGCAGCAACAGCGCCATCGCTGCGAACGCGCCCAGCATGATCAACGCCGGCACCGGCACGACACCGAACAGCCGCGCGTTGCCGAGCGCGAGGAACACCGTCTCCGAGTCCGGCACGGGCAACGGCCTACCTTCGTTGAACCGCAACGCCGTGCCGCGCGCCACCAACATTGTCGCCAGCGTGATGATGAATGGCGGCATCCGCGTTTTGGCAGCGCACGTTCCGTTCACCAAACCAAATGCCGCCGCGGTTCCCATCCCGGCCACCGCCGCTCCAGCCCATCCTGTGCGCGGCAACACCGCCACGGCCACCGTGCCGGCCAGCGCCACGACCGCGCCGACGCTCAAGTCAATCCCGCCAATCAGAATCGCCAACGTCATACCGAACGCGAGGATGGCGTTGATGGAAATCTGCTGCGTCAGGTCGAGGAGATTGCTCATCGTGAGGAATCGTCCGCCGGGCACGAAGAAGGCGAAGAACGCCACCAGCAACACGATGGCAATCAGCAACGGCAAAAGTTGGCGCAGAGTTTTCATCGTCAGTTCCTTGTCAGTTCAGCCATGACTTCCTCGGCAGTGATCGCCTGCGACGGCGTCTCGTGGACGATTCGCCCATCCCGATAAAGCGCCAGCCGGTGCGAGAGATTCATCACCTCCGGCAAGTCGGACGAGATCAACAGCACCGCCATGCCCTGCTCGACGGCGCGACGGATGATGCCGAACATCTCCTCGCGCGCGCCCACGTCCACGCCGCGAGTCGGTTCGTCCAGAATCAGAATCTTCGGCTGTCGCTCCATCCATTTCGCGACGACAACCTTTTGCTGGTTGCCGCCGGAGAGGTTGACGACCGGTTGTTCCGGGCCGGTGGCCTTGATCGCAAAATCCCGCACGGCGCGGCTGACGATCTCCGCCCGGCGCGAAGCGTTCACGTGTCCGTCGCGCGTCCACGGCAGCGCCAGATTGAAGCCGACTGCCCCGGTCATCACGAGTCCTTCGCGCTTCCGGTCTTCCGGCACCAGCACGATGCCGGCGGCGAGCGCATCGCTGGGCTGGCGAATCATCACGGCGCGACCGTCCACCAGAATCTCTCCGTCTGCGGGCAGGACACCGAACAACGTTTGCGCCAGTTCGGTGCGTCCCGCGCCGACCAACCCGGCGAAGCCGAGGACTTCACCGTAATGCAGCTCGAAGCTCACGTCGTTGACCTGCGCGTTGCGCAAGTGCCGCACGGTGAGCGCGACGGCGCCGGGCTTCCACGGCGGACGCGGATAATGTTCGCGCAGTTCGCGTCCGACCATCCAGCGGATGAGTTCGGTCTGGCTGAGTTCGGCGGCGGTCTGCGTGCCGACGGAGTGGCCGTCGCGCAACACGGTAATGCGGTCGGCGAGCCGCTGAATCTCTTCAAGCCGATGCGAGATGTAGATGATGCCGACGCCTTGCGCGCGGAGTTGGCGGAGGATCACGAACAGCCGTTCTGTCTCGGCTTCCGAGAGCGACGCCGTCGGTTCATCGAGCACCAGCACACGCGCTTTGACCGAGAGCGCCCGCGCGATCTCCACCAACTGCTGCCGCGCCACGCTCAGTTCACTGACGCGCGCCCGCACGTCGCCGATTTCCGGCAAGCCGAGTTCGTCGCGGAGCCGTTCCGCTTCGCGGAACATCCGTCGCCGGTCGAGCAGACCGAGGCGTCGCGGCTCGCGTCCGAGAAAAATGTTCTCGGCGACGGATAGGTTGGGCGCAAGCGACAATTCCTGATGAATGAGGCGGATTCCGAGTCGGTCGGCAGCGGCCACGTCGTGGATTTCGACGCGCTGTCCGTCGTGGAAGATGTCGCCGGCGTCGGGACGATGGATGCCGCCGAGGATTTTGATGAGGGTGGATTTGCCGGCGCCGTTCTCACCGAGCAGGGCGTGGATTTCACCGGCGCGCAACTCGAAGTCCACGTGGTCCAACGCCACAACACCACCGAAGCGTTTCGTTACGGCGCTGAGTCGCAACATTCAGGGGCCTTTGAGGAATTCCGCCGCGTTCTCGCGCGTGATGAGTTTCACCGGGACTTTGATGTCTTTCTCGACCGGTTTGCCGGCGAGGTGATCGTAGGCTTTCTCGGCGGCGACTTTGCCGATCTGTTTCGGGAACTGCGCGGAACTGCTGTGCAATTTACCGGCGAGGATGGCACGGAGGGCTTCCTGCGAGCCGTCCACTGTGACGACCGTGACTTGGCCGGCTCTGCCAGCAGACTCGATGGCCGAGATGCAGCCGAGAGCGCTTGGGTCGTTGATCGGAAAGACGGCGTTGATGTCAGGAAAGCGTCCGAGCAGATCACGCATGACAGGTCGCGCGCCTTCGGTGGTGCCTTTGCCTTCCTGCACGTCCAGCAGTTTCAGTCCCGGATGCTTAGCCATCTCCGCCTTGAATCCATCCACGCGATCAAGGCACGCCTTGTTCACGCTGAGGTGCAAGATGACGACCTTGGCGTCGGGCTTACTCTTCGCCAGCGCCTCGCAAGCAAGCCGCCCGGCCTCGACGTTGTCGCTGGCGACTTGGCAGAGCACGAGGTCGCGGTCGCTCACCGGCGCGTCCACGACAATGACGGGAACGTTCTGACGTTTGGCTTCGATGAGCGTGCCTTTCACACCTTCCCAGTTGACCGGGTTGAGGAAGATGGCGGCAGGTTGTTGCTGGAGCACGTCGGCGACATCGCCTTTTTGTTTCAGGCTGTTGAATTGAGCGTCGAGGGTGACGAGGCGGTCGCCGTGGGACTCGACGATCTGTTTGATGCCATCGTTGAGTTCAACGAAGAACGGATTGTTCATCGTCTGGAACGAGGCCGCAAACAAGCGGCCTTTGGATTCGCCGGACTGTTTTCCGCAACCGGCCAGCAGCACAGCGAGACTCATAAGAAATAGCCTGTTCATGATGGCGTTCGTTTACCAAAACCGGTGGGAAAACTCAACCCAACGCGGTGATTGCTTTTGCGGCTCGCATCATGGCCTCGACGTTTCGGACCGGAGTGGTGGCCATGATGCCTTCGCCGGTGTTGAAAATGTAACCGGGTTGGGACCGGTTCTCGCGAATCATCCCGGCCACGGCCTCTGTCACCTGCTCCGGTGTCCCATCGCGCAACAGAAACGGATCGAAGTTTCCCGTCAGGCAACGCGTTGGTCCAATCGCGTTGCGCACGCGGGCGATGTCCACGCCTTCCCCTACGTTGACCGCGCTGACCGGCAACGCGGCCTGCAGTTTCAGGTGCGGCAACGATGTCTCGTTCGTGTGATAGATGATGATGGCGCCAGCCCTGACAAGCTCCGAGGCGACCGCCGCCGCGGCGTCGGCAGCAAACTCGCTGAAGTACGTTGGGGAAAGAAATTTCGACGAGGCCACGCAATCGCCGAGCCAGAGCGCGTGCGCTCCGGCGTCCAGTTGTGCCTTGCCGAACGCAATCTGGTGGTCAACAAAGAACTTCAAATTATCGCGCACGAAGCCGGGATCATCGTTCAATTGGATCATCAACGGCTCGATGCCGTAAATCAGGCCGAGTGCCGAGAACGGCGCGGCGATGCGGCCGGTGACGCAGGCGTTGTCGCCCAACGCCGCGCGAACCCGGCGGATCATCTCCAGGTGAATCGGCAGCCGAAGGTCTCGCGCTGGATTGGGGAGCTTGAACTGCTGGAGGGTTTCGCGCGTCATGGGCAGGTACGAGGCGGCCATCGCGGGGAGATTCGGGTCGTCGCGCATCTCGATGCCGAGCGGCTCGAACTCGATGTAATCGTCCGGGAAGACCATCGCCCAGTCGTAGTCAAAATGCTTCACGGCTCGCACGATGCCGTTGACGGCGACGTCAACGTCGCTCCGATACTGGTGGTAGGAGCACCCATTCCAGAGCATGTCGAACTCCAATCCCAGCGCAAAGACCGGCATTCGCGCCGGTGCCCGCAACTCGATGCACGCCCGGATGTCTTGTAGCGCGTTTCGATAGGCCATGGGGGAATCATCCGAGAAGACGGAGCGCGTTTGCGGAGAAGACATCCGTCTTGATCTGCTCGGTCTTGGCGGCGTCAAAGCGCTTCCGTGTCAGCGCATCCTTGAACGCTTTGATGCAGTGGTACGTGTTGTAGGTCAACGCGGCGCGTTCTCGCTCGAACTTCTTGTTCATCGCTGAGTCCGACCAAGGATAGTCGTCGCGAGTCAGGAAGATGGCGCCGTGCGTGGGCGACCACCGTTCGATGCCGGTGATCAGTCCGAAAGGCAGGTCGGAACCGAAAAGCAGTCGCGAGTAGATCTCTTCGCGCTCATAAACCTCCGGACAGCTTGCGGAGGACATCTCCATGTAAAGCGACGGGCAATCCTGCAAGATGCCGGTGTCCATGAAGTCGAGAAAATGTTGAGGACGGATGTAACGCCCCATGTGAGCGAGAATGATTCGGAGTCGCGGGTGGCGACGCAGGAAGTCCTGCACATCCGCCGTGCCTACTCCCTGGCCGGAGGTGTGCAGCATCATGATCAGTTCCTCGCGAGCGATGAACGTCAGCAGGTCATCGTGCAGGAACTCTGCCATCGTCGCGTCGAAGTTGTCCTTGCCGAGACGGTCGGCATACGGTTTGACCCCGCGGAACCGCACGCCGGCTTTCAGGGCTTTCTCGTAGGCGACGATGGCAGGGCGGACATCGTTGGGTTCGGCGAGCAGGAAGCCTTTCACGCGCGAATCGCGTTTCATGACTTCGATGATGTAGTCGTTCGCCAAAACGGAGTTGACCTCGCGCTGCGGGAAGGGGAACGCGATGAGGCCGCCGATTGTCTTGCCACTGTAGAGCGCGGAGTAGGTTTCGAGGAGTCTCTCGAATGACAGGCTTGTGAATGTCGTGACCGGGTTGGTCCGTCGTTGCGGTGAGATCGGGCCGACGGCATTCGGCAGGCCGATGTGGACGTGAACATCGAACAACGTGCCGGGCATCCACGCCAGCACTTCATCCGAGATGGAATTTTCTTTCTGCATTCGTGAGTGCCTTGTCGAGAAGATCGAGCACCTCATCAACCTGCTCGCGCGTGATGATCAACGAGGGCGCCAGGACGAGGATGTTGCCGTTGTTGCGGAGGATCAGTCCGTGTTTCCAGCACCAGTCGCGAATCCAGATGCCGACGTTTGCGTCCGCCTGAAGCACGATGGCTTGGAGAAGACCGATGCCGCTGAGCCGGGCAATGACCGGGTGGAGTTTGCGCATCGCGTCCAACCGCCGCCGCATGTATTGGCCCATGCGACGCGCGTTCTCGACGAGCTTCTCGCGTTCGATGATCTCGATGTTCGCCAGCGTCGCGGCGCAGGCGACGGTGTGTCCGCCGTAGGTGCTACCGGAACGCAGTTCGTGGCCGGGGCCTTGCTGGAAGACACGTGCCACTTTTGGCTTGGTCATCGTCACGCCGAGCGGGATGAAACCGCCAGTCAAGCCTTTGCCCAGCGTCATGATGTCCGGCGTCACGCGCTCGTGTTCGCAGAAGAACCACTTGCCCGTCTTGCCGAAACCGGTCTGCACCTCGTCGAAGATCAACAGAATGCCGTGTCGGTCGCAAAGCTCGCGCACGCCACGGAGATAGCCTTTCGGCGGCAACGGATAGCCGGTGTTCGATCCCGGCAACGGGTCCATGATGAACCCGGCGATGCTGCCGGCGCCTTCTTGGGCGATGAGGCTCTCGATTTCCTTGAGCAGTTGTCGCGTGTAGGCTTTGGAGGAAACGCCTTTGGGCCGGTCGTGGTCGCGCGCGGCGCTGACGAACAGCGCGCCCGGCATCAGCGGTTCGAAATATTCGCGAAACCATTTCAATCCCGTCACGGCGCCGGCGCCGAGTGTGGTGGCGTGATACGAATCGCGTCGGGCGATGAACTTGAAGCGCTGGCGTTGGCCGCGCTCGATGTGATACTGACGCGCCATCTTCAGCGCCGTCTCGTTCGCCTCGGAACCGGAGTTGACGAAGAAGCTAACCGACAGATCGCCGGGTGCGATTTGCGCGAGCTTGCGGGCCAGCTTGATGAGCGGCACGGTGAACGTGTCCACGTAGTTGGGGAAGAATTCCAGACGGTTCATCTGCTCGGTCACCGCCTGCGTCACTTCCGGCCGGCAATGACCGCAGACCGTGGTCAACAGCGTCGCGAACGAGTCGAAGTACTTTCGTCCGTGGATGTCATAGACGTAGCAGCCTTCGCCGCGCACGAAGATTTTGGGGCCTTTGGCCAGCTCGGCGTTGCTGGCGAAGTGCGGGATGACAAGAGCGACAGCGTCTTTTTTCAGGCGCGCGATCTGCGGGTCAGCCATAAGTGTCTCCTTCAGGAAATCGGCGCGATGGTGATGCCGCCGTCGGCGCGGATGATGGCGCCGTTGAGGTAGGACGATTCGTCGGAGGCAAGAAAGAGCGCGAGGTTCGCAACTTCTTCCGGCGTGCCGAGCCGGCCGAGCGGGGCGCGTTTGAAAAAGTAAGCGGCGTCGAAGTTTGGATTGTCGAGGTTGCTGGCCTTGACCATCTCGGTCTCGATGCCTGCGGGGCAGATGCAGTTCACGCGAATTCCCTGGTGGCCGTACTCGACCGCCAGCGAGCGGGTCAGCGAAACCGTCGCGCCTTTCGTTGCGGTGTAGGCGTCGCAGCCGGGGATGCCCATGACGCTGGCGCTGGAGCCGGTGTTAATGATCGAGCCGCCGCCGCTGCGAATCATCAACGGGATGCCATACTTGCAACAGAGGAAGACGCTGTTAAGGTTGATCGCTAGAACCTTCGCCCAAGTCTCCTCGGACAAATCCGTGACTTGGCCATCCAGTTTGTTGAGGAAGACGGAGGCGTTGTTGTAGAGCACGTGCAGCGCGCCATAAAGTTGCTCGGTGCGTGCGATGAGCGCCTGCACGTCGGCGCTGTTCGAACAATCGGTGCGCACGAACACAACTCCGCGCAGCTTGGCCTCGGCGCTGCGTCCGAGTTCTTCGTTGATCTCAGCGATGATGACCTTTGCGCCTTCGCGGACGAAGGCTTGCGCCGCGGCGAAGCCGATGCCGCGTCCTGCACCGGTGATGATGGCGACTTTGTTCTGCAGTCTCATGTTTGCCTTCGGTGTGCCTCCAGCGAGGCGCGGAGACGTTGGGCGATTGTTGGTTCTTGGTTGATCAAGTTGTGTCGTTCGCCGGGGTCTTGTGTGAGGTGGTAAAGCTCCGACCGCTCCGCTTTGCCAGAGTGAATGATCAGTTTCCACTCGGCAGTTCGTACGCACCGGATGCGACGCTCGTCGCCGGGTAACGCTTGCCAGCCGGCGGGCGGCGTCTCAGCATACGCCTCCTCGCGGAACTTCTGTCCCTGAATGAGCGGCAGGAGCGATGAGCCGTCACAGGGTTTCGGCATGTCGAGGCCGAGCAAATCGAAGATCGTCGGCATCACGTCAACTTGGGAGACTTGATGGCGGACGACCGTTCCGGCGGGAAGCCGCTTCGGATATCGCATGATCAGCGGCACGTGAATGGACTCGTCGTAGAGCGTGCCTTTCAGGTTGCAGGAGGTGTGGCCGACGTGTCCGCGTTCCATGAGTTCCTCGCCGTGGTCGGCGGTGACGATGATTAGCGTGTCATCGAGAATGCCGAGCGATTCGAGTTTCGCCAGCCAACGGCCCACCATGTCGTCGAAGACGCGGACCTCGCCGTCGTAGAGCGCCTGCACATACGGACGGTCTTCGGGCAGCAGGTCAACGGTGCCCACGGAGCGTTTGTGCGTGGGGTCGGAGTCGCTGTCGGGGATCGGGTCGTCGGCGCCGGATTCGAGCCTGCTGATCACGCCCGACGGATGAACGATGAGACAACTGCGTACGACCTTGGCGCGTTCGAGCGTGCCGGCGCTGGGCTGGTAGCCGGGGTCGAGAAAGTGTTGGAGGTAAGCTTCAGGTGGATTGTACGGGAGATGCGTCGGATAAGGTTCGGCGAAATAGAACCAGCGGTGGTTGCGATGCGCGTCGAGGTAGGCGTCGAGGTCGTTCATGTCGCGGGTGAACCCCAGAGGCGACCAGCGCATCACGAGTTCACCGTCCACGAGGTGACCATTGTCGGCCAGCGCGTGGAGCGGCGCGCGGCGTCCGCGCCACCGGGCGTAATCTTGGGAGGTTACGAGACCGTGGGTGAACGTCGTCTGGCCGGTGAGCAAAGAGACGATGGGCGGAAATGTGTGGGCCGAGACGGCGATGCAGGTTTCGAAGCGCACGCCTTCGGCGGCGAGCCGGTCGCAGTTTGGCGAGGTCGGCTTTGGATAGCCATAGCAACCCATGTTGCGTGGCCGCAATGCGTCCTCCAAGATGAACAGGATGTTCATCGCGAGTCTCAGCCGCCACACGCCACGGCAGGCACGTCCAGCATGGTCTTCAGGCCCGGTGAGGCGGCGATGACGGAGCGCACGGCGTTGAGCACGATGGCGCACGTCGCGATGTCGCCGTTCACCCCGCCATCAATCTCGGAAACCATGTCGGGCTGTCCCTTGATCTCAATACGGTCGAAGGATCGAGGCTCGCCGACGGCGGCGCGGAAATGCAGCTTGACGACTTCGCGGCTGCCGACATAGCCGCGACCGATCTGTTCCACGCCGCGGGCCATGCCTTTCTCAATGGGCTTGTAGCCGGTGGTGAGGCGCGTCGCGGCCATCACGGGCTGGAGCGACTCGGTGACCTTGGTGAGTTTCCAGTTCATGGCGTGCGCGATCATGTGAACCGATTCCGTCAAGCCGACGTGGCGCAACGTGCCCGCGGCTTGTTTCTGGCGAAATTCGGCGAGCGTGTGGGCCGCGCCGATCTTCTGTTGGAATGGAACGCGCCGGACCGACGCGTCCTGCACGCGCTGGACGGTGATCTTGCGGACGTTCTGGTTTACCGCTGTCAGGATGCAGGGCAGGAAGTCCATGAGGAACCCCGGATTGACGCCCGTGCCGAGACAGGTGACGCCGTGTTTGCGGCAAACGGCGTCAATCCGTTTGGACACCGCCGGAGCGGTGCGCCACGGGAACGAGAGTTCCTCGCACGTGCTGACCACGTCCAGTCCGCACTTGGCAGCCTCGACCACTTGACTCTCCAGCTTCGCGACGCTGGACACGGTCGTCAGCACAGCGCAATCAGCCTTTGTGCTTTTGAGCGCTGCCTTGAGATTCGGACTGATGACCACGCCCAACTTTTTCAGCCCGCAATGTGTGCCGAGGTCCTTGCCGACGAGGGAGGGATTGATGTCCACCGCGCCGACGATTTCAATACTCTTGCGCTCGACAGCGAAACGCACCGTCTTCACGCCCAACGGACCGAGACCCACGATGACGATCTTTGCCATGTTCATTTCCTTTCTAACGTTTCTGTGTTGGCGCTGCTTCGCGCCAGATGTTGCTGGGGCGAGTGTGATATTTGCGCGCCTGCCCGATGATGTCCACACCAACTTTCGCGCTCCATGCGGCGATGAGTTTCTCGAACAACGGTCCCGGACACTGCGGGAGTTGGACTTGGTTGACGCGCGGGCAGGGGAGCATGCAGTAGGAGGAAGTCGTCCAGAATGCCTCGTCGGCGCGATAAACGTCGAACAACGTGAGGTCGCGCTCGATAACCGGGATACCCAACTCGCCGGCCAGCTCGATCACGACGCGCCGGCTGATGCCTTCGAGGATGTTGCGCGTGGTGGGCGTGTAGAGGGTGCCGTCCTTGGCCACAAAGAAGTTTGCGCCCGTTCCTTCGGTGACGTAGCCCTCGGTGTCCAGCAACAGGGAGAAGGCATGCGGGTCAATAGTCTGCGACTGGAGCTTGGCCATGAAGTAATGGAGCCGGAAACGCGTCTTGCCGCGCGGGTCAACGACACTGGGCGGCACGTTGCGGACAGTGGGGACGACCGCGGCCTTGCCGGTGGTGTAGGCGGCGAAATACTCGTCGTACGGCAATGGGCTGACGTAGCACATGACAGTCGGCTCCGTCTTTGAGCCGCCCTTCATCATCGGGTGCGGGAAACCGTTGCCGGGAGTCACCTGCCAACACATCCAGCAGTCGTCGTCCTCGGGAAAGAGATGCATGTTGGCATCCACCGTTTTCTGCACGATGTCGGCCATGTCGGCCTTCGAGACCAACGGTTTCAGTCCCACGTAACGCATCGTGTCGTCCATGCGCGCGAGATGGTCATCGAGCCGGTAGATTTGGTGCTTGAACGTGCGTCCCGCTTCCATGAACACCGCGCTATACATGAACCCGATGTCCCAGATGGAAATCTTGGCTTCCTCTTCCGGGATCAGTTTTCCGTTCAGGTAAATGAGTGTGTTCATCGTGGTCTCCTTTCAACTAGCTCGACAATTTCCTGCGCGAAGATCGTCTTTCTCGCGGCGAAACATTCTAGCAAATGTTCGAACGTCTTGAAACGGTCCGCCAGCCACATGCAAATCGGATGACAGAGCACCGTGGCGATGCCGCCTTGGTCATCAATGGCAGTCGCTTGGCGGAGCGCGAGGTTGCCCCAATCCTCGATCGTGTAGCTCACGGCGCCGAAATCATCCGCGCCGTACCCTTGGGCGTTGATTCGCTCGACGTATTCGCGCGTGCGGTGAGCGTGATAAAGGTGATCGTGGTCGGGAATGACGTTCATCGGGTGGCTGATGATTCCCGCTTCGATGCGTCGCGGCCAGAGATTGTCCTTCTCGACCGTGTCGGAAGTCAGCTTCAACCCGTGCGCCGCCATCAACTCGTACGTGTTCCGGTCCGCCTTGTAGCTGTGCGCCCGCCACGCGACGATCTGGCGTCCGGTTTTCTCGCGCACGACCTCGACGTTGCGGCGTATGTCCCAGTCCTGATACCAGCGGGGGCCATTCCAGAGGCCGGTCTGTTTGCCATACTCGTCGAAACATTCGCGCGGGAACCGGGCATTGAACATGTGTCCGCCGACCTCGACCAACGGGCTGGTCACGACGGGCGCGAGATCGTCCCATTCCTCGGTGAAACACCGGCCACAAATATAGAGCGTCGCCTTCACGCCATACTTCTCCAAAAGCTTCACATACTGTTGTGCGATGCGAATCTCTGTCAGCGCGGGATCGCCGATGTGTTTCTGGTCGTTGATCATCAACGACGAATGATGCACGTCACCGGTGAGGCAGATCATATCCGTATTGCCACTCTGTGTTTCGGTTTCATGTTTCAGTCTGCCACGGGCAGACTACGCGACCCGCAGTGTATCCGAAAGCATCCCGTATTGCGATAATCCGCAAATCCGTTGCGGTTATCGGCAGGGAGGATGGAGGGGCAGAATGGCCGCAATAACGCACAAAGATACGCCCCCGGTTACTTTTTCATTGCACTACGCAAGCGTTTGGGTATTCTCTCCCCAGAGCCTGCGGTTACTGAAAGTCGTCTTCATGACGTCGCGGCGAAAGCTGCTCAGGTAATTGGCGGGCTCAACCTGTTTTTGGCCGTTAACGGGTTCTTCTTGTCGTAGTAATTCCGATAGCCCTCGTAGTTGTCCCGGTCGTACAGATCCACCACGAGGCGAATCTTGTCGGCCAAGTAATTGTAATGCCGAATATCGCCCTGCTCGAACACCCGCTGCACGGCCCAACACAGATAATCCGACACCGTCAACAACGGCTCAGTCCGCGGGTTCTGCACGTTGAACACCGCGCGTGTGTGCAGCTGATCCGCGCCCCAGCGCTTACCCGCACGCTCGGTCGCGAGTTGCAGGGCGTTCGACAACACCTTCTCCCGTGTGGTCGAACCGCGTTCCGATACATTCAACACCAGCGTGCCGGGCCGCTTCAACCGGTTCTTGACCAGATGCGCCAGCAGATCGGCGTAGAACTCTTCCTCGCGAGCATGATGCTGCTTCTCAAACAAGGCCGGTATCTTTCGCGCCACCACCATCTCCGCCTCACACGGCAAGTCGCGGAGGTAATGGAGCAAGACCGACCGTACGTCCGGCATGTCTTTACACGCATGGAAGTAGAATCCGCCGGACTCGATGCGCTTCTGCACACTCGGAATTGTATTCAACAGCGGATCGGTCTCTACTTGCTTCTGCAACGCTCGCACTTCTTGGCGGACTTCCTCCAGCGGACGATCAATTCGCACAATCCCCAAGCCAAAACTCAACGACACGCCACCTCGTCCGATGATCAACTTCCGTCCCTTGCCGAAAAAAGTCGTGTCGCCCGTCTCATCGAGAAACCGATGATACGTCGTCAGCGGTTTTGGTTTGGCGACAGCGTCTGTCATTTGGCTCTGAAAGTTTGCCCGTCATCGCGGAAAGAATGCCTGCCCCGAAGCAGTTCGGGGTTGCAGCTTGTCCGCCGTCTCGTCCGTTGTAGCCCCGGCGAAGGAGGATAGCTCCAAAGGTTCTGGACGAGTGCGGTGGAATGGTTGGACACGACGATCTCTTAGATATTTACGCCTTGTTGGCGTAACTGCACTCTCGTCAAAACATCGACGTTCGGCATCTTGCGCAGAACAAACACATGAACCTGATAGTCGTCCATGACTACGGTGTATTTGTATTCTTTGTTTGTGCCGTTGAGCCGCACTTTGCGACCGCTGGTTGGAATGTCCCAGCAGATGATTCTAGGATATTGCGATGAGTGATGACCATGCGCCTTGTAATTGTAGAAATTCCGCTCAAGCTCAAATACGACGCATCGGCCTGGTTCACTGGATTGGTCTTCCCGGAAATGGGCAAAGATATCCGGGCCACTTGTCGCTCCGGGATAACCAAGTGTCTGGAATTGCGCGAATGGCAGCGCGCCGAGCGCTTCCAGTTTCCAAAGCAGACCGGTCACTTCGGTCTCATTAGCTGGTTCACGCATGAGAACTAGCGGCGGTTGTCCGGGGCGTTTCAGGACGGCCCACGTTTGGTCATCTTGCTCGATACGCAGTTTTTCTGCTGCGAGCGCATCGGCAGTGGCGATCTTCTTGGCGTGCTTCGGGGCTTGCCGAAACTGCAGGTATTCGCTCGACCTCTCCAGTTCGCCGAGCAAATCACTCAACACATTCTTGAACTCGACCGTTTTTTCCGAATCCACAAGGTCACTGCGGGAGATGTTCATCTCGGTGTGGATTTCGTCGCATTCCGCCACGAGGCATGTCTTCTCAATGCCGGGATTGGCGTGCGTGATGCCGCGAGCCCCAAGTTCTTCCAAGTCGATGTTGAAGTAGGGTATTCCCTTGCTGGAAAGGATGAGGCCCGTATTCAGGCTGTCCAGCGACAGTGAGTAGGTATGAGGATTCCAAGTGAGGAGGCCCTTGAGCCGCACGCGCATTTTCTTTGACGATGCTGGGCAGATGTTCACGAACAGCGTTCGTCCGTCGTCGGACGGCCAAATGCCATCTCGCCATTGCACTTGCCGAAACTCAGGGAATCCAAAGGGTAAGGTCTCAACGCTTCCTAGCACCGACAAAACAATCTCTGGGGGGGTGTCTCGGTGCGATGTGAAGCCAGCAAATGTGCGATGAAGTAAGAACAACTTGATCTCCTCCATGCTGAAGGGTTGTTCCTGCCGGTGTGGCGGATGCCCGATCACCCGGACTGTGGTGTGCGATGCGGCATCAGGCTCTTGGTGTTCACTGATCCGTGGCTTGGGAATCAAGTTCCGCTTGATGGTGTCCCATGGTTCGTTGACGCGGACCTCGTAGAGAGGATGACCAGTGAATCGGGTTTCAATCTCGATTCTTTTCGATTGGTAGGCGAGCTTTGCCCCTAGCCCTTTCCAAGCGAATTCGTCCGACTTCTGACCGACGATGCCGCTCATACCAAGCCCAAGGAAACGATCAAGACGACCGGGTAAAGCTTGATTGCCGGTGAAGTTCATGCCGCAGCCGTTATCTTGAACCTCGAAGATGTGGCCTTCTCGATCTTTCGTATAACTGATTTCGATTCGTGTCGCACCTACTTCGCGTGCGCCAGAATTGGCGAGTAGCTCACGCACCAAGTCGAGCGGATGTTTCCGCTCTTGGACGAAGTGCTTGAATATAGCGACCTCGTTCTTGGCGACCTCGATCTCCTTCGATCCAGCAGCTTTCAGAATGTCTCCGAAGTTCTGACCTGTCATATTCTCGTCCTTTCTATTGTGTCTAAATTATTCACGGATTCTAGCCAGTTGCACTCTGATGCACCAGCTTCCCTTCAAATGCCTTGGACTGGCGGAGACGGGCCATCTCAAGGATGAAAGAGGAATGCAGAAGGCAGAAGGTCGGATTCATACGAGTTCTCCGCTGAACGCCTTTTGTAGGATTGATTGCCTCAACCGCGTTGCCCGCTTCAGATTGCTTCTCACCAGCACGGACAACTGCTCCACCGCGCTCAATGGCTGGATCATTTCGGTGGAGAGAAGATCAACGAATTTGCCGGCTTCACTTTGATAGGTGCGGTTCATTGTCCTATTTCCTTTACCCGATGTTGGCGGAGTTATACTGCAAGGGGACGGCTCTGCGCCAATCTCTTTTTTCGACGGTTCCGGCTGACGCACCGGGGTGCGGTCATTTCAACCCGGTGCGCAAGAACTCCGCGTAACGCCGCCGGTATTCGGTTTTGTAATCGGCGACCGCCTGCTCGTAGCTCAACCGCGGCGCGTCGCGCTTCATGCGACCGAACAGAACCAGTTTCTTGGCTGTTGCCGGAACGATGCAATGACCGTCTTTGGTCGCGACGGTCTTGCGGTCGAGCGCGAAGAACCACGGCACCCGCACGAGCAGACGTTGCGGAGTGTTCCGGTAATGTTCCGGCAACCGTAACATGATGCGGTCGGCGGCGGCTTGCACCGTGAAACTGATCGGACCGAACGAGGATGGTTCGTCGCGCACTTCAATCCGCTTTCCGGGCTTGACCCATTCAGGCGAGACGGCCGAGAGCAGGTAGAGGTCGTTGCCTTGCTCGCGGACCAGCATGTTGCGGAGAAGCTGGATGGTGTTGGCGGAACTCGTGCATTGCGGCGTGATGTTGAACGGATGCGTGTAGCCGCGCGTGCTCCACGGAATCGTGCCAAACTCGGCCGGCAGATGCGTCGAGGTCGAGTGCAGTAACATCGCGTAGAGATCCTTCACGGCCCACTCCTGGTCCCACGCCGTGCCGCGCACGAGCGAGACCAGCGCGTTGTTCGGCGTCTGCCAATAGTGAAGTGTCGCCTGCTCGTTGAAGATGAACTGGTCGCCCTGTTTGCCGATGCAGATGGGCCAGACGAACGCGAGGATGCCTTCCAGATAACGCCCGCGCACGGTGCGCAAGGTCGCCTCGACGCGCGGATCGGCGGGGTCGAACAGAATCTCCGGATGCAACGTGCGCAGGTTGTCCCAGTCGTTGCCGCCGGTGGTGCGCTCCAACGCGGGCGGGATGTAGCCGCCGGTCTTCGCGGTCTGTTGGTCGAGCAGTTTGTCGAACGCGGCGCGGAACTTGCGCTCCTGCGCCTCGAACCGCGCGACGTCGTTGGCGCGACCCATTTCCTTGGCCATATAAACTGCGTTACGCAAGCCGATCAAGCCCCAGACGTGCTGCCCGGTCTGGCGGCAGTCCTTGAGGTAGGCGTCGTCGGCAACCGTCGCGGGCGGATAGAGACCGAGCGGATCCTTGCTTGTGACACTCTCGTGGAACTCCATCGCCTTGACGACGCCGGGATAGACGTGTTCGAGGAACGAGCGGTCGCGCGTCAGTTGGAAGTGACGGCCCCAGCCCCAGAGGTTGTAGCCGAACAGTTCCCAATACTCCAACTTGCCCAGACGGAACGCGCCATCGGGCGACTGGATGCTGTTGAAATACACGAACGCGCGCCGGGCCACATCGAGAAGCCCCATGTACTCGAAGCCGCGCGACATCTCGGTGGTGTTGCCGCCGCCGCACGGGCGATGATAGTGGAACTTGTTGACGTTGACGATGAGGTCGTCGCCGATCAGGTCAATGGTCAGCAGGTTGTTGATGGTGTTGGCGACGAGATAGTCCTGCACCTTGCGTTCTGGAAACCGCAACGGCGATTTGGCGACGACCCACTTCTCCCAGAACGCAACCAACTCGGCAAAGAGCCGCGACGCGTCGGCGTCGCGCACCAAGCGCGCTTCGGGCGAGTCGTCCGGCAACGGCACGAGCGGCAGCTTGAAGGTCAGCGTCTGGCTCTGACCGGGTTTGAGTTGCAGGCAATAGGTGACGATGCCGACCGGCGTGTGCGGGTCGTGGTTGTGACGTTGCATCGGCGCGCCATCAATTTCGCCGGAGTGGTAGCGTTTCAAACCAAAGTCCATCCCCCAGTCTTCGAGCGCCAGCGCACGACGGCTCGGCGCGGGGTTGGTTGGGAACGCGAAGAGCATTCGCCCGTCGCGGCGCACGGCATCATTGGTCCAGGTAAGCACGCAAGGCGGCTGGAAGCTGAGACCCTTGGTCAGGTGCGGCGGAATCAAATCACCACGCTGGCCGAACCGGTAGTCGCCTGCCGCGTTGTAAAGCGTGTTCACGGGCGACCGATGCCGCCAGCCAGCGCTCAGGTACGCGGCGCGCGGCTCGATCTTCAGCGTGTTCGACACGGTAACGGTGGCGAAACTAACCGGGACACCCTTGAGTGCGCCGCCCACGTCGGCTGCGAACAGACGAAAGAAATACCGGACGCCGTTCTGCACGAAGTCGTACTCGACTGCCGGTAGATGACCTTTGTGCAATGTGCGGATGCGAGCGTGAACCGGCACGGGCGGCAGGCCGGTGAAGAACATCAGTTCACCGCAGCCGGTCCAGATGTAACCTTCCGGCGTCACCTCGACGCCGGCAGGCGCACCGTAAGCGCTGAGCATGTCGGTTGGCCACGCGAAATACGAGAACGGTTTGTCAGGCGGATCCAGCAATTCCGGATCGAACATCCCGCCCAATCCACTGCCCGGATGTTGGCCGTTCGCCGGTGACAAGGCGAGGATGCTCATGAACACGAAAACGACAAGGGTGCGTGTTGAAGTCATAATCTTCTCCTGTTGATCGGGTGGTTTCCAAACTCCTGCGTGGTGCGGACCATCGCCACGAAGTTGTCCGGGCGGACGCACGAGGCGATGGTGTTGCCGGAAGACATGATGTGCGGGCCTTTGGCGGACACGTCGCGCAGCAGCCGCTTGGTGGCGGCGACCACTTCCTCTACCGTGCCACGAGCGAGCAGGTCCACAGGTACGTTGCCCATCACCGTGATTCGGCCGGGGTATCGCTCAAATATCTTGTCGAGTTCCATGCCGGGCACGTCCTGCAACGGGCCGAGAGCGTCCAAACCTGTGCCGACAAGTTGGTCCATGATCTTGCGGATGTCGCCGTCGGTGTGCTTGATGCAATAGGCGCCGGCTTTCTTGATCGCGGCGACCACGGCGGTATCGTGCGGGAGAATGATCTCCTCGAACATCCGCGGCGACATCATCGGGCCACGGTTGTCGGAGTAATCGTCACCAAGGAACACCACGTCCGCGCCGGCCAGAGAATAGAGTTCGGCGTAGTAGCTCGCGCCGATGCTCATCAAATCCTTTGCGAATTGTGGTCGTTCGGCCAAATCGAGGAACAGGTTCTCAATGCCGCCGCGCAGATAGACCGCCGGTGCCCAGCCGGATTCGCCGACCACGGCCACGGCTTTGTCGGGGTAACGCGCTTTCAATCGCCGGACTTTTTCGATGACGGGTGACTGCGCCGGATCGGGTGGCCTGTAGCGCGCCAAGTCTTCTTTTGTTTCGATGCGCGGCGGGAGCGACGGCACGGGGATGGCTTCGTGGGTGAGATGTTGGAGCGCGCCCCACTTGTCGCGGAAGATGCCCTGAGCGCGGTCAACCCATTCGACCTCGTCGCTCCCGTAGATCATCGTCGGCACGGTGACCATGTCGAGACCGAGATGCTCGACCAAGTCGTTCGAGTCGCGCGCGCCGGGCAGGATTGCCTCAACGACCTTCGGATCAATCCACATTTCCGCGATGGGCACGCGGTCGGCTTGTTGGTGTTTCAGTGTCGTCAGGACGCGTTCGCGTGAAGTCATTGGAGGAGCTTTCGGATGCTCGCGGTGATTTTGGGTGTCGAGAGGCCGTATTCGTTTAGGAGCCATTCGTGCGTGCCGACCTTGCTGACGTAAAGGTCCGGCAAGCCGATGCGCAGGAATTTCTTCGGCATCGCGCCTTCGTCGCAGAGAACCTCAGCCACGGCGCTGCCCATGCCGCCCTGCAACTGGTGTTCTTCCACAGTGACGATTGCGCCGGTTTCGCGGGCTGCCTTTACGATGGCTTTCCGGTCAATCGGTTTGACCGTGTGCAGACTGACGATACGGCAACGGATGCCACGTTTCGCCAGAGCGTCGGCGGCGGGCAACACTTGGTTGCCGATGGTGCCGGTGAAGAAGATCGTCGCGTCGGCGCCGTCGCGGACTTGGATGGCTTTGCCGAGTTTCAACGCGATTTTGCCCGCGTGCACTGGCGGTTCTTTCTTGTAGCCGCAACGGTAGTAGAACGGCCCGTTGTGCGCGATCATGGCGTGGACGCCCGCTTCGGCTTCGGCGAAATCGCACGGGCAGAACACCACCATGTTCGGCAACGCCCGCATGATGGCGATGTCCTCGGTAGCCTGATGGCTCACTCCGAGCGGCCCGTAAGCCAGCCCGCCGCCGATGATGACGATCTTGACGTTGGCGTTGTGGTAACAGACATCGTTCCGGATTTGTTCCAGGCACCGGAGCGTCGGGAAATTGGCGATGGAGTAGGTGATGGCGATGTTCCCTTCCATCGCCACGCCGCACGCCACTCCGGTCATGTTTTGCTCGGCCACGCCGCAGTTGAACCAACGGTCGGGAAAAGCGTCGCGGAACGGTTCGATCTCGCCGTAACCGATGTCGGCGAGAATCATCCAAATGCGTTTGTCCTTCTTCGCGATGTCCACGAGGACTTTGTTGAAGAGAGTTCTCATCGGGCCACCTCGCGTAGTGCCTTTGCCAACTGTTCGTCGGTGACCGACCCGTAATGGCAACTCACGGTGTTCTCCATCCAACTGACGCCCTTGCCTTTGACGGTGTGGCAGATGAGCCACGACGGTTTGCCTTGCTCGAACGGCAGCGTGTGCAACGCGTCGTCCACCGCCACGACATCATGGCCGTCCACTTCCTTTGCCGCCCAATGACAATCCTCCAGCTTTCGAGTGAGCGGCTCTAGGTCGAGCACATCCTTGGACATGCCCAGTGCCTGCACTTTGTTGTAGTCAACGATCACCGTGAGGTTGTCGAGCTTGTGTTGCGCAGCGAACAGGATCGCCTCCCACGTGCTGCCCTCGTCGCAATCGCCGTCGCTCATCAGGCAAATGATCCGGTGCGTCTTGCCCGTGTGACGCGCCGCCAACGCCATGCCCACGGCCACCGGCAAACCATGTCCCAGCGAGCCGGTCGAGAACTCGACGCCGGGCACGTGATGACTGATGTGACCCATGAGTTTTCCTTTGTCGCGGTAGTAGCCGTTGAACCAACTCTTCGGGAAGAATCCCAGCTCACCGAGCACAGCATACACGGCACAACCGCCGTGGCCCTTGCTCAACACGAACCGATCCCGTCCGTCCCACTTCGGTCGCTTCGGATTCACTCGCAAGACGCGCATATAAAGCACGCACAATATCTCCGCCATGGACAACATGCTGCCCACATGACCGCTCTTGCCGCGGTGCGTCATTCGCAGGCAGTGCGCTCGCACCGTTCGCGCGAGTCGGTTGCAGCCATCAGCCCAATTTTTCGCTGGAGACAACGACGCTGTTCTGGCCTTCATCGCCGGAAGACTAGCCGAACTGCAAGCTTTCCAAAAGCATCCTGTGTTGCGATAATCCGCAAATCAGTTGCTGTTATCGGCAGCGCGTCTTGCGCAGGAGAATCTCAAAAAGTCGGCGACACCTTGACCTTATTCTTTGGGATGCCAGCCTTTGGATTACTGTTGATCACTAAAGAATTGCCACAACAACTTGACAACCGCCCGCAGACCGCGCTTGAAGGCGGCAAGTTTCGGGGACCTTGATAACTTCATTGCATTCTTGAATTCCGACGCAATGCGTGCCGCCTCGGCCTTTGTCAATCGTTTCGTGTCTTCGTCATTTCCGGCTGATGGTTTGAGAATAACGTTCGCGACATTCTTGACCATCATACTCCTGACGGCGTCTTGCAGAGTGGCCTTACGAGAGTAGAACACGATGGGGACAAGCGGGAATTTCTCAGACACCAGACGCGCAAGTTCACGCCCGCCTTCTGCGCTTTGATTCCACGCTGATAGAACTTGCCTCAGTCGATTGGCTGCCGTGAGGTGGTTTAGAAACGCTTGTCGGATTTGCCCATCATCAGGCTGCAACCCCGTCCAAGACTCCGCAAGTTTTGCGATCGCGAGTTGATCGGGTGGGGCTACGGGGAAATACATGTCGAGCACGAAGAGATCTGGAGTCCATCCATGCCGGTCTTCGATCTCTGCCACCGCCTCGGTGAAGGTAGTGCTAGTAATGACATCGAACTCGCTGCCGAAGGTTTCTCGGAAGAGCGGGATCTCAAAGTCGGAATCGTCATCAATGAAACAAAGCTTGGACTTCATTGGGCTGTGCTTGCGCCGGTTGGCGGCTCCATTTGTTTTTTCATTTCCTGAGTAGCGCGGTGGTGAATACTCGAAATGATTCGCAGCGCAAAGTAGATAGCGATAAAGGCCGCAATTGTGGAGCCGACGACTATCCCGGGTTTGGAGATTATGGCTAATGCACCCAGCCAGAACCACGCAGTCAGCGATGCAGCATAGACGAGCGTCAGCCCTTGGATGTGCCACACAAGCATTATGCCGAGAACCTTCTGTATAGGAGGGCGGCAGTGAAAAGCACCGCCGACTCGGTCACCCGGCAGCGGGATGAAGCCGAGTTCCTTCTCAAGAAGGCGCGCCCTGCGGACCAGACGGTCGTAAATCTGGGTGTTTCGCTGATCGTAGCTTGTCAAACCTAGGGTCGCCAAAAAGCCGAAGCAAGCCAACGCCAGTCGCTGCGTAGGTGTAGTTCCGGAACTAGAAACAACAGCGGCGCCGGTAAGAATAGGCAGAAAGCCGAGGAGTTTGAACCGAACCTCATGTAAGCTCCGAAAGTAGGCGAGCGTCTGCTCGTAGTCGACTCGAAGTAGTTCTCTTCTTTTCGCGTCTTCGTTTTCCATATCAGACACTTGGTGTCCACTAATGACCGAATGCTGCCGTGCAGCAGTGAACCGGTCGATCCCTCTGCGGGCGTTCACGCCCGCCGACCACCATCCACATGGAACCATCACTAACTGCTGCTGATGAAAACGAAACTATCGCAGAGAAATGTGCGTGTCACGAAGATTCTGCTACTCGCTGAGGTGGGTGGCAGTGTCCGGTAGGGTCAACAACTGTCACCACGGCTGCACCTACTCAAACCATGCGGTGTATGGCATTCACGATAGTGTTCACTTGTGGCAAACACGCATCTTCCAAGACGGGGCTGAACGGCAACGGCACGTTCGCACCACCCAGAACGTGTGGCTCGGCGTCCAGATAGTCGAAGTATTCGGCCACCACCCGTCGCACAATCTCAGCACCGGCCCCGCAACGCACCGGGGCTTCGTGCACCACGAGGAGTCGGCCGGTCTTCATCACGCTGGAGCCGATGGTGTCCATGTCGAGCGGTTCCAGACTCCGTGCGTCAATCACCTCGACGTCCAACGCGCCTTCCAACTGTTTCGCTGCCGCCAGCGCTTTGCGACGCGGAAAACCCAGTGTGACGACGGTGACATCTTTCCCCGGCCGCGCCACGTCGGCTTGTCCGAGCGGCACAATCCATTCGCCTTCCGGAACTTCTTCGGCTTCGTAGTACAAATTGCGGTCCTCGATGAACAGGACAGGCGAATCGTCGCGGATGGCGGCTTTGAGCAAACCTTTGGCGTCATAGACCGTGGCGGGCATGACGACCTTGAATCCGGGGATGTGGAGAAAGATGGCTTCCTGGCTCTGCGAATGTTGCGCGGCTTCGCGAGTGCCGGCGCCGGCTTGGGCGCGGATGGTGATTGGCAGTTTGATTTGTCCGCCCGACATCGCCGGCAGTTTGGCCATCTGGCTCAGGAATTGGTCCATCGCCACGTAACAGAATGGCATATACATGATTTCCAGAATTGGGCGTAGTCCGATCATGGCTGATCCCGTGGCGATGCCGGTGAACGCGGCTTCCGAGATCGGTGTCCCACGGACGCGTTTCGCGCCGAACTTCTCCAGCAGCCCGACGGTTCCCTTCCAGACGCCGCCTTTGATGTCCACGTCCTCGCCGATGACATACACGTTTTCGTCTCGCGCCATCTCCTCGTGCATGGCTTCGACAATCGCGTCAATGTAGGTGAGTTTACGCATGTGGCATCGGACTCTGTCGCGCGAACTCCACCGCCTCGTCCAGTTTCCGCTCGATCTCGGCGCTGAGCTTGGCGATCTGTTGCTGAGTCAACTTCAGCCGCCGGCGGGAGCGTTCAATCGGGTCGTTCTCGATGCGTCCCCATTCTTCGCGTTCCTCCTGCGGCCGGTCGTCGGGGATGATGCCGCAGTGCGGTTCGACCCGGTAGGTTTCGCAATCGAGCAGCGTGGCGCCGCGACCCGCCCGCGCTCTCGCTACGGCTTGTTGCGCCGCCTTGTGAACGGCGAGGCAATCATTGCCGTCCACGCGCACACCGGGAATGCCGTGAGGCGCGGCGTAGGTGGAGAAGTCGTGACTGGCGGCGGCTTTCGCGACCGGGGTTGTGGCGGCGTAGCGGTTGTTCTCGCAGACCGCGATGAAGGGCAGCTTCCATTTTGCAGCGAGATTGAGCGATTCGTGCAAGACGCCTTGATACATTCCGCCGTCGCCGAAGTAGGCGACCGCGACCGAATCCGTGCCGCGGTATTGGGCGGAGAAAGCCGCGCCCAACGCCAACGAAATGCCGCCGCCAACAATTCCGTTGCCGCCCATGAAGCCGATGGATAGGTCGAACATGTGCATCGAGCCGCCGCAGCCGCGCGAACAGCCGGTTCCCTTGCCCATAAGTTCGGCCATCATGCGTTTCAAGTCGCCGCCCTTGGCGATCAGATGCCCGTGGCCGCGATGCGTGCTGAACACGTAGTCATCGCGCCGCAACGCCTCGCTGACGCCGGTGGCGATGGCTTCCTCGCCGATGTACAGATGGATGGCGCCGACAATTTCACCGGCGCGGTAGAGTTGTTTGACGCGCTGCTCGAACAGACGGATCGAGAGCATCGTCCGCAACATCCGCTCGTGTTGCTTGTCGGTTGGCACGCTGCCAGACTAGGCAATCGCGAGTCTTTACAGAAGCTTGGCGTGTTGCGATAATCCGCAAATCAGTTGCGGTAATCGGCATCATGTATTGCGCAGAAGAATTCCAGAAGGCCGGCATCGGCGTGTTCCCGATGAGCGCCGGCACGCACGTCGGCAAGGGCGACTGGGTCGCCCAACGCCTCATCCACAATGGCATGGGCGTCAGCTACGACATTGACGGGACCGACTACGAGCGGTTGGAGCACGGCGAATTCTTTGTGCATCCCGGCGAAGTGATTTGTCACTGGCCCCTCACGTGGCACGAGGTCACTGAGTACCAAGGCAAACCGCTCCAGACGATCTGGTGCGAACTCGGCGGCCCGGCGGTGCCGCAGATTGCGAGCTTGTTTGGCGTGACCCGGCAATCGCCCGTGGTGCGGCCCGCGCAGCCGGAAGAGGTTTATGGCCTCTTCAAAGAAATCGTCGCAGGATTTCATTCTCGCACGCCTCTGCATCCCGGTCATTTTTTGCAGCGGCTTTACCGTGTGGCGGAGTTGTGCAGCGAAGGCGCCGCCAAAACCGGATCAACGCGTCGAACGCCCGAAACGCTTGTCCAGCGTGCCATCCGCATCTGCGAAACCGGCATGTTGACGTTCCCGACCGTTACAGAATTGGCCAGGCAACTCGGCGTCAGCGAGGGTTCGCTCCTGAACGCCTGCCGCCGCGAGCTGGGCATCAGCACTGTCGAGCTCATCGTCCGAATCAAGTTGCAGAAGGCCAAGGAACTTCTTCGCAGCACCGACCACAAACTCCTGCACATTGCCGAGGCGTGTGGTTTTCACAGTCTCAGCCACTTCATCCACAGCTTTCGTCAGGCGGAACACCGCACGCCCGGCGAATGGAGGCAGAAGCAGAAACGATCCGTGCGCCCTCAAAAGCAATGACTCAGTGCGGCCTGAGCGGCAAGATGGTCTTCTGGTAGATGATCAGCGCCGCAGTGGGCCGGTTGGTCGTCGTGAGCAGTAGACCGGGATTCATCAGTTCAGCGCCGGTCATCAAGGATGGCTTTGCGGCGTCGAGATTGTTGACGTGGTATTTCGCGTCCGAAACGAGGCCGCGCAATTTGAGACGAATGTTTGTGTCCGGGGTTTGGGCACGGCGAAATGCCTGCACCACACCGCCGCCGATTTCTGGCCGGTCGAATTGCCACGCCATCCAGTCGGTTTCCTTCAAGCTGTAGCCGGTCAACGGATAAAAGTCGCCGGTCAGGTACGGTTCGATTTGGCGGAACTGCGCGACCATGCGACGAAGTTCGTCATAGTTGGCGCCCGTCTTCCACGCGCCCATGCCGATGCGGAACATCGGACAAATGGAACTACGGGTCATGTAAAGATTCGCCGGGCCGGTGCCGGAACCGTAAATCGGCATCCACATGGCGATGCCGTAGGTGTGACATTGTTGGGCGACTGGCGTCGTGAAGTAATCGCTGCGCAGCAACGGCACCGAGCGGCGCAGCGTTTCCAGATCGTTACGCCGGCCGCCGCTGGCGCACGTATCAATCCACAGGTTCGGATGGCGGCGGAGCAGTTCGTCCCAATACGAGAGATAGCCGGTGACGTAAGCGTTCTCCGTCATGCCTTGGCGGTCCGGTTCGTCATTGGCACGCCAGTAGGCGAGCGGGTCAATGTTGAAATCCTGCCGATACACGTCAATCCCTTCCTCGATCAGCATCTTGCTGATGTGGTCGGTCACCCAACGGCGCGCTTTGGGATCGCCGAGATTGAGGAGGCGATTGGCGATCTTGCCCAGTTGTGGAGTTTGATCCGATTCCTTCTGGCAGCCGAGCAACCACTCCGGGTGATTCTGGTAGAGCCACGAGCCCGGCGTCACACGCTCCGGCTCGAACCAGACAACGGTCTTCATGCCGTAAGCGTGGGCGCGATCATTGACTTCGCGCAGACCGCGGGGGAATCGTTTGCGGTCAACTTCCCAGGTTCCCGTGTAGAACCATTTGCCCGGATGCTTGTACCAGCCCGCATCCATGATCCAGTAATCGAGTTTCACGCCTTCGCGCGCCCAGCCATCAATGAGCGCCAACTCCCTCGCGGCGTCCGTGAGACTGCCACTGGTCGAGGCGAAATGCGTCGTGACCGGTCGCGGCGTGTTGTGAGCCAGCATCCAACGTCGCCAAATATTCTGCGCTCGAATTCTGTCGCCCTTCCAAAACTGAAGCACGATGAGCGGCGTTCGGATTTCCTCGCCAGGACGGAGTTTCAGGCGCGTCAATTCCTGCCCGGCGCGGATGCGAAGCCGGTTCGAGTCGTCGCGCGTGAACTCCGCGGCCCACTGCCCCGGCCAGCCGACCACGACGATGACGCCTTGGCCGTCCCACTCGATGTTGAAATACGACAAATCACTGTTCGTCGGCCGGCCTCCGGCGGCGCTGATGCGTTTCGCTGACTTCGGCCCCAGCGTTGTTTCGAGCGGTTGATAATCATTCGGCTGACACGGGCTGCCGACGTTGTGGTGCAGTAGGAACTCGGCGCTACGCCGTTCAAACGACGCGTCCAGCGCCTGAATTTCCGAGAGGATTGGCGTGTCTTTGGAACCGGTGTTCTTGAAGTAAAGCGTCCACTCGATCACTGGGAAATCGCGATAGACGACAGATACGCAGCGCAACTCCAAACCTGTTTCCGGATCCTTGGCGCGCAATGTGTGTTCGGTCCGGTTTGCGTCGAGTGGACGTGAAGAACGCTGTGTCAAGCCGGCCCAAGACCGCCCACCATAGTTAAACGACCACGGAGACGGGTGCGATTCGAACCAAGCGCGTGCGTTGGCGAATTCCTCCGGCGTTGGTGTCGCCGCGTTGGCTGACGCGATGGCGAATAAAGTCACACACCAGAGCCAACGGATCATGGCGCCATCAGGTGTGTCTCGAACAGACGATAGGCTTTCTCGCGCATGGAGTCGGGGAAATCGTGGTCGCAGTCGGGATGTTCGACCAGCAGGTTCTGCGGTTTGCCGTGGAGTTGATAGACTGGCATCGCCGCCGCGACAATGCGGTCAACACTGTCCCACTTGAAGTTGCTGTCCTTCAACGGCGCGTTGATGAAGCAGACGCGCGGCGCGAGCGCACCGATCATCTCGTGGAAGTCGAACGGGATGTCTGCCAGCCTGCCCGCATAGTTGGCCAGCTTCGGCATGTAGCGCGTCTGACACCAGCCTTTCTCCGGTTGCCAGTTCTTCGGATTGCCATCGTAGTAGTCGCAATAGGAATCAAGCCCGCAACTCGACACGATGACCTTGATGCGCTGGTCAAACACTGCCGTATAGACCGAGTTGTGTCCGCCGAGCGAGTGGCCGATGGCGCCGAAGCCGCCGCGTTTCACGGACGGCAGCGACTCCAACAGGTCGAGGCCGCGGATGTTGTCCCAGATGGCTTTCATCGTGCCGCTTTCCCAGCCGAGCGCCTTGATGTCGGGCTGGTAATTGGCGAGCAACGGATACGAAGGTGCGAGCGTCACAAAACCACGCTCGGCCAGTTCTGCTGCATATTGCCGGTTCGGTTTGCCGCCGAGACCGACGACGACTTTGTGGCCGATGGTGTTCTCAGTCGGGTGCAAGCAGAGAACGGCCGGTGCTGGAGTGCGAAGCGCTGAACGCGGAATGAGCAGATACGCCGGCACGCGACCGCCGGGTTCGGAAGAGTAGGTGATGAGCCGGCGAACGTAGGAGCCGCAATCGGTTTCCTCTTCCACTTTCATGTCGAGCGCACAACGCTTCTCCGTGCCGGGCAGCGGCCCCATGATTTCTTGCATGGCTGAGAGAATCGCCGCGCGGCGCGGCTGCCAGTCCGCGACGGTCTTCACCGGCGCGTTGTGGTAAGTGAGAAGGCCGGCGGCCATAAGAACAATCAGTAGTGGCTTCATGTGTTATTGCCTCAATCGTCGGTTCAATTCGTGGACTTTGCCGATGATGCGCTCCTCAATGTCGGGCTTGTAATCAGGCGCTTCATAGCCGCCTTCCTTCAATACGCGCAAGCTGGGGATGTAACCGCCATACTCATTCGAGTAACCCGCGACCCACACGACCGCCTTGCCGGTGAGTTCGCGTTTCAACCGCAGCGAGTAATCCACCACAACTTCGGCGCCGAGCGTCACCAGTATCAAATCGTCGCCGAAATGGACGACCTGCACCGGATATCGCTCTCGATTCGCCGCAGGTTTCTTCGGATCCTTCTGCTCGCGCAGCAGCGTGATATGGTCCATCGCCGCACGAAGTGGGCCGCGGACGGGCCGCAAATGCGAAGCCATCGCCGCTTCGACCGAGTAGGCCAACGTCTTTCCATGGTGTTGCGCGAACTCCAGCGGCTTGACGTAGGGGATCATATAATGGCGAGGGTAGGGATTCTGGTCGGCGCTGCAACCCATCATGAACATCGCCGTCAATCCCGGTCGCCCGGTTTGCAACGTCTCCTGCGCGAAGCCGGCATAGTCGCCGTTGAACTCGTAATACGGAACGTTGTTGCTCATCGAGGTTGAACTGAGCGTGGTGTTGTGGCAGGCGTAGCCGAAGAGCACGGCGCACAGGTTGGTGCCCGGGCTTTGCACCATCAGCACCGGCACATCGTGGTCAACGACGCCGTCCGGATTTGGCGCAATCTTGGAATTGGGATCCGTCGGTGCCAGCGAGTAATTGCGTCGGCGGTTCATCGCAAACCCGCACCGAGCGTGTGCGTAAAGCAACTTTGCCGGTGCGAGCTTCGAGATGGCCTCGCCGACGAGGCGGGGCAGTCGTTCCTCCAAAAAGGCGTGATACCTCGGAGCTTCCGGCTTGCTGCCGCGATACTCGGGGCCGCAGTGCGTGTGCGAGGCGTTCATGACGAGAAGTGGCGGCGGCACTTTGTACCGTTCCAAGACTTGCTTCTCGACCGACTGTCGCAACGTCGGGAGCACGCCGATCAAGTCCAGCGTTACGATCACCAGTCGCGTCCCTTTCTCGTCTTCCAGTGCGAGCGCCTTCGCGAACAGGTTCTGCGCCGTGCCGTGCGACGGGGACTTGCGCGCACCATACCCGGACATCCACATATTCGTCTGTGGCGTGATGACAGCGGACGCCGCGCCGGCTTTCCAGACGGCATTTGTGTCGGGTGTTGCGGCGGAACTTTGGCTGGCTCCGAGGAGCAAGAAGAAAAAAGTAGTCCGCAAAACCATCACGCGGAGCGTGATGAGTACTTTGACAACGGAATCGTTCCGGCTGGTTACATTCATTTTGCGATCAATGTACTGCTTTGTTCCAGCAAGGGCGACATGATTTCCACGAACCGCCGGGCGCGACGGCACGACTCCGCGGCATCCCAGTCATGCGGATTCCAGACGTAATCCGCGGCGGTTGCGAAATAGGCGAGTGCTTCCGGAGAAAACTTCTCCGAGTGCAGTGTGACGTAGCCTGCGTCCATCCCTGCGTTGAAGTGAACACCCTCAAAAAGCTGGTTCAAGTTCTTCGGCAGCAGTTCGCCTTGAAACGCGTGCGCGCCTCCTGCATCCGCCACGGCGCGACCGAATTCACCCTTCACGCCTAGCGCGACGCGATTCACCCAAAGCAACGGACGACGACCCGCAGCCTTTGTCCACGCTTCGACCGTCTCGACCGTCAACGGCTTGGTGATGAGCGTGGCATAACCCGTCCACAGCGGCCAGACGCGGGCGGGAACCTTTGACAGAATGCGCGTCATCTCCGCGCTGGCAGGACCGCGATATTCGGACGCGCCCTTGTTCGGCGGACAGTAGAAGATGTAGGCGGTGGGATCCTTTTTCCAAACAGCTTCGCACGCCAGATTAATCACGTCCTCAATCGGCGTCTCCGCGCTGCCCGGCCAGTCGTTGTAATCCACCTCGATCCCGTGCGCGCCTTGTGCGAGAAAACCTTGAAGCAACTTCGCATACGCTGCCTTGTGTTCCGGCAGCCTGAAGTCATAGGCACCCGCACCGGGCTTGCCGCGGAACGGACAGAAGTAAACAACCGTCTCGCAAACCCCGCTGCGGCGCGCCCAGCCGCAAACGGTTTTCACATTGGCAGTGAAATTCTCGTCAAGTTCGAGAGACTTCTTGCCGTGAAATTGCAGCCCGACTTGGCTCATCTTGTAGAGCGGCATCCAAGCAGCGAAACGATTGACGCGAGCCGGATTGTTGTCCGTCGCGCTGGTTTTGCTCAGACGCAGGCCAATCTCCGGCCAATCGAGGATTTCACCGGCCGGCACGCGCACGTTTCCCTTCGAGTCTGCCTCCATCAGTTGAACGAGCGACACGATCCCGTAGTAAAGCCCCAGATCGCCGGAGGCTTTGATGGTCACGCGGTCGGTCACTTTCAGTTGATACGCTTGCGCCAGCCGTTTCGGTTCCAACACTTCTTTGGCGATTAGTTTTGCCATCTCTTCCACCGAGCACTTTTCGAACAGGATGCTTGCGTTCTTGTCGTTGCGGATGGAACACCCCAGCGCCTTGGCGCGGGCTGCCAGCAATCGCAAACCTTCCGCTGGAGGGCTGCCCGACACACTGATTGCGGTGAGCGTCAGGGGGGCGCCGGTGAGATTCTCAATGCGTGGCCGCGGGATGATTTGGCTGGCAGTTGTTTCATGGATGCCGAACAGCAGCAGTCCAACAATCAAAAGAGTGTTTTTCATGGTTTTACCTGGCCTTTCGGGATGCGCACCAACATTATCTTATACACTTCGCCGCGGGTTTCTCCCGCCGTGGCGACTTCTCGGAGTTCCCTGAAGTAGTTGTGTTTCTCGCCAATCACTTCCACGGAGCCGACCGCGTAAATATCGCCGCTCGGATGGAGCAGGATGGACTCGACAAACGTCAATCGCCGGTCGTCCTGGCAGAAGATGGGACCGTGATCCTTGTATTCGCCGGTGTCCAGGTTGTACGTCACCAATCGCGCCACGGTGCTGTACGTGGTCCTGCCGGCCATCTCGATCAGCCGCCCGTGAACGATGTGATACAGCGTGTGTTTCGGTCCCATCGCGAAGCCCAATTGGGAGAGCGGGACTTTTGTCTTCGAGAGATAGGTGTGGCCGGTGTCGCGGAACGCCTGCGCCGAGAATCTGGTGAGCGGCTTGATCTTCATCTTGTCGGGGTCAAACTTGAACAAGCTCTGTGTTCCCATGTGCGTTCCGTAAAAACATTTGTCTTTGTCGTCCCAGAGAACGGCGCGCCAGTTGTTGTTGAGCCGGCCCAACTCATCCACCGTGCCGGCCAAGCCTTGAAGAACGTTGACGTGGGGCACGATGACGGGGTTGTCATGCTCGTCCAAGCGCCAGATCGAGCCGTCAAGGCACGAACCGTAAACATGGCCCTGCGGATCCATCGCGAGGACGCGCGTGATGTTCATGCTGTTGAAACTGCGCGTGAAGTCGGCTGATTCAGCGTGCGGGTTGGTCAACTGAGTCAGTCTGCCGGCCTTGATGTCGTACTTGAACAGCAGGCTGCTGGGGTAGGTCAGGCCGTACATAAGCAGACGCTTGGCGTCCAAGCTTGTGGCGATCATCCCTTCACCTTCCGGCCCGCGCGCCATGTCCACGAGTTTGTCCGTCTTCAGGTCGTAGTACATGAGGTGGAAGCCCGGATACTTACCTCGTCCCTGACGATCTTCCTTGTAGTAACCGATGTGCGTGGAGAAATAGAGTTTCTTGCCGGCCTCCATGAGTCCGGAGTGAATCTTCCCCTGCGGAACGGTCTTGGTCGTGTCCTCGTTCTTCAGCGCCTCGTTGATCTCGCGGGAAAAGACCATCTTGTCGTGCTTCGGGTCGTAAGAACAGAAGTGGACGTTCTTGTCTATCCGGTGCCCTGAAAGGCTGAAGTAGATTCGTCCATCGCTGGCCAACGTAATCGAGTGGTAGCTGCAATCCGCCCCGTCAAACCCGGCATCAATGGCGATTGCCCGCAGCGGTTTGTCATCCGCCGGACTGAAACCGACTGCTGACAGCAGCATCAAGAGGCAAGAGACATATTTTGTCATAATGCAAAAACCATCCTCTCTCACCGCCGGGACGGCGGCGTTCCTTCCCCTATCTACTCTCAACCACATACCAACTACTGTCCGCTCACATCAGCCATTTCTTGCGCTGCGGCAGGTGAATCCAACGGTCGGCTTCGGGACAGCCTTTGGCTTTCATGTTGGGGCTGTCCCACTCGATTACCTTGCCCACGCGCAGGGCGACAATGCAGATGATTGGGGGATGAAATGTGGCGAGTAACTCGATTACCTTGCCCACGCGCAGGGCGACAATGCCGGTCATGCCGAACTCGGCGGCTTGGGCGGCGATGTCGAAACTCTGAAATGTCTTGGCGCCGCCTTTGCAGGCGTCGAGAAATTCCTTCATGTGGTTCTGGTCGGGACAACGCGGATAGGTCACAGGAACTGACTTGGCGGCTTCGTGATCGAGTACGCCACGGCATTTCGGGTTGCTGTCGGTCTTGAGGCGCATGACGCCGCCTTTGCCCCACGCGTCGGAACACAGAACGCCTTTCTCGCCAACGAAGAAACAACCGTTGGTCGGCACCGAACCATACGTCGCCACCAAATCGCCGGTCAGGTTCGCGGGCGGCGCGGCGTCTTCGCCGTCGTGCCACCAGACACTCACGGGATCGAATTTCTCCCGCGCGGCAAAGTCCCAGCGGTACTTCGTCCGCGATGGGTAGCTGTCCTTGATCGGTTCGTAGGTAAAGGGCGTGATGCGGATCGGCGGGCCGAGCTTGAGTGCTCGCAGCGGCAAATTGTGCGCATGCGCGCCCATGTCGGCGAGATGTCCGTCGCCGAAATCGAGCCAGCGTCCCCATTTCAAGCAGCCGCCGAGGTAATATTCCTTGAACGGCAAAACCGGAGACGGCCCGCACCAGAAATCCCAGTTCAATCCGTCTGGAATTGGGTCGGCCACTTGCGCGACGGCCTCGCTGGGCGGGAAGAACCGGTTGATCCAGCAATGCACCTCGCGAATCTGTCCGAGCAACCCCGACTGCATGATCTCCATGCTCCGGCGGAACGTGTCGGTGGCGCCGCCTTGCGTGCCGATCTGTGTGACCAGTTTGCAGCCGGGCATCATCTTTGCGATCTCGCGAGCCTCGGCGACACTGTGAGCGAGGGGCTTTTCACAGAACACGTGTTTGCCAAGCAACAGCGCCGACTTGCTCATCGGCACCTGCCAGCGTTGGCCGGGCGCGACAATCACCGCATCGGCGGACTTCTCCGTCGTGAGCAGCTTGCGGTAGTCATCATAAACTCTTGTCTTCTCCAACGCCGCGGCGAGGTTGGCGCCTCCCTTTTTCTTCTTTCCGGCGCCGCCAGCGCCGCCGGATTTCAGGAGAGCGATCTGTGAGGTGCTCACGTCGCACATTGCGATGATGTTGTCACCCTCTTGGATGATGGAGGGGAGCAGTTGTTTGCTGCGGTTGCCGCAGCCGATGATGGCGACGTTGAGCCGGTTGTTGGCGCCGAACACGCGCGAGGACGCGATTTGCGGCAGCGAAAGCGCGGCGACGCTGAGTTTGAGGAACGAACGACGGGAGAGTTGGTTCTGATGGTTCATGGCGTTAACGATGATAGTTTATTTCTTTCCAAGGAAAAGCTCGAAGAAGGCGTAGAGCTTCGCGTTCGATTCTGGATTCGGCGAGTGATCTTTCCGATTTGTCATCGCAACGCGGTCCTTCGCGCCGAGCAGCTTGTTGACGGCGATGGCGTGGTTGAGCGCCGTCCAACGTTCCGGCGGATCTTCGCTGCCGCCGCTGACGAAGAAGGGACGCGGACAAATCAACGCGTGCAAGTCGGTGAGATCGCGTCCGTCTTTCACCAACTGCGCGTACGCGCCGGTGCGCGGGTTGTCGGCGGTGGGGATGCCCCGCTTTGGGCGGGGATGCAACGGGTCGAGGCCGAGATACCACGGTTCCCAATAATTCACGGCTCCCCGGGTTTCGTCCCACACGATGCCCGGATCGCTCACGGCGACGCAGGCGAACTTCTCCCACAGTGCGCCGGCGAACAGCGACCACTTACCGCCGTAGCTGTGACCGACGATGCCGATGCGTTTCGCGTCAACCTGCGGCAGGTTGGCGAGCACGTGCCAGCAATTCGCCGCGACGTAGGCGTGGAACGACAACGGCTGGCACTTGGCCTTGCCGAGGTCGGGCTTGCAGGCATTGCCGCCCGGCGTGCCGATATTCAACGTGACGAACCCGCGCCGCGTCAGTTGCAGGCCGAAATCGCGTTCCGGTTTCGCGTAGGGTTGCGTGCCGATGCTCGTCTCCGGATCGTAGAAGACCACCAACACCGCGGGGAAGGGGCCTTTGCCGTCCGGCACCAGCAGCCAGCCGTCGCCGGTCTGTCCCGCAGCAATCTCGACGCGAACATGCCGCTGGCTGAAGTTCTCTCGACGCTCTTCGCTCAACAGCTCGACCTTCGGTTTTTCCAAGACTCGCGGCCACGGTCCCATGACGCCGTGCCAATACTTCAGGATCTCTTCGCGCCGGCGCGGCCAATCAGAGGCTTTCGTCACGCGAGAACCGTCATCGAAGATAAGCGGCGAGCGGAAGTCGGACGCCAACAACGCGGCAGCGAGAAGAAGGGATGCATTCATGTGATTAATTTGCGAAAGACCTGCGCGGCTTGTTCGACTTGGGCCAGCTCGACAAACTCATCGCGCGTGTGCGCTTGCCGGGCTGAACCGGGGCCGAACACGACGCAAGGAATGCCGGCCGCCTTGAACACACCGGCGTTCGTCGCGTATGGCGCAATGCCGAACTCGGGACGCGGCATTGCCGCGGCGAGCCGTTGCGCCACCGGGCTTGCGGTGTCTTGCTCCAACGGTGGGTAGAACTCGGTAACTTCGCTTTGAACATCCAGCCCAGTCAGGATGCTGCGCACGATCTCCTCGATGTTCTCGCCTGGTACGATACGGCGGTCCACCTCGATCTCGCATTGCGCCGGTACCGTGTTGACTTCCGTGCCGCCTCGGATGATGCCGACGCTCAATGTCGGTTCGCCCAACAACGGATGACGCACCGCCGGTTTGAACTGTTCCAGTTTCTCCAGCACCGCGCGCATCTTGTAGATAGCGTTAACGCCGCGCGACGGATCGGAACTGTGCGCGGCCACGCCGGTCGTGCGCAGCTTCAGGCGCACAGCGCCCTTGTGCGCATGAACGATCTTCAACTCCGTTGGCTCGCCCACCACGGCCATGTCCGCGCGGAAACCACCGGCAATCAGCGCCTGCGCGCCACTCGCGCCGTGTTCCTCGTTGCAGGTCGAAACAAAATGGACAGTGATGGACGGTTGCGCGGCGCGGATGCCGAGCAGCATGGCCGCCATCGAAGCTTTTGTGTCGCACGCGCCGCGTCCGTACAAACGGCCATCGCGAATGCTCGCGGTGAATGGCGCGTCCCCGCCGACGGTGTCACTGTGTGCTTCGAGCATCAACGAGCGCGACGAGTCGCGGCCCGGAAACGTGGCAATGAGATTCGGACGACGCGGCATCACTTCCTTGACTGTGACCCGCGCGCCCCACGATTCCAGCAACGGCGCGAGGAACGCCACCAGTTCCGACTCGTCCCGGTCGGTGCGGATGTTCACCAACTGCATAAGCAAATCGGCGGCGTTCATCGTAACCACTCGTCGCGGTGCGTCGCGACAAATTCGTCGTCGTTGAGGTGCGGGTAAGCCCGGTACACGCGGTCAATCTCCTCGCGTTGGCCGGGACCGAGCGTTTCGTGCGGGTCGAGACACCACAGGCCTTCGAGCAAGCCTTGGCGTCGCAACACCTCGTGCAGCCCGGCGATGCAGCCGGCAAACCCGTTGGCCGCGTCGAAGAATGCTGCGTTGCTATCGGTAACTTCGACAGAGCGTTGCAGCGTGGCGCGTTGCGCCTGACACTCCGCCAGCAATTCAACCGCGCGTTTTGTCCAGACTGCCCAGTGTCCGAGCAATCCGCCGACGATCCGCCGGCTCCAATACGGCGTCAGCAGGTCCAATACGATGTTGTCGTCATTGCCAGTGTAGAGCGCGATGTCGTCGCGCTCTGACTCGACGACGGCGCGCACGACATCGAGCGTCTGGTACCGGTTGAACGGCGCCATCTTGATCGCCACGACGTTCTTGATCTCGGCGAACCGTCGCCAGAACGAGTACGGCAACACGCGACCGCCGACTGCGGTTTGCAGATAGAACCCGACAATCGGTACGATCTCGGCCACCGTCTTGCAGTGCGCAATCAATTCGTCTTCGCTCGCGTCACGCAACGCCGACAAGCTCAACAGCCCGGCATCGTAACCGAGTTCGCGCAACATCTCCGCTTCAGTGACGGCTTGCCGGGTTTGGCCACAGATTCCGGCGATGCGCACCAACGATTTGCCTTTCATCTCCTCGGCGGCGAGCGTCAGCACCGGCTTGAACAATCCTATCTTCGGATCGCGAATGGCGAATTGCGTCGTGTGAACGCCGACGGCCAGGCCGCCCGCGCCGGCGGCGATGTAGTAGCGACTCAGGGCGCGTTGCCGGCGTTCGTCGAGTTGGCGGCGCGCGTTGAGCGCCAACGGATGTGCCGGGATGACCACGCCGCGTCGGAGGATCGAACGGAAATCAGAACTTGCCATCGCGGACCTCGAAGTGTGTGGGCTTGTTCAACGTCGCGCCGCCGTGCCGAACCCATTCGGCGGTCCAAGCGATAAGTTGGTCCACGGCGACACTCGGCGGACCAAAGAGCTTCTGTGCCTTCGCTGAATTGCTAAGCCATGCCGTGGGGGCTTCTTGTCCTACAACCTTGGCGGGACGCCCGAACAACTCTCCGAACTGTTGTGCCAGTGTGCGGATCGAAATGGTTTCGGGGCCGGTCACGTTGAGGATCGCCGGCGGCGAGGCGGCGAGAGTGAAAGATTGAAGCGCCTGCGCGTTGGCGTCGCGTTGCCAGATGACGTTGGCGTGGCCCATCGTCACGTCCACGGGTTCGCCGCGCCAGACTTTCATTGCCACATCAAGCAATACACCGTAACGCAGATCAATCGCGTAATTCAGACGGAACAGCAGTACGGGTGTGTTGTTCTTGCGCGAAAAGTACGTGAAGACCCGTTCGCGACCGACGCAGGAATTCGCGTAGTCGCCCGGCGGGCCGAGTTCGTCTGTCTCGCGCGAACCGCCGCTGGCGACCGTCGTCAGCGGATAAACGCAGCCTGTTGAGAACGCCACGATGCGCGAGCGCGCATAACGTTCCGCGCAGTGCGCCGGCACAAGCGTGTTCATCGCCCAGGTCAGTTCTGGCGCCGATCCCGTTCCGAATTTCTGCCCGGCCATGAAGATGATGTTCGGCGCGTCCGGGAGTTTCGCCACCGATTGCCGGTCCAATAGGTCGCAGGGGACGGATAAGACGCCATGTTTTTCGAGTTCCGCTGGTAAGTCTTTCGAAGTGAACCGGGCGACGCCGATGACGCGGTAGCGTTTGTCGAGCGCGCGACGCGCCATGCGGGCGAGCGTTGGCCCCATCTTGCCGCCGACGCCGAGCACGAGGATGTCGCCCGACAACTGCCGTAATGCCTCGACGAGACCCGGCGTCGGCTCGCTCAAGCGATCTTCGAGTTGTGCAGTGGTGAGGATGGGATCCACAGGACGTTAGAAGAAAACGGGAAAAGCGGAGATTAGTCAAGCGTGATAGATTTTCCGAATCGCTATACGGTCGCGCCAGCAAGGAACTGCGGCATCAGACGGATGGGACGTGCAGGTAAGCTGCCGGTTTCGGCCAGTTGACGGGCGACTGTCGAAAGACGACGGGCAAACTGCACGTGGTTGATGTCATAACGGGCGACAATCGGCGTGGTGGATTCGAGAAATGGATCGTTGTCGCGCGAGATGACCGCGATGTCTTGTGGGATGCGTTTGCCGCGTCGCATCAGGTGCATCATCACCGTGAGCACGTGCAAGGTGCGGGCGACCAGAAAAGCAGTTGGCGGATTTGGCGGCAGCAGGGCTTCATCCAGCAATGAGCAGAGGTGAGTCGTGGTGCCGTCATGACGCAACACGCGCAACGGCGCGGTTCCCGGCACCGAAGCCATCGCTTCACGCAGTCCCGCTTCGCTCACGACATCGCCGCCGTAGGCATCCTGCGGCAGCACGAGCGCGAGCCGCCGGTGACCTTTGCGCAACAGCACGCCGCCCGCGTGCCGGCAGGTGGCGCGGAAGTCCACATCCACCGATGGCAAGGCGATGTCCGGGCTGCACGACCCCACCACGATGCATGGCAACTGTTGTCGGATGAACCAACGTTGCATCGGTTCCTTGGAGCCGAAGACGAGCCAGACGGCGCTCGGGTTCTGACGAACCAGCTTGTCGAGTGCGTGCACGGGTTGCGCCGAAAAACATGCGCGGTTGACGTGGAACTTGGTTGCGTAGCCCGCGTCGGCGAGTTTGTCCCGCAGCACGTCCATGACAAACATCATGGGAGGCGGCGTGTTCAACAGCGGGCAGGCGGAGAGCAGCGCAATCTCCTTTTGCTGCGCGCGGCGGCTGGCGGTGGACCGGGCGCGGATGCGACGGCGCTGGCGGCTCGAAACGTCGAGCCATCCGTTGCGTTGGAGTTCTTCCAGCGCGGCGCGCAGTGTGGGGCGGCTGACCTGAAGGTGCGCGCAAAGCTCGCGCTCACCCGGCAGATGCGTCCGCCAGTGACCGGCCCGGATGGATTCGCGCAAGCTTTGCGCTGTCTGGGCGACGAGCGACAGTCGTTGCGGCAGCAGGGTTGGCGGAGTTCTCATGGTCATCTGGTCAGGCAAACTGACCAGGAGATTACGGTTGTTTCCCCCACGAAGCAAACCGATACTGCGGGCATGTTGATTCAAGCATTGGCCGTGCTCGGCGTCGCCCTCCTTGCGGTTCATCCGCCCGTCAGCGCCGCCGATTCCGACCCGCAGCCGAACGGCCCTCCGTCCGAGGACCTCATCACGGGCAGCACGACCGGGCCTTGGCGGCGGCTGTTTCTAGATGCCAC